>OFRD01000200.1_pt1 | contig 22360 bp, 24 predicted proteins | sample 1543041 | NCBI WGS metagenome assembly OFRD01 (sample SAMN07774234, study PRJEB24372) | wastewater metagenome | isolation source: Exp Tend CN 100WW | collected 2016-02
TTAAATTTGATTTAAGAACTATTTATAATCAATATAATCAAGTAACTGCATCCAATTATTGCATTCAAAAACATTCCCATAAAGAACAATACATTCAGTCTTGTTCCAAAATATGCAATAAACTAGAACGAATACCATCTGCACGTAAAAAAGCAAAATCGTAACTTGCTGTAGCCAACGCCAAGACGCGGCGTTCAAATTCCTGCCAAAGTGGTTTCACTTGTTTATCCTGAATTCCCAAACCACTTTCTTCGGCTAAATTTTTATTCTTCTCACAAATTTTAAGTGCATGATAAAGTTTACGCCCGTTTGATGCATCATCGCGTAAACGCACACGTTTCGATAAGACAAAGCCTTCTACATGACTCAAATCAGCATGCGGCAACATCGGGACTAAAATTTGATCCAACTGAACATCCAGTCGTCTCCACACAGCCGTGTGCTGTTCAGGACTATAAGTATTCCACTGAATTACTTCATGATTAAAACGACGACAACCACGGCATACAGAATCACCAAACACCGTAGAACAACGCCCTGCACATGGGGTCAAAGAAGCAATTCGACGCTCAGTACTCAAAACACACTCCTACACATTTTAAAAATCACTCCAACTACGCTTCCAACATCATTCAAAAGATGCTTTGAATAAATGATGACTGACATCAACATCTTTTCAGTTAAAAACCATATTTTAGTTATGGTTTTCTCGCTTATTCGCACAATTCACGTTAAAATACGCGCCTTGAATTTTGTCCTATCATAATACATTTGGAGTCTTCCATGAACGCTACTGTAGAACAGCTTGCACCTGTAGAACAGCAAGCGACCACAAGTTGGGTTGTTGCCGCACTATATCAATTTAAAGAAGTTCAAGATCCTGCCGATCTTCAACAACGTCTTTTAGACTTAGTCAACAGCATTAACTTGTGTGGAACTCTAATTGTGGCGGGCGAAGGGATTAACGGTACTGTCGCTGGAGATCGTGAATCGATTAATCAAATTCAAGCCTTTCTTCTTCATGAAGGGTTTAATGCTATGGAATACAAAGAATCTCATAGCGATGAAAAACCGTTCCGTAAAATGAAAATCAAACTCAAAAGTGAAATTGTCACTTTAGGTGTCGAAGTTAAACCACGTGATCTTGTCGGGCATTATTTAGACCCGAAAGAATGGAATGAACTGATTGCACGTGATGATGTCATTTTGATTGATACACGTAATGATTATGAATATAAAGCGGGTACATTCAAAGGCGCTGTTGACCCTAAAACAGAAACATTCCGTGAATTCCCTGAATACGTAAAACAAAATCTTGAACAACATAAAGACAAAAAAATTGCCATGTTCTGTACGGGCGGTATCCGCTGTGAAAAATCAACCTCTCTTCTGCTTCAAGAAGGTTTTAATGAGGTTTACCACCTAAAAGGTGGCATTTTAAAATACCTAGAAGAAACCCCTGCTGAGGAAAGTATGTGGGAAGGTGAATGCTTTGTATTTGATGGTCGTACTGCCGTAACTCATGGTGTAGAAGAAGGTCAAAATATTAAATGTCATGCCTGTGGTTGGCCTTTACTTCCAGCAGAAGTTGAGCTTCCAAGTTATGAACACGGTGTATCGTGCAAATATTGCATCGAAAAAACCACAGAAAAGCAAAAAGAAGGTTTCCGTATGCGTCAGTCACAAATTGCAGCAGCAAAACGTAAACGCCTGTAATTCTAGATTTTAAGATCATCGATTAAAAACCCTCAGCACACGCTGAGGTTTTTTTTATTTACAAAAACAACAAAGCATAAACAAAAAAATGATCAGCACCCTTTATCAATTCATTAAAAATTTGATAATCTGAGATTCACAGCACACTAATTAAGCAACTTGTTCATATATAATGTGAAAAAGGAATTAAATTATGCCAAGATCAATTAGTCATTCAGCCGAATATACGCGGCGATTTCACTTAGTTCGTGAAAAAAATCATCAAAAAACAGCAGCAATAAAAAGTATTTTAAATCAAGAATCTCATCTGTTTATTGTGGTTTTAGGCGCAGTGATTGGTGCTATTTTATCCATATTTATTGCTTATCATTTAAATTCCAATCCGCTCAGTTATACATTAATCAGTGTGATTCCATTTGCACTCGCATATAGTTTAAGAAAAGTCTACATACACACACTGGTACACAGCCAAGAATAATCAGCGTTGATGACTTGACTATACTTTACCCTGCAACGAATAGCCTTTAGGATGGTTCAGATATCATTCTTATTTTATAAACTCATGAATCTGACTGAATGGATTATTTCCATTATGGAACAATTGGGCTACTTCGGTATTGCTCTACTCATGTTCCTTGACAATATTTTCCCCCCTATCCCCTCTGAAGTGATTATGCCTTCCGCAGGCTATTCCGCATCTCAAGGGCAACTTCTCCTTGTTGGCGTGATTATCGCAGGTTGTATTGGCTCATTGACTGCGGCTGCAATTTTATATTGGATTGGGTATAAATTTAATCATGACAAAATTTTTCGATGGGTCGATCGCTATGGAAAATACTTATTTATCAAATCCAGTGATGTACAGAAAGCATTAACATGGTTTGAACAATATGGACATCGGATTGTATTTTTTGGACGGATGATTCCTGCTGTGCGCTCACTGATTAGTATTCCTGCGGGAATGAGCCATATGCCCTTTTGGAAATTCATGTTCTATAGTGCGCTTGGTACAATCATTTGGACAACATTCTTAGCCTGTGTCGGATTTTATTTTGGTGAAAACCAAGCATTGATGCACAATATCTTTAGCCAAGTTGGCTATATCATTATCAGCATTGTGGTACTCATCATTGTTGGGGTTCTATACCATCGACATAAATATAAAATAAAGTAGGGTCTGTTTTTAGTTCAATTTAATTGGGGGAAAATTTAATTGATGAAACATTATTTGATTTACTTTGCTGCTGTTTACAGCATCGCATTATTACTCTTAGGCATCATGTTCAGCTTACTCAATTTAACGGGTTCAACCAGTGTGCCTACACTGATTGCAGCTGGATTTATTACAGCGGGACATTTTGTTAAACGGGAACAACGTACGCCCAATTCTGATGAGAAAATTCAATTGATTTGGGGTTGCACCATCGTTTCACTGTTCATTTCCAGCATACTGGTGTTCTTATATAGCTTGGTCGACCCTACTGCTGGAAATATATTAAAAACTGTTGAAAATACAGGTTTAATTCTGATCGCAATTGTCATGCTGCTGCTCATTTTAATTCATGCTGCAATCTTTTTTGTCAGTTTTGGTTGGTATGCCAAAATCTGTGCACGAAAACTAAAACCATAAATACAACAATCACAAATCTAGCGCTAAAAAAAACACCTCTATCGAGGTGTTTTTCTTGATTTCAATGAATTAAGTTGGTGTGTGATACATGAGCCGCGATTGTAGCGGCGCAAGATATAACATCACGCTGGCGTGTGGTACATTAAATAAATTTCATTTAAGTTCTCTGGAATTTCTTCTGCAATTTCGTCCATAAGCTGACCATTGCGACGGAAAGATTCCATTTGCGGATCTTCATCGTCCACACCACTAAATACCATCATTGGTAAAGTTAAATCCACCAATTGATCTTCATGTTCAGGTGTAAACCAAGCATCTTCATTTAAGAACATGGCATCGACGAAGCCAACACTCCAATCGCCTAAACTTGACTCAACATCAGCTTCTTCAATTTCAAAAGGAAACTCAATTCCCTCTTCATTGGCTAAGTTTTGACGAATTGCTTCTAACCATGCTTTTATTTGTACAATCATTTCAGCTGGAACTTTCTTTTGATTGTTATCGAAAAGTTCATCGAGCCATTTATCAAAAGTTGGTCCAACCGCAGTTGCACATAAAAAACCATGAGTTGCCGCAAAATCTAGACCATGTTCATTTTGGTCACCATCTAGATATTCGCTCAATAAGTCTAAATCTAAAGCACTCATTTAAAATCCAAGTTCAGTAAAATAACTGTGGATAGCATAGCATTTTAGCGCGCTATGCTGAATCACAATTTAGTCTTCATCGTCATCAAAGCCGTCATCATCATCAAGATCATAATCAAAATCTTTCAGTTCACGTTCTAAACGACGTTGTGCAAGAAGGTCATCAATTAGACGACGTTTTTCTAACGACTCTTTAGCACTAATTTTGCTTGATGCCTCATCAAAACTAACATCATCATCATTGTAGCTATCATCTAATTCGAAATCTGTAGAAGACACTAAAACCACCTCATGGTGAAAAAAGTAAATGGGTCTAGGCGCTATTTATCTTTGTTAGCAAATCTTGTCAAGTTATTTTTACTTTTTTGTTATAACAAACTCAATTTACACTTGTTTTTTGCCCCTGAAATTGTGTATTTATGGATAGGTAAAATTTTAATGAGAATGCCGATAAAAAATTAAGATATTTTTGAATGCATTCCATGCAAGAGACTTGAAAAAAAAAATTCCAACCCAATATTGAAAACAATTGTTAAATCAAAATGCTATTTCCCAATAGCATTTGAGCAAGCAATTCAAAACAATTTTAAGCGAATTGTGCTATCATGCACGGTTTTTCACTGCCACAGATTCAACGAAGAGTAAGCAAAGATGAGCGATATGACTTCCCCTACTTCGCAAGTAGCGGCTCTGATTAGCCGAGGCAAAGAGCAAGGTTACTTAACTTACGCTGAGGTTAACGATCATCTCCCAGACTCGATCACGGAAAGCGAACAGATTGAAGACATTATTCAAATGCTTCAAGATGTCGGCATTCCAGTGCATGAACGTGCGCCTGAATCTGATGACACCATGTTCGACGGTAACAATGCCGAAGCAACCGATGAAGTCGCTGAAGAAGAAGCGGCAGCTGTTCTTGCTTCAGTTGAAAGCGAACCTGGTCGTACCACCGATCCAGTACGTATGTACATGCGTGAAATGGGAACGGTTGAACTATTAACGCGTGAAGGCGAAATTAGCATTGCGAAACGCATTGAAGAAGGTATTCGTGACGTTCTTCATTCGATTGCGTATTGGCCGAATGCAGTTGAAGTTGTATTAAAAGAATATAGCGATGTTGCTGAAGGTGAACGTCGTCTTGCTGATATTTTATCTGGTTATTTAGACCCAGAATCTGACGAAGAAATTCCAGAAGTTTTAGAAGAAGAAGCTGAAATTGTTGAAGATGATGAAGCGACGACTAAAACCACTAAAGATGTAAAATTGGACGATGACGAAGAAGAAGAATCTGAAAGTGATGATGATTCTGAAGGTGAGTCTGGTCCAGATCCAGAAATTGCACGTGTTCGTTTCACTGAACTTGAAGATGCGTGGAAAGTAACCAAAGCCGCGATTGAAAAGCATGGTCGTAACAGCAAACAAGCAGATGAAGCGCTTGAAGCACTTGCGACTGTGTTTATGATGTTCAAATTTACCCCACGTTTATTTGAAATCATTTCAGAAATGATTCGTGGTACGCATGAACAAATTCGTACAGCTGAACGTGAAGTAATGCGTTATGCCGTTCGTCGTGGTCGTATGGATCGTACTCAATTCCGTACATCATTCCCAGGTCAAGAGTCAAATCCAGCTTGGTTAGATGAACAAATTGCTAAAGCACCTGCTGATCAAAAAGGTTATTTAGAAAAAGTACGTCCAGATGTTGTTGCATTCCAGCAAAAAATTGCCGACATCGAAAAAGAATTGGGCTTAGATGTTAAAGACATCAAAGACATTTCTAAACGTATGGCTGTTGGTGAAGCGAAAGCACGTCGCGCGAAAAAAGAAATGGTTGAAGCAAACTTACGTTTGGTGATTTCCATTGCGAAAAAATATACCAACCGTGGTTTGCAATTCCTTGACTTGATTCAAGAAGGTAACATCGGTTTGATGAAAGCCGTAGACAAGTTTGAATACCGTCGTGGTTATAAATTCTCGACCTATGCAACTTGGTGGATTCGTCAGGCGATCACACGTTCTATTGCTGACCAAGCACGTACCATCCGTATTCCAGTACACATGATTGAAACCATTAACAAGATCAACCGTGTATCTCGTCAACTTCTTCAAGAAATGGGCCGTGAGCCAACACCTGAAGAATTAGGTGAACGCCTGGAAATGGACGAAGTTAAAGTACGTAAAGTGCTTAAAATTGCCAAAGAACCAATTTCGATGGAAACACCGATTGGTGATGACGAAGATTCGCATCTTGGTGACTTCATTGAAGATGGTAATATTACCTCTCCAATTGATGCTGCGACTTCAGAAGGCTTAAAAGAAGCAACACGTGAAGTGCTGGAAAACTTGACTGAACGTGAGGCGAAAGTCTTAAAAATGCGTTTTGGTATTGATATGCCAACTGACCATACTTTGGAAGAAGTGGGTAAACAATTTGATGTAACACGTGAACGTATTCGTCAGATTGAAGCCAAAGCTTTACGCAAATTACGTCATCCTTCTCGTTCTGAACACTTACGTTCATTCTTAGAAAATGACTAATTTTTGATGATACCGATGGAGACTTGAAATCTAAATGTCAGTCTCCATTAAGTATCTAAGAGAAATACAACGCCTGCATTCACGCAGGCGTTTGATATATGAGGACTGGCTCTCATGACGATGTTAGACCGTACACCATCACGTGAACTTCAAGAAGATCTATGGGTTTTCCCTATGGATTATCCAATCAAATTGATTGGTGAAGCGCACGAAGATTTACATTGTGCTGTTGTTGAAATTTTAGTAAAACATTTTCCTGATTTTGATAGTACAACCATTAAAGTACAACCATCGCGTACAGGTAAGTATCACTCTTTAACGGCACAACTTGTGTTCATAGAACTTGAACAAGTTCATGCACTATATGCTGATTTAGCTGCCTGCACATTGATTAAAACAGCACTTTAATCAATATAAAAAACACGCATCGAAGCGTGTTTTTTTATGTATGCAGAAAAATATTGCATCCATACCAATAAAAATAGCAAATCATCTGGGTATCATCTCCCATCTCACCCCAATTTCATTATAATCATTTCTCATATTTAAACTTTTATGGACGCACTTCACGTGACTGATGCTGTTCTAAAACCTAATTTAATTATCCGTCAATTTAATCAACTTACCCCTTATCTCGACCGTTTTCAGGACATGAAAAAGTTAACTGAAACCCGTGATGAAAACACCCCAGATGAACTGTGGATTTTGCAGCATCATGATGTTTTAACCCAAGGGCAAGCAGGAAAACCAGAACATATTCTAATGTCGAGTACGATTCCTGTGGTACAAACGGATCGTGGTGGACAAGTCACTTGGCATGGGCCGGGTCAGCTGGTTGCCTACTTCATGTTTGATTTAAATCGCTTAGGCTGGAACGTCCGCACGTTAGTTTCCTATGCTGAAAATTTAATGATCGACCTAATGAAAAAATACCACATTGAAGCCTATGCTAAACCAGATGCACCGGGCGTCTATGTCAATGAACGTAAAATTGGCTCATTGGGTTTTAAAATTCGTAAAGGACGTAGCTATCATGGTCTTGCACTCAATATTGATTGTGATCTGTTTGGATTTCACACCATTAATCCATGTGGCTATGCAGGATTAGAAATGGTTCGCGTCATGGACTTGGTTGAAAACTATCCTCATTTTAATGATTTATGTGCGGATGTGATTGAAACTTTAGATCACAGCGGTTACTTTAATAAAGTCCAAGTCATGCAACAATAACTTTGCTTTTGCGATAAAAATAAATTAGAGTATTTACTCTAAACTAATAAAATATTTTTTAGATAAGGGATGCGCGAGTGATTTCAACCAAATCCGTAAAGCCCGCTTTACAACTAACCTATGTCAAACTCATGATGGATGTCATTGGCAGAGGTTTAGTCATGGCGAGCCAAGTCGATGAAGAAGTAAAACAGGAAGTTGCCAAATTCCCTGTTGGTTTTGTTCTATCGATGAAAGTATTTCCCAATGGCCCCGCTTTTATTGCAAAAGTCACGGAAGACCATCAATTAAAATTACTACAATCCGTAGCAACCAAGCCTGATTTAACCATTACATTTAAGCATTTAAGTCATGCTTTTTTAGTATTTTCTTTCCAAGAAAGTACTGCTCAAGCCTTTGCCCATGACCGCATGATTGCAGATGGCGATTTAGCATATGCCATTCGTCTGGTGCGTTGTTTAAATAAAATGGAATCACTTATTTTACCTAAACTCTTAGCCGAGCTTGCTGTAAAACAATATCCAAGTGAATTAAGCCTAAAAGAAAAATTAACAGGAGCTGCAAATATTTATTTGAAAGTGGCTCAATCCTATTTTAAACGGAGTGTATAACATGGCTAAGCCTTATTACGAATTTTTCTGTCCAGTAAAAGTCATCGCAGGTCATGCCGCTTTAGAACATATTCCTTTTGAACTTGCAACATTAGGTGCAAAACGCCCACTGATCATTACCGACAAAGGCGTACGTAGTAATCATCTACTTGCTCCAATTGAAGCAGCTTTTGAATCTACCGATGCCGTGATTGGCTATATTTTTGATGATGTTCCACCCGATTCAAGCGTAGAAACAGTGCGTAGTGCAGCAAAAGCCTATCGTGAAAATAATTGTGATGCGATTATTGCCGTCGGTGGCGGTTCAGTGATTGACACCTCAAAAGCGACCAATATTTTGGTGACTGAAGGCGGCGATGACTTACTCAAATTTTCTGGTGCGCACAATCTTCCAAAAGCACTGAAACCATTTTTTGTGATTCCAACCACATCAGGCACTGGTTCTGAAGTGACCATGGTTGCTGTGGTTTCCGATTTGGAAAAAAATGTCAAAATGGCATTTGCATCTTATTATTTGATGCCGCATGCAGCGATTCTTGACCCGCGTATGACGCAAACTTTGCCACCCCATTTAACCGCTATGACCGCTATGGATGCACTAACGCATGCGGTTGAAGCCTATACTTGCATGGCTGCAAATCCAATCAGTGATGCTTATGCCACCGCTGCAATCAAAAAAGTAAGCAACAATTTATTTAAGGTACTGGACCATCCAACAGATGAGTTTGGTCGCCTTGAATTGGCGCAAGCTTCAACCATGGCAGGTATTGCATTCTCTAATTCGATGGTTGGTTTAGTGCATTCATTAGGACATGCTTTAGGTGCTGTAGCACACCTGCCCCACGGCTTATGCATGAATTTATTCCTACCGTATGTACTTGAATATAACAAAGAAGTAAATGGTGACAAAATTGCAGACCTACTACTTCCTTTAGCTGGGGCAGATATTTTTGCACAAACACCTGCACATTTACGTGCCGATAAAGCGATTGCAACCATTTTAACCATGCGCGATCGTTTATATACCCTCACCAAATTACCACGTACTTTACGTGAAACGGGTAAAGTCTCTGAAGCACAATTAGATGAAGTCGCAGAAAAGGCTTTAAATGATGGATCTATTATCTACAACCCTAAAGAAGCGACCTTCAGTGACTTAAAAGCACTGTTAGAAAAAGCTTGGTAAATATTGAAAAATAAGCGCATATAGTGGAAAAATCAGCCTGATGTTTTTTTAAGCATCAGGCTTTTCCTTTGTGAAAATCAACCACCGTTTTTTATTAAATGGCACATTTCATGCTATAAAAAGTTTATAAAGTGATTGGCAAAAGGTATCCAATTGGAGTAGATTGGCGCACTTTTGTTTTATTCATATAGGGGGGATCGTTCGTCTCAAACGATCCTTATAAACATGACTGATCCTTGATCAACGATTAAGAGGATAACGCCGTTGACAAATATCTCTGGGACTCCATCGGCAGCTAAACTGCAAAAAACGCTGGGACTCTGGCACATCATTATTATCGGTTTAGCTTATATACAGCCCATGACGTTATTTGACACTTTCGGTCTTGTAGCGGAAGAAAGTCATTTTCACGTACCGACATCCTATATATTTGCACTCGTTGCAATTTTATTAACATCGCTAAGTTATGGTCATATGATTCGTCGCTACCCGTCTTCGGGTTCGGCCTATACCTATGCCCAAAAATCGATTCACCCCAATGTTGGTTTTATGGTCGGTTGGTCATCTTGGTTAGATTATTTACTCTCACCAATGGTCAACATCATTCTTGCTGTGATTTATCTTGAAGCACTGTTTCCAGATGTAAATCACTGGGTATGGGTCATTATACTGACCGCATTTATGACGGGTGTAAACTTAAAAGGTGCGCGCTTCGTTGCCAACTTCAATAGTTTAATCGTAGTGATTCAGCTGGTTGTGATCGCTGTCTTTACCTATTTGGTTTATAGCAAACTACAAGCAGGTTTTAATGCAGATGGTCCTATTTCTGCTGAGCAACGTTATCAGCTTTGGAGCCTTGAGCCATTTTGGAATGAGTTAACGTCAGTCGGTGCATTGGTTACTGGTGCAACCTTACTGTGTTTCTCTTTTACTGGTTTTGACTCTCTCAGTTCACTTGCCGAAGAAACCAAAGATACTGAAAAGACCTTGCCTAAAGCGATTTTCTTAACGGCTTTAATTGCAGGTGTGATTTTCATTGTCAGCACCTATTTCATGCAAATTTACTTCCCGAATGATCCAAAAACCTATTTTGCAGATGTAGCGGCTACTCAACCTGACATTTTAATGTTGGTTGGCGGTTCACTATTCCAATCTTATGTGCTGGCTTTTGCAATCGTGACGGTTATGGCATCGGGTATTTCAGCGCATGCTGGTGTATCACGCCTCATGTTTGCCATGGGCCGTGATGGCGTGATTAACAAGAAAATCTTTGGTCATATCAGCCCTAAAAGCCTGACCCCGTCATACAATATTTTAATTGTAGGCGTCGTTGCTTTAACAGCTGGTTTTATGAATCTGGATACTGTGATTTCCTTAATCAGTTTTGGTGCTTTAACTGCATTTACCTTTGTCAATTTGTCGGTCATTTCACGTTATGCATTACGTGATGGGCGTACCAAAAATACGAAAGACATTTTAAACTTTGTGGTTGTTCCATTACTTGGCTTTATCAGTGTATTTGCACTCTGGCTAGAAATTGAAGAAACCTCATTAAAATATGGTTTATGGTGGGCAATGTTCGGTATTTTATACTTAGGTTATAAAACCAAAGGTTTTAAACAACCTGCACCACAGCATAACGAATTTGATGATTCACACTAACCTGCTGATTCATTCAATAAAAAAGACGCTTTATGCGTCTTTTTTATAGGCTTAATGTTTTCTGTAGCCAATTATTATTCATCTTTTTGAAAATTTAGACATAAAAAAGCTGCTCGTAAGCAGCTTTTGCAACAAGCTGTTTTTAAACCAAAGCTTCAAAACCTTGCTGACGCCATGCCTCATAAAGAATAATCGCAGTTGCATTCGATAAGTTCAAACTGCGCGAATTTGCTGCCATGGGCAAACAAATCCAATGTTTTTCTGGGAACATCATGCGTACACTTTCAGGAAGACCTCGCGTTTCAGGCCCCATCAACAATGCCACTGGACGGTTTAAATTTGAAGTATGTGGCGTTTCAGAACCTTTGGTGGTTAAAGGATAAATCGCATCATTTTCAATACCATGTTCTTTTAAATACGCGACACATTCAGCAAAGTTTTCCCATACTTTCATATGCGCCCATTCATGATAATCCAAGCCTGCACGTCTGAGCTTTTTATCATCCAGTTCAAAACCTAATGGCTTCACCAAGTGCAATTGCGCACCAGTATTAGCACATAAACGAATGATATTTCCTGTATTCGCAGGAATTTCCGGCTCATATAAAACAACATGAATCACAAGATTTCTCTACTCTTTCAATGCAACAGGGCTTGTTTAGCCCTGCCACTGTAATTGTTCACGTAAACTGACGACCTCACCAATAATGGTGAGGGTTGGTGCTTGAATTTGATATTCTGATACTTTCGATGCAATATCAGCCAAAGTTCCCACCACAACTTTTTGCTCTGGTGTCGTGCCTTTAGAAATAAGGGCAACGGGCATATTCGGACGCTGACCATGTGCAATTAATTGCGCACATATTTTTTCTAAACCCACCAAGCCCATATACAACACCAAGGTTTGGTTTTCATAAACTAGTTCCTTCCACGGTAACTCCGGTGAACCTTCTTTTAAATGGCCGGTTAAGAATCGAACACTTTGAGCATAATCACGGTGTGTTAAAGGAATACCAGCATAAGCCGAACAGCCCGATGCTGCGGTAATCCCAGGGACGACTTGAAAAGCCACACCCGCCGCAAACAGCTCTTGAATTTCTTCACCACCACGACCAAAAATAAATGGATCTCCGCCTTTTAGACGACAAACCCGCTTACCTTTTGCAGCATATTCCACCAATAAAGCGTTGATGCCTTCTTGAGGAACGCTATGATTTGAACGTGCTTTTCCGACATAAATTTTGTCTGCATCACGACGGCATAATTCTAAAATCGCAGGAGAGACCAAACGATCATAAATAATCACATCCGCTTGCTGCATTAGGCGTAAGGCTTTTAAGGTCAATAATTCAGGATCGCCCGGCCCTGCACCCACTAAATAGACCTCACCTTTAGGTGTTTTCCACTCGAGCAATGCCTGCTCAATTAATCGATTTGCTTCCGCAATATTGTCATTAAACACCTGTTCTTTGAGTGGGCTGGCATACAAGTCCTCCCAAAAAATACGACGCTCATCTGGATTGATAATTTTCGCTTTAACGCTAGCACGCCATTGTCCAGAAAAATCAGCCAGTTTCCCCATTCCATGTGGAATCGTTGCTTCAAGCTGGGTTCGAATTTGGCGCGATAATACGGGAGATGTACCATTGGTCGCAATTGAAACCACCAAAGGTGAACGGTCAATAATTGCAGGAACCATAAAACGACAATGCGGAGGATCATCCACGCTATTGACCAATATTTTTTCTGCTTCACAGGCTTCAAAAACTTGAATATTGACCGCTTTATCATTGGTTGCTGCAATCACCAAACGATAATTGCGCAGTTGAATATCTGGGCTAAAAGGTGCTTGAACATATTGCCCTTGGCTTGATTCAACAATCTCCAGTAAATTACTTTCAATTTCAGGTGCAATCACATGAATCACTGCACCCGCTTTTGCCAAAAGGACGGCCTTACGATAGGCAATATGCCCGCCACCGACAATCAGACAAGGTTGCTGTTGCAACTTTAAAGAGATTGGAAAGATATCCACGGACTACCTCAATATTTTAGATCTGATTGTCTTAAGCAATTTTCATGCACAAAACTGTGCCATTCATCTATTTAATAATCAAACTACTGATTAATCAATAAATTCTGTACCACCCATATACGGACGAAGTGCTACTGGAATCTCAATCGAACCATCTTCACGTTGGTAATTTTCCATCACTGCCAGTAATGTACGACCAACGGCCAAACCAGAACCATTCAAAGTATGGACGAATTCAGTTTTCTTTTGGTCTACACGGTAACGTGCTTTCATACGACGCGCTTGGAAGTCACCCATACATGAACAGCTTGAAATTTCACGATAGGTATTTTGGCTCGGCACCCAAACTTCTAAATCATAAGTTTTGATTGCACCAAAGCCCATATCACCACCACATAAGATGATTTTACGATATGGAAGACCCAAGGCTTGCAAAATACCTTCTGCATGACCCGTTAATTCTTCAAGTGCATCCATTGACGTTTCAGGTTTAACAATCTGCACCATCTCAACTTTGTCGAATTGGTGTTGACGGATTAAACCACGGGTATCACGGCCATACGACCCTGCTTCACTACGGAAACATGGTGTATGCGCTGCATATTTTAACGGCAGGCGATCTGGATCAACAATTTCATCACGCACGAAATTGGTCACTGGCACTTCAGCAGTTGGAATTAAATAAAGTTCTTTTTCACCTTGTAATTTGAACAAATCTTCTTCAAATTTAGGTAGTTGACCTGTGCCACGTAAAGAATCAGCATTGACTAAATATGGCACATACGCTTCGGTATAGCCATTTTTCAAAGTATGTGTATCCAACATAAACTGAGTCAATGCACGTTGTAAACGTGCCAATGGCCCTTTTAAAACACTGAAACGCGTACCTGTCAATTTGGTGGCAGTTTCAAACTCTAAACCACCCATCCATTCACCCAAGTCAGTATGATCTTTAATTTCAAAATCAAACTGACGCGGTGTACCCCATTTTAGGATTTCAACATTATCGTCTTCATCTTTACCTTCAGGTACAGATTCATGCGGCATATTTGGAATGCTTAACGCTTTATTTTCAATCTCGGTTTGTAATTCAGCAAGCGCAACTTCAGCAGCTTTAATGTCATCACCAATAGCAGCCATACGCGCCATAATTTCAGATGCATCGCCACCAGATTTTTTAATTTGGCCAACTTGTTTAGCACCCGAATTACGCTCTGCCTGCAAAGCTTCAGTTTTGGATTGAAGCTCTTTACGGTGCGCTTCAAGCGAAGCCCACTCTTCTACATTCAGCTGTACACCACGTTTTGCTAAGGCTAAATTTACAGCCTCAATATTATTTCGGATTAATTTCGGGTCGATCATAGCCAATCTTTTGCAAAGAAAAAAACTGGCTATAGTGTAAGCGCTAAATGTTAAAAAAGACAGTGACCGAGCTTGTAGCTGCGCCTTATTACAGCAAATTTAACCGAATTAAGCTGAAATTATGGACTTGGATACTTTGGCAAACTTGGCAGATATTCTGCTTTAACCAGTTTGGTCAATGTTACGTAAGGCAAGGTCAGTTCAGTCATGCCTTCGGCATAAGAAGCCAACTCATATAAGGGATAAACAAAAACAAGACCGTTGGCACCATAGTAAAAATTATCACTTAATTTCAGTTTGTCTCTTTCAATGCTATGTTGATCCAGCCACATTGTATTGGCGTCATATAAGGCATCTAAAACTTGTTGTTCTGCGCCTTTGACTAAAATATCAGATAAAGCCAAACGCTTTTGGGTGTTTAAATCAAAATTTACAAATTCTTGATGATACATCCCATGTGCTGCACCCGCCGAATAACTATAACTTTGAATGGCAAATGTCGCCTGATCATAGTATTGACTGACGAAACGCACATAGGTCGAACTTTGACTTAAGTTAGGTGCAGCCCCATCTGAGGTATTTATTTTTTGATTCGGTTCTGTAGAAAATGCAATCGGATCGGCTTTTTTGATTCGAGCGATAAAATAATCATCGATCCATTTTAGATTGGTGTTGACCGTTTGAATATCATATTGAATACATCCTTCAGCATCACAGGCTTCAGGTTTGGTCAGTTTAACTGGCACTACTTTGGCTTGAATGGCGCTAATAGTATTCTCTTTATTTTGTGATTGTTGCTGCTTTGCTGCTTCAGCTTTCACATCAGCTTTAGGTTGACATCCCGCAAGTACTCCACCCCCAATAACCAGCGTACAAACCAAGAACCATGGCTTTAATTGTGTTTGTTTCATGCTGCAACCCTATACTTTTCTTAAAATGAATCATCGCACTATACAAACGCAACCCGCCAGATAAAATTACAAAATGTAGCAATGAGCAAAATCCATTCAAAATACTATTTAATTATCGAGAACTGATGTTTTTACGCACATATTTGAAGCAAATTCATTTTTATCAGGATGATTTTGCATTCAAAGTGATCAACCTGCTTTTTCTGACCATAAGGCGTGCCAATACATTTTCCATGATGACAATTGCAATAAAAAACCACCCGAAGGTGGCTCTTTATGGAACAGCGATATTATTGATCAATAATATCAGTGCCCTTAGGTGGTGCAAAATTAAAGGTTGATGCTGCAATTGAAGGATTTAATTTCACATTATTGAAACGAACATAAGTCGTTTGCCCCAAGGAGTCTTCCAAAATCATCAAACTTGGTGCTTTATTTACACCAAAACTGATGGTTAAACTTTGAAATGCCCCATCACGATCCTTAGGCAGCAAAGTGTAATAGGTCTTGGTTTTATCTGGTTGCGTCACACGATATGACTGCATAATTTGATTGGTATTACCTGACAATAACAATGCGGGGGTATTCGCCACTTGATCATCTAGACTTTGACGAACCGCTTGTTGTAAATCAGGGTCATAAATCCAAACCGTTTTACCTGAAGTCACAATTGTTTGTTTTGATGGGCTGGTGGTTTCCCAAAAAAACTTCCCTGGACGAGCAACCTTCATAACCCCTTTAAAGGTTTGATTCATGTGCTGACCGGTCAAGCCTTTTTTCTGTGGGGCTTTACTTCCAGATGTGGCTTTGGTGGTTTGCTCAAAATTTGCCGACAAACTATGAATACCACCCAACTGTTTGACCAAATTTGCGGTTGCTTGTTGCTCCGATGCTGCAACAGGCGCAGCAAAAACAGTAGTACTCATTAGCGGTGCAAGCGTTGCCGCACCTAATGTCATAGCACATAGGGTTTTACGAAGCATTTTCATATCATTACCTTTTTATTTGCTGTATCGCTATTTATTCAATGTCTCATCTTAAACCAATTTTTATTTGTAATAATTGAGAAAATAAGAAGTTTTGTATGGTTATTAATGTTCAATGTACAAATTTCTACATCATGATGAAGAACTAGAACAGTTTTAACGCATTTTTCGAAATAAAAAACCCACATTTTGCTGTGGGTTTTTATGCTGACTCAGCTCAATATATTGCATTATTTCCATTGCCAACCCACCGCAGCGCCTCCTCCAAAATCACCTTCAGTATTGGTTGTTGCAGCAGCTTTATAGATAAACTTATTATTTTCCGTTATGCCACTTACACCAACAGCAAAGCCTTGTTTATTTTCCCACGTACCAGCCCCTACACTCAGCATACTATAACCCGCTTCGGTGGGTTGCGGTAAGGATGCGATTGCTAAGCTTGATGCAACAGCAGCATGGGTTTCATCTTCAAATTCACTCATATTACGATTTAATGCATCAACACGGCTATTAATATATGCATTCGCTTGACGCATTTGCACCACATTTACAGCATCGGTATCTTGTGTACCTGCTGCAACATTAGTAATTTGTCTTTCCGCACCTGCTGCACCCACCGAAACTGTATTATCCCGATTCGATGTAGAACCATGACCTAAGACCACGCTATTGTTTGCCGCTGTGGTGACATTATTGCCAAGCACATAGCTATTATTGCCACTGACATTATTATTACTCCCAATAGCCCCTGAGTTTTGACCTGTAATATTGTTATTTACACCCAGTCCTATCGATTGCCCACCTGATACATTCGTGGCAGTTCCTATTGCAATCGCACCTTGACCTGTTGCTGTCGGTTTAGGTACGGTATTCAATTGATGTGACTCAATTTCAACATAAGGATTATCTCCAATTAAGCTGGCTAGCCACTCACGTACTGTACCAGCATAACCATCGTTTACAGCAATTTCATAGGCACTAAACCCAGCTGCGCCTGTAGCTCCAGTATCGCCTTTTGGCCCTTTAGTTCCAGAAGAATGATGTGGCTTAGGATGATGACCATATCCATTACCATGAGATTGGTGGCTATTTCCTGCATTTGCCAAAGTACTGCTACCCATCGCCAACATGATACTTAACAACAATAATTTCGGAGTTTTAATGGTTTTTATTTGTGCAAATAAACCAAGATGATGAATTTGCTGTATTGCTATTCGTGGCATTTGGCCTTGTTCAATTTTACAATCATCTTTTGATGCATCAACATGATGGTAAAGTAATTTATTCAAGACCTTTCTGAATATTCTTCTCATGTCTGTTAGCCTTTTTTCTAATTTTGCTCTTAATATTTTACATCCAAAAAATAAGACTTAAGTCTCAATATGTCACAGTATTGCGACTTATTTGTAATAAAAAACAACAGGAAATATGCAAAACAAAAAACAAGTATTTGATTTTTATTGTTTTAAGATAAAGTACAGCAAATCCCCATATTTCTTGACTGTAGCTAATTAAAAAAAATCATGCAGACATAAAAAAACCCGCAAAAATGCGGGCTCTTTTTAAAAATTAAAACTTATACAGTTTCAACTTTTACGTAGCGACGGCCAAATTGACCCTTCACTTCGAATTTGATCACGCCATCAGCGGTAGCAAATAAAGTATGGTCACGGCCCATACCTACGTTTGCACCAGCGTGGAATTCTGTACCACGTTGACGAACGATGATGTTACCTGCAGTCACAGATTGACCACCGAACATTTTAACGCCTAACATTTTAGGGTTCGAGTCACGACCGTTACGTGTCGATCCACCAGCTTTTTTAGTAGCCATGTTTCATAATCCTCGTAATTAGCCTGAAATAGCAGTAATTTTCAACTCGGTAAACCATTGACGGTGACCTTGTTGTTTACGGTAATGTTTACGACGACGCATTTTAACAATACGGATTTTGTCGTGACGACCGTGGCTAACTACTTCAGCAGTTACTGTAGCACCAGCAACAACTGGAGCACCAATTTGAATGCTTTCGCCGTTTACAAGCATTAATACGTCATCAAACGTAATAGTTGTACCGGTTTCAGCTTTCAACAATTCTACTTTAAGGGTTTCACCCTCAATAACACGGTGCTGTTTACCACCGCTTTGGATTACTGCGTACATAATGTACTCCAAACATGCCCGTGTCGTCGTGTTGATAAAGGAATATATCAATCTTAATACGAGCGCCACTGGGGGATATCTAAGGGCAAACATATTAAGTGATAATAAATCAAACGACAAGCCATTTTAGTGTTTTTTTGCGCCTTACCCATGTTTATTTTATAAACAATCAAATCGCTAAAAAGAAATGATTGTGATATCTAAAGCTGAGATTTTATAAAATGAAATAGATTTTTAAAATCAATTCGCTACTATATGGCATAGACTACAAAATGCCAGCTAAGTCACATATTATATTGGTTGTTAGAATTAGGCCTAAGATAAAACCATTTGCTTAGCCATGATTTAAACATCTATATTAAGATCTTCGCTATATCACTAGATATAATTGCTACACTATATAATAAGCAATTCAATTTTATAGAGGTTTCTCTTCATATGGCCATCGACTTTAAGCAAGATATTCTCGCTCCTGTTGCTTCAGACTTTGCTGCGATGGACACATTTATTAATGAAGGGATTACGTCAAAAGTCGCCTTAGTCATGGCTGTAAGTAAGCATGTGGTTGAAGCAGGCGGTAAACGCATGCGCCCTATTATGTGTTTATTGGCAGCAAAAGCATGTGGTGCGACCGATTTAGAACGTCAACGTAAATTGGCGGCCATTATTGAAATGCTACACACTGCAACGCTGGTGCATGATGATGTGGTCGATGAGTCAGGCTTACGTCGTGGTCGTCCCACTGCCAATGCGACTTGGAATAATCAAACTGCGGTTTTAGTCGGTGACTTCCTGATTTCCCGTGCTTTCGATTTGTTGGTCGATTTAAACGACATGACCTTACTGAAAGATTTTTCCACAGGAACCTGTGAAATTGCCGAAGGTGAAGTGCTACAACTTCAAGCACAACATCAACCTGAAACCACAGAACAAACTTATCTCGATATTATTCACGGTAAAACGTCACGCTTATTTGAATTGGCCACTGAAGGTGCAGCCATTTTAACCGGTACGCCAGAGTACCGTGAACCACTGCGAATCTTTGCAGGTCATTTTGGTAATGCCTTCCAAATTATTGATGACATCTTAGATTACACCTCTGATGCGGAAACATTAGGTAAAAATATTGGTGATGATTTAATGGAAGGGAAACCGACTTTGCCATTAATCTCGGCATTACAGAAGACCACAGATCAAGAACATGAAATTGTGCGTTCAAGTATTGCAAGTGGTGGTATCGCTCAACTCGATCGTGTCATTGAAATTGTGCAAAACTGTGGTGCACTCGATTATTGCCGCCAACGTGCCACTGAAGAAACTCAATTTGCGCTACATGCTTTAGACCAACTACCTGAGAGTGAATACCGCCAAGCGCTGGTTAACTTGACTCAACTTGCTTTAAATCGAATTCAATAATGAATTTCATGAGAATAGATTTTACATTCGCCTATGCATATAAATTTTAATGATCTATTTTTAACCATGCAGGAGCAGCTTGAGTCTCATCAAGCTGTTCTTGATGATTCGCTGCTCATTGAATTGGTCAATCGTATTCGACCAATAGACTCCACCGATACAGAAGAAATCAACAGAAAATTTCAAGCTTTATTACAAGTGCTGCTGATTACACCCCATGCTGCATCCACGTTACAAACATTTATCTTAAAATTGATTAGCCAATACAAACAAACCAGTTTATATGCCGACACCGGTATTTTATCACTCGATGGATTTTGGAATCAGCTCGCCCAACGTTTAGGCGCTCACTTTCTGCCCCTGATTAATGATGAAAGCCAACTGCAAGATTTAGTCCGTCGCGTCTTTTATCAACGTAGTGATAAATATTGGCTGGACAGCATTTCTCATGCTGATTGGCAAAAGTTATTTACACTTCTAAATCAAGGTCATGGCAATCAATCAGAAAAGCTTAAAATTAAAAGTGAGCTGATTAAAGCGATTACTGTTTTATCTTATCGGATCAGTGGGATTGGGCTTTATCCTGAGTTCATCAATGCACAACCCGACTTAACCGAATATGAATCACCTTTTCTGGTACAAAATCGGGAAATTGTAGAGTTCATTCAGCATTATAAAAAGCTACATCACAATACAGACGACATAGCCGTGACTGTTCCACCCGATGCCGCACAAGCCTTGGTGATGATTGAACAATGTCGTGATGTGGTATTCAAAATTCGCCGTGCCACCAAAAGAATTGGCGTTAGCCTTAGTCTGACCTATTTGCTTTCTTTACTTGAGCAATGTCTAGACCGAATTGAACTGTTACTCAATTTGATTGTGGATGAAGATAAAATTCGCTATGAATCTTTAGGCTTGCTGATGGTGGATATCACCACCGCAATTTATAGTGAGCGTAGTGTTCGATCCCTTTTGGCAACCAACAGTGAACTGATTGCCTTACAAGTCACAGAAAATGCCAGTAAAACGGGTGAGCATTATGTGAGTACGGACAAGCAAGGCTTTTGGTCGATGTACAAGTCCGCTGCTGGTGCAGGCGTGATTATTGCCACCATGGCAACATTAAAAATATTGTCAGCACGTATGGTCATGGCTCCCATGATGCAGGCTTTTATTTTCAGCATGAACTATTCACTTGGTTTTATGTTGATTCACGTTTTGCATTTTACTGTTGCAACCAAGCAACCTGCGATGACAGCCGCTGCACTGGCTGCCACAGTACAACATCGTAAAGGCTCTAAAACAGCACAAATTGCTGAACTTGCAGCACTGATTATTAATATTATCCGCACTCAATTTATTGCAATTTTAGGAAACATTTCAATTGCCATTCCAACTGCGGCAATCATTACCCTGCTCTGGCAATACGGAATGGATGAACCTCTTTTGAGTCATGCCAAAGCCACCAGAACCTTGCATTCACTCAACCCTTTTACATCATTAGCCATTCCACATGCTGCCATTGCAGGTGTCTGTTTGTTTTTTTCGGGGCTAATTGCAGGTTACTTTGACAACATGGCCGTGTACCGCAAAGTCGGTCCACGTTTACAAGCCCATGCGCATCTCAAACTGATATTAGGACAAGAGCGTCTTAATACATTTGCTGCTTATATTGAACGTAATTTAGGTGCTTTGGCTGGGAATTTTTTATTCGGAATTATGCTCGGAAGCATGGGCACCATTGGTTTCATCTTAGGTCTTCCCCTCGATATTCGACATATTGCGTTTGCTTCTGCCAACTTTATTCAAGGCTTAATGAATATTAATGGTAGTCCTGAAATTGGCTTAATTTTTGTGTCATTTTTAGGCGTGTTATTGATTGGTCTGACGAACTTATTTGTCAGCTTTACCCTGACCATTATTGTGGCACTTCGTGCACGACGGGTTCGATTTGAACAGTGGAAGCCTTTGGCTAAACTCGTACTCACTCATTTCTTAACCAGACCAAGTGACTTTTTTTGGCCACCCAAGACCCCCTTGGAAGTGGATGAATCCTCTCCATCACAAAAAATTATACATAAATAATTTTTTGTTTTACTTCTCATTTAAAAATGAGTAAAAAAGAAATGAGCATAATTTACACGCACTTGAAATAAAGTGTACTGATGAGTACACTTTAAGCATTAATTGGCCATGCTCCAATCGGCCAATATAACAAAGGTCAATCAAATGCCTTATTGGTTGCTTGGTGTAGGATTTTTCT
>OFRD01000207.1_pt1 | contig 22139 bp, 22 predicted proteins | sample 1543041 | NCBI WGS metagenome assembly OFRD01 (sample SAMN07774234, study PRJEB24372) | wastewater metagenome | isolation source: Exp Tend CN 100WW | collected 2016-02
CTGCGCCTGAGCGCGGGTGCGGCAAAGGCCAGCCGGTTGCCGTCGCGGCGCAGCTTGACCAGGCCGACGCCGCATTCCTGCACGAAGTTGTCCTGGGTGCGCGGCGTGCCACCGGCTTGCAGCCAGGCATGGCAGCTGCCCAGCGTCGGGTGACCGGCAAACGGCAGCTCGGCCGCCGGGGTGAAGATGCGCACCCGGTAGTCGGCCCCCGCCGCCGCCCCTTGTGCGCTGGGCGGCAGCACGAAGGTGGTTTCCGACAGGTTGGTCCAGTGCGCAAAGTGCTGCATTGCTTGCGTGGACAAGCCCGTGCCGTCCAGCACCACGGCCAGCGGGTTGCCCAGGTAGGGCGTGGCGGTGAAAACATCCACTTGTTTGAACGGGCGCTTGGTCATGGGTGTGAAGCCTTGGGTGATGGGGTCAGGAGGTGGCGCGGCTCGATGTCAGCTCAGCGCGAGATCGAGCACGCCCTGGCTGGCGGGGCGCTGCAGCAGCGTTTGATACCAGCGTTCGATGTGCTGGTACTGCGGGCGGCTTTGCGGCAGGCCCAGCCAGCGATGAGCCTCGCAGCCCAGGGGGATGTCGGCCATCGAGAACTGCGCACCCGCCACAAAGGCGTGCTGGCTCAGTTGCGCGTCCAGCATGGCCAGCAGCCGCTGCGTCGCTTCATTCGATTGCCGGATCAGATCGGGCTGGCGCGACGCCACGGGGGTGCGGATCAACTGCAGGAAGGCATGGCGAGCGGCCGGATTGAGCTCGCTTTGCTGCCAGTCCATCCAGCGCTCGGCGTTGAAACGAGCCGCCAGTGGCTCGGGATACAGCGTGCCCGGCGCATAGCGGGCACACAGGTAGCGCACGATGGTGTTGGACTCCCACAGCGTCATGTCGCCATCCTGCAGCACGGGCACCAGGGCGTTCGGGTTCATTTGCCGGTAGGCCGGGGTGTTGACCCACCCAAACGAGGCGCCTGCGTCCGTGCGCTCAAAAGCGACGCCCACCTCCTGCGCCGCCCACACTGCTTTACGAACGTTGATGGAGCTCAAGCGCCCCCAGAGATGGATCATGGCGTTACGACCGACAGGGTTAATGGACGGGCAATGTGGCGGCGTAGGCTTTGAGGGCCACCGCCAGCGCGGCCACGCCCCGGTGGATGTCCACCACGCTCGGGGTGACAAAGGACAGGCGCAGCGTGCGCGGGTCGCCGTGGTCGGCGTAGAACGGTGCCCCGGGCACGAAGGCCACGCCCTGCTCGACGGCGAACGGCAGCAGATCGACCGCGTTCATGCCCTTGGGCAGGCGCGCCCACAGGAACATGCCGCCGGCCGGGGTGTTCCAGGTCAGCGTGGCGTCCGGGTCGCCGATCGGCATCTCACGCGCCAGCGCGTCCAGCATGGCGTCGCGCTGCGACTTGTAGAGGGCGCGGATGGTGGGCACATGGCGCTCCAGGAAGCCGTCTTTCATGACTTCGGCGATCAGGCGCTGGTTCAGGCCGGGGCTGTGCAGGTCGGCCGCCTGTTTGGCTTGCAGCAGCTTGGGGTAGACCGATTTCGGTGCCACGATAAAGCCCAGGCGCAGGCCCGGGGCCAGCACTTTGGAGAAGGAGCCGAGGTAGATGCAGCCTTCGGGGTTGCGCGCGGTCAGCGGGGCTGGCGGCGGGGTGTCAAACCACAGGTCGCCGTAGGGGTTGTCTTCGATCAGCGGCAGGTTCAGGCGCTGGGCTTCGGCGCTCAGGGCGGCGCGGCGCGCCTCGCTCATGGTGCGCCCGGTCGGGTTCTGGAAGTTGGGCAGCACGTACAGAAAGCGTGCGTCCTGCGCCTTGGCGCTCAGGTCGGCCAGGTCAATGCCGTCGTCGTCATTGGCGACGCTCACCACCTCGGGCTCCATCGGCGTGAAGGCCATGACCGCGCCCAGGTAGGTGGGCGACTCGACCAGAATCTTGCTGCCGGTGTCGACCAGCACCTTGGCCACCAGATCGAGCCCTTGCTGCGAGCCGGTGGTGATCAGGATTTGTGCCGGATCGACCGCCCAGGGCAGCATGGCGGCGACCATTTCGCGCAGCGGGCCAAAGCCTTCGCTGGCCGCGTATTGCAGCGCGCCGCTCGGGTCGTCGCGCAGCACGGTGGCGCAGGCGGCTTCAAACTCGGCCACCGGGAAGGTCTTGGGCGAGGGCAGGCCGCCGGCAAAACTGATGATGCCGGGCTTTTCGGTGACCTTCAGAATTTCGCGGATCACGGAAGGGTTCATCTTGGCGGCGCGGCGGGCCAGCAGCCAGGGGGAGGATGGGGTTGTCATAGGGGTGCTCCTGTTATGGGGGTATTTAGTTACGGGTGCTGACCGACATTTTCCGGCCAATGAACACCACGGCGATCACGGCCAGGCCAAAGCCGACGCTGAGCGCATCCAGCGATTCTCCCAGCAATGGGACGGCAAACAGCATCGATAAAAAAGGTTGTAACAATTGCGTCTGGCTGACCCGCACCGTGCCGCCCAGCGCCAGCCCGCGGTACCAGGCAAAAAAGCCCAGCCACATGGAGAACACGCCGACGTAGCCAAAGGCCGCCCATGCTTCTGTTTTGATAGCGGTATGTGGCCATTCCATCAGGGCCAGCGGCAGATTGATCGGTAAAGAGAAGACCAGCGCCCAGCAAATGACGTAGTCCGCCCGCATGCGCTGCGCCAGTTGGGCGCCGACGCCATAACCGACGGCGGCGCAGGCAATGGCCAGCAGCAGCAACAGGTCGGCCGGGGCCAGCAGCAGGCCGCTGTGGCCGGAGCGCAGCATGGCAAACGCCACCACCAAAGCCGTGCCCAGGCCGGCGCAGAGCCAGAAACCGTTCGAGGGGCGCTGGCGGTGCAGCCAGGCGCCGACCACGGCGGTGGCCAGGGGCAGGGCGCCCACGATCACGCTGGCATGCACCGCCTCCAACTGGCGCATGGCCAGCGAGCTGAACAGCGGAAAGCCAAACACCACGCCCAGCGCGGTCACGCCCAGCAGCGGCCAGTCGCGCCGGGGCGGCCAGGTCGCGCGGGTGGCGAACAAAAAAACCGCCGACAACAGCGCCGCGATCACCGCCCGGCCCACCGCAATGAACAGGCCCGAGAATTGCGGCGCCTCGGGCGTGCCGACGGCCAGGCGCGTCATGGGCAGCGTCAGGGCGAAGATGGCGACGCCGAGCGTGCCCAGCCACAGGCCTTGGCGCAGTTGCCGGGGGGAGGGGCTGGCGGGGGACTTCATGTGCCCAACTTTAGCGGCGAAGTCAGCACACTTGCAGTACACTTTTGGCGACAAATGCCTGATCTGTACTGCTCATTTTGTCAGCACAGCGCTGGCGCACCCGGAGGCTCCCCCCATGTTGATGAAATCGGCGTCGCAATCGCTCACCGAGCAGCTCGCAGGCCGTTTTGCCGAGCGCATCCGCACCCGTCTGCTGGCGCCGGGCACGCGCCTGCCGTCCGTGCGGCAGTGCGCCCAGCAGCAGGGCGTGAGCCCGTCCACGGTGGTGGCGGCCTACGACCAGCTGCTGGCGCAGGGGCTGGTGGAGGCGCAGAAGAATCGCGGGTTCTTTGTAAGGAATCGGGCGTCAGCCCTCGAATCTGTTGCGCAGCTAGCTATCGATTCGATAGCGGATGGCGGGCGGGTGCCGCATGTGCCGGTGAGCGCCACGGCGCTGATTCGCGGCATGTTCCAGGGTCACAGCGACAAGCCGCAGCCCGGCACCGGGGTGCTGCCGGCCGACTGGCTGCAGACCACCTTCATGGCGGCGGCGGTGCGCCGCGTCACCAGTGCGCGCCAGCTGCAGTCGTTCTCGCTGCAATACGGCGAGCCCGCCGGGGACTTGGGCCTGCGCCAGTCGCTGTCCAAAAAGCTGATGGGCCTGAACATCCACGTCAGCCCGCAGCACATCATCACCACGGTCGGCGCCACCCATGCGCTCGATATTGTGAGCCGCACCCTGCTGCGCGCCGGGGACTATGTGATGGTGGAGGAGCCGGGCTGGTCGGTCGAGTTTGCGCGGCTGGAGGCGCTGGGCATGCGCATTCTGCCGGTGCCGCGCGGGCCCGACGGGCCCGATCTGGCGCTGATGGCGCGCTACTGCGCGCTGCACAGCCCCAAATTGTTTGTCAGCGTGAGTGTGTTCCACAACCCGACCGGTTACTGCCTGACGCCGGGCAGCGCACACCGGCTGCTGCAGCTGGCGCAAACCCACCATTTCTATCTGGTGGAGGACGACTCCTACAGCCACCTCGCGCCCGAGCATGCCACCCGCCTGTGTGCGCTCGATGGCTTGCAGCGCACCCTTTACGTCGGCGGTTTTTCCAAGATTCTGGCGCCGGGCTGGCGCGTCGGCTTCATGGCGGCGCCGCCCGCGCTGGTGGAGCGCCTGCTCGACACCAAGCTGCTGGCCACGCTGACCACACCCGCCTTGCTGGAGAAGGCGATGGCCTGGTGCATTGACCAGGGCCAGCTGCGCCGCCATGCCGAGCGCATCCGCACCCGGCTCGATCAGGCGCGCGCGCGCAGCGTGAAGCTGGCACTGGCGGCGGGCTGCACGTTTGCGGCGCCACCGGCGGGTTTGTTTGGCTGGGTCGATACCGGGGTCGATACCGATGCACTGGCGCAGCGCCTGCTGGACGAGGGTTATCTGCTGGCGCCGGGCGCCCTGTTTCACGCCAGTCGGCAACCCAGCACGCTGATGCGCATCAACTTTGCCACGACCCAGGAGGCGCAGTTCTGGCAGGTTTTTGCCAAAATCCGCGCCGGGCTGTGACGGGCTGGCCGTCACCCGGCGGCGTCAGGCCAGCAGCGCGCCTTTGGCCGAGTGCGGCCGGGCGTGGCACAGGGTGTGCAGCAAGGCGCGGTTGACCTCTTCGATGTTCATCTTCAGGGTGTCGCACAGCACGCGGGTGGCGTGGGTGTTGGCCGATTCGAGCGCGCTGGCCAGATCGAGGTAGGGCACGTAGGGGCCGTCATGCGCGAGCATGGCCAGCGGAATGCGCTCGGGGAACGGAATGCGCGCCAGGGCTTCAGGCAGCGGCTCGCCCAGCAGCAGGTCAATTTGTGACATCAGGCCGCACATGAACACCTCGCGGCGCAGGTCGTCGTGGTGACCGGCATCGAGCAGCTGTTCCATCAGGCGCGCGCGCAGCACCATGGCGCTGCGCACCGGCGCCAGGTTGGGGTTGCTGGTGGCTTGCGGCAACTGCTCCAGCAGCCAGCTGCGCAGCAGCGCCGAGCCCAGCACCATCAGCCCCTGGCGCAGCGACTCGATGGAGGTCGTCAGGCCCAGCCCGGCCGAGTTGGCAAAGCGCAGGAAGTTATACGCCAGCACCGGCTCCTGACTCAGCAGGTTTTCCACCACGTCGGTTGATTGATCGGCATCAATGGCCTCGACCAGTTTCACCAGGGTGCGGTGGTCGGGCTGAATGCGCCGGTGCCGGTAGCCGTGCAGCACATCCTCCATCGGCCAGCCCGCCACGCCCCAGACGCCTTGCTCATCCAGGCAATGCTCGATCAGGACCCGGCTGGCGACCGACTCGTAAATATGGCCGGCGCGCACCGGGCTGCTCACGCGCGACGGCCGTGCGCTGTCGGCACCGTTGTGCTTGCGCAGCGACACGCGCAGCCCGGCCAGCGCTTCTTCCGGGCTCAGGGTCACCATGGTGCGCACAAAGCAGGGCGCCAGTGCCGCACTCGGGCGGGTGCCCGGCTCGCCGCGCCAGACCAGCTGCAGGCCGCGCTGGTGCGCCTGGTGCACGCGCTGGGCGATGGCCGGGTCGCGCAGGTGCTGGTCGTTGACTGCCAGCCACGGGCTGTCGACGGGGGCGTGCTCCAGCAGGTCGCTCAGCAGCCGCAGGGACTGGACCGACAGCAGCAGCGTGGGCGCCTGCTCCGACCACTGGTCGTTGAGGGCCGCCAGCAGGTGGCGGGCATCGACCGGCGTGAGGTCGTCAATGCCGATGAACAGATGGACGCCGCACAGTTGGCGCAGCTGATTCCACAACAGCTGGTAACCCAGCGAAACACTGCCAAGAACGGTATGTGCCATGACCTTAGCCTATGTAGTTGAACAGGGAGAGTTTCTGGATTTGCGCGTAGGACTGCAAGGCCACCTGGTAGCCGGTTTGCTGGTTCTGGAAGTCCGAGTGGCCTTTGACCAAATCAATGTCTTCGGCGCGTGAGCGGTCCGATTCGAGTTGAATGGTGCGTTTTTCCTGGTCGGTGGTGATGCGGTCGGCACGGTTCATCAGGTCGCCTGCCTGGCCGCGAATAGCCGACACGCGGCCCATGCCGATGTCGATGTTGGCCAGCGCCTGGGCGACGGCCTGGGTGGCGGCATTGCCGCTGGCTGCGCCGCCGATGTCGCGAATGGCGTTGTCCAGCACACTGAACAGGCTGGGGTTGGGGTTGACGGCGACCGTGTCGTTGAGCGCCGGTGTGCCCTTGAGGGTGAGCGTCAGGCCCGGCATTTCGGTCACGTTAATGGTCGCGGGCTTGCCGGTGGCGTAAGTGGCCGAGCCGGTGTAGACCGTGCCCGAGGGGCTCTCGGTGATGCTGTAGCTGGCGGTGGTGTTGAGTGGGCTGGAGACCGTGTCAATGGCGTCAAACTTGATGCTGTAGGAGGCGTCAGGTACCAGCGGGACGGCGACCGCCGGGGGCACCGGCAGGGGGGCTGGCGTCACGAGTCCGCTGGTCAGGTTCGGCGCCGGGCCGGGCAGTGCGGGCGCCGTTGGGCTGTTGCGCATGTTGACGTTGTACGAGCCGTCGCGGGCTGATTGCAGCATGAAGGCGCTGTCGCCATCCAGCGCCGAAGGAATGGCAAATTCGCTGCTGGCTGTCTGTCCGGGTTTGCCGTTGAAGGTGTAATCCTGCGGTGGTCCGCTGGGGCCGGTAAAGGGGGCCAGGGCACTGCCCAGGGCGCTGAACAGGGGCAGGCCGTTGGTGTCTTTGCGGTTGGCCAGGGAGAGGATCTGGTCGCGCAGCCCGCTGAGCTCAACCGCCGTGGATTTGCGGTCGCTGGCCGACTGGATGCCGTTGCCGGCCCCCACCACCAGTTCGCGAAAGCGTTGCAGGCTGTCGGCGACATCGCCCAGCGTGCTTTCGGCCATGGTGATGGCGCTGCGCTGTGATTCCAGTGCCCGCTGGTCGGTGGCGATGCGGCTGATGCGGGTGAGGGAGCGCTCGGCCTGCGCGGCGCCGGTGGGATCGTCGCTGGCGTTCACCACCTTTTTGCCGGAGGTGAGTTGTTCCTGCAGTTTGGACAGGCCGGCCTGGCGGTCGGAGAGGTTGGCGAGGGCGTTGTCGTAGGTATTGGTCGAGCCCAGTCGGGAAAATGAAACGCTCATGGTGCTTGCTCCTGTCTGGTGCCGCCTTAGCGGCCCAGCGTTTGAATCAGGGTGTCGAAAACGCTTTGTGCAATCTGGATCAGTTTGGCCGAGGCCTGGTAGGCCTGCTGGTATTGCAAGAGCTGGGCCGCCTCTTCATCCAGGTTGACGCCGGAGACGCCGGTCCGGTCTTTTTCCAGATTGATGGCAATCGCGCTGGAAACCTTGGCCGCGTAGGTGGCGCCCTGGGTGCGGATGCCAATTTGCGAGATCAGCCCGGCGTAGCCGTCGGTCAGAACACCGCCGTCGAACATGGCCACATCGCGCAGGCCCAGCATGGCGCCCGCGTTGCCGGCATTGAGGTTGCGGTTGGCCGCCGGTTGCGGCCCCACCGTGAAGGTGTCTCCGGCTTTGGGTGCGCCTTGCAGGGTGAGCGACCATTGGCTTAGCGGTGTGCTGGCCGGTTCGGTGCCCTCAATCGCCTGGCCCGGGGTATAGGTGAATACGGCGGCACCCGCATCGCTGCGGGTGTAGCTGTTGGGCCCGGTGAAGGTGAACGTGACCGGGGTGGCGGCGATGGGGTTGCTGCGTGCCTGCAACTTCGACAGTTGCAGGCTGCCGGTGTTGGTCGTTCCCATGGCGCCGGTCACCGGGCTGGCAATGGCCAGGGCGCGCGGGGTGGAAAAGGCGCGGCTGATGTTGGTGGCCGAGCTGCTGAACGGTTTGAGTAGAAAGTGGTCGCCGGGGGCTGCGGCGCCCGAGGGCATGCTCACAGCCAGGCCGTCAATCTTGACCGGGCTGCTGGTGGCAAAGTCGAACGCGGTGGTCATGCCATCCGAGCGCCGCGTAATGGTGCCTGCGCTGCCCGACGTGAAGTTGACTTCGTAATCAGACGCCGAGAATTTGGTCGTGTCGCTGATGCCCAAGGTGAGGGTGGCCGAGCCGGTGTTGAGTTTGACCGGCGGGGCGGGCGGCACCGTTTGGGCGGGTTGCGTCACGTTGTTGCTGATGTCAATGGGCGAGAACAAGTTGCCGCCGGGCTGACCATCCAGATCCAGTCCCAGGGCGTGTTGCTCGTTCATGCTGGTGCTGATGGCCAGCGTGAGGCGACCCAGCAGATTGCGGCCTTCCGCCAGGTCGGTATTTTGAAAGCGCAGCAAGCCCGCAACCTCGCCGCCGCCCAGGGTTTTTTCATCCAGCATGACCGATTGCCCGTTGCGGGTGATCGCCAGTTTGCGGCTCAGGGGATCCCCGAAGTCATCCGGAATGATGGACACCGAGGCCGCGCTGGCGCCCAGCACCAGCGCCTGACTGCCGCCAATGAAGATCCCGATGGAGCCGTCGTCGGCCGTGATGGAGCTGGTTTGCACGAAGGTGTTGAGCTCGCGCACCAGCTGCTCGCGTTTATCCAGCAGGTCGTTGGGCGGCTGCCCGTTGCCTTGAATGCGGGCAATTTGGTCATTGACGTCGGCGATGTTCTTCGCCAGGCTGTTGATGCTGACGGCTTTCTGGTCGAGCGCTTGCGTGACTCCCTGCTGCAGGTCGTCGAGTCGCTGGGACGAGGCGCGCATTCGGGCGGCTGTTTCATCGATGCGGGTAAGAACCACGGTGCGCGCCGTCAGGTCGGTTGGCGCATTGGCGACGTCGGAGAATGAATTCAGCATGTCGTTGATGGCAGCCCCCAGGCCGGTGCTGCCCCCCGTGAAGATGCTCTCCAGCTGCTGGAGATTGTCGATGCGGGTGTTGTCAGCGGCCGAGGTGGCGCCGGCCAGCGCCGACTGGCGGGTCAGGAAGGCGCTGTAGTTGCGCTGAATGGTTTGGATCTCGACGCCTTTGCCGACGTAGCCCGCACCCGTGAATTGACCTTCGACGGTGGCCATAACCACCGATTGGCGCGAATAGCCCTTGGTGTTGACGTTGGCAATGTTGCTGCCCGCCGTTTGCAGCGCGGTCTGATTGGCTTGCAGGGCGCGCGCACCGACGTTGAGAATGCCGCTCATACGCTTTGGGCAACGACTTGGGCGCGTTGCAGCTTCTGGGTGGTGGTAATGGCGCGGCTCAGTTTGGAGGCGTAATCCGGGTCGGTGGCATAACCGGCTTTTTGCAGACCGGCGGCAAAGGCCTGGGCCGATCCGGTCTGTTTGCTGGCCTGCGCGTAACGCGGTGTTTCGGTAATCAGGCGAGCGTAGTCGCGAAAGGAGTCCTCGTATGAGTTGTAGGCGCGGAACCTGGCCACCGTTTTCTTGGCCTCGCCATTGACATACTCGGTGGTACTGACTTCTGCTACTTTGCCGGTCCAGCCTGCGCCTGCCTTGATACCAAACAGGTTGTAGGAAGGCGCGCCGCCTTTGACCTTGATTTCATGTTTGCCCCAGCCGGTTTCATGGCCCGCCTGCCCCACCATGTAGCTGGCGGGGATGCCGGTCGATTTTTCTATTTTGAGGGCGGCTTCGGTGTGCTGCTGCACAAAATTGCTTTGGCTGGTCGTCGGGCTGGACTTGGGTGTGATGGCATGGGCACCATAGGCCGCCAAGGCGGAGGCTTTGCCTAAAGCGCTGGTGGGCGCCGTGGCAACGGGTTTTTTACCGGCGTCGGCGGCTTCAGCTTCCGTACCGCCCATTTGGCGTGTCAATTGCGCCGCAATCAGATCCGACAGGCCGCCGGGCTTGCCCGACATTTGCACGGCAAATTGCTGATCCAGCAAATCGGCACCCAGGTCGCCACCGGGGCTGTCTGTCAGGCCCGATTTCATGGTGGCTTCGCGCATGCTTTTGATCAGTTCCCGCATGAACAGCGATTCAAACTGTTTGGCGGCTTCCTTGATGGCGGCGGGCGATTTTTGTCCCGACTGCAGCTTCAGGCTGCTGAGTGACCGGGCGTCGGCCGCCAGTGCGTTGGAGGCCGAGGGTGTCTGTCCATAACTCATGTCAGATGACCTCCAGCTCCGCGTTCAGCGCCCCGGCGGCCTTGATGGCCTGCAAGATGGCCAGCAGGTCTTGCGGTGTGGCGCCCAGGGCGTTCAGGGCCCGTACCACCTCCGACAGCTGGTTGGAGGGCGGCAACTGGATCAGCATGCCGGGCTCTTGCCGGATCTGGATATTGCTTTTTTCGGCCACCACGGTTTGACCGCCTGACAGCGGGTTGGGCTGGCTGATCATCGGCGTGGTGGTGATGCTGACCGACAGGTTGCCATGGGCAATGGCGCACGAGCCCAGCGTGACCGCGCCATTGAGCACGATGGAGCCGGTGCGGGAGTTGATGACCACCTTGGCCGACGGAATGGAGGACTCCAGCTGCAGCTCTTCCAGCTCGGCAATGAAGGAGACGCGCGCATCCGACTCGGTCGGGGCATTGACCTTGACGGTGCGCCCGTCCAGGGCTTTGGCCGAACCTTCGCCAAAACGCTTGTTGATGGCCTGGGCGACACGGCGCGCGGTTTGAAAGTCCGAGGCTTCCAGCCCTAAATTGATGCTGGTTCCTTCGAGCAGGGGCGTCGGCACGATCCGCTCCACCTGGGCGCCGTTGGGGATGCGCCCGGCGCTCAGGTGGTTGATTTGCACTTTGCTGCCTGCCGATGAGGCGCCTGCGCCAGCCACAATCAGGTTGCCCTGCGCCAGTGCATAGACCTCGCCGTCGGCGCCTTTGAGCGGTGTGGCGATCAGCATGCCGCCTTTGAGCGACTTGGAGTTGCCCATGGAGGAGACGTTGACGTCAAGGGACTGGCCGGGCCGGGCAAAGGCAGGCAGCTGGGTGGTCACCAGCACGGCGGCCACGTTCTTGAGTTGCAAGGAGGCCACCGAGGCTGCTGGCAGCGTGATGCCGAGTTGTTTCAGGTAATTGGTGATGCCTTGGGCGGTGTAAGGCATCTGGGTGGTCTGGTCACCCGTGCCGTCGAGTCCGACCACCAGCCCAAAGCCGGTTAACTGATTGCTGCGCACCCCTTCCACTGCCGCCACTTCCTTGATCCGGCTGGCGTGGGCCGCACCTGCCAGGCACAGACTGAGGAGCAGGCACAGCGTGGCCAGGAGCCAGAACTGGCGCGTCGTGTGTGGTGTGTGAATAGTGTGCATGCTTGGTTACCCCTCGCCACTATTCTCATAATCTTTAGAAAGGTAGAAAGCTGAAAAAGAACCGGGATAACCAGCCAACTGTTTGCGCTTCGGCCTGCGCACCCCGGCCTTTGGATTCGATGCGGGCATTCGCCACCTGGGTCGAGTTGACCAGGTTGCCGGGTTGTACCAGGCGTGGATCGACGGTGCCGGAGAAGCGCAGCACGTCCACATTCTGGTTCACGCCAATCTGTTTTTCGCCCGTCACGACCAGATGACCGTTGGGCAGCACGTCGACCACGGTAGCGGTGATGGAGCCGGTGAAGGTGTTGGCGCTTTCGGTGCCGCCTTTGCCGGAAAAGTCGCTGGCGGAGGCACTGCCGGTTTTCAGGTTGGCCATGTCGATCGGCGACAAGAAGGGTAAGGCTGAAACGTTGGTGGCGCCGGAACTGGTGCGGTTGGCGGTGGATTTGGAGACCTGGCTGGCGGTGACGGTTTCGACGATCTGGATCGTGATGATGTCGCCAATGGCACGGGCCCGGGGGTCTTCAAAGGCCGGGCGGTAGCCCGCCTTGCTGAAGAGGCTGCCGGTGCTGGTGTGACTGGCCATCGGCGCTGCGCTGATGGCCGGGGCGACCTTGGGCTCGGCAAAATCGACTTTGGCGGCTTGTGGCAGCGATTCGCAACCCGCGCCGAGCAGGCAGATTCCCAGCGCAAGACCGGGACGCTGCAGCGCGCGGGCCAGTTGGCGCAGGTGTGACGTCACGGTATGCATGGTGTTGGTTACAGTTGGCCGAGTTTTTGCAGCATTTGATCCGAGGTCTGGATCGCCTTGGAGTTCATTTCGTAAGCGCGCTGGGTTTGGATCATGGTCACCAACTCCTGGACGACGTTGACGTTGGAGGTCTCCATAAATCCCTGCATCAAGGCGCCCAGTCCATTGGTGCCGGGGGTGCCGGTGTTGGGTTGGCCGGAGGCGGGGCTTTCTGCAAACAGGTTTTGTCCTTTCGGATCCAGGCCTGCCGGGTTGATGAAGCTGGCCAGGGCAATGGTGCCAATATTTTGTGGCGTCGTGCTGCCCGGAATCTGGGCGGTGACGGTACCGTCGCCCGCTATGGTGACGCCGGTGGCGTTCGCAGGCACGGTGACGCCATTGCCAATCGGCAAGCCGGTCGCGGTGACCAGGCGGCCTTGTGAATCGACCTGAAAGGAGCCGTCACGGGTGTAGTTGGTGGTTCCGTCCGGCATGGTGACCTGAAAGAAGCCATTGCCCTGGACTGCGACATCGAGCTTGTTGCCGGACTGTTGCAGTGCACCTTGGGCAAACGAACGGCTGGTGGCCACCGTCCGCACCCCCAGACCGACCTGCAGCCCGGTCGGCAGCTGGGATTGTTCCGAACTGTTGGAGCCGGTCTGGCGCAGGTTCTGGTACATCAGGTCTTCAAACACGGCGTTGGCACGCTTGAAACCATTGGTGGAGGAGTTGGCCAGGTTGTTGGAAATGACGTCCAGCTGCATTTGCTGGGCTTCCATGCCGGTTTTGGCGATCCACAGTGAGTTGATCATGAGGCGATCCTTGGCGGGTTAAGGTGTATGGAATCGTGGCTGCGCATGATCGGCTTAGCCCTGAACGTTCAGCAGCTGGCCAGCCGATTTGTCATTCGCTTCGGCGTTTTGCAGCAAACGCATTTGCACCTCGAACTGGCGTGCAGTCTGGATCATGCCGACCATGGTTTCGATGGCGTTCACATTGGAGCCTTCCAGCGTGCCGACTTGCAGGCGGGCGTTGGCATCGTTGGGCAAGGGGTCGCCCGAGGCGGCGCGAAACAGGCCATCGTTACCCCGTTTCAGGGGATCGTCCGGGCTGGGGGTAATCAGTTTCAGGCGGCCAATACTGGAGGGCGGCTGGTTGCCGACCTTGGCGCTGAGATTGCCGTCAAAGCCGATCGAGACCTCGGCGCCAGTGGGGACGGCAATGGGGCCGCCGCCATCGCTTAAAACGGGCAGGCCGCTGTTGGTCACCAGGGTGCCTTGGGAGGAGACTTCGAAGGAGCCGTTGCGGGTGTAGGACTCGGTGCCGTCCAGCGCTTGCACGGAAAACCAGGAGTTGCCGGTGGTCATGGCGTCCAGGCTGCGTCCGGTACGCTGTGCCGCCCCCGGGGTGTCCACATGGCCTGCCGTCGCCTCCAGTGCCACCACGCGCGTGGTCGCACCATCGCCACGAACCGGCACGGCGCGAAAGGTGGATAACTCGGCCCGAAAGCCGTTGGTCGACACATTGGCCAGGTTGTTGGACAGGACGGCCTGCCGGTGGGCGGCTGCGTTGGCGCCGGACATCGCGGTGTAGATGAGACGATCCATGGCAGGGTTCTGTTGGGCAGTGAGTTAGAAATGAAAGAAGATCAGCGCAGGTTGACCAGTGTGGATAACACTTGATCCTGCGTTTTGATGGTCTGGGCATTGGCCTGGTAGGCGCGTTGCGCCACCATCATGTTGACCAGTTCTGCGGTCAAGTCGACGTTGGAGTTTTCCAGCGCGCCCGCGCGCAGGCCGCCAAACTTTCCTTCCCCTGGGACGCCTTGAACAGGAGCGCCAGAGGTGGCGGTGGCGATCCAGTTGTTGCCGCCGGTGGGTGTGAGGCCTTGCACATTGCGGAACTCGGCCAGGGCAATTTGCCCGGCTGCCTGGGTTTCACCATTGGAGTAGCGCGCGGTGATGATGCCGTTTTCTCCGATATTCATGCCGACAAACTCACCGGAGGTGTAGCCGTCCTGGGTCAGGTTTGAAACCGAGAAGCTTTTGCCGTATTGAGTGACCTTGGATAAATCCAGGGTAGGCGCGGGACTCAGTGTGCCATTGGCCGATGTCATGGAAACCGGCACCGCGCTCAGCCATGGGCTACCGGCCGCCAGCTTGCCCGTTAAAGGATCGAAGTTCATGGGCCCCCCTCCCAGCAGCTGGGGTGCCGCAGGCGGAATGGTTCCGCTTAGGTCATTGGTGTACACATTCCATTGATTGGTGGCGGTTTTTTCCAGGTACAGGCTGACGGTGATGGGCAGGCCCTGGCCGTCATAGGCGGTCGCCGAGGTGCCGTAGGTGGTCAATGGCGTCGTCGGCACCACACTGGAGGCGACCACCGCGCGCGCATCCAGGTTGAACTCGGCCGCGATCTTGGTCGTGGCCTTGGCCGGGATCGGCGCTGATGTGGGTAGGCTCAGCGGGGACGGCTTGTCGCCCACGATGGGTTTACCGAGGGCATCCATCTTGTTGCCCAGTACTTTGGCACCCCCGTTGGTCATGATGTTGCCGTCTTTGTCCAGCTTGAAGGATCCATCGCGCGTGTAGGCGAGCGTGCCGTCAGCGACTTGCACCTGGAAAAATCCGCCGCCATTGATAGCAGCATCCAGGCCGTTGCCCGTGATGTTGATGTTGCCTTGCGAGAATTGCTGGGAAACGGTGGCCACCTGCACGCCAATGCCCGGGCCGGATGTACCTGCGACGTCCAGGGCCGAGGCCACCAGGGCAGCGAACTCCGCGCGTGATGATTTCATGCCTGCGGTGTTGGCGTTGGCAATGTTGTTGCCGATGACGTCGAGACTCTGGCTGGAGGCTTTCAAGCCGGAGAGACCTGTTTGGAATGACATGGTGGGATCCTTGGAGGGTGCGCGGGTGTTTAAAGAATGGCCTTGACGCTGCTGTAGGGCACTGCGCTGCGGCCCTGTAGCTGCACCGTCATGGCACCGTTGTCGCTGCCAACGGAGACGACCTTGTCACGGGCCAGTGAGGTGGTGGTGACGGCGGTGCCGCCCAGGGTGGCGGTGACCTTGAAGCTCGGTTCCCCGCTGCCTTGGTAATTTGAGGCATCCCAGTCAAAGGCGTGGCGCCCCGCAGGCAGTGCGCCGAGGTCGAAGGTGTCAATGACTTTGCCGCCGGACGACATGATTTCCACTTTGACCGAATCGGCTTTGCCCGTCAGATCAATCGCGCCGCTGGCCACCCCGGCGCTGCGGGTCAGTGTGTTGCTTTCGACCATGACGTTGTGCCCGACCATGGAGGAGCCTTGCAGCACCTGCATGGACGAGAATTGCGTTGCCATGTTTTTCAGGGTGTCGTTGACTTGCTGAATGCCGGTGACGGTGTTGATTTGCGCCATTTGACTGGTCATTTGCGCGTTGTCCATCGGATTCATCGGATCCTGGTTGTTCATCTGAGCCACCAGCAGCTTCAGAAAACGGTCTTGCGATGCCGTTGAGTCGGCCGCAGAGGCCGGTGCGTTGCCCTGTGTTGTCGGTGATGTGATCGGCGCGGAGGTTGCAGGTGTGATCATGGTGGTGTCCTAATGGGCTTACTGACCCATTTGCAGGGTTTTGAGCAGCAATGTTTTGGCAGTGTTCATGACTTCGACGTTGTTCTGGTAGGCCCGGGAGGCCGAAATCATGTTGACCATTTCTTCCACCGGGTTCACGTTGGAATGGGTCACGTAGCCTTCCGCATCGGCGGAGGGGTGGCTTGGGTTGTGGATTTTTCGCAGCGGCTCGTTGCTTTCCTTGATGGCGGAGACGCGCACGCCGGAGGCAGCCTCCGAGCCCATTGGCGTTGTCTCAAACACCACTTGACGGCCTTTGTAGCCTTGGCCGTCGGGGCCGGCCACAGCATCGGCATTGGCCAGGTTGCTGGCCACCACGTTGAGACGTTGTGACTGCGCACTGATGGCACTGCCAGAAACGTTGAAGATGGAAAACATGGACATGATGAGTCTCCGCAGGCGTACCAGCTTATTGGCCCTGAATGGCGCTCAGGATGGTTTTTGACTGGCCGTTGATAAAGCGCAGCGTGGCCTCATAGCGCACGGAGTTGTCCGTGAAATTGGCGCGTTCGCGATCCAGGTCGACGCTGTTGCTATCCAGACTTGGCTGGCTTTGAACCGTGTAGGCCAAGCCGGAGGCTCCGCCCAAAGTGCCAATGGTGCTGCCCGAAACAGGGATGTGTTTGGCGTGTGTCGTGCCGTCATCGCGGCTGCCTTGGGCACTGCTTTTGTTGGCGGTCACGCCGCCACTGAGGCTGCTGCCAGTGGCGTTGCTCATGGCTTCTTTGAAATTCAGGTCACGGGCTGCATAGCCCGGCGTGTCGGCGTTGGCAATGTTGCTTGCAATCAACCGTTGTCGTTCGGCGCGCAGCACCAGGGCCTTCGAATGGAAGTCCAGGCCACTGGTTATATTTGCGAACATAAAACACCTCAGTTTGTGGGGGCAGACTTGACGGCGCTGTCATTGGCTCCGGTATGCGGCAATTATGGGAAATACTTTAATTCCCGATGCCTTGAATAGCAGGGGAAAGCGCCGTTACTTGAGTGGTTTGTGGTGCTGCTGCCTGTCTATAGTCATTGGAACAAGACTGTAAGGGCGCCATGTTTGACAAGTTTCCCAAAATCATCGACTTGGGACATCCGGCATTGGGCTTGCTTGTGTCCCTTCTTTTTACCTTAACGGTAGTCGCGCCAGTCCATGCGCAGACCAATAGCGGCAAGCCTGAATTCATGGATGCGACTCAGCGCTGGCTGGACAACGCGGTTGCCAGTATGCGGCCGACAGGCGCTGCGCCGCTGCGCATGGAAGTCACCCTTGGCGAGTTGGACAGTCGGCTTCGGTTGGCCCCTTGTGGCCGTGTGGAACCTTATATTCCCGTGGGAACCCGCCTCTGGGGGAAATCCCGACTGGGCCTGCGCTGCCTGGATGGGAGTGTGAAATGGAATGTTTTTCTGCCTGCCACGATCAAGGCCTATGGCGCGGCGTGGGTGATCAAGGGGGATGTGGCTGCGGGTGCCGTTTTGACGCAGGCTGATGCGATTGAGGCCGAGGTCGATTGGGCAGAAGAGTCGAGCCCTGTCGTTGCGAATCCTGCGCAGTGGGTAGGGCACGTGGCGTCCCGTGCTTTGACCACGGGGCAGGCGTTGCGGCAAGGGGTGATCAAGCCCGCTCAGGTTTTTCAGGCTGGGGCGCAGGTTCGCGTGATTGCGCAGGGGGCCGGATTTCAAATTGCGTCCGATGGACAGGCCTTGTCGGCGGGGGTGGTGGGGCAGTCTGTGCGGGTCAGAATGGACAATGGTCGCGTGATGACGGGGGTGGTACTGGATGCCCGTACCGTAAAATTGGAGATGTAAGTCGCGTCATCGGAGTTCGGTGCATCCAGCGCAAAAAAGGCTAAAGCCAATCCTATTCCTGCCGATAGTAATCTCACGAGGCTGCATTTACAGTGGTTTTGGAGAGCACGATGAAAATAGGTCACCCCTTAGACAATTCGAGTTTGGTCAATACGACTGCGTCGGCCGTGCCTTCAAAAGCGGGGTCGAGCCCCGTTGCGGCTGCGAATACTGCGGCAGCGAAAAGCACCCAGTCGACGGGTGTCGCGGTCACGGTCTCTACCTTGGCGCGCTCACTCGGGGTTGCCCATCAGAGTGACTCGGCCGACATCGATATGGCAAAAGTCGCCTCTGTTCGAGCGGCCATCCAGAAGGGGACTTACGTGGTAAACCCGGAAGCCATTGCCGACAAGTTGCTGGGCAATGCCCAGGAAGTGCTCGAACGCACTCGTCGCTAGACCCAAGCCCATTAATTTCTTAAAAAATGTTTCCCGCGCATATCGAACAGGCTCTGGTCGAAGTTGAATTGCATTTCAACGACGTGTCGGCTGCGCTGGTGAGTGGCGAGCCCCAGGCTCTGGCGGCGGCCAGTGCGGCATTGCGGCAAGCCGCGATTGATTTTTCGACTCTGTTGCAACGGCTGTCGCCGATGGATCTCAAAAACGAGAGCTTCAAGTTACGCGTGAAGAAAATAGCGCATGGCATGGCATCCCAAAGAGAGAGTCTGATCCGTCGAACGGTGCTGGTTGATATGGCCCTGAAGACCATTGTTCCCGCTACGCAGGGGCCAACTTACGCACAAGCGGCGGGCCCTTACGGAAGTGTGGGCAGGCAGTCAGGGGCATTCAAGTATCTGGCCGCCTGAGCCAGACGATTTGAAGGAAGATGCAAACGAGAGTCGCCTCCCATAGTCACCATCCAGTAGGTTAATGCGCGCGCATCTTAGCCCGCAGCCGGGCGATGGATTGGCTATGCAGCTGGCAAATTCGTGATTCTGTCACATCAAGAACGGCGGCGATTTCTTTAAGGTTCATGTCCTGTTCGTAGTACATGCTCATAATGAACTGTTCGCGCTCTGGCAGATTCTTGATGGCCGCGACCAAGGCCTGTCGCAAGCGCTGGTCACTCAGCCTATTGATCGGATCTGCTTCGCTGTCCCCTACATGTCGATCCAGGAAGCTGTCTTCGTCTTCCTCGCTACGGGACATATCTTCAATATAGACCAGTTGTGTGCCCCGGACTTTGCCCAGTAAAGTTTGGTAGTCGGCAAGGCTCATGCCCAGATCCGCCGCAATTTCGCTTTCCAGCGGCGAGCGCCCTAATTTGTGTTCGAGTCGGCGCAATGCCTGTTCGATTTCTTTTTGACTCTTGCGTGAGCCGCGCGACATCCAGTCGTTGTCGCGCAGTTCGTCCAGCATGGCGCCGCGAATCCGCTGGGTGGCAAAGGTTTCAAATTGAACACCTTGTGCCGCTTCATACCGGCTCAAGGCTTCAGACAATCCGATCAAGCCGACTTGAATCAAGTCATCAACTTGTACGTTCGCAGGTAACTTGGCCATCATGTGGTGTGCCAGGCGGCGAACCAGTGGTTGGTACTGCTTGATCATGTCGTTGCGGTTCAGTTGCCCCTTGGCGGTGTACATCAATGGCTCCCCGCAAAGTGCTTGCTGTGAAGTGGCATGGCATTTTCCAGAAGTCGCAGTGCCAGTCTGTGCATGTCCTCCGATGGGGCATCCTGCAACGGAAGCGCGCGTACGACCAAGGAATCAAGCCGGTAGCCTAAAAATGTCATGGCACATTTCTGTAAATTTTCGACGGGAGAAGGGCTCATCTTGGCTGTTTTTGAGAAAGGCGCATGCACGATGGACGCAATAGTCGGGCGAAGTTTGGCGTTGAGCAGCATTTGCTTGAGCGCCTGGTAGGCGGTAACAGGCGACATTTTGGCCGGAGACACGGTGAGCAAGGGCTCAATGCCGCTGTTGGGCAACAAAAGGGTCAGGACATCGGCATGGGCATAGACGACGATCACGCCAAAGCTTTGAAATAGTCCGCTGAGTGGATTCAAGGGGGGGGTGACGTTTGATTTCTGGCTGGCGAGTCGTTGCAGACCCCGCGCGGCCGGGATCACGGACCACGATAACGCTTCGCTGCTCAGGTCGCCGGGCCAATAGGTGTCGTCCAGAAGATGCTCCAGCCCCGGGTTATCGGTCGACTCCTGTGTGGTGGCATCCAGCACGGCGACGGGGTAGCCAATATCGACCAAGGTGGCGCACAGGCTCCACAGCAAAGGGAGTTCATCCTGCTGGCTCCCGTGGCATGCCATGGCAATGACGCGGGGCGCAGTTTGCGTGGCAATCCCGCGCAGACCGGCCCCCTGGTTGGCAAAAGCTTCACGCATCGAATCGTTCCGCTGGTGACTGGCTTGGCTGGGTGAAGAAGAAGCTCAAATCAGCCGCTTTGGGGTCGAAAGCTGATTTTGCAGGTGCGCGCATGGACAGGCGGATCAATTTGGCTGCATCAGCCGATTCCAGGTCACCGGGTACCTCCTGGCCCATGGTGACTCCCCGCAACACCAACTGGTGGCGAATTGCTGCATCCAGTGCGGGGCCTAACTTTGGCGCTTCGTCTATTTTTGACAAGATCGCCTGTTGGACACCATTCGATTTAAAGGATGAAACCACATCATCCAGTGTGTCTCCGTGGCCGCCTGCATTGAGTACCAGCAGACGCTTCACGCCGGGCAAGTCGAGACCGTCGAGCATGACCCGCTTGCGAGGGTCGCTTGGTGCGAGTCCCGTGGTGTCAATCAGAATCATTTTTTTGTTGGACAGCAGGTTCAGCAGATCTTGCAGGGCCGCTCGGTCATGCGCCAGGTGGGCCACCACTCCCATCATCCGGCCGTAGGCCCGCAGTTGCTCGTGTGCACCGACACGATAGGTATCCATGGTGATGATGCCGACGCTGTTGGGGCCGTATGTCCGGGCACATTGACCGGCCAGCTTGGCTGCGGTTGTGGTTTTGCCAACCCCCGTTGCACCCACCAAGGCATAGGTGCCTCCCTCTTCATGCATCAGGCGTGTGTTTGCGTCTGTTTTCAGGTTTCGCTCCAGAACGCCCATCACCCAGCGCACCGCCTCGGGCGCTCCGAGGCCTTCGGGCATGCGCTCCAGAATGGTTCGTGCCAGCGTGGGGGAATAGCCCGCACGGATCAGTTTCAGCATCAGATTGGACTGGATCGGATTTTGGCGTGTTTGTCCCAGCCAGGTCAGTGTGTTGAAACGGTCTTCAAACAACATCTTGATGGCCTGCAACTCATCCGCAATGTTTTGTGACAAGGCGGGTGGCGGTGCTGGCGTCAATGCAGGCGCTGGTCTTTGTATGACTGGCGCGGCTTTGAATTGATGGGGCGAAACACTGGGGGGCGGTGCTGGCTGCGCGCGCTGTTTTACCGGTGGAGGAGGGGGGGGCGCCTCCTCGGCGATGTCTGGTTGACCTGTCAGCGCCTCATGCCGCCGACGTAGCATCCGTTCCCGCACATAGTTCTGAAACGACAGCGTGCTCATGGCCAGCTGTGTTGCGTCATCCACAACCGGATTTCTTGATGATGGGAGAGGGGCGGCTGACTGCCGGGCAGGGGTTGCTGGCGCTTTACCCCGATTTACAAAGGATTCCGAGCGATCCAGGGCGGCCAATGTATTTTCGGCAGTGGCGACGACCTCCACGCCCGAGGCTGTGGAACGGTTGGATAAAATCAGTGTGCCGTCACCAAAAGCAAGTCGCGCCTTGGCCAGAGCCTCCCGGGAGGTCGGTGCAGTAAAGCGTTGAATGTTCATGATGCGGCGCCTCGGAGAATTGGCCCGATACGGATGGTATGGGATTCAGGAATTTCGCTGTGAGCGAGAACCTGGAGGCGTGGCGCGACGCGACGTACCAGCCGGGCTATCGCGCTGCGAATTTGATCGGGAACCAGCAGGCAGGCTGGTATGCCAATTTCCTCTTGCTTGAGTGCCACTTCGGCTGCCGTGCGGGTGAATATATCGGCCACGCCGGGATCCAATGCTGGCCCGGCGGCATTGCCGAGGGCCTGAACCAGCAGGCGCTCAAGGGCGGGGTCAATGGCGATGACATTCAACTCACGTACAGAACCATAGATTTGCTGCACGATGGCGGGGGACAAAGCAATCCGGACCCGACGCACCAACTCCGTCGGCTCTGTCACCGAACCTGCGTGTTCGGCAAGGGATTCGATGATGGTGCGGATATCGCGGATGTGCACAGATTCATCCAGCAGCAACTGCAGGACTTTCTGGAATACAGCGATGGGTACCATTTTGGGGACTACTTCTTCAATTAATTTAGGAGCTTGTTTGCTGACATGTTCAACAAGCTGTTGGGTCTCTGTTCTGCTCAGTAATTTGGAGGCCTGAACTTGCATCAAGTGTGACAAATGAGTAGCCATCACGGTCTCGGAATCAACCACGGTAAAACCCGCCATTTGTGCGGCTTCCTTCTGGCGTTCATCGATCCAGTGTGCTGGTAAACCAAAAGCGGGATCCGTCGTGGCCGTGCCGATCAGCGGGGTTGTAATGCCGCCAGGATTGATGGCGAGGTACATCCCGGGAAATGCTTCA
>OFRD01000209.1_pt1 | contig 22086 bp, 14 predicted proteins | sample 1543041 | NCBI WGS metagenome assembly OFRD01 (sample SAMN07774234, study PRJEB24372) | wastewater metagenome | isolation source: Exp Tend CN 100WW | collected 2016-02
GCCATCCGCCCCGCGCGCTGCTGCCAACCCGGCTGCAAGTACAGACCAGCAGCTGGATCTTTTCTAAACTAGTTGCGGCTGCAGGTATCCGCTGCAGTGCGCCCGCAATATTTCTGCGACGCAAACCTCCGCGTCAATTAGGCTTAACACCAGGGGTGCCGCAGCGCAGATTGCGCTGCAGAATCAAAAGCGGGCCGCACATTTGCTTTGTGTGGCCCGCTTTTATTTTTGGGGTTGGGTGCTTGCAGGCTGCGCAGCTAGGCCGCAACTGCCACGTCTACCGGCACACGCACGCGGGCGGGCAGCGCAGCTGCTTTGTCTGGCAGGCGCTCGCGCAGCAGCGGCCGAAACTTGTAGCCGTAGACTAGCATGCCGCGCTCGCCGTCTTCACGCAGCTTGCGCGTCACCATCTCCACCGGCATGCCGATGTGCACAGCTTCGCGCTCCACATCGGTGAGCTGCGCAGTGACCAGCGGGCCTTCGTCCAATCGCACCAGCGCCAGAAAAAATGGCGCAGCGCTTTCAAAGCCAGCCGGGGCGTCGTGCACATGCGTGAAGGAGTACACCTCGCCAAGGCCGCGCAGCGCTTGCGCTGCAAAAGACTCGCCGGCGCATTGCGGGCAATGCGCGCGCGCGGGGAACACCACAGTGCCGCACTGCTCACAGCGCAAGCCTTCCATGCGGTAGCGCTGGGACTGCAGGCGCCAGTTTCGGGATACTTCCATGATTGGATCTCCTGTGGTTAGTTTGGCGCGCAGCTGTTATGCCGCGCCGGTTTTAATTCAAGCATTCAAAGATGTGCGTGACGGCAGTGGCGCCGCTGCCGCCCAGGCCCTGCAGCATGCCGCGCCGCGCGCGCTGCACTTGGTTGGCGCCGGCGGTGCCGCGCAGTTGCTGCTCAACCTCAACCGCCTGATAAACGCCGGTGGCGCCGCCCGGGTTGCCGCGCGCCTTCAAGCCGCCAAAAGTGGAGATGGGGATTTCGCCCTGCAGCCCAATTTTGCCGGCGTGGGCCAGCTGCCAGCCGCTGCCGGGCTGCGCGTATCCGGCTGCCTCAAGCGCCAGCGCTGCCAAAATGGTAAAACCATCGTGCAGTTCAAACAGGTCAATGTCTGCTGCGCCGCAGCCGGCTTGTGCGTGCGCCTGCTGCACAGACTGCTGCGCGGCGCGCAGCTGCAGCACGTCGGCGCGGTCTGCCAGCGCAAACGCATCGGTGCAGAGCGCAGACGCTGCCACGCGAATGCGCGCTGCAGCGGGAGCCAGCATGTGGGCCGCGCCCAGCACAAGCGCGGCTGCGCCGTCGGCTTCGGGCGCGGTGTCAAACATGTTCACGGGCTCTGCCACCATGGGCGCACTGCCGAAGCTCTCAGCTTTTAAGTTGTTGCGGAACATGGCGTTGGGGTTGGTGCGCCCGTTGCTGTGGGCGTTGACCGAGAAGCCCGCAAATTGCTGCTGTGACAAATGCTGCTCGTGCATGTAGCGCTGCATCATGAGCGCGGCGAGCGCCGGCTGGGTAGCGCCGTGTGCCGCTTCCCAGTCCGCATCGGCGGCGCTGCCCAGCGCCGCTGCCACACTGGAACCCACCTTGTCGGTCAGCTTCTCCACGCCCAGCACAAGCGCGGTGTCCACTGCGCCGCTGGCCACGGCAAGGTAAGCCTGGCGCAGGGCGGCACCGCCTGACGCGCCGGCAGCCTCCACTGTAATTGCTTCAATGCCGCGCAGGCCGCAATAATCTGCCAGCAGCGCGCCCAGCTGCTGCTGGCCGCTGAGCTGGCCGGCGAGCATGTTGCCCACAAATAAAGCTTGCGGGCGGGCGGGACGGGCTGCATTCAGCGCAGCGCTTACGGCTGCGCGCGCCAGCTGGCGCAGCGAAAGGTCCCAGTGTTCGCCCACCGCAGTTTGGCCGCTCCCCAAAATAAAAACGTCGCGCATTGTCGGGGCAGCGTTACTGCAGCGCCAGCTTGCCGCGATAGCGCGCGTACAGCGCGTAATCGATCTGCGTGCGCCGTGCAATGTAGGTGGCGGTGCTGGGTGCCAAATCGCGCTGCGCTTGCATGCGGGCGGTAACGCGGAACGAGATGGCGTCCGAGCCGGCGCCTGAGCCAAATGAAACCAACAGCACGCGCTCTCCCGCAGCCGCCTGGTCAAAGACAGCTGTGAGGCCAAGCAGCGCAGAGCCGGCGTAAGTGTTGCCGATGAAGGGAGCCAGCAAGCCGGCAGCCAGTTGCTCGGGTTTGAAGCCAAGCAGTTGCCCGGCGCGCTGCGGAAATTTTGCGTTGGGTTGATGAAAGACCACATGTGCATAATCATTGGCGCTTGTGCCCAGCCCTTGCATCAGTTCACTGGCCGCAGTTGTGACATGCCGGAAGTAAGCTGGCTCGCCGGTGAAGCGCTGGCCGTGTTCGGGGTAGCGCTCGTGCTGGCGGCGCCAGAAGTCCGGTGTGTCGGTCACCACCGAGTGCGAGCCCTCAATCACTGCCAGTGACTCAGCAGCCGGCCCCAGCAGGATGGCAGCGCCGCCCGCGCCCGCGGTGTACTCAAGCGCATCGCCCGGCCGGCCTTGCGCTGTATCCATCCCAATTGCAACCACATAGCGCGCCATGCCCGAGCCGACCAAGCCGATGCCGGCTTGGATTGCCTCTGTGCCAGCCTTGCACGCAAACTGCCAGTCCGCGGCCTGGGTGTGGGGCACTGCGCCAATTGCCTCGGCCACAATTGTGGCCGTGGGCTTCACCGCATACGGATGGGATTCGGAGCCAACCCACACCGCGCGGATATCCACCGGATCAATGCCGGCGCGCGCAATTGCATTGCGGGCGGCTTCAATGCTCATGGTCACCACATCTTCGTCGAGGCCGGCAACCGCTTTTTCTGTGATGGCGAGGCCGTTGCCTGTGTTGCCGGTCCACACGCGTGCAACTTCGGCTGCCGGCAGCCGGTAGCGCGGAACGTAGGCGCCGTAGCCGGCAACGCCCACCGGCAGCACGGGCTGCATGGGTTTGATTTCAGTTTGGTTTGGCATGGGCTGGTTCATCAACCGGCCTGGAGTATTTCAAGCGCGCGGTCCGTGCGCACGGCACGCTCGCGCACCAACTGGTTTGCCACGGCTTCCACCTGGTCAGCGCGCGCACCGGCAGCGATTGCAACCTGGCGGGCATGCAGCCCCATGTGTCCGCGCTGAATACCCTCGGTGGCCAGCGCCCGCAGCGCGGCCAGATTTTGCGCCAGCCCCACGCTCACAATAATCTGCGCCAGTTCCGCAGCGCTGCTGACACCCAGCACCTGCAGCGCAGCGCGCGCAGTTGGATGTGCGCGGGTTGCGCCGCCCACAATGCCAACTGCCATCGGCATCTCCAGTGTGCCCGTCAGGTCGCCGTTGGCAGCGCAGGCCCAAGTGGAGAGGCTGGTGTAGCGCCCGCTGCGCGCTGCGTAAGCGTGCGCGCCGGCCTCAATTGCGCGCCAGTCGTTGCCGGTGGCCAGCACCACCGCATCTACGCCGTTCATGATGCCCTTGTTGTGGGTTGCTGCCCGATAAGGATCCGCCACTGCGAAAGCCCATGCGGCGATCACGCCATCGCGCACCTGTGCGCCGCTGAATTCTCCGAACGCAAGGTCGGCTGCCCGAAAGGTGGCACTGGCCGACGCCAGCCGCCGGTCCGCCAGGTTGGAGAGAATGCGCAAGTGCACACGCCCGCCGCTGATTTCGGCCACCAGCGGGGCAATGGTCTCGAGCGCAGTGTTGACGGCGTTTGCGCCCATCGCATCGCGCGTGTCGTAGATAAGGTGCAGCACCAGCAGCTGCCCGATTGGCGACTCGGCCAGCACGCGCACTTCAAGGTCGCGCGCACCGCCGCCCAGCCGCGCCAGCACCGGATCCACCGCTGTGGCCGTTTGCAAGATGTGCGCTTTGGCTGCGAGCAGCGCTGTGCGCGCCTGCTCCACATGCGGCACATCCAAGATCAGCAGCTGGCCGATCATCTCGGGTGCACTGGCAGTGGCATGAAAGCCGCCGGTGTTGCGCGCAAGGCGCGCCATAAAACTTGCACCGGCAACAACGGATGGTTCTTCGACCGCCATTGGTACGAGTACATCGCGGCCATTCACAACAAAATTTGCAGCCACGCCCAACGGCAGCGAAAAAACGCCCACCACATTTTCGATCATGTGGTCGGCTTGTGCCGTGGAAAGCGCATCCGGGCCGCCGAACGCAGCCTGCGCTTCCGGCGACAGCCCAGCCCACTCGGCCACAACCGCGGCGCGCTGCGCCAAACTTTGGTCGTAAAACCCGGAGAGGCGGGAAGACCTTTGAGCTTCGTCCATAACGCACGAGTATGCCCACGGCGATCTGGCAATCGCTGTCAGGCGGGGGCAGCCAGCTTGCAAAAGCTATCAACTTGCGCCGGGCGCTGCTGGTGCTATGCAGAAAAAAGCAATAAAACCTGCCCCATTAAATTTATCCAGCGCATTTGGCGCGTGGTGAGTGGCCCGCAGGCGCGATTAAGGGGCGGGGGTAGGTGATGCGGTGGGCAAGGGCTCCGCGAGGTAGAGGGCGAAGTCGCGCAGTGTTTCCTGGCCAGAAACACGTACGCGCCCCCACTTGTACGCATCCTTAAGCTGATGGTCAATTGCGAAGCGCGTTGTGACCGCGCCCCAATAGCCGATTTCCTTCAGCAAGCCAATCACCTCAGCATCGTACTCGCCTCCGGGATAACAAAAGTATCGCGGCTGATAACCCACGTGCGCGCGAATTGTTTCCATTGAACCCAGTGCTTGATAAAGAATATAGTTGTGTGGCTGCCCCGGAAGTTCCACATGTGACTTGGTGTGCGGCTCGATCTTCCAGCCGGCCCGTGCCAGCTCTTCGGCCATCTGCCAGTTAATGTAATCCGGCTCTTGTTTGTCGATCAGCTCTGTGGGTAAGAAGAGCGTGCCGGTGTAGCCATGTGCGCGCATCACTGGAAATGCAAAGTCGTACACGCCGCGATAACCATCATCAAAGCTAATTACAATGGGCTTGGCCGGCAGCGGCTGGCCAAGTGCCAGCGCATTCTGCATGTCATACAGGCTCACAGTCTCAAAGCCGCGTTCGCGCAGCCAATCCATTTGAATTTGAAAGTTCGGCGGAATCACCGTCAGCCCGGTGCGCAGCGCACCGCTTTTGGGCGGGAGTGGCTCCACGCGGTGGTACATGAGGATGGGCACGCGCGCAATGCGTTTGCGTGCGTCGGCGTCGGGCGTTGGCCAGGGGCTGGCGGTTGCCGTAACGGTGGGCGTTGCGGTTGGCGTAGTGGTTAGAGTGACGGTGGAAGTTGGCGCCAGTGTTGCCGTGAAAGTGGGCGTTGCTGAGGGGACCGCAGTTTGCGTGCGCACTGCAGTGGCCACTACGGCAGCAGCGGTGGGATTGGCAGCCGTTGCGCTATCACATGCGCTGCAAAGCAGCGCAACGCTGCAGATGAACAGAAAGTGGCTCAGTGCTTTTCGGCGCAGCAGATTTGTTAACACGAGCGTTGATTGGCTAAAATACAGTTGATGCTTGCAGTCGAAACACCGCGCTGGATCCGCCGGGTAGTTGGCTATGGTTTTGCAGCATTATTAATATTGATTGCCGCCGCTGCAGCCGCGCTGCGCGCCGGCGCTGCCGACCAGCGTGAGTTGCGCAACCGGATGTGGCGCACAGAGTTTGCACCGAACACTGCAAGTGACTGGCAGATTATCACCGACGCCGGCGTTACTGCAAACTTTGGGGACGGCGGCCTTGCGCTGGCGCTGCCTAACGCCGCTACGCAGGCTTTGATGTTGCGCGCAGGCGCCGTGGGCGCGTGGACCCTGGTAGTGGATGCTGCGCAAACGGCAGGTGCGGCTGGTGCAATGCATGGCGTGGCATTCAACTGTGTTTCTGAAACGGCGTGCAGCTACGTATTACTGAACAATAATGGCTATGTGGAAGTGTTTCGCCAAACAGGCAGTGAGCGCACAGTGTGGCTGGAGCTGCAACAGTGGCCGCATGTGCGCCGGGGCTCTGCCACAAACCGCGTGCAGCTGGCAGCGGCCGCCGGGAGCGTGGAAGTGCGCGTGAATGATGAGTTGTTGCTGCGGGTGCCCGCACTACCGGGCGGATTGGTGGGCTTGGCGGTGCACGCGCGCGCAACCGCCCAAAGCGTTACCTATGCCTTAGCGGAGCTGCGGACGGAGCAATAAATCCCGCCCGCGCGCCGAAATTACTCCGGCAGAATTTTGGTACCGAGGAAATAATCCAGCCAGATCCAAACAAACGCAGCGTAGGCGAGGCACAGAAAGAACAGATTGTTTATCACGAGATCCAGCACGCCAAAATTCAGGTCCACGGCGTATTTTTGCACGGTTGTGCCCAAGGCAAAGACTGTGCCAAAACCGGCCACCAAACCAAAGGCACCGGAACCACCCCAAACAATAATTTTCTTCGCAACCATTTTTTGCTCCTGCGTTCGGTAGTCGAACCATCATAGTTTAGTAGGGCGGCGGCGGAGCGTCAAGCGTTAGTGGAATGCTCAATTATTGGCACCGCCGGCCGGTGCAGTAGCCTACTTTTCAGCCTTTAAGCTGGCTAGTAGCCTCGCCGGGCCGGTGATTGAATTAACCTCACTTTGCTTGACACCGCACTACTTTCGACCTACAATCCTGCTCCAACTGAATAATGCAGTGTTTCATGGGCGTTCCAAGTCAGCAAAATTGGAGCGCCCTTTTTACGCTTATTTACCAGTTGAGGGTTTAAGGTGTCCGGTTTGCGGGCATGCGAATCCAAACTTCCGCATCACTGTATTAATCAACTTTAGGAGGGTCATTTGGAAGCAAAGGGTCTGAGATCACTCCGCATCCGTCTCGCTTCGCCTGAGCAGATCTTGTCATGGTCTTATGGCGAGGTTACGAAGCCCGAGACGATCAACTACCGCCGCCTGCGGCCTGAAAAAGACGGGCTGTTCTGCGAGGCTATTTTTGGCCCGCAGAAAGACTGGCAGTGCTATTGCGGCAAGTACAAAAACATCCGCTACAAAGGCATCAAGTGCGACAAGTGCGGCGTGGAAGTTACGCGTGCTTCCGTGCGCCGCGAGCGCATGGGCCACATTATTCTGGCTGCGCCGGTTGCGCACGTTTGGTACACCCGCCGCGTGCCCTCCTTCATGGGCATCCTGCTGGATGTATCGCGCCGCAACCTGGATCGTGTGCTTTATTTTGCGCAATATGTTGTCACCAATGTTGATGAGGATGCGCGCAAGAAGGCGCTCGACCGGCTGGACAAGGAAGTTGGCATTGCGGATCAGCGGCTGCGCGCTGAGATCCACGCCAAGATGGATGTGGCCAAGGCGTTCCGTGACAAGCGCACGGCTGCCACCAAGCAGCGCATTGAGGTGGTGAACGAGCGCTACGATGCTGATCTTACCAAGCGCATCGAGCCGCTTCTGAGTGAAGGCAAGCTGCTGCAGCAAACGGTGGCTGATGAGCGCGGCAATGTGGCACGCACTGCTGTGCGCCTGAAGACCGCGGGCGTCGTGATTGTTCCGGCGGGCGAAACTTATGCGGTAAAGCACCAGACTGCGCTTAAGGCTGCGCTGCGCGAACACCTCAACGTTGTGGAAGGTGCGCTGAAAGCCAAGCGCGATGAAAAGATTGCCGGCTTGAAGATGGACTTGGAGGCTGCGAAAGCCGAGGCCGCGCTCGAAATTAATTTACAGCAGGGCAAGCTCGACGAGCTGGTGGACGAGCAGCGCAAGCGCGTGGCGGCAGACCGGGATGAACTGCAGGGCATGCATCAGTTGATGTTTCTGCCGGAGCCAAAATACCGTGAGCTGAAGCAAAAGTGGGGACAGGTTTTCAAGGCCGGCATGGGTGCAGAGGCGTTCCGCGACATCCTCTCCACGCTTGACCTGAACAAGCTTTCCAAAGAGTTGTGGCATGAGATGCGCACCACCAAGAGCAAGCAGAAGAAGAAGAAGGCCACCAAGCGCATCAAGGTGGTTGAGGCGCTGCGCAGTTCCGGCAACAAGCCGGAGTGGATGGTCTTGACAGTGCTGCCCGTAATTCCGCCCGACCTGCGCCCGATGGTGCAGCTCGATGGCGGCCGCTTTGCCACCTCTGACCTGAACGATCTCTACCGGCGCGTTATCAACCGCAATAACCGGCTCAAGCGCCTGCTGGATCTTGGTGCGCCGGACGTGATTGTGCGCAATGAAAAGCGCATGCTCCAAGAAGCCGTCGACTCGCTGGTGGACAACGCGCAGCGCGGCAAGGCGCTCAGCCGCCGCGGGCGCCGTGAGTTGAAGTCATTGAGTGACATGCTGAAGGGCAAGAAGGGCCGCTTCCGCCGCAACTTGCTGGGCAAGCGCGTCGATTACTCCGGGCGCTCGGTGATTGTGGTGGGCCCCAAGCTCAAGTTGCACCAATGCGGCTTGCCGTATGTGATGGCGAAAGAGCTGTTCCGTCCATTCATCATTGCCAAGCTGGTGCAATACGACTTTTGCTCCAACGTAAAGGGTGCAAAGCGCCTGATGGATCGCGACACACCCGAAGTGCGCGAGGTGGTTGATGAAGTGACAAAGGACCGCCCCGTGCTGCTGAACCGGGCGCCAACGCTGCACCGCCTCGGCATTCAAGCGTTTGAGCCAGTGGTTGTGCCGGGCAAAGCGCTGCTGCTTCATCCGCTGGTGTGCGCTGCGTTCAACGCGGATTTTGATGGCGACCAGATGGCTGTGCATGTGCCGCTTTCCTCCAAGTCCGTGGAAGAGGCGCGCCGTTTGATGCTGTCCACTAAAAATCTACTCAAGCCGGCGGACGGCGAGCCGATTGTGGGGCCATCCAAAGACATGGTGCTGGGCGTGTATTACCTGACCATGATTGTGGGCGGCAAGAAGGGCGAAGGCCGCATGTTTGGCAACCTGGAAGAGGTGAGCTTGGCCTATGCGCTTGACCAGGTGCACTTGCATGCCAAGATCAAGCTGCTGGTCCATAACTACTACGAGAAGACAGACCAGCGCTATGCGGATGCCCAGCCGCGCACGGAAATCATTGATACATCCGTTGGCCGGGCGCTCTTCAACCGGGTGCTGCCGGACGAGATGCACTTTGTGAATGAGCTGCTCGACAAGTCCAGCGTGCAGCGCGTGGTTGCGCGCTGCTATCAAGTGGTGGGTGCCGAGCGCACCACCGATGTCGTGGATGCAATCAAGAACATCGGCTTCAAGTATGCAACGCGCTCAGGTGTGACGATTGCGGTGTCCGATATCACCGTGCCGCCGCTGAAGGCGAAGATTGTGGATGACACTGAGGAAGAAGTGGTTGACCTCGGGCGCCAGTACAAGCGTGGCTTGCTCACCGAGCAAGAGCTCACTGACCGCACCGTGGAGTTGTGGCAGGCTGCGCGCGTCAAGGTTGAGCAAGAGGTGCGCAAGCACCTTGACCCCAACGGCAACTTGAGCGTGATGGCACTTTCGGGCGCCACCAAGGGCGGCTTTACGCCCATCACGCAGCTGGCTGGCATGCGCGGCTTGATGGCGGATCCTTCCGGGCGCATCATCCCGCTGCCCATTCGGTCCAACTTTCGGGAGGGCCTGCGTGCGCTCGAGTACTTTATCTCCACCCACGGCTCACGCAAAGGCCTCGCAGACACTGCGCTGCGCACGGCTGATGCCGGCTATCTGACGCGCCGCCTGTGCGACATTGCACAGGATGTGATCATCAACAGAATCGACTGCGGCACAGAGGATGGCACGCCCGTGCGCCGCCGCAATGATGTGGCTGGACAGAAGTTTTCTGAGCGCATCAAGGGGCGTTGGGTGGCGAGCGATGTAGTGCATCCCAAAACCGGGGAAGTGCTCGCCTCGCGCAACGAGGAGATTACGGACGAGCTGGCCAAGGTGCTGGACCTGTCACAAGTTGACGAGGTGCTGGCGCGCTCACCACTTACTTGTGCTGCGTCCACTGGTTTGTGCGCCATGTGCTACGGCCGGGATCTGGGACGCGGTGCGCTGGTGGAAATCGGAGTTGCCGTTGGCATCATTGCCGCACAGTCCATTGGTGAGCCGGGCACCCAGCTCACGCTGCGCACCTTCCACACCGGTGGTGTGGCTGCGGGCGGCGACATCACAAGCGGCCTGCCGCGCGTGGAAGAGCTTTTTGAGGCGCGCAAGCAGCCCAAGGGCGAAGCTGAAATTGCGGAGATTGAAGGCACCATCGAGCTGGAGAAGGGCGATGGTTACCTGCGCACCGTCAAGATCATCAACAACCAGACCATCGTCGACGAATACGAAGTGCCGGGCAACTGGTCACTTAAGGTTTCTGACGGCGAGGACATTTCGGAGGGGCAGCTGCTAGCAGCGCGCGGTGACAGCCAGATGCTGGCAATCAACAAAGGCAAGGCGCGCCTCACCAAAGACAAGCTGCTGGTTGCGCGCCAACTCTATGAGGAAGCGATTGTGGAACTGCCGCCGGCTGCGCGCCTGCTGGTAACCAACGGGCAAAAGGTGAGTGCGGGCGACCGGCTGACCGAGGGCTCTTTCAATCCGCACCGCATCTTGCGCATTCTGGGGCGCAACGCGTGCGAGCTGTACCTGCTTTCAGAGATCCAAAAAGTTTACCGCTCGCAGGGCCAGAACATTCACGACAAGCACTTTGAAGTCATCATTCGCAAGATGATGAGCAAGGTGCAGGTGGTACGCGCGGGTGACAGCGGCTTGGTGCCGGGCGAACTGATGGACCGCTATGCAATGCAACTGCGCAACGAGCAGCTGCTGGCGGAAGGCAAAGCCGGGGCAACCGTTGTGCCCATGCTGCTGGGCATCACCAAGGGCTCGCTCGAAACCAACTCGTGGCTGTCGGCCTCGTCCTTCCAGCACACCATCAAGGTGCTGGCGGGCGCCGCGATGGAAGCGAAAGAAGATCCGCTGGCGGGCCTGAAGGAGAACGTGATCATTGGCAAGCTGATACCGGCTGGCTCGGGCTTTGGCTCCAACCTGCCGAAGCTGCCGGAGGCAGTGGAAGAGTTGGACGAAATTGAAACGCCTGACCCGCTCCTGGGTGAGCTTGTACTGGAAGGAGTGGATGCGGCTCCTCCCGGGATAGATGACTTGCCGTTGGCTGCCGTCTGATTTCCGGCCATCAAACCGTGAAAAACACCCCGGCCAAACAGCCGGGGTGTTTTTATTGCGCGCAGCGCGGGTATAATTTTTTGCAGCGCACACCTCCCCTCTGATGTCGTTTACCCAATTTGGATTAGATTCTGCTTTGCTTGCGCGGCTGGCTGTGCGCGGCTACCGGCAGGCAACTGCGCTGCAGCAGGCTGCATTGCCGGTTCTGCTGCAAGGCCTGCCACTGCTGGCGGCCGGCCGGCCGGGCAGCGGGCATAGCGAGGCGTTCTTGCTGGCTGCATTGCAGCGCAATGCCGCGCAACCGGTGGCCGGCTTGCAAACCGTGGTAGTGGCCGCAAGTGTGCACCGCGCGCAGATGTACGCCCGCCAGATGCTTGTGCTGGCGGGCGACTCGATGCGCGCTGCAATTTTGGAGGAGGACGGTGCGGGCGCGGATAGTGCGCTGCTGATAGTTGCGCCGGCCCAGCTGCCACAGCTGGAGAAACTTTTACCGGCCGCGCTGCAGCTGCGCATGCTGGTGGTGGACGGTATGGACGCGCTGCTGCGCAGTGATGTGGCGCCGGCACTGCGCAGCGTGTTTTCGCAGCTGCGCGCTGGTGTGCAAACGGCATTATTTTGTGATGAGCCGGTTGCCCCGGTGCTGGCATTGGCGCGCACCCTGCACGCGGACGCAGAGGTGCTGCCAGTGGCGGGTGATGGCCCGGGCAGCAGCACACAGCGTGCCTGGCCGGTGCCGCGCCCGCTCAAGATGCGCCTGTTGCTGCGCATGCTGAAGGAGCTGGACGCAGCGCGCCTGCTGTTGATTGCACCGGGCGGCCACATGGGTGTTCAGTTTGCGCGCAAGCTGCGCACACGCAATGTGCGTGCCAGCTACCTTGCATCTGATACGAGTGCGGCAGCGGCTGGCGAGATGCTGCGCAGCTTTCAAAATGGGCGGCTGCCGGTATTGATTGTGCCTGATCAACTGCCGGCTGAGCTGGACGCGTCCGCCATCACACACCTTGTAAATTTTGACCTGCCGCGCCAACCCGCCTATCTGGCGCGATTGCAGGCGGTGCCAAATGCGGTTGTTTGCTCGCTGGTTACGCCCATGGAAGAGCAGTCGCTGCTGGACCTTGAAGACAAACTGGGGCATCCGCTGTGGCGTGACTTGGTTTCAGATTTTGATTACACTGACGCGCCTGCTGAAACCGCGCGCGGCTCCGGCGCCAGGGTTACCGGCACTGTGGCCGAATGGGACCCGGAGATCCCGCGCACATGGGGCGAACGCGGTGCGCCGCGCGTGGACCCGCCCAAGATGCCGCTCGAAGACTGGCAGCCGGAACCGCTGCCGCCAATCTGGTCTGAGCCCGCAAAGCCGCGCCGGCCAGTGGCTGCTGTTGCAGCGCCTGCCAAGGATAAAAAGCCAGCGAGTCGTGGCCGGGCGCGTGGCCGGCGGCAGCGCAGTTCCAAGCCCAAGTAAAGCCGGCAGCGCGCCAATTTGGCGGGCGTCTCAGCCGGAAATTGTTATCGCCCAGGCAGCATTTAAATAATGGAAATCGGCCTCGTTAAAAAGATCAGCATCGACGACGAGATGCAGGCTGCGTACCTCTCTTATGCGATGAGCGTGATTGTGGCGCGGGCGCTGCCGGATGCGCGCGACGGCCTCAAGCCAGTGCACCGGCGCATCTTGTATGCGATGCATGACATCCGCGTACGGCCGGGCACACCCTACAAAAAATCGGCACGCATTGTGGGCGAGGTGCTCGGCAAGTATCACCCGCATGGCGACAGCGCCGTGTATGACGCGATGGCGCGCATGGCCCAGGACTTCTCGATGCGCTACCTGCTGGTGGACGGGCAGGGAAACTTTGGTTCGATTGACGGCGATGCACCCGCAGCCATGCGCTACACCGAGGCGCGCCTGCACGCAATCAGCGACCCGCTGCTGGCGGACCTTGAAAAGAACACAGTCGACTTCGCCGGGAATTTTGACGATACGCTGACCGAGCCGCTGGTGCTGCCGGCCGCCATTCCAAACCTGCTCATCAACGGCGGCACCGGCATTGCGGTGGGCATGTCCACCTCCGTGCCGCCGCATAACTTGAATGAGGTTGTTGACGCGCTTTGCTTCATGCTGGAACGCTGGGACAAGCTGGCCAGTGTGCAGGTGGAAGACCTGATGCGCTTCATCAAGGGCCCGGATTTTCCGACCGGTGGCATCATCATCACCAACAACAAGGAAGAGGGCCTTGCGGCTGCGTACGGCTCCGGGCGCGGCAAGCTGCTGGTGCGGGCCAAATCGCATGTGGAGGAGATGGGCCGCGGGCGCAGCCGCCTGATTGTGACGGAGCTGCCGTACCAGGTGAACAAGTCCGGCTTGATCGAGCGCATTGCCGAGGCCGTGCGTGAAGGCCGGCTAGAAGGCATCAGTGATTTGCGCGACGAGTCTGACCGGCAGGGCATGCGCATTGTGATTGAGCTGTCCAAGACGGCGGATGCCGAACATGTGCTGCAGCAGTTGTACCGCACGACGCAGCTGCAAACCACCTTCAGCATCATCATGCTGGCGCTGGTGGGCGGCGAGCCGCGCATGCTGAGCCTGAAGCAGGCGCTGCGCGTGTTCCTAGATCACCGTGTGGAAGTGGTGCGCCGGCGCACTGAGTTTGATTTGTTGCGCGCGCGCGAACGCGCGCATATTGTTGAAGGCCTGCTGACGGCGCTGCGCCACTTGGATGAAATCATCAAGATCATCCGCAACTCCAACGACGGAGATGATGCGCGCCAGCGCATTATGAAGCGCTTCCGCCTCAGCGAGCTGCAGGCCAGCGCCATCCTGGACATGCCGCTGCGCCGGCTGGCAAAGCTGGAGGTGAAGAAACTGCAGGATGAGTTCAAGCAGCTGCAAGCCCTCATCAAGCAGCTGGAAGCGCTGCTGGCAGCGCCGCGCAAAATGCGGGCGTTGATTATTGAAGAACTGCAGCAGGTGAAGAGCATTTACGGCGACCGGCGCCGCACGGATATTGTGTCTGCGCAGGGTGCGCGCAAGTCCGGCTCCACTGCGGAGCTGGTGGCGGCCGAGAATGTTTGGGTGGTGGTTACGCGCGACGGCAAAATAGCGCGGCTGCAAGGCGCCCGCCGCCCGGGATTGGGGCGCGCAACGCCGCTGTTGGTGGTGCGGGCCAGCACGCGCGACACACTCTTCCTCATCACGGCGCAGGGGCGCGCGGCTGCATTGCAGGTGCAAACTGTGCCGGTGGCGGAAGAAGTGGGGCAGGGCGTGCCGTGGAGTTCGGTCTGCGCTTTGGAGGCCGGCGCACGCGTTGTGGGCGGCGTTGCGTTCCCGGCAGCGGCGCGCACCGGCAATGGCAGCCTGCTGCTGGCCGCGCGCAGCGGAATGTTGAAAAAGATTGCGCTTGCGGACCTGCCCGTGCCCGCTGCGCAAACGGCGCGCGTGATGACCGTGGGCGAAGGCGACCAGCTGATTGGCGCCCGGCTTGCGCTGCCGGAAAGCGAAATTGTTTTGGCAACCGCGGCCGGCCTTGCCATTCGCTTCCGGTCTGAGCAGGTGCGGGCGATGGGCATGGCTGCAGCCGGCGTGCAGGGCATCAAGCTGGGCGGTGCGCATGACCGCGTGGTGGGCATGGATGTGGCGCGCGCGCGCGGCGAAGTGCTGCTAGTGACTGCCAGCGGCGAAGGCAAGCGCATTGCCGTGGACGACTTGCCGCTGCAGGGGCGCAACGGCAAAGGTGTGACGGCGCTCAAGCTGGCTGCTGGCGGGCTGCTGGCCGGCGCCGTGGTGGGCATGGCGGATGATGATGTGGCGGTGGTTACTGCAGCCGGCAAAGCGAAAGTGGTGAAGCTGGACAAACTTCCGCGCCGCACGCGCGCTGCCCGCACGATTGCACTCGGATTGTTTGGCGACAAGGAGCAGGTGGCGCAGCTGGTGCACTTTTACGAAGCGCCCACTCTGGCAAGCGCCGCCACGCCGGCAGCTGCCCCACGGACCGCAAAGCAGCCGCCGCTCAAAGCGCCGGCAGGCCAGCGCCAGCTTTGGCCGGACAAGCGCGGCGCCAAAGCCGCATCAAAATCCTCCGGCGCCAAACCGACGCCAGCAGCCAAAAAGAAAAACGCCCGCAAGCGCAGCGCCAAAAAATAACCGGCTACTTGGGCATGTCGCGCAGCGCGCGGTAGGCTGGCCGCAGACCCGGCAGTGGCTCGCCGGGCGTGGTGATTGCCCACCAGTACTGTTCCTGCTCCGGCACCCATTGCGGGTCCGCAATATAAATTGCATTCATGATGCCCACCCACGGGCGCCAGTGTTCACGCGCCCACTTGTATGCGCCCGCCATGTACTCAGCCTGCTGCGCTTCGCTAACCGCAAACCATGAGTAATCCGGATTTACCGGGTCGGTCGTCCAGCCCGTCTCCAGGATGGCCACTTGCTTTTGCGGGTCGTCATACTCCAGCATCAGCGCGCGCATGTCCTCCACATGCCGGAACGCCATCCAGCGGTTGCCGCCCAACGGCAGCTCGGCCTGCACTTGGGCGGAGCTCACCCACGGTGGCGCAAGATAACCGGGCGCATGCACACCGAGCATGTCGAAGTAAGGTTGTGCTCCCGCAGCGTACATTGCGCGCAGGAACGCATCGTGCGGCATGGCAATCGGCGGCTCTGTGCCTGTGGGCGCCAGCCCGGCTGAGATGACTATGGCTGCCGGGTCCGCGGACTTGATGCCCATGTAACACACGCGCAGCAGCCGTGAATAAGCAGCCGGGTCAGGTGCTTTGCCGCCCCACTCACGGGCAAGGTTGGGCTCGTTCCACACTTGGTAGGCGGCCACTTTGCCCTTGAAGTGTTGCGCGAAGGCTGTGCAAAAGCTGCCGAAGGTTGCGTAGTCTGCGGGTGGTCCAGTGTCTGCGGTGCTGTTGGGGTCAACCGGCATGGCCCAGTAGGGCGGGTAATCCAGCAGTGCGATCAGCTTCAAGTTGCGGTCTTGCACCAGCTGCACCAGCTGCTCGGGCCGCGCCCAGTTGAACACGCCCGGCGCGGTTTCTTCAATGTCGCGCCACGCAAAGCGCTGCTTCACCCAGCCAAAGCCCATGTCTTGCACCAGCCCCAGATCGCGCTCTCCCAAGTCCGGGCGCCACCACATAAAAACCTGAATGCTGTACGACGGCGATGCCACCTGCGGCCACGCGCGCACAACGGGCGTGGGAACCAAGATAGCAGTTGCAGTTGGCGCCGGCAGCGGCGTGGCAGTGGGGCGCGCAAGCCACGGTGCTGCGCATGCGCACAGCAGCGCAGCCAATGCACCGGCAACCATTACAAAGCTGCGGCGCAATTTTATGCTGGAGCGCACATTCGGGCGGTGCAAGCCTTGCACGCTAGTTTCGATGCGCTTCCGCTGCAATTGCACAATTGTGATGAAGCACGACTTGCATTGCGCCATAGCGCGGGCGCGGTATGGACTGCGGCAGCTAGCCGGGCTGCATTGCAGCGCGCAGCGTATCGCAGGCCGGGCAGCTTTCATTGGGCCGGATGATTGAGTAGCCGGCCTGCGGATCATCCCCGAGATCCTTCTTTAGCACAGCGAAGTCCATGTTGAACACGATGATCATGCGGATGTTGCCGGCACTGCGTGCCAGCTTTACAGCAGCACCCAGATACTCAGCCTGCTGCGCAACCTTCATGTTGATGGGCGGGTTCCACCGAAAGTTGGCCGGCAGTGTGCCCCATTCTTCACCGCTCAGGTAGCCCAGCTCGGTGAAGCAAAGCGGTTTGGTGCCGCCCAGAATTCCAAGGTAAGTATCAAGCATGCCTTTGAAGTAGCGCGTGTAGTGCTGGGAGTTTCCGCGCGGGTCGCCGGAAGTGGCGCTGGGCGGCAGCAGGCCTTCGTTGTAGTGGATGCCGACGCAATCCAGATAGTCGAGCGCACCTGACGCCACCATCTTCTCCAGAAATGGCTTGTCATCGCAGCCCAGCACATCGCCAATTGAGCCACAACCGCCGTTGAAGGCGCCCGTGGGCGAGAGCGCCGCGCTAATGACGATTGTGTTGGGGTTGGCAGCCTTGATCCGCGTGTACGCCTTTTTCAACAACTCTGTGTAGTAGGCGCCGCCCATCTTGTTGGGTGGCCATTCGCGGCTAAGGTTTGGCTCATTCCAAACTTCGATGGCGTCGGCGCCCTTAGTCGCGAGGCCTTCCAGAAACTTCAACAATTGTTCCTGGTAGTCCGGGTCCGTAACGCGCATGTGGTTGGCATTGTCTTTGACGCTTAGCAGAATGCGGAAGTTGTTGCGGTGCGCATTCTCGATATCGGGCTTGAAATCTTGTGTAATGTCATAGGCCTGCAGCTTGGCCCATGTCATGCCGATGTTGTGCATTTTGTCTTGCGCCAGCAGGCCGCCATGAATTACCTGCGCACCCAACCCGAACACTTCAGCTACCGGCGCAGGCGTGGGCGTGACATCCGGAGTTGTGGTTGGCGCGATGGGCTCAATCAGCGGCAGCACGTCCGGGGTTACTTCTTGCGGCTGCGCAGCGGCGGTGGCATCTGCCGCAGCTGCGGCAGCCACATCCGGCATCGCAGTCGCTGCAGCGCTCGGCACGTCCATGCCGCCCAGCGCCCAGAAAAGGGTGGCAAATGTGCCCAAGCCAACCACCAATGTGAGCGACACCCAGGCTGTGATGAACAGCCGCACGTTGGGCGCAGCGGGTTGCTTTTCGGTTGGCGGTTCAAGGTTCGGTTCTTGCATTTAGTCTCCAATAAGCGGCAGTTGCCGGCAATTTGCGCCTATCACCATGCAGGTGGCGTGCCAGCCGGCGGGGCACATCATTGCATGCTGGCAGCCAGCGTGACACACGCCGGGCAGCTGCCATCGGGCCGGATGATGGCGTAGCCCGCCATCGGGTCGTCGCCATAGTTGGCGAAGTCCACATTAAACACCATGATCATGCGCACGCGGCCCTTGGAGCGCGCCAGGCGCACGGCCTCGCCAAGATACGCTGCCTGCTCGGCCACAGTATTGTTAATGGGCGGCTTCCAAAGATAATGTTTGGGGACATAGCCCCACTCTTCGCCGCTCAAGTAGCCGAGCTCGGTGAAGCAAAGCTGGCGGTTGCCGCCAAAGGCTGCTGAATAGCGCTCAATCATGCCGGGAAAATAACGCGTGTAGTGGTCGTCACGCGGATCCACGCCGCCCCCGTATGCAGAGGGTGGCACCACACCCTCATTGTAATGTATGCCCACGCAATCCAAATAATTGCCGGCACCGGCGTTGGCGATGCCGTTCATCCAGTTGGCATCATCGCAGCCGCGGCTTGAACAGCCGCCAAAATAACCCGTGGGGGAGGGCGCGGCGCTGATGACGAGCGTGTTGGGGTTGGCTGCCTTGATGGCCTTGTAGGCAGCGCGCAATAGTGCGGTGTAACTGCGGGTGCTGATCTTTCCAGCGGGCCACTCGCGTTCGAGGTTCGGCTCGTTCCACACCTCAATCGCGTCGGCGCCTTGCGCAGCCAAAGTGCCAAGGTAGGCTGCAAATGTGGCGTGGTATGCGGGTAGATGCGGCTGGCTGCGGTCGCCAACGGCGCTCAGCAGCGCCTTAAATCCCAGCGCGTGTGCGTTGGCAATGGCGGCGCCCATGTCATAGCCGGGCAGCGCTTGCAGCTTCACCCATGTCATGCGGGATGCCCGCATTTTTTCGGCGGGGGCAATGCCGCCATGTGTAACCTGGCCGCCAAGTTCAAACGGCCCAATCGGGCGCGCAGCCATGCCCGGCATGGCCTGCGCCACCTCGGTCGGTTCTGGGCCAGCCGGTACTGTTACGGGAAGTGCACCCAGCGCCAGCGGCGTACCAAGGTTCAGCATGGCGCGCACAGTGTAGTCGCCGGCCTCTGTGGGTGTCCATTCAAAGGGCTCATTAATTGCCTTGGTAGATTCTGTGATCAAGTCCGCACCGCGCTGCACCTGCCATGCAATGGTTGCGCCTGTGGCCGGCATGTCTTGCGTGCCGCGATACTGTGCCAAGGTCGCCGCCAGCCCGCCAGCCGGCGCCGCAAAGTAATCTGTGACGGATACGCCGCCAAGGCGCAGCTGTTGCGCCAGCTGCAGCTGCCGCGCGAGCGCAGCGGGCGTGGTTTGCAGCAGCGTGCGCGCACTGCCGTCGGCAGCTTTGTAGTCTACGCTGAGTGCGCCCCAGTGTGCATCCGCAGCCAATGGATTGCCCAGCGCGAAGCTGGCTGGAGTTGCAATAGCAACCACACTGCTGGTGGCGGGTTGTAGATTGGCAGACAGCCACTGCTGTACTTCGGCTGCCGGCACTGCGCGCACGCCGGCAGCCTCCAGCTCCACACTGCCAAAATTAATTTGCAAGCGCAAGCGGCGGCGGCCGCTCGCGCTTGCCGCAGCGTTGATGGTTTGGCGGACGGCTGCTTCGTCAGCTGCCAGCAGCCCGCCTTCAAAATGCAGCTCGATCCAGTCTGCGGTGGCGCCAATGCTGCGCAGGTCGTATCCGTTTGCATTCGGATCAGCACCGGCAGTTGCGGGCACCACCACGCCCAGCTGTTTTTGCTGCGCATGCAGCCGCGCAGCGAGATCACGGATAAAGGCGGTCCAATCCGCACGCATGGCCGGCATTAGCACGCCGTAGTCCAGCAGAACTCCGCTATGGGCGCTGTGCGCTGCCAGGTCCGCCAAGCTGCTTAGGTGCAGTGTGCGCGCAGCCGGGCTGGTGAGTGCGGCCGCCACAGTACTGCTGCCATCGGCAACTGGTGCGCGCACTACCGGCAATACAAGCTGGGCGTCGTCTGGGCCACTCACGCCCGCCAACGTGCCCGCCAGGCTGCCGTCATTTTGCAGCACCAAGCCGGCCGGGAACACCAGCTGCAGCGCCTCGCTTGCGGCCGCAAATGTCTCGCCAATCTCCAGCATGCCTCCCGCCAGCGGGGGCGCCGGCAACCAGCGCATGATTGCCACGGCACGCGGCACGCCGGCAACCTCAGCTTGTAATTCACGGGCGCTGCGCATTGCAGAGACAAAGCGCCACGTGCTTCCGTCCCATACATGCATTTCAAGCAGCTCGGGGTCTGCCGTTGCGGGCGGCAATGGCAGGCTAAGTGCCACGCGCGCAGGAATCGTGCCGGTGGCATTTACCTCAAAGATCGGCCCCACAGCCTCGCTGAAATCCGGCAGCAGCGCATGCGCTGCTTGCCCGGCAAAAGCGGCAGCCGCAAGCTCCTGTACGTTGAATTTAAAACTCGGGTCTACTTTTCCGAGGGGCTCAATGCGCAGCGCGGATTTATTTTCAACCACGACGGCTGGCGCGGGCAGCGCTGCTGCCGGCAGCGCTGCAGTCTGCCGGAAATAGGTGAATGCAGCAAATACGAGCGTGCTGCCGCCCGCGATAACCGCCAGCGCGCTGAGCGCAGCAGTTGCCAGTGGATGTTTGAGGGGGCGCATGAGCATTTGAAAGAACGGGGTGCAAAAAAAACGGCGACTGCATCGCTGCACGTCGCCGGTTTACGCCATCATTTTAGCATTCTGCCCGCACTCCCGCAAACCAGCGTCAATCGTTTAGCTGCAGCAAGTCCCAAGTGGTTGGATCGCCAAGGTTGCGGCGCGGCGTGCTGGACAGCAAAGTCTGCTGGTCCGCCGTGTTTGGCGTGTCATTGTCAGAAACAGAAACCACAAAGCCAAAGCTGCGCTGGTCTTCAATGGAGACGCCCAACACGCGCCATGGAATTGCGGCCTCGAGTTGATATCCGCTGGCTGTCGGGCGTGCTGCAACCAGCACATCGGGCAGGCTGGCCGCTTGCTCCAAGGGGTACCAGCGGTACGCCTGTGCAGCCGGCGCGTTGGCTTGCAGCGCCCCGGCTGAAAGGCCAATCTGGTAATCGTCAAAGTTTGGAAATGGAAAGTCTGCATCCTGTGCCAGGTTGGCATCCAGTAAAAGCTCCGCGCCATCACCTTTGAACAAGTCGCGGCCCTGCTCGGTTTGGACGTGCACATCATCCGTCACATTCAGCGCCAGATACAAATTATTGCGGTCCCATGCAGTTGCAAAAACTGCGCTCAGGTCCGCGCTGCCGCTCCAGTTCTCCGGCTGGTAGACCGCGGCTGTTATCTGCCCGGTGAGCTCCGGCCAATCGCTGATGTCTCCATCAATGACCGGCGGAGACCCGGCAAATGCAGCCGTAAAAATTTTCGCATTGGGGCGCAGGCTGGCTATGTCGATGGGTGCAGCTTCGGTGGCTGCTTGCGCGGTGAGAAACGGCAGGAGTGTTGGCAATGGCGTGATGCCGAGTGGGGCGGATAGAACTGAAGGTGTTTGCGGCTGCATAGATACGGCGGTGGGGGCTGCTGCGGCTTGTGGCGTAAGGTACGGGCTGTCCGCGGCTGCCAGCGTGAAGCTGCACGCCAGGCTGGCGGCCAGCAGCACCGCGCAGGGCAGCGCCAGCCAAAGCGCTTCCGTGCGCAGTCCGCAGCTGGTTGACCGGAAGGATTGCATCTTCAAGAATTCACATCGGCATCGAGTCTGTGCCGATTGCAGGACGCAGTGCCGGACAAATTATTTTCATGGCCATCGCGGGTGCGGTGTTGTTGTTTGTTGTAGTGCGCGCTGCCAAAACTGCATTTGATGCGCTGCGGCTGGCGGTGCGCGGGCAACGGCCGCGGGCTGCTGCGCCCGGTTTGCTTGCGGCGCTTGTTCTCTGGGGAGTGCGTGTCATCAAGTGCACGCTGCCTTGGCGCTGCGGCGCGCCGCTTTGCCGCGCGGGTCGCGCCGCCGCAGCCGGCATCGTAGTCCTACGACAGTTGGGTGCACGAGCTAATCAGGATTGCCGCCGCTGAGCTGCATGTCGCCCCCTGAAATTCCACCCAGACAGCCACGCATCTCGGCTCTCCGCGCTGCATGCAGTTGCGCCCCGGGAGCCCGCAGCAGGCTTCGACGCCTGCAAAGCTGCGGTGCGGGCGCGCGCCAGCACCGCAGC
>OFRD01000212.1_pt1 | contig 21907 bp, 22 predicted proteins | sample 1543041 | NCBI WGS metagenome assembly OFRD01 (sample SAMN07774234, study PRJEB24372) | wastewater metagenome | isolation source: Exp Tend CN 100WW | collected 2016-02
CTTCTTCGTCGAGTGAGGCGTCGTGCATGTTCATCAGTTGCAGCACTTCGCCTTCGGCGATTACGTTGGTGGCATCGGCCAGTGTTTGCATGACCCGCATGCTCTCGGCATCCACCATCATCTGGAAAGCGCGGGAATACAAAAAGTCGCCCACCAGCACGCTAGCCGGGTTGCCAAAACTCTCGTTTGCGGTGGGGCGACCGCGCCGCAAGGTGGATTCGTCCACCACATCGTCATGCAACAAGGTGGCCGTGTGGATGAATTCGACCACGGCGGCCAGGTTGTGGCGCTGCTTGCCCGTGTAACCCAGTGCGCCGCAAGTCAACAGCAAGAGCACTGGGCGCAAGCGTTTGCCACCCGCAGAAATGATGTAACGCGCCACCTCACCCACCAAGGGCACGCCCGAATCCAGCCGTTGGGCAATCACCCGGTCGACTTCGGCCATGTCGGAGGCCACGAGGTCAAGGACGGCGGCAGTGCGGTGTTCTGAGTCAGACAAATGGAATATCCAGCAGGGTTACTCGGTTGGGCCGAGGCGGGAAGGACAGGAATACGGGCATATTTTGAATGCACACACATTATAGGGACTGCCCCTGAGGACAAGGCCTCTGGCAGGAGGCCAGCTTGTTCGGTTTGTCCTGATGCTTGTCTTTTGGCAAGGGGCCGTGCTAGAATCTCGGGTTCCTTGGGGATTAGCCCTTGGAAACTTCCATTCAAAGAGGTCATTTATGTACGCGGTCATAAAAACCGGTGGCAAACAGTATCGTGTTGTCGCTGGCGAAAAAATTAAAGTAGAACAGATTGCTGCGGACGTTGGCCAGGAAATCGTGATTGATCAAGTTTTGGCCGTCGGTACCGGCGCTGAACTCAAGATCGGCACGCCCCTGGTGTCCGGCGCCACAGTCAAAGCCACAGTTTTGGCACATGGCAAGCACGACAAAGTGCACATCTTCAAGATGCGCCGTCGTAAGCACTATCAGAAACGTCAGGGTCACCGCCAGCAGTTCACAGAACTGCAAATCGGCGCGATCTCTGCCTGAGGAGAATAGGTCATGGCACAGAAAAAAGGCGGCGGCTCTACGCGCAACGGTCGTGATTCCAAGCCAAAGATGCTGGGTGTCAAGGCTTTCGGTGGTGAACTGATCAGCGCTGGCTCGATCATCGTTCGTCAACGTGGTACCAAGTTCCATGCTGGCAACAATGTCGGTATCGGCAAAGACCACACTTTGTTTGCCCTGGTGGACGGCCACGTGTCGTTCTCCACCAAAGGTGAGCTCAGCAAGCACATGGTGAACGTGACTCCGGCTGTTTAAGCCTGTCTCGCCCATTGCGAAGAGGAGCCCCGCAAGCCGGGGCTTTTCGCATTTTGGTCCGCTTGAATTTTGACGGCGGGCCCAAGCTACACTGGAAATCTCATGAAGTTCGTTGACGAAGCCTATATTGACATCTCCGCAGGTGACGGCGGGAACGGCTGCGTCTCGTTCCGCCATGAAAAGTACAAAGAATTCGGCGGCCCCAACGGCGGCGACGGTGGTCGTGGCGGGCATGTGTTTGCCTTTGCCGACATCAACCTGAACACCCTGGTCGATTACCGCTATTCGCGCCGCCATGATGCCAAGCGTGGCCAGCACGGCATGGGCTCTGACATGTTTGGTGCTGCCGGTGATGATGTCACCCTGAAAATGCCTGTGGGCACCATCATCACCGATGCCGAAACCGGCGAAGTGCTGTATGAATTGCTGGTGCCGGGCGAAACCATCATGATCGCCAAGGGCGGTGACGGTGGCTTTGGCAACATGCGTTTCAAAAGCGCCATCAACCGTGCCCCACGCCAGAAAACACCGGGCTGGCTCGGTGAAAAGAAAGAGCTCAAGCTCGAATTGAAGGTGCTGGCTGACGTGGGTCTGCTCGGCATGCCCAATGCGGGCAAATCCACTTTCATTGCAGCTGTTTCCAACGCCCGCCCCAAAATCGCCGATTACCCCTTCACCACTTTGCACCCCAACTTGGGTGTTGTCCGCGTGGGCCCAGAGCAAAGCTTTGTGGTGGCCGATGTGCCGGGCTTGATTGAAGGTGCCTCTGAAGGTGCCGGTTTGGGGCATTTGTTCTTGCGCCATTTGCAGCGCACCCGTTTGCTGCTGCATGTGGTCGACTTTGCGCCGTTTGACGAGAACGTCGATCCGGTGCAGCAAGCCAAGGCCATTGTGGCCGAGCTCAAAAAATACGATCCAGGCCTGTACAACAAACCGCGCTGGTTGGTGCTCAACAAACTGGACATGGTGCCTGCCGAAGAGCGCGAAGCCCGTGTCAAGGACTTCATCAAGCGCATGCGCTACAAAGGCCCGGTCTTCCAGATTTCGGCCTTGACCCGCGAAGGTTGTGAGCCGTTGATCAAAGAGATCTACAAGCACATCAGGGCGCAGCAGATCATCGAGCAAGGTGTTGTGGACATTGATCCCCGTTTCACGGAACAGGACAAGCCACAAGAGCCCGATGCAGACGATCCACGGTTCAAGACGATGCCTACGGATGCCGAGTAACACGGCGTTTCACGTCGGATTTTGCCGCCCGCTGTTTCAACGCCAAGCACACACCCGAGCATGACCTCTCCTGCCGTTTCCACCCTGTTGCGTGACGCCCGCCGCATCGTTGTCAAAGTGGGCTCTAGCTTGGTGACCAACGAGGGCAGGGGGCTTGACGAGGGCGCGATTGGCGAATGGTGTCGCCAGATGGCACTGCTCAGCGCCCAAGGCAAAGAGGTGGTGATGGTGTCCAGCGGTGCCATCGCTGAAGGCATGAAGCGCCTGGGCTGGACCACACGCCCCAGCGAAGTGCCTGCCTTGCAAGCGGCGGCAGCCGTGGGCCAGATGGGTCTGGCGCAGATGTACGAAACCAAGCTGCGCGAAAACGGCATGGGCAGCGCCCAAGTGCTGCTCACGCATGCCGACCTGGCTGACCGCGAGCGTTACCTCAATGCCCGCTCTACATTGCTGACTTTGTTGCAGCACCGCGTGCTGCCAGTCATCAATGAAAACGACACGGTGGTCAATGACGAGATCAAGTTCGGTGACAACGACACCTTGGGTGCTCTGGTGGCCAACTTGATTGAGGCGGATCTTTTGGTCATCTTGACCGATCAAAAAGGCCTGTACACCGCCGACCCGCGCAAAGACCCTGCCGCCACCTTTGTGCACGAAGCCCGAGCGGGTGATGTGGCGCTCGAAGCCATGGCCGGTGGTGCCGGTTCGAGCCTCGGCAAAGGCGGCATGATCACCAAAATTCTGGCGGCCAAGCGTGCTGCGGGTTCGGGGGCCTCAACCGTGATTGCCTGGGGGCGAGAGCCCGATGCGCTGCTGCGCCTGAGCCAGGGTGACAACATGGGCACTTTGCTGGTGGCCCAAACGGCCAAACAACAAGCCCGCAAACAATGGATGGCCGATCACCTGCAATTGCGGGGTTCGGTCACGGTGGACGCCGGTGCGGCCCACAAGGTGCTGACCGAAGGCAAAAGCTTGCTGCCGATTGGCATGACCGGGGTGGCCGGTGATTTTTCGCGTGGCGATGTGATTGCCATCAAAGACGAGCAAGGTGCAGAAATTGCCCGTGGCTTGGCCAACTACGCCAGTGCCGAAGCCCGCTTGCTATGCCGCAAGCCCTCGCACGACTACGAGGCGTTGCTGGGCTACACCGCCGAGCCCGAAATGGTGCACCGCGACAACCTGATCCTCAGTCGTTGAAGCCAAAAAGCCCGCATGTGCGGGCTTTTTGTTGTTCACCCTTGCGGATTAGGGTCGAAGCTGGCGCCCGGGGGCAGTTCCATGTGCGGCGGGGCTTGCATCTCCATGCCGCCGTTTTCAGCTTCCATGCCTTCGCGTGGGCCACGATTGGCGCCTCTCAAATAGCGGTTTTGCCGGTCATTGCGTGGCAGAAAACGGGAGAGCTCGGTCAGCGCCATTTCATAAACCCCGCGCTTGAATTCCACGACGACATCGAGTGGTACCCAATAGTCGTTCCAACGCCAAGCGTCAAACTCTGGGTGGTCGGTGGCGCGCAGGTTCAGGTGGTGGTCGTGCGTGACCATCTGAAGCAGGAACCAGATTTGTTTCTGGCCCTTGTAAAAGCCGCGAGCATCCCTGCGGATGAAGCGGTCTGGCACCTCATAGCGCAACCAGTCACGGGTCCGGGCCACGATGCGCACATGCTCCGGATGGAGCCCCACTTCTTCGTGCAGTTCTCGGAACATGGCTTGTTCAGGGCTTTCGCCCCGGTCAATGCCACCTTGCGGAAATTGCCAGCTGTGGGTGCGTATGCGCTTGCCCCAGAAAACCTGGTTTCTCTGGTTGAGCAGAATGATGCCGACGTTCGGCCTAAAGCCTTCACGGTCAAGCATAATCAACCTCAAATTTTTAAATTGTGTCCATTATGCACGCCGTACAAGCGCTCGCTATTGGATGTTTCCCCTGATGCCCCTGTCATTGAGTCTGCCGCGATGAAAGCTTCCCAATTTCTTATTTCCACCCTCAAAGAAGCGCCTGCTGATGCAGAAGTCGTCAGCCACAAACTGATGACCCGGGCCGGACTGATCAAAAAATTGGGTGCCGGCATTTACAACTACATGCCCATGGGTTTGCGCGTGATTCGCAAGGTCGAGGCCATCGTGCGCGAAGAGATGAACCGTGCGGGTGCCATCGAGATGACCATGCCCGTGGTGCAGCCCGCCGAACTCTGGCAAGAGACAGGCCGCTTTGACAAGATGGGCCCAGAACTCTTGCGCATCAAGGACCGCCATGGTCGTGATTTCGTGATCCAGCCCACCAGCGAAGAGGTGGTGACCGACGTGGTGCGCCAGGAAGTGCGCAGCTACAAACAGCTGCCCAAGAATTTTTACCAGATTCAGACCAAATTCCGTGATGAGCGCCGTCCCCGCTTTGGCCTGATGCGCGGACGCGAGTTCACCATGAAAGACGCCTACAGCTTTGACCGCGACATGGCAAGCGCCAAGGCCAGCTACCAGGTCATGGCCCGGGCTTACCGCAAGGTCTTTGATCGTTTTGGTCTGACTTACCGTGCTGTGGCCGCTGACAGCGGCGCCATTGGGGGCGACTTGAGCGAAGAGTTTCAGGTGATTGCTGCCACGGGTGAAGACGCCATCGTGTATTGCCCCACCAGCAGCTATGCCGCCAACATGGAAAAAGCCGAGGCCTTGGCTCCGAGCCAGCCACGCGGTGCTGCCACACAAGCCTTGACGAAGACCGCTACGCCCGGCAAGAGCACCTGTGAAGACGTGGCCGCTTTGCTGAATGTGCCTTTGTCCACCACCGTCAAGTCCTTGGTGCTGGCCACCGACACCCTGAACGAGCAGGGCGAAATTGTGAAGTCGCAAGTTTGGCTGTTGTTGCTGCGTGGCGACCACGACATGAACGAGGTCAAGGTCGGCAAGCTGCCCGGCATGGAAGGTGGTTTCCGCTTTGCAACGCTCAGCGAGATCGAAGACCACTTTGGCTGCAAGCCTGGTTATTTGGGGCCGTTGAACCTGAAGAAACCGGTGCACCTTGTGGCTGACCGCGACGTGGCGGTGATGGCCGACTGGATCTGCGGTGCCAACGAAGTCGATTTCCACACCATGGGCGTGAATTGGGGCCGTGACTTGCCCGAGCCCGCCTTGGTGGCCGACATTCGCAACGTGGTGGCAGGCGACAAGTCGCCCGACGGCCAGGGTGAGTTGGCGATTGAGCGCGGCATCGAAGTGGGCCATGTGTTCTATTTGGGCACCAAGTATTCCAAGGCCATGAACGCCACTTTCTTGGACGAGAACGGCAAGCCACAGTTCCTGGAAATGGGCTGCTACGGCATTGGCATCACACGCTTGCCTGCCGCTGCCATTGAGCAAAACCACGACGAGCGCGGCATCATTTGGCCTGACGCGATTGCCCCTTTCACAGCCGTGGTTTGCCCTATCGGCATGGACCGAAGCGAAGCCGTCAAGGCCGAGGCCGAGCGCATCTACGGCGCTTTGCTGGCCGATGGTGTGGACGTGATCCTCGACGACCGTGGCGAGCGCCCCGGTGCCATGTTTGCCGACTGGGAGTTGATTGGTGTGCCGCACCGCATCACCATCGGTGACAAAGGTCTGAAGGACGGTTTGGTCGAGTACCAGCATCGCCGCGATGCAGAAGCGACCAAGGTGGCTGTGGCTGACATCTTGTCGCACATCCAAAGTCGCATGGCGGCTTGAGCCGTTTTGGGGCATCTCATCTGCCACTGCCCCTGGTTGTGAATTGAGGTCACGCCGTCAGGCCGTTCAGCGCCTGGCGAGCGCCGCCTTCGTGGGCGTTGGTCTCAGCGTTTTACCTTTCACGCCAGCCCATGCCCAATGGCTGCACGCCGTGGACTGAATCAGTCTTTGGTGGCGTGACGTTGCACGCACGCGATGTAGGCCTCGCCATCGGGCATGCGCCCTGAGCGCTGGCTTTCGTGGACCATGCGACCCAAGCATTCCATGGCTTGGTGGTGGGCATCGTGCAGCGAGTTGAGTCTGTGGGTCAGCAGTTCCACCGCCTGGCGGATACCGCGCGGCTGATCGATGCTGCATTGTTCGCTGATGGACAGGTGCATGGACAGGTGCAAAAAGGGGTTTTCCCTGTTCGGATCGGCTTGGTGCATGCTGGCCAGCGCGGCATCCATGTCGGCCAGTTCGGCGTGGTATTCGGGGTGCTCATCAATCCATTGGCTGACGAGCATTTCCATGGGTTCGAGCGTTGCAGCGGTTTTGGCCTTGGCATAGACGCCGCAAAAAAAGCGCCGCACATCGGCTTGTGAGGGTTGGATCAGCATGGTGCAATTGTCCTTCATGTCTGCACTGGGTAGCCTGCGATGGGGCCAAAGGGAATGGGCTCAGAGGCGCTTCGCTTTGCCACATCACCGCGGCCCCTTACCCCATCACACTTGCGTGGGAGATTGCGATCACAAGGCCACGTAACAAGCAATGGGTACGGGCGGCGCTGTTCGGGCGATGTGGCAAAGCGAAGCGCCTCTGAGCCCGGGCAGTGCCGCCCGTACCCATTGCGGATTCAACACCTAAAATCAATTCAGCCCAGCATCAAAACATGCAATAAAATGCATGCAACATCAATTCGGAGACTCAAAATATGAACCAAGCCTACATTTGCGACGCGATTCGTACCCCTTTCGGCCGTTACGGTGGCGCTCTGTCCAGCGTTCGCGCGGACGATTTGGGCGCTGTGCCCTTGCGTGCCCTGATGGCCCGCAACCCGAATGTGGACTGGGCCGCCGTGACCGACGTGCTGTACGGCTGCGCCAACCAGGCCGGTGAAGACAACCGCAACGTGGCCCACATGAGCAGCTTGCTGGCCGGTTTGCCGATCGATGTGCCCGGTGCCACCATCAACCGCCTGTGCGGTTCGGGCTTGGACGCGATTGGCACCGCTGCTCGCGCCATCAAGGCAGGCGAGGCCGGTTTGATGATTGCCGGTGGTGTGGAGAGCATGAGCCGCGCGCCTTTCGTGATGCCCAAAGCCGAGAGCGCTTTCAGCCGCAACAACGCGGTCTATGACACCACCATTGGCTGGCGCTTTGTCAACAAACTGATGAAGGCGCAGTACGGCGTTGACTCGATGCCCGAGACCGCCGAGAACGTCGCGACCGACTACAAAATTGAACGCGAAGCGCAAGATCTGATGGCCTATAACAGCCAGCTGCGTGCAGTGGCTGCCATCAAGGCCGGCCATCTTGCCCGTGAAATTGTGGGCGTGAGCATCCCCCAGAAAAAGGGCGATGCTGTTTGGGTGGACACCGATGAACACCCGCGTGAGACCAGCCTCGAAGCGCTGGCCAAGCTCAAAGGCGTGGTGCGTCCGGACGGCACCGTGACCGCAGGCAATGCCTCGGGCGTGAACGATGGCGCATGCGCCTTGTTGTTGGCCGACGAAGCCACCGCCGCCAAAAACGGCCTGACGCCCAAAGCACGCATCGTGGGCATGGCCACAGCCGGTGTGGCACCGCGCGTCATGGGCATTGGCCCGGCCCCTGCCACGCTCAAGGTGTTGGCGCAAACCGGCTTGACCATCGACCACATGGATGTGATCGAACTGAACGAAGCCTTTGCCGCACAAGGCCTGGCCGTGCTGCGCATGTTGGGCCTGAAAGACGACGATGCCCGCGTGAACGCCTGGGGCGGTGCGATTGCTTTGGGTCACCCGCTGGGGGCATCGGGTGCCCGCCTGGCCACCACGGCCATCAACCGCTTGCAGCAAACCGCAGGCCGCTATGCACTGTGCACCATGTGCATTGGCGTGGGTCAGGGCATTGCACTGATCATCGAGCGGGTTTGAGGGATGGACCCTGGGTCAAGCCCGGGGTCCCCATTCAGCCCAGCCAGGGATGACCGATCAGCACCTGGATGCGCGTACATTGGACCGATGGCGTTTAAATGCCACCCTGATGCGCCAGCTCAGTTTGACCAACAGGTAAGACAAGACGGCGCCGCCGAATCCAAAAATCCCCATGCCCAGCAGGACAGGGCCACCGATTTCCCGCAAACTTTCACCCCATCCCGTGGTCGGCAAGGCGTCAGGGGTGATCGGCAGCCCTAGAAAAAAGCTGCCAACAGGGTAAGCCAACCAAAGCCAAAAACCGAATGTCAAAGGATTGGTGAGCATGGTCATGATGGCTGCCGCTGGAATATTGCCTCGCCACCAAGTGCAGTGTGCTGCCGCCGCAAAAGTTTGACCCAGCGGGATCACAAACGCCCAAAAAGTCCCAATCGCCACGCCCCTTGCCACCGACTCGTGTTGCAGTCGCCACAATTGTGGATGCAGCAGCTGGTGAGCGATCGGTTGGAGCCAGCTGTGTTGTGCAAGGGTTTCGCGGGTGGGCATGGTTTTTTGCACAAGCGACCGCAGTGAGTTGAAAAGGGACATGGCACATCCAGTGGACAGATTCCGTGCATGTTGCCCATTGCGAGCGTTATTTAACAGCACCAATTCCAAGTGCTACATTCTGTTTTTTCAAGAGTGTCATGTTAAGTAACTCAGTAAAATAAATGAGGTTAATCGGTGTAGTTAGCGCGTGACAGGGTGCCTCTTTCTCCCGCTAATGCAGGTCTTTTTGACCGTTGAATTGTCTTTAATAACGCAAAGGTGTTTTATGGAAACCATCGCGCCCCTGTGGCTCTGGGCTTCTTTTGTGGCCATCGTGCTGGTATCGCTGTTTGTGGATTTTGTGGTGCTCAAAAAACAGGGCTCGCATGATATTGGCGTCAAAGAAGCGCTGAACTGGTCACTGATCTGGATCGCACTCAGCTTCTTGTTCAACGGTTTGTTCTGGTGGGCTATCAAGGACACCACGGGTTCGGTGGAGATCGCCAACACCAAATCTTTGGAGTTTCTCACCGGGTATCTGATTGAAAAATCATTGGCAGTGGACAACATTTTTGTCTTCTTGATGATTTTTACTTATTTCGCTGTGCCCACAAATTTCCAGAAGCGTGTGCTCATGATCGGCATCATTGGGGCCATCGTGCTGCGCACCCTCATGATTTTGGTGGGGGGCTGGTTGTTGTCAGAGTTCCACTGGGTGTTGTATGTGTTTGGCGCTTTCTTGATCCTCACGGGCGTCAAGATGTGGTGGGCAGCGGGCCAGGAGCCCGATCTGGAAGACAACCCAGCGCTGAAGTTGCTGCGCAAAGTTTTGCCTGTCAGCCAGAATTACGATGGTGAAAAATTCTGGACTTTTGAAAACGGCAAGAAGATCGCAACACCCCTGTTCATGGTCATTTGCTTGATCGCATTGACCGACGTGATCTTTGCCGTGGATTCGATACCGGCGATTTTTGCCATCACCTCGGACCCTTTCATCGTCTTGACCAGCAACGTGTTCGCTATCCTGGGTTTGCGTGCCATGTACTTTTTGTTGGCGGCTGTGGCCAACAAGTTCCACCTGCTCAACTACGGTCTGGCCGTGATCCTGGTGTTTATCGGCACCAAGATGTGCTTGATTGACGTGTTCAAGATTCCAGTGGGCATTTCCTTGGGTGTGGTGGTGGGCATCTTGGCCGCGACCATGCTGCTGAGCGTGCGCTCTGCCAAGTCCTGAAGCGCAGCGTGTCTCCAAAAGCCCCCGTGTCATTCGTACCGGGGGCTTTTTTCATTTCAGTCGGCTGAGTTTGTGGCTTGCAAAAGCTGCTGAACCAGCGGGTGTTGCACTTTCTTTTCGGTGCCGATGGCGAAGAAGTTTTCTTTCACGCCTTCGCACGGTCCCAGCCGTTGCACGTCGTAGTGCGCCAATAACTCGTCGTGTACCCATTCGGCGGCTGGGAACACACCCATGCCACTTTCACCAAAGGTTTTGAGCAAGGCGCTGTCTTCGAACTCACCCACGATGCGAGGTGTGATGGCATGTTGCTCGAACCAGTGGTCCAGTCGGGTGCGCACCGCGGTGTGGCCAGTGGGCAGCAGCACAGGCACTTCGGCGAGGCTGGCTGGAAAATTGATTTTGGCCGACTTGACCAGCGCTGCGCTGCCATACCACGACACGGCTGACGAGCCCAGCGCATGGTTGTACAGCTTGATGTTGGCATTGCTCGGAGCGGGGCGGTCTGACAAGACCACGTCCAGGCGGTGCAGGGCCAAGTCACCCAACAACCTGTCAAATTCGCCTTCGTGGCATATCAATCGTAAATGAGGTTCGCCCATCACGGCTTGCATCAGGCGGCGCACCACCAGCTTGGGCAGGCCGTCAGAGATGCCTGCCGCCAAACGCACGGTGGGTGAGCTGACGGCGTCCCGGACCTTGGATGGCAGGTCTTCACCCAACTGAAAAATTTGATCGGCTTGCTGCATGGCCGCCAGTCCCGCATCGGTCAGCACCAGTCCGCGCCCTGCGGGTTTGAGCAAGGCGTAACCCAACGAGCGCTCCAGTTCACGCACTTGGGCGCTGACGGTTTGCACGGCCATGTCGAGTTTGTCTGCAGCCCGGGTGATGCCACCTTCCTTGGCAACAACCCAAAAATAATACAAATGCTTGTAGTTAAAGGTGGTGCGCATGATGAGGTTTTTCGGGATTATGAATCAGCAATTATCTGCTTTTTCATTGCTATTTGGAGCGGTAAATTCCAGCACCAATGACTCGAAAAATCACTGCTGAAAAATCTGCAACGGCTTTAAACCAATGCTTCGTTTGTCCAAATTCAAAGGCGTCATCATGAAATGTCCCACCTGCACTGACACCCCTCTCGTCATGGCCGAGCGCCAGGGTGTCGAGATCGACTATTGCCCAGCCTGCCGAGGCATTTGGCTGGACCGTGGCGAGCTGGACAAATTGCTCGAGCGCGCTGTCGCGGCGACACCGGTACAAGTTGCGCCGATGCATCAGGCCGGCCAAAGCGCCCCAATGCCGCCTCATCAGCCAGCTTATGGGGATCAGCGCTTTGGCTACGGAGACAGAGACGGGTACAAGCGCAAGAAGTCATGGTTGCACGAGATCTTTGACTGATGCTTGCAGATTGAAATGAGCAACTTCACCGATCCCGCCATTTTGTTCTTTGTGTTCGGCATTTTGGCCGGTTCTTTGAAGTCAAATCTGGAAATTCCCCCGCCCATTTCCCGTTTCTTGTCTCTGTATTTGCTCATGGCCTTGGGCCTGAAGGGTGGGTTTGCTTTGGCGCAGTCGGGGCTGACCCCTGGCGTCCTTGTGGACTTAGGGGCTGCACTGGCTATGGCATTTTCTGTGCCGCTGATCGGTTACGTGGTGTTGCGCCGTTTCTTGTCGGGCTTTGATGCGGCGGCCGTTGCTGCCACTTACGGATCGGTCAGTGCCGTCACTTTCATCACGGCCTCGCAGTATTTGGACAACCACGGTGTGGCATTTGGTGGCCACATGGCGGCTGCCATGGCCCTGATGGAGTCGCCAGCAATCGTGTTCGCGGTGGTCATGGCCAACCATGTGCGTCGCCGCATGAACAGCCGTGCTGGCCCCAACTTGGCTGAGCGTGGCGAGAAGCCGCTGCTCGGCAGCAACCCGCCACTGGGGAAAATATTGCACGAAGCGCTGACGGACGGTGCACAACTGCTTTTGCTTGGCGCCATGCTGATTGGTTTGATGACGGGCGAAGCGGGTCAGTCGGCCATGAAGCCGTTTTCTGTGGACCTGTTCAAAGGCATGCTCGCCTTCTTCTTGCTTGATATGGGCTTGCTGGCGGCGCGCAACATGGGGCAGCTCAAAGGGCAATCGCCCTGGCTCGTGGTGTATGCCGTGCTGGGCCCCCTGGTTCATGCCGGCTTGGCATTGTTGTTGGCATGGACGTTGGGCATGTCGGCGGGTAACGGTGCCTTGTTGATGGTGTTGTCGGCCAGTGCGTCTTACATTGCGGTGCCCGCGGTCATCCGCCATGCCATTCCAGAGGCCAGCCCCTCGCTGTACTTTGGCATGTCCTTGGGGCTTACTTTTCCGTTCAATATTTTGTTGGGTATCCCGCTGTATCTGCTGGCCGCACAACAGGTATTGGCGTGAGGTTTTGAGTGCCCCACTTTTAAGTGCGGTGCCGCACTGTTTATTTGAATTGCACAGCTTATAAATTCACAACTGGCAGAGGCCGCTTGGTGCGGTGTTCTGCATCTTGGGCATCTGTCTTGGGTGCCGTGAATGGAGCGTTGGCTGTGAAAAAATTCTGGGCAGGTGTACTTTGCGGGCTCATGGGCACCTGTCATGCCTATGACGGGTTGAGCAGCGAACTGGCCCACGCCGCAGGCGGGGGCTTGTTGGCGGGAGCTGTCACACGGTTTTACAGCGATTCAGAGGACCGCGCATGGATCGGTTTTGCCGTCAGCAGCGCGGGCATCGTGCTTTCAGAGAGCTACCAAATATCGAAGGGTGCCAAGCGCTCGAGTGCCTATTTGGACATGGCCTCGCACATCGCGGGGGCGGCTTTGGGCGCGTGGTGGATGGACCGGTACGGGCTCATGCCCGTCATTGGCCGCCAGTCTGTGGGCTTGGTGGTGTGGCGTCAGTTTTGAGTGGCGTTGGCGTTGGTGCTTCAAACCGCTTTGACCCGCACGCCGCCAATCACCCCCGCCACCAGCAGCGCAATGCCGGTCAGCGTGAGTGGTTCGGGCCATTGGCCACGCAGCCAAAAGGCGTAAGCCAGCGCCGCCAAGGTTTCGAACACGATCAGTTGCCCGGCCAGCGCGGTGGGCAGGCGTTGGCTGGCCGCATTCCAGCACAGCGTGCCCAGCCAAGAAGCGAACAGGCCAATGGCCATCATGAGGCCGATGAATTCGAATGGGCGTGGCCCCAGCGGCATGGGCAGTGGGTCGTGGGTGACGCTCGTCCACAGCCAAAAAGCGGCATAACCCAGCAGGGCGAGCGGCAAGGTGGCCAGGCCTTGCGCTGTGGCCCAGACGCGGGGGTTGCGGTCGGGGTGGCCGCGCAGCCAGTCGGCGTTTTTCAGGGGGTACCAAGTCCAGCAAACCACCGCGCCCACGGCCAGCACGGCACCCGTGATGTAGCGCGTTGTGTCGCCCGCCGGGTTTTGCACGAGGGCCGTCCATTCCACATGGTTGACACAGGCAATGCCCAGCAGGATCAGCGCCAGCGGGGGGGCGAGTTTCAGCCAAGGAAACCGCCCGTCACGCTGGTGGTTGAGCACGTTGGCCGAGATGGCGATCACCACGGGCAAAGTGCCGATGATCATGGTGGGCAGCGCGCCACCGGCACGCTGAATGGCGCTGGCCAGGAACAGGTAATAAAGCACATTGCCAATAGCGGCCAGCTTGAGTGCGGCGAGCCAGTCGGTGCGGCTGAGACGTCGGATGTCGGCGCGGTCCACAAATGCCAGCGGCAGCGCGATGAGGCCAAAGGCCAAATAGCGGCCGAAGGTGTGCAGCGCGGCGGGGTACTCGGGCAGCATCAAGGGGCCTACAAACACCAGGCCCCACATGAGCCCGGCCGCCAGCGAAAACAGGAGGCCGCCAAGCAAGGCAGGGGCGTTTGGGTTCATGGGGTTTCAGGCGTCGGTGATTCAGGCGCGCCAGGCGGGCAATTGCCAGTTGCGCCAAAGCGCCAAGGCGCGCAAGCCCACGGTCACGACGAGACAGCCCAGCAGCGCCAACCAGCCGGGTGCATCGAGGGTCCACAGGCCCACATAGGTCCAGCCCCCTGCAAAGGCGCACACCGCATAGGGCCGATGGTCCTTGAAGGCGGTGGGGATTTCATTGCACACCATGTCGCGCAGTACGCCACCAAACACCCCGGTGATCAGGCCCATCAGCACCGCAACCACGCCGGGCATGAGCGCTTGCAGCGCGTGGTGCACACCCGTTGCGGTGAACAGGCCCAGGCCCAGCGCGTCGGGCCAGAGAATGGCTTTTTCTGTGACCTCAAAATGCCGCTGGCGCATGAACAACATGGCCATCACGCACAGGGCCAGCACGCCCCAGAGCATCTCGGTGTGTTGAACCCAAAAGAAGGGGCGTTGGTCGAGCAGCAAATCACGCAGCGTGCCGCCACCAAACGCAGTCAAAAATGCCACCACACACACGCCGACCGCATCGAGCCGCTTGCGCGCCGCTTCCATCAGGCCAGAAAGGGCAAAGGCTGCGGTCGCCGACAACTCGACCAGCAAGCGCAGGGTGTCACCCCAGGATTGAATTCCGTACATGGCTGGGATTATCGGGCTTGTTCAAAGCCTGTTCAGCTTTACAGCCAGACCTTCTGGTAGCGGCCTTGGGGGTCGTGGTCTTGTGTTTGTTTGACGGGGTTGAAGCGCCTGCCCACACGCGGGTCGGTGCCCCGGCCACTGACATACAGCCAGTTGCCTTGGTTGCTGCAGACGTCAAAGTCGACAAGCTGCGACTCGAACCAGGCCGCACCCGCACGCCAGTCGCAGGACAGGTCGTGCACCAGATAGCTGGCCACGATCTGGCGCATTCGGTTGGAGGTGAAGCCCGTGGCGGCCAGCTCGCGCATGCCCGCATCGACGATGGGCTCGCCCGTATTGCCGCTGCACCAGCGCTGAAAGTCTTTTGGAAAATGGGAGGGCGCGGGCAGCCGCGACAAGCCCCGTGCGGCATACAGCTGGCGGCCCTGTTGCCGGTGCAAAAACCGAAAGTTGTCGCGCCACAGCAGTTCAAACCACAGCCAATAGGTGCCATCGTTGGCACCGTGTTGTTGCTCGTAAGCTTGCAACGCAGTCCACACAGTGCGCGCCGATACCGCGCCCGTGGCCAGCCAGGGTGACCAGTGGCTGCTGGTGTGTCGTCCTTGCAAGGCATTGCGGGTTTGCTTGTAGCGGTCGGGCCAAGGGGGCGTGAGGTAGTTTTGCAGGTGCGCCAAGGCGCTGCTTTCGCCGCCCCGGCAATGGGCTTGGGTGTAGGGAAAGTTGGCGCGTTCGTGCGCGGCATCTTGCGTGTGTGCTTGCAGCAGCGTGGCGGCGTCTGCTGTCCAGCCGGGCAGGGTGGTCAAGGCTTCCGGCGGCGCGGGCAGCTGCACAGGGGCTGGCAACGGTGGCAAGGGCTGAAGGCCCGCAGCTTCGATGCGTTGGCGAAACACCGTGAACACTTGCGGCATTTCGGTCACATCAAAAGGCAGGGCCTCGGGCTCGAGCAGGCTGGATTGCCACACGGTGAGCACCGTGAGACCGGCATCACGCAAGGCCTGTACCTGGGCTTGTTCTTCGGGTGCGGCGATGTCTTCGCCAAACACGGTGTCGGCTGCAAAGTGGCGTGCGCAGGCGGGCAGCACGTCGGCCACGGCACCGTGCAATAAAACCAGCTGTTGGCCCAGGGCGTGCAACGAAGCTTGCAGCTCATGCAGCGTGTCAGCCACAAAGCGCCTGCGGTGTTGACCCATGCGGCGAAAGCCCCATGCGGTCGCTTCGTCTTGCGCGGGTTCGTGCACATAGACGAGCAGCAGGCGCTGGCTGTGCGCAATGGCGTGTGCCGCCGCGCGTTGTAGGGCGCGCTGGTCGTGCAGGCGCAAGTCGTTTCGAAACCAGAAAAGGGTGGTGCGCATGTTCAAAAGTCAAAGCCCAGCTGCGGGCTGGGTGAGGTGTTGTCGGTCACTGATTGCCGTGATGCGCTGCGAGCACCTGAGCGGGTCGTGCCTTTCGTTTTTGTGGCTTTCAAGCCGTTGATGCGGCGCGAGGCGTGCTTGTCGACGATGGCTTTTTTCCCGGCTTTGACATCGGGCTCGGCCCGACGCGCGTGCAGCGCCGCTTTGGATGTGCGGGTGGCTTCGGCCAGATCGACCAGGGGCTCGGGAATGTCTGCGTCCGGCCCTGTGCCCACGGTCAGGCCACAGTGGCGCAGCACTTCGGGTGGCATACGCCACGGTTCAAACAGCCAGGTGTCGGGCACGCGCCGCATGTGCGGCAGCCAGCGGCGCACAAAAATACCTTTGGGATCGTGGTCTTGTGCTTGTTTGATGGGGTTGTAAACCCGTGTGGTGTTGATGCCCGTGGTGCCTGACTGCATTTGCAACTGGCTCCAATGGATGCCCGGTTCGTAGTCCAGGAACTGGGTGGCCAGCCATTGGCCTACTGGCCGCCAGTCGAGCCACAACGGGTATGCCGCCACCGACACCAGCATGGCCCGCATGCGAAAGTTGAGCCAACCCGTTTCGTGCAGCATGACCACGCAGGCGTCCACCATGGGCCAACCGGTGCGCGCTGAAGTCAGTGCCGCAAAGTGCTCGTCTCTCCAGCCGTCTTCGCGCAGGCCGTCGTAGCCGGGGTGCATGTTGCGCCACTCGATTTCGGGCTCGCTCTCGAGCTTCTGGATGAAGTGGCAGTGCCAATACAAGCGGCTCATGAAACCCACCAGGCCTGCCCGGTGCCGACCCGCTTGCGGCGGCAGGGCATCCAGCATGGCGCGCGTGCTTTGCACCACTTCGCGTAGGCTGATGCAACCCCAGGCCAGGTAGGCGGACAGGCGTGAACACGCATCGGGCGAAGACAGCGGCGACGAGATGCCGCCCCGGTAACCCAGCGCCCGTGCGTCCAAAAAACTGTGCAGGGTGCTCAGTGCCGCGCTGCGTCCACCACGCTGGCGCTGCGCAGGGTTGTGCTGCAGGCCGGGCGGTGGTGCCATCACTTCAGGGCCGCTATTTTCAGACGTATTAAAAAAGCGTAAATCCGGCAATACGGCTTGCGGTGCGGCCATGTGGGCTTCCCAACGGGCTTGCCAGGTGTTGCGACTTTTCAGGCGGCGTACGACGCCAAACTGAGCCATTTCGGTCCAGGCAACACCTTGGTTTCGGCACCATGCACCCACTTGCAAATCACGTTCAAAAGTGAAGGCGTTGCCGGTTTCCTCGTGCGCCACGAGCTCGGCAAATGGCGCTTGCGCGTGCAGCGTGGCCAGCACCTGCACGGCATTGCCAGCGCGCACTTGCAAACTGCCGCCCAGTGTGTGCAGCGCGTGCTGCAGTTCCTGCAGGGATTCGCGCACAAATTCGAAGTGTTGCAAAGCCGCATCCGGCTGCGCCCACAAATCGGGCTCGACTATGTAGAGGCACAGCACGGGCCCTTGGCGTGCGGCGTGCGCCAGGGCGGCGTGGTCTTGTAGGCGCAGGTCGCGTTTGAACCAGACGACGCGGTAAGTCATGGGCGGTCTTTCACGCTCAGGTCGACAGGTCCGAGACCGCCCGGTCCTTGGCCGTAACGCACGAGGTCGATCTCGAAGCAATCGAGCAGGGGTTCAGGCCACGTTTCATTCAATTGAGCCCAAATTGCGGGGGCTTGCTGGCGCAGGTAGCGACGCACAAAATTGGCGGCATGCCACGGGGCGGTGGAGCCACTCCAGACCGCGCTGTCCTGGATTTGCCAGACACCCTCTGTCTGGCGCAAAAACAAGATGCTGGGGTTGAGTGTTTTGAAGGTCACCTCAGCCAAGGCCCAATTGCCCTGCTGGCGCAATTGCAAAAGCTGGGCCTCTTTTGAATCGGGCAGGCTGTGTTGCTGGATGGCCTGTAGCACCGCGTTGGCGGTGGCCTGGGGCACATCGCTGTTGACCCCTCGGCAATCCGTGTGAAGTTGCCGCCAGTGTTCCGATGCCCAGCCTTTGGGGTCAAACACGCGGCCACTCACTTCCAACAAGGTGCCGTCGTCATGCGGGACCCAGTTGACATGGCTGTCAACGACCAACAGGCCCAAAACCACCAAAAGGGTGGCTGCGACATGGCGTTTCATCAGGCTGACTTCGCGGGTGACTATGCAGGTAACTTGCTGGGGGTGCCGATCACGCCTGCTCTCGCAGCGAGATGCCTTCGTGTGCGGCCACCATTTGCAACGCTTCTTCAAACAAGGCCCGCGCCGAGGCGGCCATGGCGTTCAGGTGGGTGTGCAGTTCGGTGTCTTTGGGGCTCTGGTTCAGACAGTCGCGGCTGTACTCTTCGAACCGACCCAGTTGCCCGATGAGCTCGGCCACATGTTTCGGGCATTCACACAGCACTTGGCTGGGGATGTTGGCCACACGCTGCAGCACCGCGTCGGAAAACTGCCGTGGAGGGATCGCTTGCCCGGTATCACGCCATGACCGTGTGGGCGCCACCCACGCAGGGCGGGCGCTTTGGACGATGTCGGCCAATGCTGAATCGTCCAGTGTGTTGCGGTGCACTTGGCATGCGGCGCGGCTCAGTTGAGCGAGCGCGTGGGTCTGGCCATAGCCATACAGCACCACCGTGAGTCTGGCGTTGTGGTGTTGCGACAGAGTCAGAATCTGCTGCGCTGCCTGGTCATTCAAACTGTTGACCGACACCAGCAAGACATCCAAGCGCTCGTCCGATGGGCCAGCCAGTGGGCCGTTCAGGGCTTCATTCAGGTCGGCCCACACCCGCCTCATGTGCAGGGCGTGACCCTGGCGCGATGCTTGGAAGTCTGTCGATTGCAATCGTTCGGCCAGGCTTTTTCCCACCACGCCCCACGCGCCCTGACTTGGGCTGGCGGCTTCTTGGCTTTGCAAGGGGGCTCGCGCCATATCGGCACTGGTTTGCAGCAGTTGTTGCAGCTGGGCGTTGGTCAAACCTGCAATCAAGCTGATGGCGTGACCCTGGCGGGTCAGGGTTTTGAGAAGCGCTGCCTTGCGTAAATCATCGTCGTTGTACAGCCGGTGTTGCCCTTGCGTTGTGGCGGGCGAAAACGCGTTGTAACGCGTTTGCCAGACACGCAAGGTCGGCACCGGGATGCCGCTGAGCTTCGAGATCGCGCCGATGCGGTAAAACGCCGGACTTTGCAAGTGCTGGGTGTTCATGAGTTTGTCTATGTATTGAATAGGTATTTTATGCCAGAAAGATATTTATTTGGGATAAAAACAGGTAATGCATGGTTTTTGTTTGTTTAAACAATACAATAACCACTCAAACTAGGAGCGAACCATGATCTTGAAGAAAACAGCCAAAGCCGTCGATATCGCGGTTTTTATTACTTCTCGTTCAGTCGTGGAACCTGTGACAACGGAAGAAATTGCCTCGGGTTTAGGGCTGTCGTCCTCGTACACCGAGTCGATCCTGAAAGAGCTGCGCGAAGCCGGTCTGATCCGCGCGCACCGTGGTCCGGGCGGCGGTTACCAGATTCGTGGCAATCCGGAAGACATCACTTTGTGGGACGTGGTGAAGCACTTCGAAGTGGTGCACAGCTTTGACGAGGTGTACCCGGATGACGCACACCCGATGAAGTCGCTGGAGTCCGAGATTCAGCGGCATCTCCAGGAAGCCCTTTCGGAGCAGACCCTTGACGATGTGGCGGTGCCCTTGGTCCCCCGTGATGCGCGTGTCACATCCATGCTCGGTCAATTCCGACTGAAACCCATGCCAGCGCCTTTCATCCCGAGAGCGCCCAACTCGGTATTCCAGTTGAGCATGATGCTCTGAACTTGGCCGGAGGGTCTGTACCCTCCGATGGGCATGGCATGCACCGATCGGTGAATGTTCAAAGGCCTGCGTGAGGCCTAGCATGGTGGTGTGAACATTCACCGCCACTCCCGCTCTGTTGATGTCCCGCGTCCTGGGCCCATGTTGGACCGTTGGGCACACACCCAGTTGTCGCCTTACACGCATGGTGTTTCTACAGCGTCTTTGCGGATGGCGTTTGACGACTGGGTGACACACCTGTTTTTGAACCCTGCTGAACAACTCAAGCTGCTGCAACTCGCGGTGCAAAGTCTGCAGCAGTGGACGCAATTCGTTGCCCAAGCCCAAATAGACGACTGCAAACCCTGCATTGAGCCCTTGCTGTACGACACGCGTTTTGTGCACCCGGCTTGGCAGGCTTGGCCGTTCAATGCGATGAGCCAGTCTTTTTTGCTCACGCAACAGTGGTGGCAAGAGGCGACGACTGGGGTGCGTGGGGTGTCGCCACACCACGAGTCGGTGGTCAATTTCGCGGCCCGCCAGTGTCTTGACATGGTCTCTCCCGCCAATTTCGTCATGACCAACCCCGAGGTGCTGGAGCGCACCCAGCAAACCATGGGGGCCAATTTGCGTCAGGGTTTTCAGAACTGGCTGGAGGACACCCATCGCTGGCAGACGGGCCAGCCACCCCATGGTGCCGAGGCTTACCAAGTGGGGCGCAATGTGGCCGTTACGCCGGGGCGGGTCATTTACCGCAATCCACTGATGGAGCTGATCCAGTACACACCCACCACCGACCAGGTGCACCCCGAGCCGGTGTTGATCGTGCCGTCGTGGATCATGAAGTACTACATCCTTGATTTGTCGCCGCACAACTCGCTGATCAAGTATCTGGTGGATCAGGGGCACACCGTGTTGGCCATGTCCTGGGCCAATCCCGGGGGCGATGACCGCGACCTGGATCTGGACGATTATTTGCGCATGGGCGTGATGGATGCCTTGGAGGTGGTGTGCGCCGTGTTGCCCAGACGCAAAGTGCATGCAGTCGGGTATTGCCTGGGCGGTACGCTGCTGAGCATTGCGGCTGCGGCCATGGCCAGAGACGCCGACGACCGCTTGGCCAGCATCACGCTGCTGGCAGCACAGACCGACTTTACCGAGCCCGGTGAGCTGGAGCTGTTCATCGATGACAGCCAGGTCGCGCACTTGGAAGACATCATGTGGGACCGAGGCTATCTGGACAGCACGCAAATGGCGGGTGCGTTCCAGTGGATGAACTCGAACGACCTGATCTGGTCGCGTTTGTTGAAAGATTATTTATTGGGCGAGCGCGCACCCATGAGCGATCTGATGGCCTGGAACGCCGATGGCACCCGCTTGCCCTACCGCATGCATGCCGAATATTTAAGGCGCATGTTTTTGAACAACGATCTGGCCAGCGGCCGTTACCCCGTGAACGGCAAGCCGGTGGCTTTGACCGCAATTCAATGTCCGATCTATGCCATTGGCACCGAGCGTGACCACGTCGCACCATGGCGTTCGGTGCATAAATTGCATCTGCTGACGAATGTGGACACCACCTTCTTGTTGACGTCAGGGGGGCACAACGTGGGCATCGTCAACCCGCCTGGAGTGCCGGGGCGCAGCTACCGAGTGCTGACCCGGCCACACGACGGGCCGTATCTGGACCCCGATGCTTGGCTGCAAGCGGCAGCCAGGCTTGACGGTTCGTGGTGGCCGCATTGGCAGGCTTGGTTGCGAGACCATTCTGGCGAACTGGGGGCATTGCCCGGCATGGGCGCACCCGACATGGGTTTGTCGCCCCTGGACGATGCACCCGGACACTACGTAATGGAAAAATAAGGGGCACAGCACATGGACACCCGCCACCCTCCATTTCACGAAATTTTTGCGCAACTGGGCTTGCCCTGCGATGCGGTGAGCATGTTGCAAAACATCGCGGTGTCACAAAACATTAACGCAAACGACTTTTCTGTGTCATTGCACCTTTGGATCATGGCGTCATTGATTCAAAGGAGAGCTGGAC
>OFRD01000215.1_pt1 | contig 21672 bp, 21 predicted proteins | sample 1543041 | NCBI WGS metagenome assembly OFRD01 (sample SAMN07774234, study PRJEB24372) | wastewater metagenome | isolation source: Exp Tend CN 100WW | collected 2016-02
GGCGCACGAAACCATCATTACCCTGCAAAAAGGCCAGGCGGCGGCGGACGTTGGCAGTCTCCAGGGCCAGCTGGGCAAGCTCATCAGCCAGGCCATCCGGCAGGTTCGGCAAGTGCTGGTGGACTTGCGCCCGCCCTTGCTGGACGAGCAGGGGCTGGTGGCCGCCCTCGACAACGAGCTGCGCAATCGCTCGCTGACACAACCCCTGGTGGATATCTCCATTTCCGTACCGCCTGAAATAGCCTTGTTGCGCTGGTCAGGCGAGCTTGAATATGCCGCCTTCATGGTGGCGCGCGAAGCGGTGGAGAATTCTTTGCGCCACGCCAGGGCTTCTTCCGTGGCGGTGCGCCTGTCGGGTACGGCCGCCACGTTGCAGCTGGAGGTGGTGGACAACGGCGTCGGTATCAAGGAGGGCGCCACGAAACGCACCGGTCATCTGGGTATTCTCGGCATGCAGGAGCGCGCCCATGCGGTGGGTGCCAGCGTGGTGCTGGATGCTGCTGAACCCAAGGGTGCCCGGGTGCGCTTCAACTGGCAGGCGGGCGTATGACGCGCGTGTACATCGTGGATGACCACCAGATCATGCGTGAAGGCTTGCGCGCGCTGCTGGAGGCCGGTGGGCACGAGGTGGTGGGCGAGTCCGCTGACCCGACCGAGGCACTGGCCGACCTGCTGCGCCTGAGCCCCGAGGTGTTGCTGCTCGATCTCAATCTGGGGGGGCGCTCCGGCTTCGAGCTGCTGGTCGAGCTGGAACGCCGTCACCTGCCCATCCGCAGCATCGTGTTGACCATGTCGGCGCAGCCGCGCCATGTGGCCGAGTCACTGCGCATGGGGGCCAGCGGCTATGTGCTCAAGGGTTCGGCCGGGTCTGATCTCATGAGTGCCATTGATGCCGCGGTTCAGGGGCGCAAGCACCTGGGTGCTGACGTAGCCGAACTCGCGCTGCAGATTTATACGCAGCAAGGCAGTGACGACCCGTTGAGTACGCTGTCGCCGCGCGAGCGACAAATCATCACCATGGTGGTTGAAGGCCAGTCCAGCGCCGAAATTGGGATGGTGCTGCATTTGTCGCCCAAAACAGTCGCTACTTACCGCAGTCGCCTGATGAGCAAGCTGGGCGTGAGTGATGTTCCGGGCCTGGTTCGGCTGGCCATTCGCTGCAAATTGATCGACGCCGAGGCTCTGTGAGCCTGGTTTGACCACGTTGGCGACGGATTTTCCCCGTTTGTCGAGAGCTGCCCACGCAAAGAGTTGAGATCTCCCTACAGACGAAACAGCGAACAACTCATAAAGTTCTCCCCAGGGATTCGCTTAAGTGCCCATCGGGCGCGGCATCCGGCAGGAGCAACACCATGATGAATGTTCAAACAGTACCGAGTGCAGCCCACTGGTCGTCTGCGCCGACTCAACCGACGTTGAAGCTCGATAGCGATGAGCGCTGGTCGGACTTTGCGGAAGTTTTGAATTTGTTGCACTTTGATGGCTATGTGCATGAAGTGAACGACGGCAGCATGTTTCGCCGCCGTCGCCTGAAAGCGGGTCAGTCTGCCTTGAGCATGGGCGAGAAGTTTGACGGGCTCTATGTGGTTCGGCTCGGCGCCCTGAAAATGTCGATGACGCATGTGGATGGTGCCGAGCATGTGCTGGCCTTTCCCATGAAGGGCGATCTGCTGGGTTTTGACGGCATTTGCAAGAACAAGTATTTGAGCGAAGTGGTCGCCTTGACCGACTGCGACTTGATCAAAATACCCGCCATCGAATTGTTCTCGCCCGGCCGGGGCTGCAACGATATTGAACGCATGGCCTATTGGGCCATCAGTCGCGCCATCGTTCAGGAACAAACGGCTTACGCGGCCTACCATTCGACCAAGTCGGAGTCCCGGGTGGCGCGGTTTTTACGCATTCAGTCAGAACGTTTCACGGCCATGGGCTACTCGCCCAACCGGTTCACCTTGCCCATGACCCGGCGCGACATTGGCAACCACCTGAATGTCACGCTGGAGACGGTCAGTCGTGCCTTTTCGGCACTGGATCATTTGGGCATCATTGCCGTCGAGCGGCGTGAAATCAAAATCCTCTCGCTGGAAGCCTTACGCAAGTTTGAGAGTTAGCGGTCATGGCCGCCAGTAATGTGGTGGCGCTGCAAAGGCGCGGCCCCAACCCCAATTTCGAGAGCCTGCTGGTTCCGGTGGATGGGTCGGCACTGTCGATTGCGGCGGCTCTGAAGGCGGTGACATTTGCCAAGTGCCTGACGGCACGGTTGGTGGCTTTTCATTCCATTCCGGTTTATCAATACCCTGTTTATGTGGGGGGTATCCCCTTTGAGTACCCGTCCGAGGCGGATTATGAAACGCAGTGTCGGGTCATTGCGGAGCGCTATCTTGATCTGGTCGCCAGCGCCGCCGACGCACAGGGCGTGAGCGTGAGCACGCGTATTGAATTCAACTCCGAGCCCGCGCAAGCCATTGTGGAGGCCGCGCAGCGCGAGCATTGCAGCCTTGTTTTTATGGGCTCGCATGGGCGCAGCGGCTTGTCCCGTGCCTTTTTGGGCAGCGTTGCGCTCAAGACCTTGACGCTGGCACACATCCCGGTCATGGTGGATCGGCCGACGCCGGAGGAGATTACCAGCGCGGAGGCGTTGATGCGCCAAAGTGCCATTGAGCCGTAGCGTGTGTCGGGATCGCGGTTTTCTTAATCGGGTCATTGCAGTGCCTGGGACACGCGTTCTTTGAGTTCTGCTCCCTGGTAGCGGGTCAAGTCGCTTGTGACGCAGCGGCGCAATACCTTGGCTGTTGCGCTGCTCAGATAATGTTTGAGCTCACCCAGCATTGGGCCTGACGCAATCAATACCAGCCCGTTGCAGTGTTGCTCGACGACCCCCTGGTTGATGTAATCGGCCAGGTGCCTGGCAAAGTCGTTCCGCTCTTTGGCATGGGCCTCGGTGTGGGGCTCGAATTGTGTTCCGGCGTGGCCGGTGCGGCCGTGGCCTTTGCCTGCTGCACCCGTCAGATCGCCTCCTCGGGCCACATCGCTCAGCGTGGCATGAGGGTAGACGAAACCGGCCAGCTCGGTGAGCGTGTGGTCGATGGCATGACGCTCAAAGCAGCGGGCATGCTGGGCATCGGCTATCAAAATCCAGGTTTTTTCCATCGTGTTTTCCATCAGTTCCTGACCTGCCAGCTGCCATCTGACTGGCGGCATGCGGTGCCAAATAGTTTGTCTTTTTTACCGGCAACGACGGCGTCAATGCTGTAATCCCGGCAGGGCCCTTGAGGGGTGTCATAAGTGCGCGTGGGCACCACCACATATTGGTTGCCACTGTCGGGGTTTTTCCATGAAGAGGGAACCCCCGTTCTGACGGTTTCCAGCGTCTGCGCGGTCTTGAGTTTGTCGGTTTCGGCCATCGAATGCCCGACTGAGCCGCCGACGGCTGCGCCTGCCAGACTCCCCAGAATGATGGCCGCAGTCCGGCCATCGCCATGCCCGACTTGTGAGCCCAGAGCCCCACCCAGAAGCCCGCCAATCACCATGCCACTTTGTTCCTGCTGGCTTTGGTAGTTGGCACAACCTGCGATCAGCACAGCGCACAGCCCTGCCAGGCAGGAAGAATTCAGACGCCACATTTTTTCACTCCTTTCGCGCTAACCTCTGATCGCTGTAATCAAACGTATTGAGCGCGTAGGGAATCATGCAATTGGCGGGGTGAACAGGGTTGCGAAACATCAACTGCTGCGTGATCGAGCGCTGTTTGTTGTATCTGGTTCGAGTTTGAGAATTCGCAAAGGCGAGAATGCCAGCGTTCTCTAAAGTTGTTGCGACGTCCGAAATAGGTGCTGACGGATGACGCCAGGTTCATATCGATGGGAATTGAGCTATGAAGACAGATGCAGAGTTAAAAGCAGACCTGATGGAGTTGCTTGATGCCATTCCGGCGATCAATGCGTCCGATATTGAAGTCAGTGTTGAGCATGGCATGGTGACTTTGAGCGGTCATGTTGATACACAGCAGACAAAATCCCAAGTTGAGCGAACGGCCAAGCGTGTTCCTGGCATGCGGGGGCTTGAGATCAACGTCAAACCCACTCAGACGGCTTCAAGAAAGCACCATTCATAACGCTGTTCTGGCAGCGCGGCGGCGGCTTCAGGCGGAGGGGTTCTGGCTGCTTGCAATTTTTTGTAGAAGCTGCTGCACGCTTTGCTCAATGCTTTTGCGTTGTTCCACATCAGTTTCAAACTGCAAGTCTCTCAAGGCCTGTGATAGTTCAACGAGCGTATCGCGCAGCTCGAACAACACGGCGCTGATCTCCCCCATGGCATTGCCCATTTCAGTTCTGGATTTGAAGTTTCCCATGGCCTGACTCCTGATATGTGAGTTGGCCCCACTGTATCGGCTTCCCGCCAGTTGATGCTTGACTATTCACAAACAGGCACACTGTCATCAGGCTTGATGGCTTTGCGTATGGCCTCGTCAACGTCGTCGAGAAAAATAAAGTCAAGGTGTTGTCTCGCCTGCTGCGGCACGTCTTCCAGATCTTTGCGATTGCGTGCGGGTAGCATCACTTGCTTAATCCCCGCCGCCATGGCGGCCAGAACTTTTTCCTTGATGCCGCCGACGGGCAATACCAGCCCCCGCAAGCTGATTTCTCCGGTCATCGCAACGTCGTTTCGAACGGAGCGATCCATGAAAAGGGAGGCCAGAGCAATGAACATGGCAACGCCTGCACTGGGCCCGTCCTTCGGGATCGCACCGGCTGGAACATGAATGTGAATATCCGTTTTCTCAAAAACAGAGGGCTCAAGTTTTAAAGTGGCGGCTCTGGATTTCACCAGCGTCAGCGCGGCCTGCGCGGACTCCTTCATGACCTCCCCCAGCTGACCTGTCAAGATCAAGCGGCCGCTGCCAGCGGTGCGGCTGGCTTCGATGAAAAGTATGTCGCCGCCCACTGGTGTCCAGGCCAGTCCGGTGGCCACACCCGGCATGCCGACCCGCAAAGCCACTTCATTGACGAATTTGGCTGGGCCCAGGGAATCGGCCAAATCCGCTGTGTCAATGCGCGCGTTTTGCGCCACGCCTTCGGCAATGCGAACGGCAGCACGCCGACACACGGCGCCTATTTGACGCTCCAGGTTACGCACGCCCGCTTCGCGGGTGTAGTCGCTGATGATGGTGGCAATGGCGCCGTCTGTAATTTCCAGTTGTTCGGGCTTGAGCCCGCTTTCATCCAGCTGGCGTGCCACCAGATACCGGCGGGCGATCTCACGTTTTTCTTCCTGCGTGTAACCTGCCAGGTGCAAGACCTCCATGCGATCACGCAAGGGGCCGGGAATGGGGTCGAGCACGTTGGCCGTGGCAATGAACAGGACTTGTGACAAGTCGTAGGGCACGGCCAGGTAGTTGTCGCGGAACGTGTTGTTTTGCTCCGGGTCAAGCACCTCCAGCAGCGCCGCAGAGGGATCGCCATGGATGCCAGCTCCCACTTTGTCAATTTCATCAAGCATCATCACGCAGCCTCGGGTGCCCGCCTTTTTGAGTGCCTGGATGATGTTGCCGGGCAGGGCGCCGATGTAGGTTCGGCGGTGGCCCCGTATTTCGGCCTCGTCATGGACGCCGCCCAACGAGACGCGTACAAATTTTCGCCCCAATGCCTTGGCGATGGACTGCCCAAGCGAGGTCTTGCCGACGCCGGGCGGGCCCACCAGGCAAAGAATGGGGCCATGCCCACCGGGCTTGAGTTTACGAACGGCCAGGAATTCAAGAATGCGTTTCTTGACTTGATCCAGCCCGAAGTGATCCGCATCCAGCACGCGTCTGGCCTGTGCGACATCAATCGTGTCCGGCGCAGGGGTTTTCCAGGGTAATTCGACCAGCCAGTCGAGGTAAGTGCGCGCCATGGCGTATTCAGAAGAGCCGTCGGACATACGCTCCAGTCGTTTGAGCTCTTTTTCTGCTTGCTTGGCCACTTCTTCGGGCATGTCTGCCTCGGCGATCATTTTGCGCAGCTCATCGATTTCAGTGCTATTGCCATCCCCGTTGTCCCCCAGTTCTTTCTGAATCGATTTCAGCTTTTCACGCAACAAAAACTCTCGCTCCCGTTGCTCCAGACTGGTTCGGGTGCGCTGGTCAATATCGCGCGAAAGGTTCAGCACATCAATGCGATGCAGCAGCATGTCCAGCACGCGATCCATTCTCTTGCGCAAGTCCACTTCTTCCAGTAACGCCTGTTTTTCGGTGGCTTTGATGTCCACATAGCCCGACACCAGATCGGCCAGCAGGCCAGGCGTCTCAATGCCCTGAACTACCCGGATCATGTCCTGCGGTACTTGTGGCTGCATTTTTAAAACTTCAAGGGCACGCTCTTTGAGCCGCATGAAGCGTGCCTCTATTTCTGTATCACCGTGAATGGATGCTTCAACAAGGCGCTCGATTTTTGCCACGGTGAATGAAAAACCCGCCAGGTATCCGAGCACACGAAAACGCTGCAGACCCTGGCAAATGATGTGATGGGTGCCGTCGGGGGTGGTGACGTAGCGCAGGATGGATGCGATCGTTCCGATGAGTGACAAATCATCAGGCCCTGGGGCATCCGCCTGCGGGTTGCGCTGCATCAGGATGCCCACCGGCCGATCGGCCTTCACGGCGTATTGGGCCGCAGCGATCGAGTTTTCACGGCCAATGGTGATGGGGACGATCATGCCCGGAAACAGCACCATGTTTCGAACCGGAACGATGATGATGGCATCGCTGGGGACGGCACGCGTTTCGTCAGGGCTGCCCGCTTGTACCGCCAATTCACTCTTGCCCGATTCGGGGTAAGTGTTTTCATTGCCCTGCAGACTTTTCGAATTCATTTAATCAGCAAGCCCGGCGGACGCTTTAGTGAACACCCAAGGCGCCCAGAATCGCATCTTTCAGCACAGTCTGGGTGTTGATCGCCTTCAAGAGAGACAGACTGTTGACCTCGGTGTTGATGAGGGTGAGTGTTTGTATCTTCTGGTTGTTCAGGCTGTTCTGGATGATCGTACTTGTGGGTAGTTTCAGTTGGATGTCTGGATTCCCGCTGCTTTCAATGCGATTGCCTGGGCCGTTCTGCACGACAAAGCCGGCATGGGAAATGGCGGTGTTGGCCGTTTTAGCCTGTTCAGGCGTTAATTTCGCTATATCGGGAATATTGAAGCTGCTTTTGTTCAGGAGCTCGCCATTGATCGTGACGGTTCTGACAAATCCGAACGACACCGTCAACCCTTGGCCCGCATTAAACCCGCCGCGCAGGTCTTTAAGCTTTTCGTTGCTGACGGCCACCCAGTCGCCTGCTTGAAACGCGCCTTTACCTTCAGCCGCATGCACGATGCCAACGCAGGCGCTTCCGGCCGCCAGCATAAGACACATTCCAAATATTTTGCGTGGAACATTTTTCATGATGTTTCATCCTTAAAAATCACCGGGACCGAATTTTGGTAAGGTCACAACGTCAAAACCGTCGCGATTGACCCCCGTCGTTAAAGGTGCTTTGGGTGCAAACAGCCAGTCTGTTTTACGGTTGAATTTCGCCTGGGTTTGCTTGTTGTGAATGACAAACAAGAGTTTGTTGATCCAGATAGATTCAAAAGCCGCCAGCGAAACAGCCCGTGTGCCTTTGGATGGATCGCCAATCAGAAGCCGCCCGTCACGCAAACCTTTGATCACAACAAAATGGTGGTAGTCCTTCTCAGCGATCAAAACGATGGCGGGCAAACCAGACTCCAGTAATTTGTCCAGCGGCAGCTCAAATCCATCGGCCTCAAAGTCGTGTGCCTTCAAGTACGTTTTCATGTCGAGCAGGGAAAATCCTTCCGCGCGAATTTTTTCCTGGTCACCCCGTTCAAACATTTCCTCAAACACCGCCTGTTCTGTGACAGGGTAGTCGTAATGGTGTGTGAGCAGGGTGGCTAAGGCTGCCGAGCCACAACTGAAGTCGTATTGTTGTTGTGTAGTTACTTTGAATCTGGCTTCCTTCAGGCTGGTCACTTTGACCGTATACCTGGCCCCGCCAATGCCCGCCAACTCCAGCGTGTCGGCTTGGGCGCTTGCACAACTTGCAGCCATGGCGACCGTGAGCAGGCAGAGAGCGGTTTTCATGACAAGCTACTTCAATTGCACGTTCACAATGGTGGCGTTCTGGATCAGAACGTTCGATCCCGAGTTCTGCACCACCATCGGAAGTCCGCCCGCATTGGCGAAGGCGCCATCCGCAATGACATTGTTCCCGGACCAGACATGTGCAGCGCTGTTGTTTGCGACCGAACCCACCAGTTTCATGTCATTTTCAACAAGGGCAAAGCCGCCGCGATGACTGCCCAGTCGGCTGTTATCCATGGGTTTTCCGAAATTTGAAACGGTATTTGGCGCCGCTTGGGGTATTTCATCCAGAGTGGCGCTATTCGCCACGGACCAGCCCGACAAACAGATAACCAAGGCCGCTCCGGCCTTGGTTATGAAAGTATTTGATTTCATCTCACTCTCCATGTTGCTGTCTTTGCACCTCGCCGGGTGAAACGGATCCCACCCGGCGATGGGTCTAGGGCCTATTTCAGGTTGGCCTGGATGTTGACGCTTTGCTGGATCAACGAACTGGCGCCACTGCTTTGCGCCGCAACCATGATGCCCGCTGCCGACTGCCCGACGTGGCGCATGGAGTTGGACATGTCGAAGGTGCCTGCGGTCACAGAGATTTTGCCGCCACGACCACCGCTGCCGCCAGAACCGCCATTTGCGGTCGCATCACCCGAAGTGGCTGCTCCGCCAGAACCGCCGCTGCCACCTTTGGCATTGCCGCCATTACCGCCCTTGCCGCCGTTACCCGCAGTGCTCGAATTGTGTGCCTTGCCGCTGCTTGCATCGCTGGTGGCTTTGCCGCCTGCGCCGCCGGTGCTGCGTGCCGAATCGTCCTCGGATTCTGCCTTGGCGTAGCCGCCGTCGCCACCTTCGGCTTGACCAGTTTTGGCCTTGCCGGTTTCAGCTTCGCCGCGGGCATAGCCGCCCTTGCCGCCCTTGCCGCCATCACCTGCCTCGGCATCGCCGCCCCTGGCACCCTTGCTCGTTGCGCTTCCAGTTTTGGCATAGCCGCCTTCACCTTCGCCGCCTTTGCCGCCATTGGCGTCGCCTTTGTTCGTGGCCGTGTTGCCGATACCCTCGGTTCTGTTCTTGCTCACCTCGCCGTGCAGTTTGGTGATGGCAATGTATTTCGTGGTGTTAAAGGCGTTTTTAAAAGTGCTGGTGGCCGTTGCGCCATTGTTGGCTGCCGTGCTAAAGCCCTCTGCCTCGGCATCCCCCTCGGAGTTGTTCTGGTTGCTGTGGTTGTCGGTATCCGTATCCGTTTTGGTAATGGTCACGGTCTTGTCATGGCTGTCAGTATCCGTATCCGTTTTCGTGATGGTCTTGTTATGGCTGTCGGTCTCATTCTTCTGAGTGACCTCGGAGTGGTCATTTGCCACAAGACCGCCATTTTTCGTCTGCGTCACGCTTTCATCGCTGGGGGGGGCGTATCCACCAGCCATTGCCTGACCAGAGAGACCAAAAGCCAAAGCGACGGCGGTTGCCAATAAAGTCTTTTTCATGATAGTTCCTTAACTGGTTGATGAGGGTTGCCTGGTTCAACGCAGGGACTACGTCGATCCGATTCAACTAAGGCAAATCTGATGCCAAGTCAGGATTTAATCTTCTAACTTGTTGATTTCATTGGATAAATTAAGTAGCTCCGGTTTGTAATTGGGTTTGTTTTTTTGTAATCAAGTTTGCAAGGGATGTAATCAAGGGTTTGTTGTCTCAGTCGTGTGACAGCACCCGCCGCCCGGCGACTCTGCGGGGTTTGCGCTATCGCAAAAAGGGCAAAATTTCGCCTTTGAAATCAATGCCGGTGCCTGTCTTGCTGTTGTTTTTTGGGCGCTTGCAGGGTGTCTCACCGTTGATACACCTGACGCTGCATTGAAGCATCTGCCTGTCTTGCCGACAGGTCGCCATGCCATCTGGATTCAGGGATTGATGCTGTGCTTTTCCATGAGCCGGTACAGCGTCATGCGTGAGACACCCAGGTCCCGTGCTGCGCGGCTGATGTTGTTGCCGCTGCCTTGCAGACAGCCGTGAATGGCGTCGCGCTCGGCCCGAATGCGGACGTCTTCAAGCGCTTCGCCATTGCGCAGCACATTCGTCATGGGCAAATCAAGGTCATCGGGGGTAATCAGGCGCCCCTCGGACATGACCATGGCCCTTCTGATACGGTTGATGAGCTCCCGCACGTTGCCCGGCCACTCGTACGCCTTGATAGCCTGCATGGCCCGGTTGCTGAATCCTGTGAGCCGGGGATTCTTGTCATGGACGAATAATTTAAAAAAGTGGCTGGCCAACAGTTCCAGATCTTCTTTTCTTTCCCGCAGGGAGGGTACGGTCAGTGGCAGCACATTGAGCCGGTACAGCAAGTCTTCACGAAAGCGCCCTGACTTCACGGCATCTTCAATGTGCATGTGTGAGGCTGCGATCACCCGGACATCGACTTTGATGCTGTGCGATGAGCCCACGCGGTTGATGCACCCTTCCTGCAGGAAGCGCAGCATGTTGGCTTGCAGCTCAAGGGGCAAATCACCAATCTCGTCGAGAAAGAGGGTGCCGCCCGTGGCCGACTCGATCAAACCCTGTTTGTCTTTGGTGGCACCTGTGAATGAGCCACGTTCGTAGCCGAACAGTTCGGACTGGATCAGGCTGGCCGGAATGGCGCCGCAATTCACGGCAATAAAAGGCCCGCTTGCCCGGGGGGAGTGGTTGTGAATAGCCTGTGCGGTCAGCTCTTTGCCGCTGCCGCTTTCCCCCCAGATCAGCACCGGGGCATTCGCCTGGGCTATTTTCGTGATCTGCTTGCGTAAATGCTGAATGGCCGTACTTTGCCCTACCAGCGCCATATCACGCTTGCTGGCGACGGCTATGTCGGCCAGCCCGCTCAACTCCGCATAGCCGTAGGCATGGCCCAGCGTGTGATTGAGACGGAATGAATCAATCGGCCAAGTATGAAAGTCAAACAGGTGCTGAACGATCAATGCCCGGTAAGCCGGGAGTTTGATCATTTCAGCCGGGAACACGCCGATCCACTGGGTTGATTGGTGCGCTTCAAGCAGGGCATCCAGCTCGATGATATCGGCGTTGCCGGGGTTGTTGAGCAACAGCAAGCCCACCGGGTAGGAATTGTTTTTCAAGGCCTTGCGGGCCGCACTGAGGTCATTGACAGCGCAAACCTCCCAGGACGAAAGCAGCGCTGAGGGGGTGGACACGATCAAAGGATCCCCTAACGTGACACTCAACAACTTTCTCGGCGACATGTGCAATTTCCTTTTTTTATTCCTTCTAGTGTCAGGCTTTGGAGTACCCGCACGGGTGTTCAAGGTGTGCGGACTGGTGTGAATTGATGCAAAGCGTAACCAGTCCGCTTTGGCTCGACTTGATATTTGTCACCCCCGGCAAGGGGCCACGACATCTTCCTTTTGTGCGTCGAAGGCTTGATTATTCGCAACGCTAAGAGTGCCGGGTTCTTCAACACTGGGTGCGTGAGTTGGGGGGGCCAGCCCACCTTGTGCCGGAGCCGAGAGTACGCCGGGCCTGCGCTGTTTTTTACCTCAGTTACTCGGAGAAATGAGTTATGGAACATCTGAAACTTTCCCGTCTCAGCAGGGTGGGCTGTGCTGTCTTGTTGTGTCTTGGGGGCGCAGTTCATGCGCAAACAGTCGCGGGCTCCGGTGATCCGGTGCCGGTGGGTCAAGCGCCAGCAGCCGATAGCCGCCCGCCGGAGGTGGCGCCCCTTTTTGAACAACCCGGTGTATTGACCCCGAAAGATCACTACGTGCTGGAGCCTTCATTCCAGTATGGCTACTCGTCCAGCAACCGGGTCGCTCTGGTCGGCTACACCATCATTCCGGCGCTGTTGGTGGGCTTGATCGATGTGCGTGAAGTCAAGCGCAATACGGCGACGGCGGCATTGTCCGCACGCCTGGGGGTCACCAATCGGCTTGAGTTTGAGATTCGGGTGCCGTATGTGTACCGATCCGACGCCAATATCACCCGCACCACTGCCCCCGGGAGTACCGACACCGTGTTTGATGCGAACGGTGCGGGTCTCGGAGACATCGAGTTTGGGGCGCGCTACCAATTGAATGATGGCGGTATTGACCAGCCTTTCTACATCGGCACTTTGCGGCTCAAATCGCGCACCGGGAAAGACCCGTTTGAGGTGGTCACCAATTGCGATGGTCCTTGTGGTAGCAGCTCCTCGGGCAGCGGTCTCGGCCTGCCGCTTGAGCTGCCGACCGGTTCCGGGTTTTATTCGGTGCAAGGAGGTTTGACTGTGCTGTATCCCTCCGACCCTGCGGTGTTTTTCGCCAGTGTGAGTTATATGCACAGCATTTCACGCAAGAACGTCAGTCGCAATATCAATGGCGGCCAGCAAGAGCTTCTTGGAACCATTGCACCGGGTGATGTTTTGGGTGTCAACTTCGGGATGGGTCTGGCGATCAACGATAAATCCTCGTTCAGTCTTGGTTTTGACCACAGCACGGTGGGCAAAACCGAGCAAGATGGCGTGGTGGTACCGGGCTCCGTCCGAACCCAGTTGAGTACCTTGCTGTTCGGCTACTCCTACCGCTTCAGTCCTAAACTCAGCTTGAGTGTGTCGGTGGGTGCGGGCTTGACGCGCGATACCCCTGATATGTCGCTGACGGTTCGCCTGCCGATGACGTTCTGACCCGAATCAGGGGGCGCCGTGCGCACGTGCTGGCTGTTGTGGGCACTTGGACTGCTGGGGTTGCAGCCGTTGACGCCGGGTGTCCTGGCCCAGACGCCATCTGAAGACCGCTTGAAGAGCGATTTTTTGTACAACTTCGCGCTGTTTACCGAGTGGCCTGAAGAGGTCGGTTCATTGCTCAAACTGTGCATTCATGGGAAAGAGCCCTTCGGCAGCGAGATGGCGTCGCTGCAAGGTAAAACCGTGGGGGGGCGCAGTCTTGTCTTGCAGCACATCGGTGCGGATGATTCACTCCAGGACTGTCAGATCGTTTTCATCAGTGCGCCAGCCATCAGCGACCTCCCGCACATGCTTGATGAGTTGCGTGGCCGTCCGGTGTTGACCGTGGCAGACAGCCCGGGTGCCGCCCGCCTGGGCATTATTTTTAACATGAACGTGACGCGCAATAAAGTCACGTTCGAGGTCAACCTGAAGGCGGCGCGTGCCGTCCGGCTCCGTCCCAGCTCGAAGCTGCTGCGTCTCGCAACGGAGGTTTATCAATGATCCAATTGGGCACTCGACTGCAACGCATGAACCGGATTGCGCTCCTGGCGGCGTTGATCGTTGTCACGCTGAGCATTCTCATTTCCAGTTTTCTGCTGAGCCTGCTGGCGCTGGTCAATACCAGTCGTGTACAGGTCAAGGTGCTGGCGGAAAATGCCGCCGCGTCGCTGATGTTCCAGGATGCCAGGTCAGCCCATGAGTTGCTGCAATCTTTGCGCCATTCGCCTGAGGTCCTGGTCGCCAGTTTGCATACCAGGGATGCGCGTTTGCTGGCCCGCTATACGCGTGATGGCTATGTACTGCCCGCAACCCTGAACCGCAACACAGAAGATCTTGCGATCCATCCAGACCGAATGGTACTTCTGCAACCGGTTTTGTTTCAGGGCGTGGTACCGGGTCAGTTGCTACTCACGGTGGGTCTGGGGGGCTTGTACCGGCAAACCGCCTGGCAGTTTCTGGCCACGCTGCTGGGCGCTGCGCTGGCGCTGGGGGCCAGTGGCTTGTTACTGCGGTGGCTGAATGCGTCGGTGCTGACGCCTCTGCATGAGCTGAACCAACTCATGGAAGCCGTATCCGACGATACGTACACCAGCCAGCGTGCCCGATCCAGCGATATGGTTGAACTCGACAACTTGGCCAAGGGGTTTAACGCCATGCTGGATCAGCTCCAGGAGCGGGAAATGAGCTTGTCGATGCATCGCGATCATCTGGAGAATGAAGTCGAGTTCCGCACCGCTGAGCTGCTGCAGGCCAAGGAAGTTGCCGAGGCGGCGAACCATGCCAAAAGTGAATTTCTGGCGACCATGAGCCACGAAATTCGCACCCCGATGAACGGCGTTCTCGGCATGACAGAACTGTTGCTTGACAGCCCGCTGGCGCCGCAGCAGCGAGTCTGGGCCGAGACGGCGCAGGCGTCCGGGAACCACTTGCTGGAAGTCATCAACGATATTCTGGATTTTTCCAAGATCGAGGCGGGCCAGATGACGCTGGAGGTGGTTGACTTCAACCTGGCGGACGTGGTCGATGACGCTCTTTTGATGTTCGCCCAAGCAGCGCAAGACAAGGGGCTCACGCTCAGCGCCCGCTTCACGCCACTGGATGCCCCGCTGGCGCTGCATGGCGACCCCTTGCGCCTGCGGCAAGTCCTCATCAACCTGGTGGGTAATGCCGTCAAATTTACCCAGGAGGGCGCAGTCTGGGTGCGCGTCGTGCGGGTTGCCCAGACCGAAAGCGAAGCGCTGATCCGGATCGGGGTCGAGGACACGGGCATTGGCATTGCGCCCGAAGCCTTGGCGAAAATCTTTGACCACTTCTCCCAGGCCGACAGTTCCACCACACGTCAATACGGCGGTACCGGCCTGGGGCTCACGATCTGCCGGCGTTTGCTGGGCCTGATGGGGGGGCGTATCGAAGTCGAGAGCACGCCCGGGCAGGGCTCGACATTCTGGGTTGACTTGCGCTTGCCTGTTGCTCAGTTGGCGCCTGTCAGCTTGCAGGCCCGACCGGCGCATGGCGCCGTGCCGCGCCGGACCTTGCCGGAGCCGTCCAAAGGGCGCTTGTGTGGCACGGTGCTGCTGGCCGAGGACAACGCGATCAACCAGTTGGTGGCGACGGCGATGCTCAAGAAGTTCGGTTTGAGTTGGCGCCTGGCAAGCAACGGAGCGCAAGCGGTGGATCAAGTCCGTGCGTTTGACTTTGACCTGGTACTGATGGATTGCCAGATGCCGGTGATGGACGGTTTTGAGGCCAGCGCCTGGATTCGCCAGCTGCCGCACGGGCGTGGTGCCCGGCTGCCGATCGTCGCGCTGACCGCCAATACGATGCAGGGTGACGCGCAGAAGTGCCTGGACGCCGGCATGGATGCCTTTCTGGCCAAGCCCTACACCGAGGCCACCTTGTTCCACCTGTTGAAGCGTTGGCTGCTGCTGGATGCGCCCGCCAGCGAGCCGCCCGCCATCGACCTCGCCGTGCTGGACACCCTGCGCGAACTCGACGAGTCGGGCGGTCTGGCGCTGACCCATGCCGTATTTCAGGCTTTTCTGGCGACGGCCGGCGCGGATGTGGCCCAAGTGCAGGCCGCGCTCAACGCGGGCAGCGCTCAGGCGCTGGGTCATGCGGCCCACGCGCTCAAGTCAAGTAGCACCCATGTGGGCGCCCGGATTTTGTCGGGCTGTTATCGCGAACTCGAACAATGTGGCCGTGAAGACCGGATTGACGAGGCTCGCCTGATGTTCGCACGCGTGCGCCGCGAGCACGAACGGGCGGTTTCACAAATGCAAGAACTACTCAGGGAGCTCACATGACTGCTGCACCGGTAAGAATTCTGGTTGTCGATGACGATGCCACTGCCCGCCTCCTGATGCGGGCGGCCCTGCACAAATGTGGTTACGAGGTCACTCTGGCCCAGGGCGGGGAGGATGCCCTGCGCCAGTTTCGAGCCCATGTCTTTGACATGATCATGCTTGACATTGATATGCCTGACCTGAGTGGCCACGCGGTCTGCGCCACCATCCGCGCCGAAGTGGGGCATCTCTTGCCGATTCTCATGGTGACCGGCATGAATGATGTGCAGTCAGTCGAATGCGCTTACCGCTCGGGTGCCACCGACTTTATTTCCAAACCCATGAATTGGGCCTTGATCGGGCACCGCGTCAAATATTTGCTGCGCGGGCATCAGGTGATGCTCGATCTGCGGGCCGTGCAAGCCCGCAACGCTGCCATTCTGGGCGCCATTCCCGACCTGTTGTTTGAACTCGATATCGACGGGCGTTACATCAGCTACCACGCGCCGCGCTCGGATCTGCGGGCCCTGCCGTGTGACGCCATCATTGGCAGAACCGTCGCCGAGGTACTGCCACCCGCTGCGGCGCGGGTGTGCCTGCTGGCCTTGCAGGCGGCCAATGCCACGGGCTCGTCAACCGGGATGCAGTTCGAGCTGCCACTGGCCAATGGGACGGGCTGGTTTGAGCTTTCTGTGTCGCGCAAGGGGGCGGGCCTGGAGGTCTGCCCGCATTTCATCGTCTTGTCGCGCGACATCACCGAGCGCAAGGAGGCCGAGCGGAAAATTCTGCGGCTGGCCTTTTTTGACAGCCTGACCGGGCTGCCCAACCGGCCGTCCTTCCTGGATCGCGTGGATCGCGAAATCAACCGCGCCCGGCACACGGCGGCCCGCTTCGGCGTCCTGTTCATGGATCTGGATGGATTCAAAAACATCAATGACACGATGGGCCACAGCGCAGGCGACCTGGCCCTGCAGTGGACGGCCGACCGGCTGCGCGAGGCCGTGCGTTCCGCCGACCTGGTGTCGCGCGGTAGCGCGCCCGGGGTCGATGTCGCGATTGCCCGCCTGGGGGGGGACGAGTTCACAGCCTTGATTCTGGACATCAAGCACCCGGAAGATGCCTTGGCGATTGCGAGTCGCATCCTGCTCCTGATGCATCAACCGTTCATGCTCAATGACCTGGAGGTGATGCTGACCACCAGCATCGGCATTGCGCTGTACCCCGAAGACGGGGAGGACTCGGCCTCTCTGCTCAAGCACGCTGACACCGCGCTCTACCACGCCAAGGATTCGGGGCGCGACAACTGCCAGTTCTACCGTGCGGCGCTAACCGAGACGGCCATGCAGCGCATGCAGCTCGAATGTGATCTGCGTCTGGCCCTGGAGCGCAACGAATTCAGCCTGCTTTACCAGCCCCAGATGGATGTCGTTGCCGGGCGCATGCAGTCGGTGGAGGCGCTCATTCGCTGGCAGCGTCCCGGCTGCGGCATGGTGCTGCCGCAGGAATTCATTCCCATGGCGGAGCAGTGTGGCTTGATCGTGCCGATTGGGCAGTGGGTGCTGCGCACGGCGTGTACCGCCGCCGCATCCTGGCAGCGCGACGGCCATCTCTTGCGTGTGGCCGTGAATCTGTCGCCGCTGCAATTCAAGGATCCGCATCTGGTGCAGATGGTCTTTGAGGTACTGGCCGAAACCGGGTTGGCGCCCGAGCTGCTGGAACTTGAGGTGACTGAGAGCGCGGTCATGGAGGACAGTGCGGCAACCCTGGCCAGGCTCAACGCCTTGCGGGCGCGCGGGGTGCGTATGGCGCTGGACGATTTCGGGACGGGCTATTCGTCGCTCAGTTATTTGAAGCGGCTGCCGCTGGGCAAGCTTAAAGTGGATCGCAGTTTTGTGATCGGTTTGCCTGACGATCACGAGAGCTATGCCATTGTTTGTGCCATTTTGGCGATGGCGAACAGTCTGGGGCTGAGTGTGACGGCCGAAGGCGTGGAAACGGCCGAACAGGTTCAGGTGCTGATGGATCTGGCCTGCCATTCCATGCAGGGCAATTACTTCAGTCAACCTGTTGCGGCAGCAGAGATCCCCGCCTTGTTCAGTCCCTGCTGGTCGTTCAGCGCCATGGCGAGCCCGCCTTACGCGCCAAGTCGGGCGTTTGAGGCGCGCAGTGTGTGCAGATTGCTCGACAGCGCGGTGCCGCACACGATGATGGCGCCGCAGAACACCATCCAGGCGGAAACGGCTTCCTGCAGAAAGAGTGCGCCGTAAAGCATCGCAAACACCGGCACCACAAAGGTCACCGTCATGGAACGGGCCGGGCCCATGCTTTCAATCAAGCGGAAATACAGGATGTAGGCCACGCCGGTACACAGCACGCCGACCGCCAGCAAGGCCAGCCAGGCGCTGCTGCCGGGCATGCGCTGCGGCCACAGCCACAGGGTGGGCAGCGCCAGGCCCAGGGTCGCGCCCAACTGGCTGCCGGTGGCCGTGACCAGCGCGGGAATGCCGCTCAGGTAGCGCTTGGTGTAGCTGGCCGAGATGCCGTAGCACAGGCAGGCCAGCAGACAGGCCAGCACCGCCCAGCCGGTGGCTTGGCCGGTGGCATCGGGTTTGAAGCTGGCCTTGTCCCACGCCAGCAGCGCGACGCCGACAAAGCCAATCACCAGTCCCAGAACGCGCAAACCGTGCGGCCGGTCTTTGAGCCAGACCCAGGCAATCAGCGCGCCAAACAGCGGGGCGGTGGCGTTCAGGATGGCCGACAAGCCGGTGTTGATCGACAGCAGGGCGAACGAGTAGCAGGCAAAGGGCACGCCGGAGTTCAGGATGCCGATGAAAAAGATTTTCTTCCAGTGCTGCGCCAGTTGCGCGCCCTGGCCGCGCCACAGCAGCAGCGGCAGCAGAAACAGCGCAGCAATCGCCACCCGCACCCCGGCAGTGGGCAGCGCGCCAAACTCCTGCGCACCCAGGCGCATGAACAGAAAGGACGCGCCCCAGATGGCGGCGAGCAGCCCGAATTCGATGAGACCCTGTTTTTTCAAGGGCGCGCTAGTCAAAGGGCACCTTCGAGTTGCAGCAGCGCCACTTTGTGCTGGAGCCCGCCGGTGTAGCCGGTCAGGCTGCCGTTGGCGCCGATGACGCGGTGGCAGGGCACGATGATGCCCAGGGGGTTGCGCCCCACCGCGCCGCCCACGGCACGCACGGCGCTGGGTTTGCCGATGGCGGCACTCAGCGCGCCATAGCTGCAGGTGCCCCCGCGCGGGATGTCGAGCAAGGCACGCCAGACGGCTTGCTGAAACGGTGTGCCCGCACTCACATCCAGCGGCAGGTCAAAGGTGCTGCGTTGCCCGGCAAAGTAGTCGCGCAGTTGCTGCCGGGTGGCCTGCAGCACCGGGTGCTCCGGGGCGTGGCGCCAGGGCGTCATGTCCGGCAGATGCGGCTGGCCTTCAAACCACACGCCGACCAGGTGCGTGGCACTGGCCGCCAGCAGGAGGCGGCCCAGCGGGCTGTCGCAGGCGGTTTGAACGGTGGAGTTGGGGAATTTCATGCCGGGAATGATACGCGGCGCAGGCCTTCGGGGGCTGTGTTCGGGGCAAATCCGGGCTGCGGCGCCGCCTACAATTCGCAGGCATAAATTTTTCAGGGAACCCCGTCATGCAGTTATCCGCCTCCATTTTCAAGGCCTACGACATTCGCGGCATCGTGCCCGCCACCATCGACGAAGCAGTCGCCGAGGCGTTGGGCCGCGCTTTTGGCACCGTGGCACGCCGCGAGGGTGAAACTTGCGTCGCCGTCGGGCGCGATGGCCGCCTGAGCGGTGCCGCCCTGAGTGCAGCGCTGATGCGCGGCCTGGTCGCCGCCGGTGTCGAGGTGATTGACATTGGCATGGCCACCACGCCGATGCTGTACTTTGCCGCCAACACGCTGTGTCGCAGCGGTATCCAGGTCACCGGCAGCCACAACCCGAAAGACTACAACGGCTTCAAGATGGTGATGGCCGGGCGTGCCATTTACGGCGAAGAAATCCAGGCCCTGCGCCGCATGATGGAGAGCGAAAGCTGGGCGCTGCTGCCCGGCGGCCAGGTGCGCGAAGTCAACGTGCTGGCAGCCTACCGCGCCCGCATCGTGGGCGACATCCAGCTGGCGCGCCCGATGAAGATCGTGGTCGATTCCGGCAACGGCATTGCCGGGGCCTCGGCCCCTGACATTTTGCGCGCCATTGGCTGCGAAGTGACCGAGCTGTTCAGCGAGGTCGATGGCAACTTCCCCAACCACCACCCCGACCCGAGCAAGCCCGAGAACCTGCGCGACCTGATTGCCGCGCTGCAGGCCAGCGACGCCGAAATCGGCCTCGCGTTTGACGGCGACGGCGACCGACTGGGCATCGTCACCAAAGAAGGCAACAACATTTACCCGGATCGCCAGATGATGCTGTTCGCGCAGGACGTACTGTCGCGCGTGCCGGGCGGCACCATTCTGTTTGACGTCAAGTGCTCGCAGCGCCTGGCGCCAGCGATTGAAGCCGCCGGCGGCCAGCCGCTGATGTTCAAGACCGGCCACTCGCTGATCAAGGCCAAGATGAAAGAGGTCAACTCCCCGCTGGGCGGCGAGATGAGCGGCCACATCTTCTTCAAGGAGCGCTGGTTCGGCTTTGACGACGGCACCTACGCCGGTTGCCGCCTGCTCGAAATTTTGAGCCAGTCGCCCGATGGCAATGCCGTGCTGAACGCCTTGCCGACCAGCTTCTCTACCCCCGAACTGAACGTGAAATGCGCCGAGGGCGAACCGACGCCTTGGTCGAGCAGCTGATTGCCAGCGCCCGCTTTGCCGCGCCCGCCGTGGTGTGCACCATTGACGGCGTGCGCGTGGACTGGCCGGATGGTTTCGGGCTGATCCGCGCCTCCAACACCACGCCGGTGCTGGTCATGCGCTTTGAAGGCCACACGCCCGAGGCGCTGCACCGGATTGAAGGCGAGATGCTGGCGCTGCTGCGCACGGTCAAGCCCGATGCCGTGCTGGACGAGGCCGCGCATTGAAAATTCTGATCGTCAAGCTCTCGTCACTTGGCGATGTGGTGCACGCCATGCCGGCGGTGCAGGACCTGCGCCAGGCCTATCCCGAAGCGCAGATTGACTGGGTGGTCGAGCGCGGTTTTGCCCCGCTGGTGCGCCGCTGCGACGGCGTGCAGCGCGTGATCGAATGCGAGCTGCGGCGCTGGCGCAAAGCCCCGTTTTCAAGTGCCACCCGCCAGGCGTGGCGCAGTTTCAAAGCCGAGTTGCAAAGTGAGGCCTATGACGCGGTGATCGACCTGCAGGGCTTGAGCAAGTCGGCGCTGGTGGCGTGGCTGGCGCGCCTGACGCCGCTGGGCCAGCGCTACGGCCTGGCGAACCAGACCGAAGGCTCCGGCTTTGAAGCCCCGGCGCGCTGGGTGGCCGATGTCGCCGTCACGCTGCCCGCGCACATCCATGCGGTGGCGCGTTCGCGCGCGCTGTGTGCCCAGGCCTTTGGCTATGGAGTCCCTGCTTATGAGGCTTTTGGGCTTGTAGCCCTGATAGATCATGCGCAGGTAGCTATTAAAAACATAGCAAAAATTACCACTTCTTTGTCTGCCATTGTGCTATTGGCAAGCTGCGCATCGCCTTCAATGAGTGTACCAAGTGCTTCTGAGTTGTTGGCAACATTAAAAAGCAGTTTTGCAGAACGGGGTCCTGCAAAAATGGATCGCCTAGATCAAAATGAAATGCAGCGTATTTGCTCTGAAGCCGATAAAACAGGTAAAGCTGTTGACGAAGCTACTCGTAAGAAAATTGAAACAGCTCTGTATGCGGGCATTCCTTATCCAGCAGATGCCAAATACATCGGTAACTGGCAAGAAGGCGAAAAAATTGCACAAGATGGTACAGGCTTGCAATTTTCTGATGCTATTGGCAAACCAAGCGGTGCTAACTGCTATGCATGCCATCAAATGGCACCCAAAGAAATTAGTTTTGGAAACTTAGGGCCTTCGCTATACAAATATGGCGTTAATCGTGGCGTCAAAGACCCGAATGCTCCAGAGTCTGAGGCGATTGTTAAGTACACATGGGCACGACT
>OFRD01000222.1_pt1 | contig 21298 bp, 18 predicted proteins | sample 1543041 | NCBI WGS metagenome assembly OFRD01 (sample SAMN07774234, study PRJEB24372) | wastewater metagenome | isolation source: Exp Tend CN 100WW | collected 2016-02
GGAGGTAGGAGAAGTCTGTGTCATGGCCTGGTCGCCCGGTGGGCTCAGGGACATGCAGACGAAGCGGCTCGTGCTGTGTCATTGGCATTGCTCCTTGCAAGGTCGTGTCCTGCGTCAGATGGTATGAATTCAGCCCGGTTCAGCGCCTGGCGGGTAGCCCGTGCTGTCCGGAGAATGAGGGAATGCTTGCGGGGTCGCCGCGCGCATTTTCCAGTTTAAAACAAATTGAGCTGGCGTTTTGTTGGTGTTTTCCCGCGTCAGCGGCGTGACGACACCAGGATGCCGCTCACGATCAGCGCAAAGGCCAGTCCGTGGTAGAGCTGCGGCACTTCGCCCAGAAAGGTGCTGGAGAGCAGGGCGGTGAACAAGGGGGTCAGGTTGACGAAGAAGCCGGCAGCGGCCGGGCCCGCCAGTCGCACGCCTGCGCCCCAAGAGCGGTAGGCAATCAGGGCCGGGCCAATGGCGATAAAGATGAGGGCTGCGCCCAGTGGCCAGCTCCAGTGGATATGGCCTTTGTCCAGCGCCCATTCGCTGCCAGCAAACACGCCCGACCAGACCCAGCCAAAAGCCATTTGAGCCAGCAAAAAGGCCGACCAGTCGGCGCGGATGCTGGGTGGCTCGGTGGTCGGGCGCACCAGCATCCAGCTGTAATAGGCCCAACCGGCCGACGCCAGCAGGATGTACACGTCACCCGGCACCAGATGCACCTGCAGCAGCAGTTCAAACTGGCCCCGGCACAGCACCAGCAGTACGCCGGCGATCGACAGCGCCGCGCCAGCCAGCTGGCGGGCGGAGATGGCTACACCAAAAAACAGGCGCCCGATCAGCAGCATCCAGACCGGCATGCTGGAGCCGACCAGCGTGACGTTGATCGGTGTGGAGGTGGTCAGGGCCAGGTACAGCAAGGCGTTGTAGCCACCGACGCTGAGCAGGCCCAGCAGCATGAAGCGGCGCCAGTTGGGCCAGAGCAGGCTGCCCGGTAGCAGCACCTTGCCCGCCAGCGGCAGCAGCAAGGCAAACGCCAGCGACCAGCGCAAAAAGTTCAGCGTCATCGGCGACACCCACTCGCTGACCACGCGGCCCACCACCGCATTGCCCGCCCAGAGCAAGGGCGACAGGGTCAGTAACAGGGCTGCGGCAGGGGTGAGTTTGGGTTGCATGCAAGCACTGTAACCAGCAAGGCCTCAAATTCGCGCAGGGGCGTGGGTTTGCCGAATAAATAGCCCTGGTAGCGGGCGCAGCCATGTTGCGCCAGAAAGTCCTGCTGCGCCTGGGTTTCCACCCCTTCGGCAATCACGTCCAGGGCCAGATTGCGGGCCATGCCGATGATGGTCTGGACGATCACGCCGTCGGTGGCGTGGAGTCCGATATTGCGGACAAAAGACTGGTCGATCTTGAGCTGATCCAGCGGCAGGCTCGTCAGGTACGCCAGCGAGGAGTGCCCGGTGCCGAAGTCATCCACCGAGAACTGCACGCCCAGCCGCTTCAGTTGCTGCATTTTGGCGATAGTGTCATCGACATCGTCAAGCACCAGCGATTCTGTCAGTTCGAGCTTGAGCAGGCGGGCAGGCGCCCCTGTTTCCTGTAGCACGGTCGTCACCTCGGCGACGAAATCAGGCTGACGGAACTGGCGCGCGCTGACATTGACCGCGAGCTTCAAGGGTGCGCAATGCGCCATACCCTGCCACACGGCGAGTTGCTGGCAGGCGGTGCGCAGCACCCATTGGCCGATGTGAAGGATCAGATCGCTTTCTTCTGCCGCCGGAATGAATTCAAAGGGCGGTACCAGGCCGCGCAACGGGTGCAGCCAGCGGATCAGCACCTCGGCTCCCAGAATGCAACCCTGCTGGTCAACCTGGGGCTGGTAGTAGAGCTCAAACTGCTTCGCTTGCAGGGCCGTGTGCAGATCCGTTTCCAGCTGGGCGCGTGCCGTGATGGCGGCTTGCATGTGCGGGTCAAAAAAGCACATGCCGTTGCGCCCGTCCGATTTGGCCTGGTACATGGCAATGTCGGCCTGCTTGAGCAAGTCGGTGGCGTCCAGATTGGCGGGGCCGAACAAGACCAGGCCCACGCTGGCGGTGCTGTTGTGGGTATGCAGACCCAGTTGGTAAGGCTGGCTGAGCTGGGCCAGGATGTTCTCCGCAATGGCCCGGGTCAGGCTGGCCGCTTCATGGGCCTGCTCGGACAGGTCTTCCAGCATGACCACAAACTCGTCCCCACCCAGTCGCGCGACGGTGTCGTGTGTGCGCACACAGGCGCTCAGGCGCTGCGCCACGATGCGCAGCAGCAAGTCACCGATGTCGTGGCCCTGGGTGTCATTGAGAATTTTGAAGTGGTCAATGTCCAGGCACAGCAGTGCGCCAAAGCGACCGCTGTTGGCGCTTGCAGCGCCAGCCTGCTGCAGGCGGTTGAGCAGCAGGCGCCGGTTGGGCAGGTTGGTGAGCGCGTCATAAAACGCCATGTGCTCGATTTCAGCGGTAGCCGCGTGCAGCTCGGTCACGTCCTGGTAGACGATTACCATGCCGCCCGTGGGGGTGCGTCGCTCCGTGATTTGAATGATTTTTCCGCTCGGTAGCTGCTGCTCGTGGCTGCCTTGCGCATGTTGCAGCAGGGCCAGGCGGTGCTGGATCCAGTCCTGGCGTCGGGCTTCTCCCATTTGCGGCTGGGTGTGTGCAATGGCCATTTTCAGCATCGTTTCAAATGGCAGCAAGGGGGTCAGCATCCCGGTCAACCAGGGATAGAGTTCGATCAGACGCCGGTTCCAGGTCAGGATCTGATTCTGGGCATCGAGCAGCATGAACCCGCTCACCATCGATTCCAGCGCCTGATCCAGCGTGGTCTTGGACTGCGCAATACTCAAGCGCGCCTGCGCCAGGCGCTCCAGATACCAAAAGGCAAACCCGCCCGCTGCCAGAATCATCACGGCAAACAGCAGCGCCGCACTCAGGATGAAGCTGCGCTCAGTGCGCCAGTCGTTCAGCGCGGCGTCAAGGGGAATGCTGGCCGCAATCAACACGTCACGGTACAAAATGGGGCGTGCCAGTACCATGGCCAGGACGCCACTGAGCCGTGCCGACATGAGTTGTGCCTTGGCTGGCGCACCCTGCGGCTCGCTCACGGGCAGTGGCGGCAGGGGGCTGAGCAATCGCTCTTGCGGTGGCTCACTGGCGAGTAATTGCCCATTGTGGCGTTCCAGCGTGACTTCCAGTCCGCTGATGTCGACGCCCTGGGTCAGGATGGACGTCAAAACCGGTACCTGCACCTCGGCCGCAATCAGAACTTTTGAGCCATCCCGGAGCTGAATGTGGCGTGCCAGGTACAGCACCTGCTCGGAACTGGCGAAGCTCATGATCGGTTGGCTCAAGAGCATGGTCGGTATCGGCTGGGCCAGCACTTCAGCCAGAAAACCGGCTGGTAATTTCAGCGTCAACGCCGCACCGCTGGGGTCGGAGGACGCCAAGACGCGTCCCTGTGCGTTGATCAGCGCGACGTGGCGAATCATCATGTTTTGTTGCACCGCGCCATGCATCAGCCGACTGGCCGTCGTGGCCTCGATTTGCGCTGCCGTCAGGCTGGCGAGCCCCAGCAGTTTGTCCATGCTCGCCAGTAAAACATCAACCCCCAGCAGGCTTCGGTTGAGCGCGACTTCGGCGCCGTTGACGAAGCGCATCGCCTGCGCTTGCGTTTCAGTCAGGGCGGCCTGGCGGGCATTCCAGATCAGACTTGCTGCGGCCAGCGCCAGCGCCAGCAGGAATACCCCCACCAAGCCCAGAACCGAGGCGCTGATGCGCGTGAGTTTCATTCGTTTCATTTGGACAGAGGGGCTGTGATGCCGCGCACCGGGCCGATGGTCTGGTTCCAGACTTCGCTGCAGCGTGCTGTGCAGCGCTGAATCCAGCGCTGCAGCACGGTGGCGGTGAAGATTTCCTGGCGACGACGCTCATCCTGTCCGGATGCTTGGACTTCGACCATGTGCCCCGCGTGCGCGCTATTGCAGCCCGCTGCACCTTTGTTGCAGGCCAAACCTTCGGCCGTTTCGCGCTCACTCTCGAGCCAGATCGCGGCTTCCAGCTTGGGGATCTCACGCCGCAGCAAAGCCTTCAGCTCCGGGGGCAAGGTGTTCCATGCGGCCAGGTTGGCGCCGAAGATGGCCAGGCCCCAGGTCACCGGCAGGGTGTGCATGTGGGTGGTGACTTCATGCAGCCCCAGCGTATGGCCCGACATGGTGCCGGTGATCGCGCATTCGGTGTTGCCCGAGGCGATGTTGGCCATGATCTGGGAAAACCCGGTGAGCACGGGTACGCCACCGAGGGCGCCGACAAAATCGGACTGGGTGGCGGATGACACCCGGATGCGCCGTCCGGCCAAATCGGCCAGGCTGGTAATGGGTTTCTTGCAAAACACGACCTGGGCCGGATAGACATACAGGGCCAGGGCCTCGATGCCGTGGCGCTCGCGCAGCTCTTGTTCGAGATAGGGTCGAAAGGCGGCTACGGTTTTCTTCAGGCTGGCCATGTCGGGGTTGAGCCCGGCCAGGTCGGGTGCGCTGTACTGCGGGTATTGCGCAGACAGGGAGTTCATCAGCGCAGTGCCAAAGGGCACCACGCCCAACTGGATCAGGCGCAGCATGTCACCCCCCGGCACCCCGGCGCGGTCAAAGGGCACGATGTCGGCGCTGAACTTGCCCGCACTCAGGCGGGACAACTCTTTGCTCCAGAACGGTTCCTCATGGCGTGTGTACTGGGTCACGCTGGCCAGACCGCCGACGATGCGCAGTTTTTGCACCGGCGCGGGTTGCGCTGGCGCCCCACCAGACCCCAAAACCAGCAGACTGAACAGCAGCGCCGCAGCTTGCTGGCGCGAAACCATCGGTGAACGGAAGGGGTGCATAGTCATGCTGCTGATAGGGGTATTGACGATGTTACATTTTGGCAGGAAACTGCCCAAAATCCGCCGCCAAAGAACAAATCAACGCGTGCGCCGTACCCGCCGTAACTCATCCAGAATCAGCCCCGCAGCGCCCAGCGTGATGGCGCTGTCGGCGATGTTGAAGGCCGGGAAATGCCAGCCAGCCCAGTGAAAGTCCAGAAAATCGACCACGTAGCCATACAGCACGCGGTCAATCACATTGCCAATGGCACCGCCCAGAATGCAGGCCAGGGCAAAGCAGAACAGCTTTTGCCCGGCGTGCGAGCGCAGCAGCCAGATGATGACCACCGCCGCCACCAGGCCGACCACCGTGAAGAACCAGCGCTGCCAGCCCGACGCCCCGGCCAGAAACGAGAATGCCGCGCCCGTGTTGTGCGCCCGCACCACATTGAAGAAGCTGGTGAGGTGGGTACTGTCACCGAGCTGGTAAAAGCCGACGATCAGCACCTTGGTGAACTGGTCGGCAATCAGCAGAATGCTGGCCAGACCCAGCCACTGCAGCATGCCGCCCGACTTGCTGCCTGAGCCGACCGACAGCGTGGACTTGCGCGCCATCAGGCACAGGCCCGGGTTTCACCGGCACCGAACAGGTTGCTGGTGCAACGGCCACACAGCGTGGGGTGGGCGGCATCCACGCCAATATCGTCGCAATAATGCCAGCAACGCTCGCATTTGATGCCATTTGAGGCGCTAGCCCTGATAGACATTGCGTCACCAGCTATCAAATAAATAGCGGAAGTGATGAAGACGAATTTCAGGTCATCGCCCAGGCTGGCCAGCAGTGCGTGGTCGTCGGCGTTCACGGTGAGTGCAATGTTGGCTTGCAGTGACGAGCCCACTTTGCCGTCGGCGCGCAGCACTTCAATGTCTTTGTTCACCGCGTCGCGCAGCTCGCGGATGCGGGCCCACTTGGCCAGCAGGGCGGCGTCGGGGGTGTCGAACTGGACATAGGTGTCAAGGAAGATCGACTCTTTCGATGCGTCAGGCGTTTTGCCTGCCGTGCCCAGCACGGCCCACGCTTCTTCGGCGGTAAAGCTCAGGAACGGCGCCATCAGGCGCAGCATGGCTTGCGTGATCTGCCACAGTGCGGTTTGCGCGCTGCGCCGTGCCAGCGAGCCGGGTGCGGTGGTGTAGAGCCGGTCTTTGAGCACGTCGAGGTAGAACGAGCCGAGGTCTTCCGAGCAGTAAATCTGCAGCTTGGCCACCACCGGATGGAATTCATAGACCTCGTAGTGCGCCAGGATGTCGCTCTGCAACTGCGCCACCCGGCTCAGGGCGTAGCGGTCAATCTCCAGCATTTGATCGAACGGCACGGCGTCCGTGGCCGGGTCAAAGTCGCTGACGTTGGCCAGCAGGAACTTGAGCGTGTTGCGGATGCGCCGGTAGGTGTCCACCACGCGCGCCAGGATTTTGTCGTCCCCGGCAATGTCGCCCGAGTAGTCGCTGGCCGCCACCCACAGGCGGATGATTTCGGCGCCGAGCTTCTTCGAGGTTTCCTGCGGATCGACGCCGTTGCCCTGGCTCTTGCTCATCTTGTGGCCCTTGCTGTCCACCGTGAAGCCGTGCGTCAGGATGCTTTTGTAAGGCGCGCGGCCGTACATGGCGCAGGCCGTCAGCAGCGAGGAGTGGAACCAGCCGCGGTGCTGGTCATGCCCTTCGAGGTACAGATCAGCTTCCGGGCCGCTTTCGTGACCGGCACCGGCGTGCGAGCCTTTAAGCACGGTGGTGTGGGTGGTGCCGGAGTCAAACCAGACTTCCAGAATGTCGGTGCTCTTGCTGTAGTGCTCGGCATCCGCCGCACCGAGAATGGTTTCGGTCGTGACCTTGCTCCAGGCCTCCACGCCGCCTTGCTCGATCATGTCGGCGGCGATGTCCAGAATTTCCATGGTGCGCGGGTGCAGCTCGCCGCTGTCTTTGTGCAAAAAGAAGGGCAGGGGCACGCCCCAGCTGCGCTGGCGGCTGATGCACCAGTCGGGCCGTCCGGCAATCATGTCGCGCAGGCGGGTTTTGCCGTTTTCGGGGAAGAACGAGGTCTCTTCAATCGCGTCCAGCGCAATCTGGCGCAGCGATTTGGGCGCCTTGTCGCTGGTGAAAACACCCTCGCCCTCGTCCATGCGGATGAACCACTGGGCGGCGGCGCGGTAGATCACCGGCGTTTTGTGGCGCCAGCAGTGCGGGTAGCTGTGCACGATGTCGGTGGTGCAGAACAGGCGACCGGCATCGCGCAGGGCGTCGATGATGACCGGGCAGGCTTTCCAGATGTGCTGGCCGCCAAACAGGGGCAGCTCGGGCGCGTAAGCGCCGTTGCCTTGCACCGGGTTCAGGATGTCGTCGTAGGCCATGCCGTGCGCGACGCAGGAGTTGAAATCCTCCACGCCGTAGGCGGGCGAGGAATGCACCAGGCCGGTGCCGTCGTCGGCGGTGGCGTAGTCGGCCAGGTAGATCGGGCTCAGGCGGTCGTAACCGGCGTCCACATGGGCCAGCGGGTGCTTGAAGTTGAGGCCAGCCAGGTTCTTGCCCTGGGTGGTGGCGACGATGGTGCCGCTGAGCTGGAAGCGCTCCATGCACTTTTCGACCAGGCTCTCGGCCAGCAGCAGCAGGCCGCGCTCGGTATCAACCAGCGCGTAGTTCAGTTCCGGGTTCAGGTTCAGCGCCTGGTTGGCGGGAATGGTCCAGGCGGTGGTTGTCCAGATGACGGCAAAGGCGTCTTTGCTCAAGGCTTCCAGACCAAAAGCAGCGGCCAGCTTGGCCGGTTCGGCGCTCAGGAAGGCCACGTCCAGCGTTTGCGATTTTTTGTCGGCGTATTCGATTTCAAACTCGGCCAGCGAGGAGCCGCAGTCGAAACACCAGTACACGGGTTTCAGGCCACGGTAGACAAAGCCACGCTCCACCACACGTTTGAAGGCGCGCAGTTCTTCGGCTTCGTTCTTGAAGTCCATGGTGCGGTAGGGATGATCCCAGTCGGCCAGCACGCCCAGGCGCTTGAAGTCGGCGCGTTGCAGGTCGATCTGCTCGGTGGCGAAGGCGCGGCTCTTGGCCTGCATGTCGTCGCGGGCCAGCTTGCGGCCAAACTTCTTCTCAATCGCGTTCTCGATCGGCAGGCCGTGGCAGTCCCAACCGGGGATGTAGGCCGCGTCCATGCCGTGCAGCTGGCGCGACTTGACGATCATGTCTTTCAGAATCTTGTTGACCGCGTGGCCCATGTGAATCTGGCCGTTGGCGTAGGGCGGGCCGTCATGCAGCACAAACTTGGGCGCACCGGCGCGGGCGGTGCGCAGTTTTTGGTACAGACCGCCTTCTTCCCAGGCCTTGACCCAGCCCGGTTCGCGCTTGGGCAGGTCGCCGCGCATCGGGAACGGGGTGTCGGGCAGGTTGAGGGTGGCGCGGTAGTCAGTTTTGACGACGGATTCGGTAGCGGGCGTGGTTGTATTAGTCATGATGGCGCTGGGTGGCAAAGTACGAACGCGCTTGCTGGCAATCACTCGTGATGCCAGCGGTGAGGGCGTCCAGCGAGTCGTACTTCAGTTCGTCGTGCAGTTTGTGGAGGAGTTCTACGCGGATGATTTTACCGTAGGCCCCCTCGGGGCCCAGGCTCTCTGGCCAGTCCAGGCAATGGGTTTCCAGCAGCACGCGGCCGCCGTTCACATCGTCCGGATCCAGCGAGGGGCGAATGCCCATGTTGGCCACCCCCGGCAGCGGTTTCTCGCTCAGGCCATGCACCAGCACCACAAAGATGCCGCTGGCGGCCGGGTTCCAGTGGGCAAAGCGCAGGTTCAGGGTTTTGAAGCCCAGCTCGCGCCCCAGTTTGCGCCCATGCACCACGTGCCCGGAGATGCGGTAGGGGCGGCCCAGCAGGCGCGTGGTGTCTTCCATGCGGCCTTGCGACAGGGCGTCGCGCACGGCTGAGCTGGAGACCCGCAGGCCATGCACCTCGTAGCTGTTCATGCGCGCCACGTCAAAGCCCTGGGCGACGCCCGCAGCATCAAGCAGGGCGTAGTCACCGGCGCGTTTGGCGCCAAAGCGGAAGTCATCGCCGACCAGCACGTACTGGGTGCCCAAGCCCTTGACCAGCACTTCGTCGATGAACGCCTGCGGTGAGTGCGCGGCCAGCCGGGCGTCAAACGGCAGCACCACGGTCTGATCGACGCCGCACTGGGCCAGGTCGGTCAGCTTGTCGCGCAGTGTGCCGATGCGCGCTGGCGCCAGTTCGGGGCGGTGGGTGGCGGCGGCAAAGTAGTCGCGCGGATGGGGCTCAAAGGTCATGACGCAGCTGGGGATGCCGCGTTGCTGGGCCTCGCCGCGCAGCAGCGCCAGCATGGCCTGGTGGCCCCGGTGCACGCCGTCAAAGTTGCCGATCGTCAGGGCGCAGGCCCGGGCCACGTCGGGGTGGTGAAAACCGCGAAAAACCTTCATGGGATTGTTATCTTTTTGATAGCAGGCTGCGCTGGTGAATCAAGCGCGGGAAGCCATAGGGTCATGGAAACAAGCGCGTATTGTCTCTTAGGGCGGCTGCGCTGAATCAAGGATGGCGCCGCTTGCGATGAGTGGCGTGCTGAAGTCACTGAAGTTCGCCGTGGAAATAATGAAGTTCGTTTGATTTAACGTAAAACCATAATTAAATTTTTACTTGTGTTTATTTATTGCATTTTTTGGTTTTGATAAAAATCAATTCGTGATTGGTATTTATACGCGTTTATCTCAATATGTATTAAGGTTCAATTTGTTACATGTGCTCAAACAAATGAACCTTAAAAGATCACTGGTTTTCACCAACCCGCTGCTTCTATACCCCACCGCCCTGGGTTTGGCCGGAACATTTGCCATTTTTCTGTTGCACGAAATGAGCTGGAGTGCCGCCATAACGGCACTCGGGGTATTGGCGATATGTATTTTTATGGGGCTGCGCCTGGAGGCTCAGCAGCAAGCTTTCCTGCGGTCGATTGAGGCCTACCTTGGTGCGCAAGTTGATTTTGGCGAGCAGGTGGTTCCGGTGTGGAAAGCTCACATCGAGTCGTCCCGCGAACAGATGGAGAGCGCCATCAACTCCCTCTCGGATCGTTTTGGCGGCATTGTGGACAAGCTGGGTGAGGCCGTGCAGACCGTCGACCTGGAAACCCAGGTCATTGACGATAACGACAAGGGTTTGCTGGCGGTATTCAGCCGAGGCGAACAGGAACTTGGTGCCGTTATTTCGGGGCAAAGAGCCGCCATGGCGAGCATGGTGCACATGTTTGAAAAGGTGCAGAGTCTGGACGGTTTTATTGTGGAGCTCGACGCCATGGCCAGCGATGTCGCCCAAATCGCGCACCAGTCCAACCTGCTGTCGCTCAATGCCGCCATCGAAGCCGCCCGTGCGGGGGATCTTGGGCGCGGCTTCGCCGTGGTGGCCAAAGAGTTTCGCACCCTGTCTGCCAAGTCTGGAGAAATTGGTCGGCACATGGCCGAAAAAGTGGCCGTCATCAGCACGGCCATCGCCGAAGCCTGCAAAGTGGTGGATGAATCTGTCGAGCAGCGGGAAGCCCGAGTGGCGGCAACGGAGATCACTATCGGTCAGGTGCTGAGCGACCTCAGAGGCGTGACCGATGCGCTGGAAAAATCCAGCACCTTGCTCAAAGGTGAAAGTGTGAGCATTCAGGCCGAAATCAACCAGGCGCTGGTGCAGCTGCAGTTTCAGGATCGGGTCAGCCAAATCCTGAACCAGGTGAACAAGAACATGGACTGCCTGCCTGCGATCTTTCGCGAGCAACTGCAGAACTACCGGCAAACCCATTCCCTGGAGCGCCTGGACTCCCAGAAATTGCTGGCCGAGTTACAAAAAACCTATGTGATGGCGGATCAGCATGTCATCCACCAAGGTGGCAAGGTCGCGCAAAAGAACACTGAAATCAGTTTTTTCTAAGGAGAAACAAATGGCCAAAACTATCATGATCGTTGACGACTCCGCCTCCATGCGGCGGGTTGTCGGGATTGCGCTCAAGGGCGTGGGCTTTGACGTGCTCGAAGGCTGTGACGGCAAAGACGCCCTGTCCAAACTCACCGGCCAAAAAGTTCACATGATCATCAGCGATGTGAACATGCCGGTGATGGACGGCATTGCCTTCCTGAAGGCGGTCAAACAAATGCCCGCCTACAAATTCACCCCGGTCATCATGCTCACCACCGAGTCGGCCGAAGAAAAAAAACGCGAAGGCCAGGCCGCCGGTGCCCGCGCCTGGGTGGTCAAACCCTTCCAGCCCGCGCAGCTGGTCGATGCCGTGCAAAGGCTGTGCCTGCCATGAGCGCGCCTGCGGCCTTGCGCCTTGAGGGCGAACTCACCATCTTTCGGGCCATGGAGCTCAAGCCCGTGCTGCTGGCCGAGCCCCTGCCGCAAGAAATTGATTTGGCCGGTGTGACCGACATCGACACGGCGGGCGTGCAACTCCTCATGCTGGCCAAAAAAACTGCGCTGGCCCAGCAGCGTGAGTTGCGTCTGGTGGGCCACAGCCCGGCGGTGATGGAGGTGTTTGAGTTGTTGAACGTGGCGGCGTATTTTGGCGACCCCTTGGTCATGGCTCCCAGCGAGAAAACAAAATGAATCTTGATGACGCACTGGAAACCTTCATTCTCGAATGCAGGGAACTGCTCGAAGACATGGAAGCTGCCCTGCTCGCGGTAGAGCAGGCCGAAGAAAAAGACGAGCTGGTGAACGCTATTTTTCGCGCGGCCCACACCATCAAAGGCTCCTCGGGCTTGTTCAGCCTGGACCACGTGGTCGCCTTCACCCATGTGGTGGAAAGCGTGCTCGATCGCGTGCGCGCTGGCAAACTCACAATAGCCGACCAGCTGGTGGTGCTGCTGCTGGCCTGTTGCGACCATATCGGCGCGCTGGTGGACGGTGTCGCCGAGGGCGAAACCAAAGGCAGCCCAGCGCTGCTGCAACAGGGTGAGCCCTTGGTGCAACAACTGCGCACCTACCTGGACGCCCCGCCCAAGAGCGGGTCGCCAGCGCCAGTGGCGCTGGCGAGCACGGCCAGCCACCCCGAGACCGACGAGGTCAAACGCATTGACGGCAGCAGCGTGAATGCCGACCACTGGCATATCTCCGTCCGCTTTGGCCCCGAGGTGCTTAGAAATGGCATGGATCCCCTGTCGTTCATTCGCTACCTGGGCACCATGGGTCGTATCACCGGCATTGCCACGCTGCAGGATGCCCTGCCGACGGCGGATCAAATGGATCCAGAGCTGTGCTACCTGGGTTTTGAAATAGCCTTTCAAAGCCAGGCGGACAAAGCGGCCATTGAACGGGTGTTTGAATTCGTGCGCGATGACTGCCGCCTGCAGATCCTGCCGCCGCACAGCCTGATCGCGGAATACGTGGGTCTGCTGCAGCAGTACCAGGGCGAGTCCGCGCGCCTGGGCGACATGCTGGTGACCTGCGGCAGCTTGACCGAGCTGGAGCTCGATGCCGCGCTCAACGTGCAATCCGACAGCCCGACCCAATTCCTTGGCACCCTGCTGGTGGAGCAGGGTTCGGTGCAGCCCGAGGTGGTGGCCGCTGCACTGACCAAGCAAAAGCAAATCAAGGACGTGGGGACGGTGGAGAGCCGCTCGATCCGCGTCGATGCCGATAAGCTCGATCAGCTCATCAACCTGGTGGGTGAGCTCATCATTGCCGGTGCCAGCGTCAACATGATTGCGCACAAAGCGCAGATTGCCGAGCTGCAGGAAAGCACCTCCAAACTGTCCATGCTGGTGGAGGAAGTGCGTGACAGCGCACTCCAGCTGCGCATGGTGAAGATTGGCGCCACCTTCAGCCGTTTCCAGCGCGTGGTGCACGACGTGTCGCGCGACCTGGGCAAAGACGTGGCCCTCATCATCAACGGCGAAGACACCGAGCTGGACAAAACCGTGGTCGAGAAAATTGGCGACCCCCTGATGCACCTGGTGCGCAACTCGATGGATCACGGCATCGAGTCGGCCGAGCTGCGCATGGCGCGCGGCAAGCCCGCCCAGGGCACGCTCAAACTCAATGCATTTCACGACTCCGGCAGCATCGTCATCACCGTGCAGGACGATGGCGGCGGCTTGAAGCGCGAGCGTATTCTGGCCAAAGCCATTGAGCGCGGTCTGGTCGAGGCCGCTCACCACCTGAGCGACAGCGAGGTGTACAGCCTGATCTTCGAGCCCGGTTTTTCGACCGCAGAAAAGGTCAGCAACCTCTCCGGTCGTGGCGTCGGGCTGGATGTGGTCAAGCGCAACATCACCGCACTGCGAGGCACGGTCGGATTGAGCAGCGAGGAGGGGGTCGGCACCACGGTGACGGTACGCCTGCCGCTGACGCTGGCCATCATCGACGGCTTCCTGGTCGAAGTGGGCCAGTCGGTGTTTGCCATTCCGCTGGACATGATTGAGGAGTGCATTGCCTACACCGCCGAGCCGGGCCATGACTACACCAATTTGCGCGGCCATGTGCTGCCTTTTGTCCGGCTGCGCGAGTTGTTCGGCATCCAGGGCAGGCCGGCCCGGGGCGAAAACATTGTGGTGCTGAAGTATGCCGGGCAAAAGGCGGGCCTGGTGGTCGACACCTTGCTGGGCGAGTTTCAGACCGTGATCAAGCCGCTGGGACAAATCTTCAACCAGGTCACCTGCATCAGTGGCTCCACCATTTTGGGCAGTGGCGATGTGGCCCTGATTCTGGATGTGCCCTCGCTGGTGCGTCAGGCCATGGGCAAGAGCAGCCATGCCCGCGAGCAACGCACGCTGGCGGCTTAGAAAAACATGAGGGTCGATGGGTGCTATTTATTTGATAGCTGCTAGCCCCCGTTTTACAAGGGCTGCAGCTGTATTTTTCATAAATAGTCCGGGGTGATGGAGTTTCTTCACGCTGCCGGAGTTGTTTTTAAAAAGGGGAATGTTATGTTCGCAAATATGAAATTGGCCGTGCGACTTGGTCTGGGCTTTGCCGCCACCTTGGCCTTGCTGGTCATCATCTCGCTGGTCAGCTACACGCGACTGGGCGCGCTCAACGAAAACATTGAGCTGATGGTCAAAGACCGCTTTCCCAAGACCGTGCAGGCCAACGATGTGATTGATGCCGTCAACACCATTGCACGGCAGCTGCGCAACGCCTACATCTACAGCGGGGCCGAGCAGCAGAAATCGATCGACGCCATCGCGCCCCAGCGCAAGATCGTTTCCGACAGGCTTGAACAACTTGACAAGACCATCAAGTCTGACAAAGGGCGGGAACTGCTCAAGACCATCAGCACGGCGCGTGCCGTCTATGTCGTTTCTCAGGACAAGTTTATGGACTTGCTCAAGGCCGATAAAAAGGCCGACATCGTGCTGCTGATGCAGGGCGACTTGCGCTCCAGCCAGGCGGCTTACATCGCCAGCGTGAATGCCCTCATCCAGTTCCAGAACGAGGTCATGGAAAAGGCGGGCAAAGAGGCGGATGAGCTGGCGGGCGCGACCCGGCACCTGATTATTGTTTTGGGCTGCGTGGCAGCCCTGCTGTCGGCCCTGCTCGGCTGGATCATCACCCGTAGCGTGGTCAAGCAGATTGGCGGTGAGCCCGACTACGCCCGCGATATGGTGATGCGCCTCTCCGAAGGGGATCTCACCATGAAAGTGCTCACCCACGCCAAGGACGACTCCAGCCTGTTGTATGCCATGAAGACGATGGTCGAAAAGCTTTCCCAGGTGGTGACCGATGTCAACAGCGGCGCCCAGTCGCTGGCCAGTGCTTCCGAAGAGGTCAGCGCCACCGCCCAGGCGCTGTCGCAAGCCGCCAGCGAACAGGCCGCTGGTGTGGAAGAAACCAGCGCCTCCATTGAGCAGATGACCTCCAGCATTGCCCAGAACACCGAGAACGCCAAAGTGACCGAGGGCATGGCCAGCAAGGCCGCGCAAGACGCCGCTGACGGGGGGGAGTCGGTGGACGCCACGGTCGCCGCCATGAAGCAGATTGCCAAGAAGATCGGCATCATTGACGACATTGCGGCCCAAACGAACCTGCTGGCGCTCAACGCCGCCATTGAAGCCGCCCGTGCCGGTGAGCACGGCAAGGGCTTTGCGGTGGTGGCCGCTGAAGTGCGCAAACTGGCCGAACGCAGCCAGATTGCAGCGCAGGAAATTGGCGAAGTGGCCAGCAGCAGCGTGGAACTGGCTGAAAAAGCCGGCCAGCTGCTGGCACAAATGGTGCCCAACATTCGCAAAACGGCCGACCTGGTGCAGGAGATTGCCGCCGCGTCCAGCGAACAATCGTCCGGCGTGGGCCAGATCAACTCCGCCGTGGGTCAACTGAACCAGACCACCCAGCAAAACGCCTCCAGCTCGGAAGAACTGGCCGCCACGTCAGAAGAGATGAGCAGCCAGGCCGAGCAGTTGCAGCAAGCCATGTCGTTCTTCAGGCTCGATGGCTCGGGTCACAGCAGCGCTGCAGCGCCTGCGGCCCGCAAGAGCGTGCAAAACATCCGCTCGGCCGCGCTCAACAAACCCAAAAGTTTCAAGTCGGCTGGCCAGAGCGCACTGGCATCCGGCGCCGAGGTCGATGAAACCAAGTTCAGCAAGTTCTGAAGGAGCCCGCCATGAACGCAATGGTGAAGTTCGGGGGGCAAGCCCCGGCAGACCTGACGGCAGCGAAATCCGGGGTTGAAGCACGGCAGTACCTGACCTTTACGCTGGGGGGCGAGATGTTTTCCATCGACATTTTGAGCATCAAGGAAATCATCTGGTACGCCAACCTGACCGAGGTGCCCATGATGCCCAGCTGCATTCGCGGCGTCATCAACCTGCGCGGTGCGGTGGTGCCGGTGATGGACTTGTCGGCCCGCTTTGGCAAACCCTCAACCCCGGTGACCAAAAGCAGCTGCATTGTCATCATCGAGATTGAGGCTGCGACCGAGGGCGAGCACCAGAACATGGGCGTGGTGGTGGATGCGGTGCAAGCCGTGCTGGAAATACCGGCCAGCGAGATTGAACCGGCGCCAAGCTTTGGTTCCAAAATCAGGGTCGATTTCATTGAAGGCATTGGCAAGGTCAATGGCAAATTTGTCATCTTGCTCGACGTGAATCGTGTGCTATCGACGCAAGAGATTGGCGCCATGGGACAAGCCGCCACCTCGGCCGATGAGGTGTTGGCGTATGAACATGTATGAGGCCCATTACCGACGCTGAACTGGCCCAGTTCCAGCAGTTTATTTTTGATGAAGCGGGTATCACACTGTCTGCGGCCAAAAAGGCGCTGGTCATGGGGCGACTCGGCAAGCGCCTGTCGCACCACCAGCTGGAAAACTTTGGGGCGTACTTTCATCTGCTTTCATCGGGGCATTACCCTGAAGAGGTGCAGATGGCGGTGGATTTGCTGACCACCAATGAGACCTATTTTTTCAGAGAACAAAAACACTTCGACTTTTTGCGCGAGCAGGGCATGGCCGCGCGCAACCGCAGCCAGTTGTTTCGGGTCTGGAGTGCGGCCAGCTCCAGCGGCGAAGAGGCCTACAGCATTGCCATGGTGCTGGCGGACAGCCTGGGGAGTACGCCCTGGGAGGTGATTGGCACCGATATCAGTACCCGCATGGTGCAAGACGCCGAGCGCGCCCTGTTCCCCATGGAGCGCGCACGTCACGTTCCCGTCGACTACCTGCGCCGTTACTGTCGCAAAGGGACTGACGAATACGAAGGTAAATTGCTCATTGAACGCAGCTTGCGCAGCCGGGTCAAGTTTGGCTATGCCAATCTGAATGCGCCCCTGCCCAAGTTGGGTCAGTTTGACATTGTTTTTTTGCGCAATGTGATGATTTATTTCAGCAGCGACACCAAGCGCCAGGTCGTGAGCCGGGTGGTTTCCGCGCTCAGACCGAACGGTTATTTTCTGGTGGGGCACTCCGAGTCTTTGAACGATTTGACCGAGGCAGTGCGAGCGGTGGCCCCCGCCATTTACCAAAAACAGGCATGACATGCGTCGTCTGAAAGGCCTCATGGCAACGCGCACGGGATGCCTGTCACATTTTTTACTCCCGACCCGGGGCGCAGTGTCCAAGGGGCTGGAACTTGATGGGCGCTACGGCGACGAAGCGCTGCTACAAATGATCCATGAATTAAAACTATTAAGCGTTAGCCCTTCGCAGTGCCAGGCCAAGATTTTCGGCGGAGGCAATCTGTTCCCCGGGCACCGCCGCGAAGGCACTGCCCATGTGGGTCAGCGCAATGGCGATGTGTGGGCCAACCGGATCCGGCTGACCCGCTCCAGCATCAAGGTGAACCCATGATGATCAACCCACGTATCAAGGTCATGGTGGTGGACGACTCGGCGGTCGTGCGCCAGGTTGTCGCCGGTTTGCTGGCGGAAGACCCCGAGATCGAGGTGATTGCGGCCGTCGCCGACCCCATTCTGGCCATCGCCCGCATGAATGCGCAGTGGCCCGATGTGATCGTGCTTGACATTGAAATGCCGCGCATGGATGGCATCACCTTTTTGAGAAAGATCATGCTGGAGCGGCCAACGCCGGTGGTGATCTGCTCCACACTGGCCGAGTCGGGCGCGAAAACGTCGATTGAGGCCTTGTCGGCGGGGGCGGTGGCCATCATCACCAAACCCAAAATCGGCTTGAAGCAATTTCTGGTGGATGCCTCCGACGACCTGGTGTCGGCCGTCAAGACGGCGGCACGGGCCAATGTGAAGCGGTTGTCGTCTGCGCCCCTGCCGCTGCGGGAAAAGTACACCGCCGATGTGATCATGCCCGCCGCTGACAAGTACTCTGCGATGACCCAGACCACCGAGCGGGTGGTGGCTTTGGGCACATCCACGGGCGGCACGCAAGCGCTGGAGCTGGTGCTGCGCAGCTTGCCCCGGGTGACGCCGGGCATTGTCGTGGTGCAGCACATGCCGGAAAAATTCACCGCCGCGTTTGCCAACCGGCTGAACGGTTTGTGCCAGATCGAAGTGCGCGAGGCACAGGACAACGACCGCGTGGTGCCGGGGCGCGCCCTGATTGCCCCGGGCGGCAAGCACATGCTGCTGCGGCGCACCGGCGCGCAGTATTACGTCGAGGTGATGGACGGCCCGCTGGTCAACCGCCACCGCCCCTCCGTGGACGTGCTGTTTCGCTCCGTCGCCAAAGGTGCGGGGGCCAATGCACTGGGCGTGATCATGACCGGCATGGGCGATGACGGCGCTGCCGGTTTGCTGGAGATGCGCAACGCAGGCGCCCGCACGGTCGGCCAGGACGAGGAGAGCTGCGTGGTGTACGGCATGCCCAAAGAAGCGGTGAAACGCGGGGCGGTGGAGAAAACCGTGCCCCTGAACGCCATTGCGCGCGAGATCATGCAGCAACTGGCGCCGAACACGGCGTTTCCGCGCTAAATGCGCGCAGGCCCGGGCCACGTTGGGTTGGTGAAAGCCGTGCAAAACCTTCATGGGTCTGTTATCTTTTTGATAGCAGGCTGTACCCGTGAATCAAGCGCTGGAGGCCAATTGGTCATGGAAACAGGGTATATTGTCTGTTAGCGGTAGGGCGAAGGTGTTTTCCCTGCTGCCAGCGGCAATCGGATTTCGTGTCAGTGGTTCATTTACTGTTCCAGGAGGCGTGTTTTGAAGGTCTTGAAGCTGTCAGCCCAAGGGCTGCCCCAATCGTGGATTTCGCTGGAGCAGGCGGTGATTCATTACGCTGCCGAGGAAGTCCGCTGGGAGATGGGTGCGCAAGTCGCCGTGTTCCATGGCGGCCACAACGCGCGCACCGGCCAGCAATCCATCATCACCGTCAACAGCATCATTGGCACCCGGGGCGTGCCCGGCATCAACCCCTTCCACCTGAAGCCGGGACTGACCAACAGCAAGCTGTTTGCCCGGGATCGCAATGTCTGCGCCTATTGCGGCGAGCATTTTGTCGATGAAGCGTTGACGCGTGAACACATCATTCCCTTTGCCCAGAACGGCGTCGACATCTGGATGAATGTGGTGACTGCGTGCCGCCCCTGCAACCACCGCAAAAGCCACCGCACGCCCGAGCAGGCGCACATGCCGCTGCTCTACACACCTTACGTGCCCAGCCTGTGGGAAGACTTTATTCTGCGCAACCGCCGCATTCTGGCCGACCAGATGGAGTTTTTGATGGCCCATGTGCCGAAATCGTCGCGCTTGATTGACTGAGGCTGCCCGAGCCGTAGCGCCCTTGTGGCAGCGTCGCTACACTTTCGCCCAAACAGCAGCAGGGATAAAAAATAATGGCATATCAATCAGTCGGTCGACCGGTGACCTACTTGGCTTTGCTTTTGGGCACGGCGTTTTTTCCCCTGCTGGCGCCTGCGGCCAAAGTGTCCGCAACCGCTGTGCAAGCGCCCGCCGAGGCGCCGCCCGCGCTGATGCTGGCCAAACCCTGGCAATCTCACCTGGATCCGGTCGAATACCTGGTCAGCGAAAAGCTCGACGGCGTGCGCGCTTTTTGGGATGGCCGGGTGTTGCGCTTTCGCAGTGGGCGCCGTATCGCCGCGCCCGCCTGGTTTACCGCCGCCTTGCCCGCCACCCCGCTCGATGGCGAGCTGTGGCTGGGGCGGCACAGTTTTGACCGGCTGTCGGCCATCGTGCGCCGCAGCACCCCGGTGGAGGCCGAATGGCGCGAGCTGCATTACATGATTTTTGACCTGCCGGGGCAGCCCGGCCTGTTTCAGGAGCGCGCCGCCCGCGTGGTCTCGCTGGTGAGCACCAGCAAAGTGCCGTGGCTGCAAGCAGTGGCGCAATACCGCGTACCCGACAGCGAGGCCCTGCAAACGCAGCTGCAGCAGCTGGCCGAGGACGGCGGCGAAGGGCTGGTGCTGCACCGGGCCGATGCCAACTGGACGCCCGGGCGCAGCAACGCCTTGCGCAAGCTCAAACTGATCCCGGACGAGGATGCGCGGGTGGTAGGTTACCAACCCGGCAAGGGCCGCCACGCCGGGCGTCTGGGGTCGCTGCTGCTTGAAATGCCCAATGGCCAGCGCTTTGCCCTGGGCACCGGCCTGAGCGACGCCCTGCGCCGCAGTCCGCCACCGATCGGTGCGGTGGTGACCTACCGCTACCGGGATCGCACCCCTACCGGGCTGCCGCGTTTTGCCAGTTTTTTAAGGCTGCGCGAGGCGGAGTAGGGTGCCTGTGCCGCCGCCCGGCAGGCGGTTGGTCAGGCCTGCGCGGCGGGCTCCACGCCCAGTTCTGCACATAGTTTTTGCACCGTGGCCCGCAGTTGCGCCACTTCCGCCTCCAGCCGCTCCATGCGCTCGACGGTCTGACTGCTGGCGCCGCCGTCGCTGCTGCGGCTGACGCCGGTGTAGGTCACGTCCACCGGGCCGCACAGCAGGTGTGCCCAGCGCTGCTCACGGGCACCTGGTGCCCGATCCAGTTTGACCACCAGCGGGCCGCCCTTTTCGGGGGCGCGGTCTTGCAGCTCTTCCAGAAAACCTTCCACCGAAGAAATGTCGGCAAACTTGTACCAGCGTTCGGAGTTCAGGCGCAACTCGCCTGCAGTTTGTGGGCCGCGCAGCATCAGCAGTCCCAGCAGCACGGCGGCCTGTTCAAACACACCCACGCCGCGCTGGAAGTTGTGTTCGTAGCGCGTGGTGCGCCCGCCGCTGCTTTCGCGCACCAGGCTGTTGGATTTCAACTCGTCGAGCGCGGTGGCCACCTGCGCCTCGCTGAGTTCCATCAGCGGGTCGCGCGTGGTTTTCTGGTTGCAGCCGGTCAGCAGCGAGTTGAGCGTGAGCGGGTAGCTGTCGGGCACGGTGCGGGCTTTTTCCATCAGGGTGCCGAGCACGCGGGCTTCGATGGGGGTCAGCGTCAGGTTGGGATGTGTCGGGGTCATAATTAAACCAAGTATGAAAAACATCGTTATTTTGATCTCTGGCGGCGGCTCCAACATGGCCGCCATCGTTAAAACTGCCCAGCGTGAGGGCTGGCACGCCAAATTCGGCGCCCAGGTGGCGGCGGTCATCAGCAACAAAGCCACGGCGGGCGGCTTGGTTTTTGCCCGCGAGCACGGCATTGCGGCCGAGGTGCTGGACCACAAAAGCTTTGCCTCGCGCGAAGCGTTTGACGCGGCCCTGGCCGCGCTGATTGACCACTACGACAGGCCGGGCCAGCCCGCGCTGGTGGTGCTGGCCGGGTTTATGCGCATCCTGACGCCTGAATTTGTGGCGCGCTACGCGGGTCGCCTGCTCAACATCCATCCCTCGCTGCTGCCCGCGTTTCCCGGCTTGCATACGCACCAGCGCGCGCTGGACGCGGGCTGCAAGTTTGCCGGGGTCACCGTGCACCAGGTCACGGCCGAGCTCGATCACGGCCCGATCCTGGCGCAAGCCGTGGTGCCGGTGCTGCCCGGCGACACGGCTGATACGCTGGCGGCACGGGTGCTGACGCAGG
>OFRD01000223.1_pt1 | contig 21266 bp, 16 predicted proteins | sample 1543041 | NCBI WGS metagenome assembly OFRD01 (sample SAMN07774234, study PRJEB24372) | wastewater metagenome | isolation source: Exp Tend CN 100WW | collected 2016-02
TAGTATTTGTAATATTTCCAACACTATCGATGTTATAAGCGGCAGCAAGAAATAGTAAATCATACATAAATACAATCTCAATCCGTTGATTATCTTCTGTAAGAATTAAAGTATTCATCGTTGGATAAGCATTCGTAATTTTATCTTCAGCTTGCTGATTAATCCTTACAGAAAAACTTTTTCCTGCACTCGAAAGAGAAATAGTATCTCCAACTTTAGCAATTAAACACTCATCACTACTTTTTTGCTTAAGCTTTGTCGATTGAAAGTCTGACATTAACTCTTGAGAACAATGTGTCAACAATTCAGTTTTTCCTTGATAGGCCACCCCAGAACAAACTGAAAAATTAATATTTAGACGTTTATATTGTTCTGGAGCAAATGGAATCGCATCAATCTGGCCTTTCTTTACCAAATCCGTCAGTTCTAAATAATTTTTTAATGTTTTAGAATCGGTTAAAGCTTGTTTAAACATCGCTAAAGCTTTGTAATAAGGCTGAGCATAATAAATTTGATCCGTCAGCAACTTAGTATCTTCATCAATTAAATAATCTTTAACAATCAGTTCATTTTTGATTTTTGCTTCCGTTTGTTTTAATTCATCCTGAGTTAAAGCATAATTTGACTCAAACCATACTGCTGGAGACTGTTGAGATGCCGTTGCAATTATAAGATCAGTAAATGGATTAATATTCACTAAAGACTTTTCGTCGAATGCATAAGCATGATAATAATTATCTTTTGATTGAAACTGGAGTTTACATGGTAGTTGTGTGCGGTCTACCTCACCTTCCCATTTAGAGTTTCCATCGCTTATTACTCCTTGCTTAAAGCCTGAATTATTTTGACATTTTGCTATGACTTTAAAATTAAAGTGACTTCCATCATCATGTGCCCCACCTTTTAATGTCACATAATCAATAGTGGGCTGAGGTTTTACTTCAGGAATATTTTCCTTCTGTTCTTGGGAGTTATTTTGAACTGGAACATTTGAATTTGTACTGTTACTTCCGCCCCCTCCGCCGCAAGCAGAAAGTAAAGTTGCAAAGAACAGGGGAAATACAATTTTTGCAGATGGTATTAATTTCATCATTTTATTTTTCATAATTTAATCAAAATATTAGGAAGTAAATTTTTTAATTTATATCGAATAGTATATTTTATATTTGAAAAACAATAAACATCATATAAATTAAATATTTAATTTATATTTTGACTAAAAAACCCCACTTAACAGTAGGGTCTTTTTTAAACAATATCAATTACTTTAATCTCCCCTCTTGCGAAGCAATGCTTCTCATCTTTTAAAAAAGAGGAACTCCCTCCTTTGAAAAAGGAGGGTTGGGGCGGATTAAAAAATTACATCAAACCACATTCCCTTCCAAAAAGTCCTGTGCAAAGCGTTGCAATACACCACCCGCTTCATACACATGTACTTCTTCTTCTGTATCTAAACGGCAGGTCACAGCCACTTCTACAATTTCATCACGTCCATCTTCAGTGGCACGCTCAATCACCAAAGTCAGGTCAGAACGCGGTGCAATATTACCAATTACACTATACAGCTCAGTACCATCTAACTTTAATGTTTTACGGTCTACACCTGCTTTAAACTCAAGCGGTAATACGCCCATACCGACCAAATTGGTACGGTGAATACGCTCAAAACCTTCGGCAACAATCGCTTCTACACCTGCAAGACGTACACCTTTCGCTGCCCAGTCACGGCTTGAACCCTGACCATAGTCTTTACCCGCAATAATAATAAGCGGTTGCTTACGGTTCATGTAAACCTCAATCGCTTCCCACATGCGCATGACTTCGCCTTCAGGCTCTACACGTGCTTTAGAACCTTGTTTCACCGTACCATCTGAACGAAGAACCATTTCATTGAACAATTTCGGATTAGCAAACGTCGCACGTTGTGTGGTTAAGTGGTCACCACGGTGTGTTGCATAGGAGTTAAAGTCTTCCTCAGGTACACCCATTTTCGCCAAATATTCACCCGAAGCACTGTCCAATACAATCGCATTCGATGGTGACAAATGATCGGTGGTGATGTTGTCACCTAAAATTGCCAGTGGACGCATATTGGCTAAAGTCCGCGGTGCAGCCAAAGCCCCTTCCCAATATGGCGGACGACGAATATAAGTACTTTGCGGACGCCAGTCATACAGTGGACTTGCCGCTTTTTCATTGACACCCAAATCAAACATCGGAATATAGATTTTACGGAACTGTTCAGGCTTCACAGCGACTTTCACCAAAGCATCAATTTCTTCATCAGACGGCCAAATGTCTTTCAGGTAAATTGGATTACCATCTTTATCATTACCCAGTGAATCAGTTTCGATGTCAAAACGAATGGTTCCTGCAATGGCATAAGCAACCACCAATGGCGGAGACGCTAAGAATGCTTGTTTTGCATAAGGATGGATACGACCATCAAAGTTACGGTTGCCCGAAAGTACGGCAGTTGCATATAGGTCACGGTCAATAATTTCTTGCTGAATTTTTGGATCTAAAGCACCTGACATACCGTTACATGTGGTACATGCATAGGCCACAATACCAAAACCCAATTTTTCTAAATCGTGTAATACTCCTGCTTCTTCCAAATACAAAGCCGCAGCTTTAGAACCCGGTGCAAAAGAGGATTTCACCCAAGGTTTACGCGTTAAACCCAATTCATTGGCTTTACGTGCCAGTAAACCTGCTGCAACGGTATTACGTGGGTTTGAAGTATTGGTACATGAGGTAATAGCTGCAATAATCACTGCACCATCAGGCATTAAACCATCGGTACGGTGCTCTACAACACCTGCAATGCCTTTGGCTTTTAAGTCGCTGGTTGATACACGTGCATGTGGATTCGATGGCCCTGCAATGTTACGAGTTACGGTTGATAAATCGAAACGCAGCACACGCGGATATTCTGCTTGTTTCATCTCCGATGCCCAAAGACCCATTTCTTTGGCATAGGTTTCAACCAGTTTAATTTGATCCGCTTCACGACCCGTTAAAGTCAAATAATCAATGGTGTTTTGGTCGATGTAGAACATTGCCGCAGTCGCGCCATATTCAGGGGTCATGTTGGAGATGGTCGCACGATCTCCCACCGACATGCTGTCCGCACCTTCACCAAAGAACTCAAGGTACGCACCGACTACACGTTCTTTACGCAAGAATTCAGTCAATGCTAAAACGATGTCTGTTGCGGTAATGCCGGCTTGACGCTGACCAACCAGTTCCACACCAATAATGTCGGGTAGACGCATCCACGATGCACGACCCAACATCACATTTTCAGCTTCTAAACCACCGACACCAATTGAAATTACACCGAGTGCATCGGTATGTGGGGTATGCGAGTCTGTGCCCACACACGTATCTGGATAAGCCACGCCACCACGGTTTTGAATCACTGGCGACATTTTTTCCAAATTAATTTGGTGCATGATGCCGTTGCCCGCAGGAATCACATCGACATTTTCAAATGCTGTTTTAGTCCATTCAATGAAGTGGAAACGGTCTTCATTACGACGGTCTTCAATGGCACGGTTTTTCTCAAAAGCATCTGGGTCAAAACCACCAAATTCCACAGCCAATGAGTGATCGACAATGAGCTGGGTCGGTACAACAGGATTGACTTTAGACGGGTCGCCGCCTTGGTCGGCAATCGCATCACGCAGACCTGCAAGGTCAACCAATGCTGTTTGTCCAAGGATGTCATGACACACTACACGTGCAGGATACCAAGGAAAATCATGCTCTTGACGACGCTCAATCAGTTCTTTTAAAGATTGTTCTAAAATAGCAGGGTCACAACGGCGTACGAGCTGCTCTGCAAGTACTTTTGAGGTATATGGGAGTTTTGCATATGCGCCTGGCTGAATATCTTCTACGGCTTGGCGTACATCAAAATATTCGAGCTGGGTGTTTTGCAGTGGTTTACGGTAGTTGTTATTCATTGTCGTGCCTCTTGCATCATTTTTTTCTGCGGGTCTAATGATTGGCATAGTACACTGCTGAAAAGCCATTTCCCAAATCCTTTATATTTCATATTCTTAGGTATAAAAACAGGGGGTTTTGAAACAATTAGTAACAACTTTATTGAATTATTTGCACTAAATCTGATTTTTTTTGAAAAATAGTGGAAAATTAGGCTAATTCTTTAGTATTAGATCCAGTATTGGTGGGCGATAAATGAGCAATTTGGCTTTTTCCTCATTCACACTAAATGGTGTGGATGCACAAAAATTCCTTCAAGGACAAGTCACGTTAAACGTGGCAGCTTTGGCTGAGAACGTGACGCGCTATACCGCGATCTGTAGTTTAAAAGGTCGTATTCAGTTTGGTTTATGGTTAAAAAAACTTAATCCTGAAAGTTTTGAAATTGTCACAACACAAGATCAAAGTGAAGAATTTGCCAAACATATTAAAAAATTTGGTGCATTTTCTAAAATGAAGTTGGAACAAGCTGCACAAGTCTTCCCAATGATCAATGCTGATACCACAGATTTTAGTCCGACTGAAACGGATATCAATGTCTGGCAACTGCAAGCGATTGAAGCAGGTCAAGCTTGGATTTCGGCAACCACTGCGGAACTGTTTCAACCGCAAGAATTGCGATTGCATCAGCGTGAAGGCGTGCATTATGACAAGGGCTGCTATATTGGTCAGGAAATTATTGCGCGTCTTTGGTTTAAGGCAAAACCGAAAAGTTGGTTGCACCTTGTTCAAGGTACAGGTGATGTTCCTGCCCCTGCAACTCAATTGAATAAGGATATCCAAATCGTCAATAGTATTGCGATTGATGGTGGTTACAAAGCATTGGTTGTGGCTAAACCTGCCGCACTTGAAGAGCTTGATTTACAGGTTTTAGCTTTACCGACAAGTTTAAATGGTGATGTGGCTCGTCCGCAGTAAGTTCAAAAAACTTAGACAGGCTCTCTCCTTCTGACATAATAAATCACGCCGCCTTTGTCATCTGAAAAATAGAATGATTGATCATCAATTCGATAGATATCACAAGGGCGGCCATACACAGTTTTACCCACTAAAAATCCATCCATAAATGTCTGTAGTTTTTGTCCTTTACGCATAATAACAATTTTGTACCCATGACCAATCGATGCATCAGTTGAACCATGCAAAGCAACTAAAAAAGAATTTTTGATCATGTCATCAGTACTTGTCTGATCAAAATAGTCAAAGCCAAGCGCCGATGAATGCGCAGGGAAATAGGCATAGGGAGGCAACACATTTTTACAACCTGACGGACGTTTGAATTTTGGATCTGCAAAAATTTTACCATTCGACGAATAACACGAAGCCCAACCATAATCAGCATCTCGTTTGAGTGCATAAAAAGTTTCATCAGGCTTATTTTTACCCAAATGATCCACGCCTTGATTGGTGGCAAATAAAAATTTACCGATCCATTTCAAACCGACTGCATTACGCAAGCCTTTGGCGAAAATCTTGTGTTCCGAACCGTCAGGATTCATTTCTAAAACGGTCGCTCGAACTTTTTCTTTCTCGGTGCAAGCATTGCAACTTGATCCAACTGAAACATAAATTTTCCCGTTTCCACCGACTGCGATCGTCCGCGTTAGATGCCAGCCACCATATTTATAGCTTAAACCGTAATCAGGAAAGGTAGCCAAAACTTCAGCTTTACTCGTGGATTTAATTTCACCTCGGGTAAATTTTCGTCGGGTGAGTTGGTGGGTTTCAGCTAAATATAACCAATCTTGTCCTTCAGAGTCGGTATAAAACTGGACTGAATTTGGATTCTTTAAGCCTGTCATATAAGGAATGATTTTTCCGAATTGACCCGTTTCAGCATTCCATTCATCCAGAATATAAACGATGCCTTTTTTATTGTCGGTCAAATCGTGCATATCCGTGATAAACATTCTGCCCTCGGGGGATTTGGCGAAAAAACGAACTCGTTTTAAGCCCTCTGCCGCTGGAATGATTTCGTAATTTGGCGGGAGATTTAAAGAAAAATGCGTCCCGTTTTTCAAGTTTACTGCATGAGGAACAAGTTTTGGCTGCCCTGCTAAACTTGCCATTGAACAAACTAAACTTATAAATAAGATTGACAGTATTTTTATCATATTTGAATATGCCTCAATTAATCTTACGAAAAAGAGCCTTCAATTTTATGTTATATAATTTGAATGAAGAGTACATAGCCAAATGCTTTAAGTTAAAAAAACATTCAGACAGATCAATGAAAACAATCAAAATTTTGAGGAATCACCATTAACGACCTATTTATCTGTCGCCGTAACCAATGGCGTAGCCCTGAGTGGTACTGCCACGCAAGGGAACGATTTTTGCTGTTGGCTTTGGCATACACACACGCTCAGCTAGAACCAGCAAACAGGCAAAACATCAAGTGCCAGCCAAAGATATTGTTTGGGCAGATTTAATTGCAATGATGGAGTACAAACACAAACAAGCTTTGCAGGAAAAATTTTCAAAGCAATTGAAACACAAGACCGTTATTGTTCTAGATATTCCTGACGATTATCATTATATGGATGAATAACTCATTGAAATTTTCAAACTTTCAATGAGCACACATTTAACTTAATACTTTTAAAAATAGAAAATTACGTCTATTAAAAATCATGAAACAGCTTATTCATATCTTTCACTACATAATCTTTAAAATGAAAAGCCCGTGCATGTTTTGCATCAAATTTTGCAGTATGACCGTCTTTGTGAAAAATATAGACCCGATCTTCTTTACTCACTAAAAATTCCGCACCCAATTTCATTAATAACGCATCAATCTTATCTTCATCAGCAATAGATTCATCCTGACTTACTTTTAAATAGTTACGCTTAATGCCTTTAATGAACATGGATCTACTCGCTATAAAATTCAACCGAGATTTAAACAAAGATTGGCTAAAAAGCAAAGTTCATTCTGATACTCATTTTATATAAGCAACTCGAACTTTCATTTTTGGCTTTAGATTTTTAAGTAGAAGTAAACATTTCTTCATATTGATTTAACATTCATTATGCAAATAACTACGAAATTCTATTGCAATACACAAATCATATATTTACATTCACACAATTAAACTTATGATGTTGTAATTAAGTCTTCCCTATACCCCCTAAACACATAAATGGAATTATGTGCATGTTTATAAAAGGTTTTTAATACTATGAAAAAAATCATACTTGCTAGTATCATCGCATTATCTTCAAATTTTGCTCTAGCAGAAACGGCAAAACCGTCTATCGATCCTGCCTTTGCCAAAATTGAAACCATGGTCAAAGCCAAGGATATGAAGGGCGCATATCAAGAACTAGATAAATTAGCAAAAACAGGCAACCCTCAGGCCATCTATAATTTAGGTTACCTCACGCAAACAGGTCAAGGCACCGCCAAAGATGAAAAAAAGGCGATTAAGCTATACGAAGAGTCTGCCAATAAAGGCTACCCTGTTGCCAACTATGTATTAGGCAAAAACTATATGGCGGGTACTTTGGGTCTTAAACAAGACATCAATAAAGCCAAACAGTATTTAGAAAAAGCATCTAAACAAGGTTTTGATGATGCTACTGTCGATTTAGCCGTTTTGCTTTTTGCTGAAGGTACGCCTGCATCAGATAAATTGGCATTGCAAAAGTTAGACCCTTTAATTAAAAAGGATAACTATCAGGCAATCCATGCTAAAGCCTTATATGACATTAGTTTAGGCTTTAAAACTAAAAATGAAGCATCGATTAAACAAGGCTTAAAAGGCATGCAGGACTTAGCACAAAACGGCTATATTCCAGCGTTGATGGCTGTCGGCAATATGTTTACCAATGGTAAGATCGTTCCACAAAATCTTGTAGAAGCGAAAAAGATTTTCTCGGCTCTAGCAAAAGAAAACGTGCCTCAGGCAAAAGAGTCTTTAGCGGTGGTGGATAAAATGATTGCTGAAACAGCAAAAAACCCGCTAAAAGCTGAAAAGAAAAGTTAAAGCCTCTCAATCAATAAAACATCCAAATCAACAAAGCCCCTAAAAATCAGGGGCTTTTTTAAATCCTCCCCAACCCTCCTTTTTCAAAGGAGGGAGTTTCAAAAAGATAAAATGATTTTAAATTCCTATAGTTCCCCTCTTTTTCAAAGATGAGAAGCATTGCTTCGCAAGAGGGGAAATTTTTAAATGAGTAATCCATTGAATTACTCTTAACTGACTGGCATTCCCTAAATCAGGGGCTTCTTACTGTCACCCGAATTTACCACCACAATGCAATCAAACTACTGATGCCAATAAAACCCAATATGGTACTTAACATTAAAGCAGTTAAGGCTTTATCGCTCAGTCCATAGTTTTGCCCCAAAATACCCAACACAATGGGCATGGGTAATGCAGCAAGTAACGTCCCTGCATAAAGCATTTCTTGGCTGACATTGGGTAAAATACTGAATAAAACAAAAATCGTCAGCGGCATCAGTACAATTTTAAAACCGACTAAAATCACACTTTGTATATTCAGTGCTTTTAAGCTCATTCCGACCAAACTTGCCCCAATCACGAACAACGCAATTGGAGAAGCTGTTTTACCTAACATCTCTAAAACTTGAACCACGTAAAATGGCAGCTGAATATTCAAAACGACGCAAAGCATGCCCAACACAATAGACAAAATGACGGGGTTTTTAATGACATTGTACAAGGTTTTTTTAAGCAACTGAGATGTCACTTGATGTTGCTGCATCCCCACTTCAGCAATCACTAAAGTTAATGCCACAATGAGTAAATTTTCAATAATTAAGGTCAAAGAAAGATAAATGGCGGCATGCTGCCCGATCAGCATCGTCAGTATCGCTGTGCCAATAAAACCTGTGTTGGACATAGATGCACCCATCGCCAACACCCCAGATTCGGTCAAACGGCATTGAAAATATTTGCGATACAAGAAAAAAGCCAAAGCAAAAATAATCAGCGAACCGCCACCATAAGCAATGAAATAACTGGGATGCCAAATTTCATCGAAACGCTTACTGGCTAAAGCTTGCAGTAAAAATGCAGGTAATGAGATTTTAAAAACAAACTGACTTAAACCTGTAATATGCTCAGGTAAAATAAATTCAAATTTTACACAAATAAACCCCAACAGAAGCAGCAGGCATATCGGTAAAATAACAGTTAAAACCACAGCGACTCCCTATCTTTCAAAAGACCTAGATCGACTTTATCCCTGCCATTTTCTGCAAGCACATTTTAAGGTTGAAAGGGTTTAAACAGTGACTTCACGCCATGTGGCTGGCAGCGTAAATACTGTGGTGCAATTTCAATTTTCGCACCCAATATTGCAGCTGCATGCCAAGGCCAACGTGGCTCATAAAGCAGCGCACGTGCCAAAGCAATCGCATCGGCTTGTCCCTTTGCAAGAATACTTTCTGCTTGCAGCGCTTCAGTAATTAACCCCACCGCAATCACTGGAATATGAAGCGCTTTTTTAACGGCTTCAGCAAATGGCACTTGGTAATTGGCACCTATCTTAATGTCTTGCTGGGCGTGTAATCCCCCACTCGAAACATGAATATAAGCTGCACCTAAATTTTCTAATTGTTTCGACAATGCAACGGTTTCTTCTAACGACCAGCCTCCTTCAAACCAATCTTGAGCAGAAAGACGTACACCAATAGGGAAATTTTCAGGAACAGCAGCTTTCATGCTCTGAAATGTTTCTATTGCCATTCGAATACGATTTTCAAAACAACCGCCATATTCATCACTGCGCTTATTCGCTAAAGGCGACATAAACTGGTGTAATAAATAACCATGCGCGGCGTGTAACTCAATTAAATCAAAACCCGCGTCAACCGCACGAATCGCTGCATCGCTAAAGTCTTGAATAATTTTTTGGATGCCATTTTTTGACAGTTCCTGTGGCGCATGATCGTGATCATTAAATGCAATATTACTGGCTGAAACAGTTTGCCAACCATGCTCTTGATCGGGGCTAAATTGACCTTTGCCATCCCAAGGTTTATCCGTAGACGCCTTTCTGCCTGCATGCGCCAACTGAATGGCAAAAGGCATAGGCGAAAGTGTCTTTACTTTTGTCAGTAATGTTTTGATTTGATCGCGCTGTGTATCATTCCATAGTCCTAAGTCAGCATAACTAATACGCCCTTCTGGCTGTACAGCTGTTGCCTCAACCACACATAACCCTGCCCCAGACAATGCATAATTCGCCCATTGCTGTTCATGCCAATAAGTCACTTCGCCCTGCTCGGTTGCAGAGTATTGACACATCGGCGCAATCACAATTCTATTCTTGAGTTCTAACTGACCAAACTGAATCGGTTCAAATAATAAAGACACTTTTTACTCCTTAAAATGCTTTGGTGATGCTTAAACCCGCGCTCCAATTCACCCCATCTGCGGGTTCAAAGAATCGATTATTGCCATCATTGACAATCACTGAACCGACATAGTTTTCATCAAACATGTTATCGATACGTGCATAACTACGCACTTTCCAATCATTATTTTTCCAGATATAGCCTATATTTGCCGAGGTTACGGTATAGCTAGGTGCTACATCGCTATTGGTGTCATTGACATAAATTTTATCCATATAACGCACATCAATGCCCGCATTAAAGCCCGTTTCAGGCTGCCAGCCTAAAGCAACATAGGCCTGATTTTTTGCGACACCGGGAATGTAGTTACCGCTATAAACAACTTTTTGAGGATCTGAATTCGGAATATCGGCATCAAATGTTGCATCTAAATAGCTATAACTGGCTTGTGCCGTCAAATCACGCCATAATTTTTTATTCCAAGACAGCTCAAGCCCCTCTCGTAAGGTTTTATCGGCATTCTGGAAGGTTGATCGACCATCCAATGTTCCTGCTGAAACAATATCGTCTTGAGTTTCACTGTGGAAAATTGCTGCGGTAAAATTACCAAGAAGATTTTGTGCTTTTAAACCCAATTCATAATTGTCACTGCTTGAAGGTTTTAAAGCAAAGTTAATCCCAGACGTTCCTGTGGTTGGGTAGGCCATTTCAGTAAATGTCGGTGTTTCAAACCCTTTGGCATAACTCAGATACGTGCTCAGTTGAGGACTTATTTCCCAAGTGAATGCAGCGGAAGGCAATAGCTTGTCATAGTCAGTCTTACCACTATCATCAGCATTTGTCCCTTGAATATAGTGATCTTTAGATTGGTAATGCACATTGCTATAACGCAAACCTGTGTCTAAGCGCCAAGTGGGTAAAAACTGCCAAGACGCTTGTAGGTATGGATCTAAATTCCATAAGGTATTATTTTCATCACGGCGTAAATTGCCTTTTACCCCATAATTTCCTGCACTATCAAAGTTTTCATAGCCTTGACGGTCTTCATCCATGGCATCAAAAGCAAATCCTGCGGTAAAACGTGTATTTGGTAGTAAATCTTTACCCGTCCAACGCAGATCAGTCCCGTAATAGTCACGGCTAAAATCAATCACACCACCTGCATGACGCGGATTGGCTTGAGCTGTGTTTGGAATGGATTGATATTGAGTAACTTCACGATGTCCCGCATAAGCCATAGTATAAAGGGCATGTTGGTCATTAATCGGCTTCGTCCACGTTAGTCCTGTTTGGGTTTGATTAATCTCTTTACGGACATCATAAATATTTTTTGCATCATTTACTTGTTTGGGATTGGCTTTCCATTGCTCTCGGGTTAAACCTTGTGGATCATCGGCATTCATATCCACATGATTCACAATCCAGTTCACTTTAGAACCATCTTCTAAATCCCAAGTCAGTTTGGCATTGCTTAAAACTTTGTGCGCTGCACTATGGTCACGATAACCATCGGTATCAAAATAAGAAGAACTCACCACATAACTTGGCTCGCCTGCTTTATCTGCGCCACCTTGTAAGGTCATATTGACACGACCTTTATGATGACTCCCACCTGCATAACCTAACTCGATTGAATCACGCCCTTCACCTTGCTTGGTGCTGGTTAAAACAGTACCGCCAGAGGAATTACCATACAATGATGAAAATGGCCCACCCAAGACTTCAATGTGATCTAGACTGCTTAAATCAATATTCGAGGTTTGCCCCTGACCATCAGGCATGGTGGCAGGAATACCATCGACATATAAACGAATCCCACGAACCCCAAAGGTTGAACGTGCGCCAAAACCACGCATAGACAGTTGTAAATCTTGTGCATAGTTTTCACGGTTATTCAGTTGTAGACCCGGTACACCTTTCAAGATTTCAGATAAATTAACCGCAAGATTATTTTCATTATTTTTTTGTTCAATACGATAGACCGATGCTGGGGTTGCTAACCAGTCAGTATCGGTACGTGTGGCTTCTATTTTTAAGGTTGGAAGTAAAACAGGTTCTGGAGAACCTGCTTCTGCATAAAGATTTTGACAAATACATGCCGTCAAGCAAAGTAAAGTCATATTGATGGACTTTATCGATGATTTACTTTGCATTGAGAAGCCTCTATTTCGGATTAAAAAATGATTTTAGAGCTTAAACCAACTCTCAGCGCATTATCAACTTTCCGTAACAGCAGAATTGATCACATACTGTAACAACGGGGCTAACATGAATAATTTCAATGAATCATATGATTCATTCAGCTTGATATTCTATTGTTCAGCTTATTTTCAATCTATTTTGGGACTCAATTTCTTACAGTATGTGCACGACTCATCTTATGCTTCAATTAAAACTTGTATTCTCGACCATTCATCCCGATATTAGCCATAATCCATTTTAATTTGCTAAAAATGCCTGAATTACCTGAAGTTGAAACCACAAAAACCAGTTTATTGCCTTTAATTGAGCAAAAAGTCATTTCTGTTGAAGTCAGACAATCCAGTTTACGCTGGCCGATTCCTGAAGATATTCAAAAACTAACTGGGCAAAAATTGCTTAAGCTCACCCGACGCTCTAAATATATTTTGGCGGAATTTGAGCACGACAGCATGTTATGGCATTTGGGCATGTCGGGGAGTTTTCGTCTGTGTGAACCCCATACGGAATTGCGTAAACATGATCATTTGATCATTCAATTTGAAGATATAGAACTGCGTTACCATGACCCACGTCGTTTTGGCTGCATTTTATGGCTAGATCAAAACGCTCAAACCAAGCTAATTGATACTTTGGGTCCTGAACCTTTAAGTGACGCCTTTAATGCAGACTATTTAGCAAGCAAATTTAAAAAGAAAAATGTCGCTGCCAAAGTTGCCATTATGGATAACCACATGGTGGTTGGGGTCGGCAATATCTATGCCACTGAAAGTTTATTCAATTTAGGCATTCACCCTGCCCAGCCCGCATCCAGTTTAAGTATGCAGCAAATTGAAAAATTAGTAATCGAAATCAAACGGATCTTAAAACAAGCCATAGATTTGGGTGGCTCAACCCTACGTGACTATAGTAATGCCATGGGCGAAAATGGTTATTTCCAACAAACCTTATTGGCCTATGGCCGTGCAGGTGAAATGTGTGTGAACTGTGAAACCACTTTAGAAAATTTAAAACTCGGACAGCGTGCCAGTGTATTTTGTCCGCAATGTCAGCCTTTAAAAAACGTTAAAATGCTCACCAAGACACCATCTAAAGGGAATAAAGCATGAAATCTGCCATCGTGCGTCACATTTTAGTCAAAGACAAAGCATTGGCTGAACAGTTAAAAAAGAAAATTAAAGCGGGTGCAGACTTTGCCCAAATTGCCAAACAACATTCCACCTGTCCTTCAGGCAAAAAAGGCGGTGAACTGGGTGATATCAAGAAAGGACAACTGGTCGGCCCGATTGATAAAGCAGTATTTACCTTAGCTGAACGTGAATTGCATGGCCCAATCAAAAGTCAGTTTGGTTGGCATTTACTCGAAATTAAGTTCCGAATGGATTAATCATCCTAAATTCCTTTTTTTCAAACAGGGACTTATCCTTCCAGAGTAAGTTTTAAAGCACTACTGGAAAATGAAGTGCAAGAAAGGAAGATTGGAAGAAATTCAATTAAAAAACGGCACTACACGTGCCGCTCTTTTATCCTTCCACAATTTAAACTTGTGGACGACGTTTCAACTCATCACGGATTTCACGTAACAATTCGATATCTTCTGGCGTTGCAGCGGGTGCTTCTACAGGCGCTTCTTGTTTACGCAAACGATTCATGACTTTAACCAGTAAGAAAACCACCCAAGCTAAAATCAAGAAATTAATAAATACTGTTAAGAAACTACCATACTGTAAAACATTGACCCCTGCTTTTTGTAATTCCTCAAGCGTTTGTAAATTATTCAGGTTATCTCCCAACACAACGAACCATTGTGAAAAATCAACGTCACCACCTGTAATCACAGAAATTAAAGGCATCAATACATCTTTTACCAATGAATCAATAATTTTACCAAAAGCACCACCAATGATGACACCAATCGCCAAATCCATCATATTGCCTTTAATGGCAAACTCTTTAAATTCTTGAACGATACTCATGAAACTCTCCAGCTCGCTTTGTCATATTCTTTTATTAAAATATTTTTAAACCGTTCCATATCAAAAATGTGAAACAGTTCATATAGATGAGTAATTTACTCGGAATTAAATGCTTTTAGAATATTTAGTTGCTCATTTCAAACAAAAAAAATGCTATCAACGAATTGATAGCACCTTTTTATGACCAAACGCAGTCATGGACAATAATTAAAAATTATTTACCACGGTTACGTTTACGTTCGTTTTCAGTCAACCAACGTTTACGGATACGTACTGACTTAGGTGTAACTTCAACTAATTCATCATCTTCAATGAATTCAAGCGCTTGTTCAAGCGTGAAACGAATTGCTGGCGTTAACGTTAATGCTTCATCTGTACCAGATGCACGCATGTTGGTTAACTGCTTCGCTTTAGTTGGGTTAACCGTCATGTCGTCAGAACGTGAGTTCATACCCACGATCATACCTTCATAAACTTCTAACTGTGGTTCAGCAAATAGACGACCACGGTCTTGTAATGTAAACAATGCAAACGCTAAGCAAGTACCGTTAACCATTGAAACAAGTACACCGTTTTGACGCTTCGCTACAGTACCAGCTTTCGCTTTACCATAATGAGAGAAGCTTGAAGTCATAATACCAGTACCAGAAGTAATGGTTAAGAATTCAGAACGGAAACCGATCAAGCCACGTGAAGGAACAGTTGCTTCAATACGGATACGGCCTTTGCCGTCAAGTTCCATATTGGTCATTTCGCCTTTACGGAAGCCCATTTGCTCCATGATTGAACCTTGATGTTGTTCTTCAACGTCAAAAGTTACATTTTCATACGGCTCTTGGATTTCACCATCAATTTCTTTCATGATTACTTCAGGACGAGATACACCCATCTCGAAGCCTTCACGACGCATGTTCTCAATAAGAACAGACAAATGAAGCTCACCACGACCAGATACTTTGAAACGGTCTGGAGAATCAGTATCTTCAACACGTAAAGCTACGTTATGAATCAATTCGCGGTCAAGACGTTCACGAATATTACGTGAAGTTACAAATTTACCTTCGCGACCAGCAAACGGTGAGTTGTTTACTTGGAATGTCATCGAAACTGTAGGTTCATCTACAGACAATGGCGGTAAAGCTTCAACATTTTTCGGATCACAAATCGTGTCAGAAATGTTCAACAAATCAAGACCTGTGATACATACGATATCACCTGCAGAAGCATCTTCAACGTCTACACGGTCAAGACCATGGTAACCCATCACTTTTAAGATACGGCCGTTACGTGTTTTGCCATCTTTGTCGATTACAGTCACTTGCGTGTTTGTTTTAACCGAACCACGTTGGATACGACCAATACCAATTACACCTACGAAACTATTATAGTCAAGAGATGAAATTTGCATTTGGAACGGGCCATCAACGTCAACTTTAGGTGGTTCAACGATGTCAACAATTGTTTCAAACAATGGCGTCATATCTTCAGACATTGCTTCAACATCACGACCAGCAATACCGTTAATTGCAGAAGCATATACCACTGGGAAGTCTAACTGCTCGTCAGTCGCACCAAGGTTATCAAATAAATCAAATACTTGATCCATTACCCAGTCAGGACGTGCGCCTGGACGGTCAATCTTGTTTAATACAACGATTGGCTTAAGACCACTCGCAAATGCTTTAGATGTCACAAAACGAGTTTGTGGCATTGGACCGTCTTGTGCATCAACGAGAAGTAGTACGCAGTCAACCATAGACATTACACGTTCAACTTCACCACCGAAGTCAGCATGTCCTGGGGTGTCGACGATGTTAATGCGGTATTCAATATCTGTACGTTTGTCTAACCATTTGATTGCAGTGTTTTTTGCAAGAATGGTAATACCACGTTCAGACTCAAGCGCGTTAGAATCCATAACACGTTCAATCTCGCCCGCGCGGTCACCGAGAGCACCAGATTGTTGCAAAAGTTTGTCTACAAGAGTGGTTTTACCATGGTCAACGTGCGCAATAATGGCAATGTTGCGGAGAGTTTTAATATCTGACATGTAAATTCGATACGCTTTAAATTTGAGGGCAAATTATACAGAAAAATACTCACTTTTAGTAGTGACAGTTTATTGACAGTTACAAGTTTTTTTAAAAAATCGCTCTTTTTTTGGTTTGTAAAGTCCTGTAACTCGATTAGAATAGCCATAAATTGCTGCTGTACCGTTTTCAAATGTCTGATTTAACAAACTCTCCCGAGCAAAAAGATCATCTTGATTTGGTTTATGGATTAAACGATCGTCCAAAACCATTCATCGCTTTTTTAGCTGCACTGCAACATTTATTGGCGATTATTGTCCCGATTGTTACCCCCGGCTTACTGATCTGCTTAGCTTTAGGTGTCTCAAAACAAGACACCAATATGATTCTTTCCATGTCTTTGGTGATCTCAGGGATTGCGACTTTTTTACAATGTAAAAAAGTGGGTCCATTTGGCGCAGGCTTACTGATTGTTCAAGGCACCAGCTTTAACTTTATTGGCCCCATTATTGGTATTGGTTCTGCCATGGTTGCAGCAGGTACACCTGTTGAAGCGGTCATGGCCTCTATTTTTGGGGTGGTCATTGCGGGTTCATTTATTGAAATGGGCGTATCTCGTATTCTGCCTTGGGTAAAAAAACTCATTACCCCGTTGGTGACGGGTATTGTGGTGCTGCTGATTGGTTTGACCTTAATTAAAGAAGGTCTTATCAGCATGGGTGGCGGTTATCAAGCCATGAGCGATAAAACGTTTGCCAATGCCGACAATCTCATCATGTCATGTACAGTATTGGCGATCATTGTTGTTTTAAATCGTATTCGTATCGTCTGGGTCAAAAGCTCGGCTATTCTCATTGCTTTAGTGATTGGTTATGTTGTTGCTGGTTTTATGGGACATCTTAATTTTTCAAGTTTAGAAGATACTCCCCTCATTCAAATTCCAACCCCGATGCATTTTGGTTTAAGTTTCTCATGGAGCTTATTTATTCCAATGGCATTTATCTATTTAGTGACCTCTTTGGAAGCGATTGGTGATGTCACTGCAACTTCAAAAATATCCAATCAACCTGTAGACGGCCCAGTATGGATGGAACGTATTAAAGGTGGTGTACTGGTCAATGGTGCAAATTCATTTTTGGCGGGTATTTTTAACACCTTCCCAAGTTCTGTTTTTGCACAAAACAACGGTGTCATTCAACTGACGGGTGTTGCAAGCCGTTATGTCGGGATCTGGATTGCGGCTTTATTGGTTATTCTGGGTTTATTTCCTGCTGTTGCAGGTGTGATTCAGGCCGTACCACAAGCAGTACTGGGTGGTGCAGTCATGGTGATGTTTGGTGCTGTTGCAGCTTCAGGCATTAATATCCTGTCGGGTATTCAACTTGACCGTCGTGCATTACTAATTATTGCGATTTCCTTGGCCTTAGGCTTAGGTGTGGCACAAGTACCGCAAATTCTTGAACACCTTCCTGAATTATTCCGTAACATTTTCAGTTCTGGTGTTGCGACAGGCGGTATTGCAGCATTGTTATTAAACATTATTCTTCCTGAATCGAAGAAATAATTTCATTTCAGCATCAACCCTGCCCAGCATTGTCTGGGCAGAGTTTTTCAATGGCGAGATAAAAAATGGATCCTAGAAGTGAAGTTGTCATTCGACAGCACGAATATCTGTCTGGACGTGTACTACTCATTAATGCACCTACGGATGACTTACTTTCCAATTTAGAAAAAGACATCACTCCATGTATATGGACATGGAACTATAACGAATTACAATATTTTCAGTCCCAACAAGCCAATGTACATTTTGGTGTTGATCTTCCTACAGATGATTTTGACCAAGCGATTATTTTTGTCCCGAAGTCCAAAGAGCTGCTTAATTACCTCCTACATAATGTGGTCAGCCGTTTAAACGTCGGTGCTTCAGTTTTCCTTGTTGGAGAAAAAAAAGCGGGTGTTGAACGTGCAGCCAAACAGTTACTACCGTTTGGTCCAGCCTGTAAATTAGATAGCGCACGTCACTGTCAGATGTGGCAAATGACGGTTGAAAAAACCGTGACAGCGAAAAAACTGGATGATTGGGCACAACAATATACCGTTCCTACACCCAATGGTGACTTAAAGATCTGTGCCTTACCGGGCGTATTTAGTCAGAATCGTTTAGATATTGGTACTGCGGTGCTGTTACCTTATTTATCACAAGTCACTGCGGGTAAAATTGCCGACTTTGGTTGTGGTTCAGGTGTCATCAGTGCTTATTTAGCAAAACTCAATCCGAAAAATCGGATTTTTGCCATGGATGTTGATGCTTTTGCTTTGGCTTCCACCCAAATGACCTTTGAAAAAAACAATCTTGCGCCAGAACAACTTGAAATTACAGCAGTGACTGGTATTGAAGATGCACCGCTATTCTTGCATGCCATTGTCAGTAATCCGCCATTCCATCAAGGTATTCAAACCGATTACAACGCCAGTGAGAGTTTATGCAAAACGTCACGACGTCATTTAAAATCGGGCGGTGAATTATGGATTGTGGCCAACCGCTTTCTAAATTATCCATTATTAATTGAGCAAAATTTTGGTCAATGTACAACTAAAGCAGATCAACAAGGCTTTAAAGTGCTGTTCGCCAACACTCAAAAAAAATCTAAGGAACAATGATGAGTGACATTGATCAACCACACTTACAGCGTAAGCTTGGTGCTCGCCATCTGAATATGATTGCGATTGGTGGCTCCATCGGCACAGGTTTATTCCTCGCTTCTGGTGCAACCATTGCCAATGCAGGTCCCGGCGGTGCATTACTCGCTTATGCGCTTATTGGTGTAATGATTTATTTCTTAATGACAAGTTTGGGCGAACTTGCCACGCACAATCCCACTTCAGGTGCATTTTTTACCTATGGTACTAAATATGTAGAAGGCGGTTTTGGTTTCGCCTTGGGTTGGAACTATTGGTACAACTGGGCAATCACGGTTGCTTTTGAACTGGTTGCGGTTCAGTTCATTATGAAATTTTGGTTTCCAGATATTCCCGGCTTCTACTGGAGTGCCATTTTCCTTGCAATTATTTTTGCAATTAATTCACTGACCGTGAAAAGTTTTGGTGAAAGTGAGTTTTTATTCTCACTGGTCAAGGTCATTGCGATTATTGTCTTTATTATTATTGGCATTGCCATGATTGCAAAAATCATCCTAACACCGAATATGGTCACTTTCTCCAACTGGACCAAAGGTGATGCGCCTTTTGTCGGTGGACTACAAGCCATGATTGGGGTGGCCATGATTGCCGGATTCTCCTTCCAAGGTACAGAAATGGTCGGGGTTGCCGCAGGAGAATCTAAAGATCCTAAAAAAACCATTCCTGTTGCCATTAAGCAAATTTTTTGGCGAATCCTATTATTTTATGTGGTGTGTATTTTCATTATTGGCACACTTGTCGCTTATGATGATCCTCGTCTTTTACAAGCCGCGGCTAGTGATAACATCACCCTTTCGCCATTTACATTATTGTACGAAAAAGCAGGTTTTGCCTTTGCTGCAAGTTTAATGAATGCAGTCATCTTAACTGCCATTTTATCTGCGGGTAACTCGGGAATGTATTCATCTACACGTATGCTATTTGACATGGCACGTGAAGGTCGTGCACCGAAATGGTTTGCAAAACTCGATACTCGTGGTGTACCCATGAATGCACTTTATGCAACGACTGCAATTGCAGCACTCTGTTTCTTAACCACATTTATTGGTGAGCAACAAGTGTTCAATTGGTTGCTTAATATGTCAGGAATGTGTGGCTTTATCGTCTGGTTAGGCATTGCGATTTCACACTATCGTTTCCGTAAAGGCTATTTAGCGCAAGGGTATAAACTGGAAGACTTAGCATATACAGCAAAGTTCTTCCCTTTTGCACCATGGTTTGCCTTTATCCTCTGCTCGATCATTATTCTAGGTCAAAACTATGAAGCACTGATTGGTGGAAAAGTAGATTGGCTAGGTTTGGCTTCGACTTACATTAGTATTCCGCTCTTTCTTGTCATTTGGTTAGGTTATAAATGGAAATATAAAACCAAGCTTATTCCATATAAAGACATGGATGTACAACCTGTCAATGTAGAAAATGATTAATTTTTACTTAAATAAGAAGCAGCCTTCGGGCTGTTTTTTATTGTGCAAAAATCATAAAGGTCTGGGTAACTTGGTCTTTTAATATAGCTATAGCTCACTTCTCAATAAGCGACAATCATGCAAAATAAAACGCTTTTAAATATGGTTGTTCTGATGCAGATATGAGTAAAACTTTAACCACTTTTATGCGGGTGAAATGTCTTGAGTCACAAAGGCTGGGTTCAACCACAGAGCAGAAAATTACATGAGTAAAAATCAAACTCAGCATGTAATAACTCCGACTTTGAATTATTAGACTTTTTTCATAGGGTGCTTTTTGGTCAACAGAAGTGGTTCGTAAAGCCAAAATTAAAAATAAATTTTAGTAAGTATTGGATTCATGAATATGACATGGATAGCACACGTTTCCCATCCTTGCGCTGCATTTTAAATGCGGTACATTAAAACTTACTCAGGATATTGTGTATAGGAAACAAAAGGTTTTGTCTTGCGTGGCAATGCTAGTGATTAACCTTTCAAAAGTAGCGCTCATGCCTATGCAAAGGCATAAAAACTGAATCGATCAAATGAGACAGTGCTGATTTAAAAAAAT
>OFRD01000227.1_pt1 | contig 21189 bp, 19 predicted proteins | sample 1543041 | NCBI WGS metagenome assembly OFRD01 (sample SAMN07774234, study PRJEB24372) | wastewater metagenome | isolation source: Exp Tend CN 100WW | collected 2016-02
GAAGCGCGTTGCGCGAATCCGCAACAAGCGCCGCAAGATGACGCAGCACCGGACCCGCGTCACAAAATCCGCTGCCCGCCAGAATAATTCCAAGTTGCGCGCTCTTGGTCAGTTTCAAACTTTGTCTGCGATTAAATAAATGCTGCAATCCCGCGAAGTGAAGCGGATCATTTCCAGCTTCGGCCGCGGCGCGCAAGGTTGGTTCAAGCAACGCCGGATAGCGGCCACATAATTCAGAGGCGCGAATTGCCATGGGTGAATCTAAATACACATTCATTCCATGCAGTTTATTTAAACGCGATAATTCCGCCAAGCGCAACAATAATGTTTGCGCGCGACCAAGGGCAAATGTTGGCGCCAGTATTTTTCCACCCCGAGCCGCGACCCGTTGCACAACTTCCGCAAGCGCATCGGCCGAGGAAGAACTAGCGGAAAAATTCCGCGCGCCATTTGTGCTTTCCATCAGCACAATATCCACATCGGGCAGTAATTCACGCGCGCGAAGCAGGGGACTGCGAGCGGGTCCTAAATCCCCAGAAAACAGCACTTTTCGCTCAATTCCATTTAGTATAAATGCAACTTCAACACTGGCGGAACCTATAATGTGCGACGCGTCGTGAAATCGAAATCGCAAACCCGGTTTAATCTCGCGCCACACATTATATTCAATCGGGCAAATAGTTTCCGCCGCAAGCATGGCATCGTGCGCGTCGTATAAAATTGGTGGCTCGGAACTTGAGGCTTTACTTTTTGTTCCAGGCTCTGGCGGCGGATCAATAACCCGCGCGATAGGTGTTGTTCCATTGCGCCACTCCTCATGGCGAAGAACTTGCAATGACGCGCTTGATCGCAATACCCGTGGCAATAAATCCGCCGTTGGCGGAGTGGCAAAAATTGGCGCGGCGCAACGAAGGCGGGGCAGCATTCCAAGCCGACCGCAATGGTCAACATGGGCGTGCGTCACAATTACGCCATCCACATGCGGCCAATCGATTTCTGGAACCTGCAGATTTCTATGCTCTTGTTCTGGCGACCCTTGGAAAAGTCCAAAGTCAATCACCACGCGTCCGCGCGGCGTGTCCAACAATGTGCAAGACCCCGTTACTTCTCCCGCAGCACCTAATAATGTGATCGTTGCTCGTTCAGACACTGAATCTGAGCATAGCCATCATTTGAAATGACGCAGTAACTTGGTCAAACCAACTTTGGCTGGGTACAAATACAATTCAACATGCCGAAAGTGGCGTTGGAGCAACCCAAAAGCGACACAAACACACCCAAGCCCCCCAATTGCCACGAAGGCCGAACCCTAAACCTGAATTTAGTCGCCCGCACACGCCGCAATGGCCGCCTTTAGCTCCGCCTTGGCATCCTTGGAAGGCATGAACTCGTGCCCAATGAAGCCGCGATACCCCGTGGCAACAATCGCCCGCATGATCGCCGGGTAATACAACTCTTGTTTCGTATCAAGCGGCCCGCGACCCGGCACGCCAGCTGTGTGATAGTGAAGAATCCACGGCGCAGCCTTTTGAATGGTTCGGATCACGTCGCCCTCCATAATTTGCATGTGATAGATGTCGTACAGCAGCCGCACGCTCGCTGCGCCTGCCAGCGTGCACACCTGCAATCCCCAGGCCGTGTGGTCAGCTTGATATCCAGGGTGGTCCACGCGGCTGTTGAGCAGCTCCAGCAGCAGCGTTACGCCGGCAGCCGCTGCTGCTCCGGACACGCGCGCAAGGCCGGCTGCCGTGATGTGCGCAGCCTCCGCATCCGTTGCACTGTGGCGGCTGCCGCTAAAGCAAACCAGGTTTGGAATGCCCCACTGCGCGGCCAGCGCTATGTTGGCGCGCAGCTCCTGCTCGATGCGCGCGTGCTGGTCCGCCCGGTTCAGGCCCAGCTCAATTGAAGCGTGGCCGGCCGTCGCTGAGATTTGCAGCCCGCAGTCTTTTACACGCGCCCAATGTTCGGGCGGCACAAGGTCAATGGCAGTGAAGCCGGCATGCCGGGCAGCCGCCAGGAATTCATCCGCAGCCAGCAGCGCGGGCACAAAGCACCACCAAGAAACCGATTGCGTTATTTTGCCCATAATCAAATCTGTGCGCGCAGCACCCCGCCGGTTGCGCTTACAATTACGCAATTCTAAGCCAGCCGGAGCTTGCGCATGCCCGTTACAACCGCACCAGAGGAATCCTTCAGCGCCAGCGTGGACCGCATGGTGGACCGCGCGCTTGCGCATGTAAATTTGCCGCCCGGCCTGGCCGGGGAAATAAAAGCCGTCAACAGCGTGCTGCAGGTGCAGTTCCCGGTAAAGCTGCGCGACGGCAGCTATCACGTGTTCAAAGGCTGGCGCGCCGTGCACAGCACGCATCGCCTGCCCACCAAGGGTGGCATCCGCTATGCGCCAAATGTTTCACAAGACGAGGTGGAGGCGCTGGCGGCGCTGATGACATACAAATGCGCGATTGCGGACGTGCCGTTTGGCGGCGCCAAGGGCGCGCTGATTGTTGACCCGCGCCAGCACGATGCGGCCGAGATGGAGGCAATCACGCGGCGCTTTACGCGCGAGCTGGTGGAGCATGAGTTTATGAGCCCCAGCGGCAATGTGCCCGCCCCGGACATGGGCACGGGTGCGCGAGAGATGGCGTGGATGGCGGACGAGTACAAGCGCCTGCGCCCGCAAGACATCAACCACCTTGGCTGCGTCACTGGCAAGCCGGTAACCGCCGGCGGCATTCGCGGACGCGTGGAGGCCACCGGCCGCGGCGTGCAGTATGTGCTGCGCGAATTCTTCCGCCACCCGGAGGATGTGCAGCGCGCCAAGCTCAGCGGCGGGCTGCAGGGCAAGCGCATGGTGGTGCAGGGGCTGGGCAATGTGGGTTACCACGCCGCAAAGTTTTTGTCTGAAGAAGATGGCGTGCGCGTGATTGCCATTCTGGAACATGACGGGCTGCTGTTTGCACCAGACGGCCTGGATGTGGAAGCGGTGCGCCAGCACATCAGTGCCCGCGGTGGCGTGGCAGGTTTCGCCGGCAAGGCGCAGCACCAGCCGGACTCACGTGCGGGCCTGGAATTTGAATGTGACATCTTGCTGCCGGCTGCAATGGAAAACCAGATCACGGTGCACAATGCAGCGCGCGTGCGCGCACCGCTGCTGGTGGAGGCTGCCAACGGGCCCGTGAGCTTTGCGGCCGATGAGATTCTGCGCCAGCGTGGCGTGGTGATTTTGCCGGACGCACTGGTAAACTGCGGCGGCGTGGTTGTCTCATACTTTGAATGGATCAAGAACCTCTCGCACATCCGCTTTGGGCGCATGCAGCGCCGGCTGGACGAGCACCGCGGCGAGCAATTTGCAAATGCACTGGAGCAAATGACGGGCAAAGCCGTGCCGGCGGCCCTGCGCGCCGACCTGGTGTCCGGTGCGGATGAGCTGGCATTGGTGCGCTCCGGCCTCGATGACACGATGCGCATTGCATATCAGGAGATTCGCTCCGTGCTGCTGAACGAGCCGGCGGTGCAGGACTTCCGCACCGCAGCCTTTGTGGTGGCGCTGCGCAAGATCGGCACCACGCATTTGGAGATGGGCGTCTGACGCCGGCACCAATGCCAGACCTCACCCTGACCGCCGAGCACGAGCAGCTGCGCAAGGCAACGCGCGACTTTGCGCAGCGCGAGATTGTGCCGATCGCTGCCGCGCATGACGAGAGCGGCGAATTTCCGCTGCGCACCGTAAACATGATGGGCAAGCTGGGCCTGATGGGCATTGAAGTGCCGGAGGAGTTCGGCGGCGCGGGCATGGACCCAATGTCTTACGTGCTGGCCATGCTGGAGATCAGCAAAGCTGACGCTGCGCACGGCACCATCATGACGGTCAACAACTCGCTGGTGTGCCACGCACTGCTGCACTATGGCAGCGCCGCACAAAGGCAGCGCTACCTGCCGCGCGTGGCAAGCGGCGAATGGATCGGTTCCTACTCGCTGACCGAGCCCATGTCCGGCTCCGATGCGGGCACAATGCTCTCGCGTGCAGTGCGTAGTGGCGACCACTACCGCATCAACGGCCGCAAGAGCTGGGTGACGAGCGCACCCGTGGCGCGCATCATTTTGCTCTTTACCATGACGGCGCCGGAGCTGGGCCACCGCGGCATCAGCGCCTTCATCATCGACACCACGCAGGCGGGGTTCAGCCGCGGCAAGACGGAGCCCAAGCTGGGCATTCGTGCCTCGGCCACCAGCGAAATTATGTTTGATGACTACCGCTGCGCGGTGGAAGACCGCATTGGCGCAGAGGGCGAGGGCTTCAAAGTGGCCATGGCCGTGCTGGATGCCGGCCGCATCGGAGTGGCTGCGCAAGCGCTGGGCATCGCCGAGGCCGCCTACGAAGCAGCGCTTGCCTATTGCAAGCAGCGCGAGGCATTCGGCAAAAAGATCGGCGAGTTTCAGGGGCTGCAATTTCAAATTGCGGACATGAAGCTGCGCATTGAAGCAGCGCGCCTGCTTACTTACAGCGCCGCACTTGCCAAGGCGCGCACGCAAACCCACGGCGGGCGCTACACCTTGGAAGCCAGCCTGGCCAAGCTGCACGCTTCCGAGACGGCGATGGAATGCGCACACCGCGCGCTGCAGATGCACGGCGGCATGGGCTACTCCAAGGAGCTGCCGGTTGAGCGCTACTTCCGCGACGCAAAGATCACCGAGATCTACGAAGGTACAAGCGAGATTCAGCGCACCATCATTGCGCGCCATGAGCTGGGGCTGCGCTAGCAGCACCGGCTGCGGCCAACTGGCACCAATCAAGCCGCCAATGTGGCTGCAAGCGGTGCCTGGTGGCGCAGACGCCATGGCCGCTTGCGACTGTTTTTCAGGCGAAGTTTGACATTTCAATCAAAACGCATAGACTTATCTTTTAGGCCGAAGTGGCGGAATTGGCAGACGCGCTACGTTCAGGGCGTAGTGATCGCAAGGTCGTGTGGGTTCAAGTCCCACCTTCGGCACTCTTTGCGGTGTGCGCCGGCAGCTGGACCCGCCACGGCTGCAATCGGTGAGCTAAAAATCCCCATGTTAAATTCATGACCACAAGTTCGCGGAAGCGCTGGCCGAAAATCTCCCCGGTTACGATGCTAATGGCGGTGGCTGGCATGCTGGCGCTGGTGTCTGTGGGTGTATACCGCAGCAAACTGGTGCAACTGGCGGACATTCGCGCGGAGCGCAGCCGGCTGCAGGCAGAGCTGGCCGCTGAACAGCAGCGCTCTGTAGATCTGCGTGCCACGCAAGCCTACTTGGAAAGCCCCAACGCCGTGGAGAATGAAGCGCGCAAACTTGGCTACGGTTTCGCAGATGAGACGCGCGTAATTGTGGTTACGCCGGCAGGTTATGTGGCGCCCCCGCCGCCGCCGCCGCCGCCGCCACCGGAGCGCCCGCAAAACTGGCGCGTGTGGTGGGAGCTGTTCTTCGCAACCGAAAACTAAAGCGTTGCGGAACGCGTTTGGAATGCCTGCTGTTGCGCCACTTGCGCGCGCATGCGCAGCCAGAAACGGCTTCTGTGCACTTGATGATGTTAAATGCAGCCTGTGACTACGCGCCTGCGCTGCAGCCCGCACTTGCGGCCACAGCCGGCGCAGCCAAAGCTGTTGGCGGATCGAAGTTGAGGCTAAGGTCCGAGCAATCGAGGCGGTAGCCGCAGCGCGCACACGCTATTTTGCAGGCATGCGCCTGCATGCGCGCACCGCAGCAGTCACAATGCATTACAAACATGGGCGCAGCGGGCGGATGCATACGGCGGCAAGTTTACCAGCCGCTGCGCTGCAGGCACTGGTTATAATGGCACGCATCGACTAACAGAAATGGAGCATTGAATAAATTATGAGCTCTTCTTTAAAAACTCAGCATGCGGCGGGCAACTGGCTGCAGCGCATGGACGCAGATTTGCGGGCCGTCTTTCAGGACCATAGTTCAACTGCGTTTAAACGTGTGAGTAATTTTTTGACGACGCTGATATTCGCGTCGGTCTTTTTTACCGTCATGGACACCGTGGTCACATTCCGCGAGAAATATCACGCCATCTTGGATGTGGTGGAGTGGACCTTGGTGGCCATCTTCACGGTGGAATATCTGCTCAATATTTACACTGCGCCGGACCGCAAGGCATATATCTTCGGCTTGTGGGGAGTCATCGATCTGATGTCTGTGCTGCCCAGCTATGCCAACTTGGGCAATATTAGCGCCCTCAAGGTGCTGCGCCAGCTGCGCATTCTGCGCTTCATGCGAATCTTGCGGATTTTAAAGCTGGCGCGTGGCGTCACCGAAAGTTTGGGCAAGACTGCGAATGCAGATACCAATGTGCGCATGAACCTGACAATCTACGGTGTTTCGCTTTTTACCGTGATCATGATCTCCAGCACGCTGATGTATTTTGCCGAGGGCAACAACGAAGGCACGTTGTTCACCTCCATCCCGCAGGCAATGTGGTGGAGCGTGGTCACTATCACCACCGTGGGATACGGGGACATGTATCCCGTAACAGTTGGCGGGCGGCTGGTGGCCGGGGTTACGATGTTTGCCGGCTTGTGCCTGTTTGCAGTGCTATTCAATGTGGTGGGAAAAGTGCTGATGAAGGCGCTGTTCGGACAGAGTGATTTGGAAAGCACCGAGATTGCGGACCCGAATGCAGCGCCTGTGGCTGCGCCTGCGCGCCGCACCGGGAAAGCTGGCAGCTGTGCGTGCGGGCGCGGGCTGGAAGCGGACTGGCGCCTGTGCCCGCACTGCGGGCTGCTGGTTACTTAGCCGTCGATCAAGCCGGTTCGGGCAGTGCAGCCAGCAATTGCTGCGCGCGTTCGGCGCTGAAGCTGCCGGCTCCCAGCTGCAGCGTGTTGGCTGCGCCGGCTGCCACGCCATGGCGCAGCGCAGCGGGCAAGGGAGCGCCCGCGCAGAGCGCGGCCGCCAGCCCCGCAAAAAAAGAATCGCCGCTACCCACCGCGCACAGCGCCGCCACCTGCGGCGCGCTGCAAAAATAAGTTTTGCCGGCGCCATCAATTGCCAGCGCGCCGGCTGCGCCGAGAGTCACCACCACCTGCTGTGCGCCGCGCGCGCGCAGATCCGGCAGCGCCTGCCGCACATCCTCAATTCCGCGCAAGGCGCGTCCCAGCAGCGCGGCGGCTTCGTTCTGGTTTATTTTTAGTAGGGCCGGGCCGGCCGCCACCGCCGCCGCCAGCTGTGCGCCATGCGTATCCAGCAGCACGGGCACGTTGTGGCGCTGCGCCAGCTGCACCACTTGCTGCAATCCGTCCACCGGGTCCGCCGGGCGGCAGCTGCCGCATACCGCCAGAAAGCGCGCATGTGGCAGTTGCTGTTGCAGCGCTGCCAGCAGCCGCTCCCATTCGCCAGGTTGCTGCGCTGCTCCCGGCTCGTTCAGCACTGTGTCTGTTCCAGCAGCAGTGTCCACAATAATGGTGCAGGTGCGCGTCTCGCCGGCCACCCAGTACGGCGCATGCGCAATGCCATGCGCAGCCGCCAGCCCACACAGCCGGTGGCCATCCCGGCCGCCCAGCGGCCCCACCACCAGCGCCGGCTGGCCCAGAACGCCCAAGGCGCGCGCAAAGTTGTAGCCCTTGCCGCCCGCCTGCAGCAACACCTGCGTGGCGCGCCACACGCCGCCCGGCGCCCAGCCTGCCAGCAGCAGCGTTTTATCGATGGCGGGGTTGGGTGCGCAAACAAGAATCATAAAATGCAGCCGCGCATTACAATTGGTGCATGCGCCCACACAATCGCGTGCCAGCGGCTGGCGTCAATTGTATTGCATGCGCCCGAGTTCAAATCACCATGTCTGCAAAACGGAAAATGTATGAGCCAACTTAACCTGCCGGATGACCCGCGCCCGCTGATGGTGGAGCTGGCGCGCCTGATGTACGCCCGCCACCTCACCAACTCCGCTGGTGGAAACTTGAGCTGCCGTGTGGGAGCGCATACCTTCATTACGCCGCGCTATGCGGGCAGCAAGCAGCGCTGGAACCTGCAGCCTGCGCAGCTGATTGTGCTCGACGCGCAAGAGCGCGTGCTGGAGGGCGACGCAGCCCTGCTGAGCCGCGAGAGCAAGCTGCACTTTGCCTGCCTGCGCGCGTTCCCTGCCGTCAACGGCGTCATTCACGCGCACCCGCGCCACCTGAGCGTGTTTGCAAATGCAGGCCGGCCGCTAACGCCCACGGTGGAGTACACGCACAAGTTTGGCGTGCTGGATGTGGTGCGGCCGTTGCCCAGCCACTCTGCGGAGCTGGCAGATGCAGTGGTGGCAGCGTTGCGCCCGCGCGCGGCCACTCTGCAAAACAACGGGCTCGGATTAATTCTGGCGCAGCACGGCGTTGTGGTGGTGGCGCGTGACATGGCCGAAGCGTACGATGTACTGGACCGGTTGGAGGACAGTGCGCATACGCTGTTGCACAGCGCGGCGCTGCCGGCCGGTTAAACCGGCTGCCACAAGCCGGCGGCTGCCCGCTGCGCGAAAGCGCAGCGTTAGCGCGGCTGGCGCGCCTGCACGGCGGCAAACAACGCCAGCGAGCCCGCAATCGCAGCGTTTAAAGAAGCCACCCGGCCATGCATGGGAATGCGCACCAGAAAGTCGCAGCGCTCGCGCACCAGGCGCCGCAGGCCGCTGCCTTCATTTCCAATAACCACCGCCAGCGCGCGGTTTAAATCCATCTTGCCCAGCGGCTGCGCATCCGCTGCCATATCCAGCCCGGCCAGCCAGATGTCGCGCGCGCGCATCTGCTCCATGGCCTGCACCACATTGGTCACCTGCGCAATGCGCATGTGTTCACTTGCGCCCATCGAGGCATCCGCCACGGCCGGCGTAACCCCGCCCGCGCGCCGCTCCGGCAGCACCACGCCATGCACGCCAAACGCCTCCGCACTGCGCAGCACGCGCCCGATGTTGCCCGGCGATTGCACCAGATCCAGTATCAGCAGCAGTGGCAGCGCGCCAGCCGGCACACTGTCGAGCACGTCGCTCAGTTCCACATACGGGTAGTCACCCACGGCCAGCAGCGCACCCTGATGTTTTTCGCCGTGCGCCAGCTGCGCAAGCTTTTCTGCGCTGATGGTTTCCTCGCGCACGCCGCGCTGGCGGGCGGCTGCACGCACAGCATTGGTGGATGCCGGCGTGGCGTCTTCGGCCAGCAGCAAGCGGTGAAAGTCACGCCGGCCGGCGGCCAGCGCCTCCAGGATTGTGTTGCGCCGGCAGAGCAGCTCGCTCACGCTTCTTCAGCCGGCGACTGTCCGGCCTTCCACGTGGTGCCATCTTTGCCATCCTCAAGCACAATGCCCAGCGTGCGCAAGCTGTCGCGAATGTTGTCGCTGGCGGCAAAATCTTTGCGCGCGCGCGCCTGCATGCGCATCTCAATCAGCAGCTGCACCAAGCCCGCCTCGCGCCCAGCATCGCCATCCGCAGCGGCACTGTCCGGGATTACACCCAGCACGCCGCCGCCCAGTTCGGTATAGAGTGCATCAATCGCCGCCAGCGTGGTGCGGCCCGGCTGCGGGCCGGCAGCCAGCATGGCATTTGTCTGGCGCGTCAGTTCAAACAGCGCTGCCAGCGCTGCTGGTGCGTTGAAGTCATCGTCCATCGCCGCGCGGAACGCCGCGCGCGCTTCATCAAGCACACCGCCAAAATCCAGCCCATCTTCCGGCGCAAGGCCAGCTTGCTGCAAGCGCTGGCGCACGGTGCGCACCGGCACCATTAGTCGCTCCCAGCCGCGCTGCGCAGCGCCCAGCGCCATTTCGCTCACATCAATCGGGTTGCTGTAGTGCCCGGAGAGCACAAAGAAACGCAGCACCTCCGCCGCATGGCGCCGCAGCGCATCCTTGATGGTGATGGAGTTGCCGAGGCTCTTGCTCATCTTTACTCCATCCACCGTCAGCGAGCCGGCCAGCAGCCAGTAGTTGGCGTAGGTGCAGCCGGTCAGCGCCTCAGATTGCGCCATCTCGCACTCATTGTGCGGAAAGATGTTGTCGATGCCGCCGCCGTGAATGTCAAAGCTCTGCCCCAAATACTTCATCGCCATGGCGCTGCACTCAATGTGCCAGCCGGGGAAACCCTCGCCCCACGGGCTGGGCCAGCGCATGATGTGCTCCGGCTCGGCGCGCTTCCACAACGCAAAGTCCTCCGGGCGGCGTTTGTCATCGCGGGCTGCCACGCGCGCGCCCTCTTCAAGCTCCGCCACGCGCCGGCCGGAAAGCTTGCCGTATTCTGCGTGCGATGAAACATCAAAATAGACCGAGCCGTTCACCTCATAGGCATTGCCTTTGGCCAGCAATTGCTGCACCGCAGCAATTTGCTCCGGCACATGCCCGCTGGCGCGCGGCATGATGTCCGGCCGCGTGTTGTGCAGTGCATCCATATCATCCAGATAAGAGCGCATGTAGCGCTCCACCACCTCCATCGGCTCCACGCGCTCACGGCGCGCACCTTTTAGAATGCGGTCCTCGCCGCTGTCCAGCAGGTGGCCGACGTCTGTAATGTTTTGCACATAGCGCAGCGCATAGCCGGAATGGCGCAAGTGGCGCACAATCACATCCATCGAAACATACATTTTGGCGTGGCCGATGTGTGCGTGGTCATAGACGGTGGGGCCGCACACATACATAAAGATACGCCCGGGCTCGCGCGGCACAAAGGGTTCTTTCTGGCGCGAGAGTGCGTTGTATACAACCAGCGTCATTGCTTGGCTCCGCTGCGGCGCATGTAGTGCGCTATTCCGGCCGCGTGAAGACCATGCGGCCGGCAGCAGTCTGCAGCACCTTGGTCACCACCACTGCCACCTTGTTTCCAAGGTGGCGCCGGCCGTCGTCCACCACCACCATGGTGCCATCTTCCAAGTAGCCCACGCCCTGCGAGAGCTCCTTGCCTTCCGCACTCACCAGCAGCTGAAAAGTTTCACCGGGCATCAGCACCGCGCGCACCGCGCTGGCCAGCTCGTTAATATTGAGCACCACCACGCCCTGCAATCCGGCCACGCGGTTCAGGTTGAAATCATTGGTCATCACCGGGCAGCCCAGCTTTCGCCCAAGGCGCACCAGCTTCTCATCCACCTCGCGCACGCCGGGCACATCCTCGTCAAGAATCTTTACGGTGTCAGGGAAATCTTTTTGCATGCGTCCCAGAATCTCAAGCCCGCGCCGGCCACGGCCGCGCCGCAGCGTATCCGCAGAATCCGCCACGCGCTGCAACTCAATCAGCACAAAGCCGGGCACCCACAACTGCGCGCCGACAAAGCCGGTTGCAAAGATGTCGGCAATGCGCCCATCGATGATGACGCTTGTGTCCAGCAGCACGCCCGTACTGCTGGCAGCTCCCGGGTTGGCAGCTGCTGCGCCAATGCGCAGCCCGCGCGTGCGCGCGAGAGCAACAATTTCACGCTGGCGGGCCACAAAGAATGTGGTGCCCAGCCACGCACACAGCAGTGCGCCGACCGAGGGCAGCAGCGCGCCGAACGGGAACGGCAGCTGCCCGAGCGGGATGGCCAGCAGCGCCGCCACCACCAGCCCCAGCACCAAACCCAACAAGCCGCTCAGCGCAATCGCCAGCGAAGCTTCGCCTAAAAAGCGCCGCAGCTGCCCGGCAGGGCGGGTGGAGATGTACGGTGTTGCCACCGCTCCAAAGAGCGCCATGGCGATGGGCAGCACAAACCCATCCCAAGGCTGCGCCAACAGATCCGCGACTGGTTTCGGCAGTTCCAAATAAAAGCCAAGCACACCAAAAGCAACAAGTCCAGCAAGACGGGCAATCCGATCGGATGACATAAAACCCCCGAATAAATTAAAAAGGCGGGCCCTGCGCCGGGACCCGCCTTCATCACTCATTTATGAAGTTGTTCGCAAGCACGGGGCGTAATGCCCCGGTGCCAATTAATGAAATTTGCGAACCAGCTCCAACCCCGCCAAGACAGTCAATGAAAGAGAATTAAACCGGTCAGGTGCAAAAAAGAATAAACCGCACCTTTGAAAGTGATTGTAGCGCAATTTGCGGGCAACGCAAGAGCTGCTGCACACATCCCCTTGAAATATTTCCAACGGTAGACCAGTACCCGGACAGCCGCGCGGAGCCAAGCATAGCGTACACTAAAATTTCATTCCCAACTTTAGAGCACTATATATTTTGGAGCTGAGCCATCTACCCACTTGCATTGAGGGTATTTCAACAAATCGATATAGAATATCTGACAAAGCAATTACAATGCTGATGGTAAACAAAGTAAACACGGCGGACGTGGACACAACACCAGTAATTCCTTGATTGTTGATGTATCGCAAAAAAGGCGGGGTCATTACTTTGAGAACTAGAATGTGAACTAAGTAGATGCTATAAGAGATTTTCCCAAGATACAGGAGCGGGCGAATCGAAAGAACTCTCTGCACAGTTGAGCTCGCTACTACACCACAGATCATCAGGGCAGCTCCAACACCATTCCATATCCAGCGCAGGTCATATCCTTCCACTTCTGGAAACACCACTCCAAAAGGATTCCAATAAATAATCAGCCCTACGCTAAGCGTCAAGGCGCCGAAATACGGGAACTTCGAAGGTATCACGAAAGCAATCTTCTCAAATGATTTACTGATCGAGATGCCGAAAGCAAAATGAATGAAATACCAGTGCTTTTTCAGGAGCAGAATTACAAGCAGCCAAAGTGCCCCCAAACTTTGCGTGGCGACAACAATAAAAAATGGGAATAATAGCGACACATTGTATTCGACCGTTAGTGACCAATCCTGCGGTATTAGTCGATTTCCACCACCGGGTACGGGCAAGAATGTTTGCCGAACAACGTCTAGAATTCCGAGCTCGTAACCCCACCGTGATCGCATCCACGGTAACTGATCCGGTATCGTGACGAACTCAGAAAAATGGTAATTCTTGGTAACGGCGTAGCCCAAAAAGCTGAGGCCCAGGACAGCAACAAACGGAATACAAATTCTGGCAGTTCGATTGGCAAGAAACGGCAATAAATCTTTGCTAAGCACGAAGTCACTACCCTTAGTATTGAAAATGCGGTGTGAAAGTACAAATCCACTCAAAACAAAAAATACTGAGACCGATTGCCACCCCATGGTAAAAATTACTACTGGTGTACTCCAAACCCAATTTGGAATAAACGACAAATTATCAGTGTAATATCCCATGTGGCTTATTACCACAGCCATAGCTGCTATTCCCCGAATACTATCCAAGTACTTTAATCTTGTGGTGGGGGAGTTCATCTTGTTTTGGGAACCTCCTGGAATTTTTTTGTGCTTTTACCTGATGTGACGATCTGAAGACCGCTACGAAACTGTGACGTACTCATTTTTCCACGAATGGATCATAGAGGTTACTCGCCCGCGGCAGCCACACCCATAATATTGAAGCCGGCATCCACATAATGCACCTCGCCCGTGACCGCAGCTGCCAGTGGCGAGCAAAGATACACGGCGGCGTTGCCCACATCTGCGGTGCTGATGTTGCGGCGCAGCGGCGCAGCGGCCGAGAATGCGGACTGCAGCTTGCGAAAATCCGCCACGCCGGCTGCCGCCAGCGTGCGGATTGGGCCGGCTGAAATGGCGTTGACGCGGTGGCCGAGCGGGCCCAGGTCAGCGGCAAGGTAGCGCACTGAAGCCTCCAGCGCTGCCTTGGCCACGCCCATCACGTTGTAGCTTGGCACCACTTTCTCCGCGCCGTAGTACGTCATGGTGAGGCAGCAGCTGGCGGGGTTGAAGAGTGGCAGCGCGCGCTGCACCATCGCGGAGAACGAGTAGCAGCTCACATCCAGCGCCGTTTGAAAGCCGGCGCGGCTGGTGGCGTAGTACGCGCCGGACAATTCCGCGCGCGGTGCAAACGCCACCGAATGCACAAGAATATCCAGCGTGCCAAGGCGCTGCGCGGCGCTTGCAAACAGCGTGTCCAACTGCGCATCGCTTGCCACATCGCATTGCTCCACAAAATCGCTGCCCAGTTTGGCGGCCAGCGGCATCACGCGCCGCTGCAAGATCTCGCCGGCATAACTGAACGCCAGCCGCGCACCTTCGCGGTGCAGTGCCTCGGCCACACCCCACGCAATTGAGTGGTCGTTGGCAACGCCAAATATCAGTGCAGTTTTTCCGGTTAGCAGTCCCATGCTTCAACTCCCTGTGTGTGCGCCAAGGCAAAAGTTCCATGGCAGGCCGAGCCACGGCTGCGGCGTTTTGCCCAGCCCGACGCGCGGCTTGCAGACGATCCGCGGCGGTGCGGCCTGCTGCGGCTGCTCAACGAACAGCTGCGCGTCCGGCGCGCACATGTCGTGCGTATTCCAAGTACCATCGAGCTGCAATGCACGCGTGAGTTTTGCCGGGCCATTGGTTGCAGGCTGCGGTTGTGCCGCCGGGCTGTCATACAAATGCAGTGCGCGCAGCAGCACAGCTGCCGGAAAGCCGCTGTGCTCTGTGACAATGTTCAACATCCAATGCATGCCATATGTAAAGTACACATACGCCGTGCCCGGCGCTCCATACATCACTGCCGTGCGGCGCGTGCGCCCGCTACGCGCATGGCAGGCCAGGTCACTCTCGCCAATGTACGCCTCGGTCTCCACAATTACGCCGGCCTGGCGGCTGCCGCCGGCACCCAGCCGCACCAGCAGCTTGCCCGGCAGCGAACGCGCCACCGTAAGCGTGGGCTGCGCAAAAAAGCTGCGTGGCAGGCGCGCACCCGGCTCAAGTACGAAAGCGTTCATCAGCGGCCACTGTGCGGCGCAGGCCTTCGTTCAAGCCAACCTTGGGGCTGTAAGCCAGCAAGTCGCCCGCCAGTGTGAGGTCTGCGCACATCTCGCGCACGCCACCGCTCTCATTGTTGTTGTAAAGCGGTTCAAGGCGCGTGCCGGTTACTTCAGCCACTTCGGCCACCAGTTGGCGCAGCGTGGTTGCCTTGCCGCTGCCTACATTGATCACCAGCTGGTCCAGATTGCGTGCCGTGGCTGCTGCCAGCAACGCCGCCACCACATCAGACACGAAAACGTAATCGCGCGATTGCTGGCCATCGCCATGCACCACCAGCGAGGCGCCGCTGACCGCGCCCTTGATGAAACGCGGCACCACCGGCGGATGCGATGCCGGCAGCGGCTGTCCGGGGCCATAGGCATTGAACACACGCAGCGCCACGGTTTCGATGCCCCACAGCGCGCCGATGGTGCGCACATACGCCTCAGCCGAAAGTTTGCTGACTGCGTAAGGCGAGTCCGGATTGGGTACGAGGGTTTCGCGCAGCGGCTGCAGCACCTGCGCCCCGTACACTGCGCCGGAAGATGTAAGCACCACGCGCTTGACACCGGCGTCGCGCATGGCCTCCATCACGCCCACTGTACCGCCCACATTTACGGCGTTGTACTCGCGCGGAAACAAAATTGATTCAGGCACCGACACGCGCGCCGCCAAATGGTAGACGCACTCCACGCCCTGCAGCAAACTCCACAGCTTTGGGCGGTCATTCACGTCACCGCGCGTAAACAGCACCTCCGCTGCCAGGCGGCCGCTGTCGCCGGCAGAGAGGTCGTCAAGCGCACGCACCTCATGCCCGTCATGCGCCAGTTGGTTGGCAAGCGCGCTGCCTAAAAATCCGGCACCGCCGGTAACAAGAAACTTCAAAGTGGATTGCCTGAGATTGGGTGCTGAAGCAAAGTGATTTTAGCATGCAGGCTCAGCAAAGCACTGCATTTTTGGCAGCACAGCTGACGCTGCTGCGCTGCACTAAAATACAGAATGGAAAGTGATTCTGCATTGGTAATCACTAACCCGGCAGCCAACCGCGGGCGCTGCGGCGCCCACGTGGCTGCGCTGCGCTCCGCCCACCCCGCCACACCCAATGTGCGCTGGATTGCCACCGAACGGGCAGGCCATGCAACCGAACTGGCCACCATCGCTGCCCAATCTGGATGCCGGGTTGTTGTGGCAGCCGGCGGCGATGGCACTGTAAATGAAATTGTAAACGGCTTGATGACCGTGCCCGCTGCACAGCGCCCGGCGTTGGGCCTGCTGCCGCTTGGCTCCGGCAACGACCTTGCTTTTAACTGCGGCCTGCTGGATGCACCGGCGAGCGCATTGCAGCGCGCATTGCACGGCACACCCGCTGCACTGGACGCAGCCTTGATTGTGGATGACGCGGGCCGCAGCCGCCACTACATAAATGTAGCCGGCATGCTTTTTGATGCAGCGGCCCTCATGCAGGCAATGCGCATTCAGTACCTGCGCGGCCCGCTTATTTATCTGGTGGCAGTTGTGCGCACCATTCTGCAAAACCATTTTCCGACACGCATAACACTTTTAGTGGATGGCGAGACCAGCCAACACACCTTATTGATGCTGACAGTTGCAAATGGCGCGCGCGAAGGCGGCGGATTTATTTGCGCACCGCAGGCGCTGCCCGATGACGGCTGGCTGGATTATGTTTCCGTGACAGAAATTTCGCGCCTGCAAATGCTGCGCCTGCTGCCGGAGTTTTTGCGCGGCACCCAGGGCCGCTTTGGCAGTGTGCAGTTCAAGCGCGGGCGCACGTTTGAAATTAGTGCGGACCGCGCGGTGCCGGTGCACTTGGACGGCGAGCTTTGGGCGGACTACGCAGCCAATGTGCGCCACTTGCGCATCACACTGCTGCCCGGCGCACTGCGCCTGATGCGCTGACAAACTGCGCCTTCCATGCCAAGCTCCTGTTGTGCGCCGTCCGGCATTAATGATTTAGACGGCACCTTTGATGCCGCAAGTGCCGCCAAGGAAGCCAAGCGTTTTCTCAAACGCGGCGCGGTGCGCCGCACGCTGCGCCTGATCCGCCCGCTGCTGGCGCAGCCGGCACCGCTAGCCAGCGTGCTGGATATTGGCTGCGGGGCCGGCGCGGCACACCACGAGCTGCTGCGGCGCGGCGCCGCCACGCTTGCAGTGGGCGTAGATGCCAGCGCCGGCTACATCACGGCCGCAGCGCACAATGCCAGCGTGCTCGGGCTGGCCGAGCGTACCCGGTATCACCAGCTCGATTTTGCGCTGGATGCGGCCCAGTTTGAGCCGGCCGCTGCCGTCGTTATGGATCGCGTACTTTGCTGTTACCCAAACTTGGAGCAGCTGCTGCGGGCAGCGGCAGAGCGCAGCACTCGCTTCCTCGCGCTCAGCTTTCCGCGCAACAACTGGTGGGCGCGGCTGATTGGCTTAGCCGTGAACACTTTTTCGGCTATGGGCCATGGCAGCTACCGGTTTTATATCCATCCCGAGCCAGAAATTCTACGGATTGCGTGCGCCGCGGGCTTGTTGCCTGTGGAATTGAGCACTTTTGGGTTTTGGCGGATTGCCGTCTTCGCGCGCACTGCTCCCGCGCCGGCTGATGAAACTTTGCAAAGTTCCTAATTTAGGTGTACATTACAGACCATGGGCAATCAGGGGTTTGCCACCTTCATATCTGAAGCGCGCACGCGCACTGCGTTTTTAGATACGCTATTTACGCGCTTGGGATTTCCATCTCCACCGCGCAGCATTCCGGTGCAGCCGCCGGAGTTTATCCAGCGCGGGTTTCTGCCCTTCAAGGTCACGCGTCCAGAGGAAAAAGAAGCGGGCACCTACGCTGATGCTCCAAGCCGCGTAACCGTAAAGTTTGAACTTCCAGCGCGGCGCGAGAGCAGCCCTGCATTTGGCAGCCAGCCAGCCACTGCCGGCGTACGCCCCCTGTACGTGTCCGACAGCTTGGAGAAGAGTGCGGGGGCCATCTCGCTGAACCCCCGGGCACCCATCGGCAGCCCAGATACCCCGCGCCCCGTGGCGATTGCAGCCAGCGTGCCCAATCCCGGTGTCGTGCTGGACAAGTTCGCTTAATTTTCCGCGCCGCATACTTTAGCGCGGCCCAAGAAATGCGGGGCTTATAATCGCGCGCGTGCAATACCGCCTCGGCGAAGCAGGCCAGCTGCAGCGCCGGCGCATGCAGGTTGTGCGCTGGCTGGCCGGTCTTGCGGTGCTGGCAGCGCTAGTGCTGCTGGCCGGCGGGTTGCAAGCCAGCCCAAACACATCCTTGCGTGTGTATTGGCAGTGGGACAAACTGCGTGGTGCCACGCGCGACTTTCTGTTTCGCACTTCTGACACACTGCCGCGCGCTGCTGACCAGCCCGCCGTTGCAACGCCGGCGGTAAGCGAGGCAGCGGCGCGCGCTTCCTACGAAGCGGCAGCCGCCACCAAGCCGGCAGCCGCCAGCAGCGCACCAACCGCCGCGCCATCGCCCACGCCCATCACATACAAAGTCGTCTCGCCGCCTGCAGCTTTCAAGATCACCGGCTTCCTGCATGAATTTGAAACACCAAATAATTGCGGCCCCGCCACGCTCGCCATTTTGCTGCGCCACTGGAAGTGGAAGGGCGACCAGGCCAAGATAGCCGCAGTACTGAAGCCGCAAATTCGCGACCGCAACGTGCGCTGGGACGAGCTGGTGCAATATGTGCGCACACATGCCGGCTGGCTGGACTCGCTCTTCCGGGTTGGCGGCAGCTATGAGACGCTGCAGTTGTTTGTGGCCAACGGCTACCCGCTGATTATTGAGACCGGCTATGAGCTGGAGGTTGGCTGGGTGGGGCATTACCTGCTGGTAACGGGCTACGATGCCAACGCGGAGACCGTGATTGTGCAGGATGTAACCGGCGGACCCAACCGCACAATGCAGTTTGCGGCAGTGGACAAGCTGTGGCAGCAGTTCAACCGCTTGTATATTGTGGTGTATCCGGTGGCGGACGCCGGCAAGATAGCGCAGCTGCTGGGGCCGGACGCTGACCTGGACAGCAACCGTGCGCGCGCGCTGGCGCAAGCGGATGCGGATCGCACCACAAATCCCGGAAACGCATTTGCATGGTTCACGCACGGCTCCAACCTAAATTATTTTGAGCGCTACAGCGAAGCCGCAGCAGACTTTGACAAGGCGCGCGAGCTGGGCCTGCCATGGCGCATGTTGTTCTACCAGTTCGGCCCGTATGCGGCTTACTTTAATGTGGGCCGCTTTCAGGATGTGATTGACCTTGCTACGGCCACGCTCAACGCCCGCCCGGAACTGGAGGAGTCTTACGTGTGGCGCGGTTGGGCGTGGTACATGCTGGGCAAGCGCACGCTGGCCATCACGGATTTTCGCGCAGCGCTGGCCATCAATCCCAACTTTGCCGACGCGCAAAATGCACTCGGTATTCTGGGAGTCAAATAACACCGTGCGTTGGATGCGCCACGCGGTGAGTATCTCTGGTCCACACTTCGCCGCATGGCCAATTTAACCGCCACTGCAGCTGCCCCGCCGCGCCCGCTGCTGCGCGCCGCGCTGCTGATCGCCGGCTTCTTTGCCATCGACAAAGCTGCTGCGCTGCTGCGCACGGTGATCATTGCGCGCGTGTTCGGTGTCTCCCCGCTGCTGGATGCATTCAACGCCGCCAACAACGTGCCGGACCTGCTGTTTACGCTGATCTCGGGTGGTGCACTGAGCATCGCGCTGATTCCTGTGCTGAGCGAGTACTTTGACCAGCACGGCCGGGCCGCGGGCTGGGAAGTGTTCAGCATGGTGGCCAACCTGGCGTTTGTGGCCACGGCTGTCTTGGCGCTGCTGGTGGCGGTGTTTGCGCTGCCGCTGGTGCAATCAGAGCTGGGCATTGCGCCGGGGTTTGACGCCTCACAGCAAGTGCTGGTGGCGCAGCTCATGCGCCTGAACCTCGTTGCCACCCTGATCTTTTCCGTCAGCGGCCTGGTCATTGGCGGCTTGCAAGCCAACCAGCATTTTCTGCTGCCCGCGCTTGCGCCCACGCTGTACAACTGCGGCCAGATTTTTGGCGCAGTTGTACTGGCGCCGCAGAAACCGCTGCTGGCTGGTTTGCCACTGCCCGCTCTCGGCCTTGGCGTGCATGGGCTGGTGTATGGCGTGATTATCGGCGCGCTGCTGCATTTGGCTGTGCAACTGCCCGGATTGTGGCGCTATGGCTTCCGCTGGCGCTTCGGCATTGCGCTGCACCATCCCGGTGTGCTGCGCATACTTATGCTGCTCGGCCCGCGCCTCGCAGGCTTGGGTGCATTTCAGCTGACGGAGTTGATGCGCGACAACCTCGCGTCACGCATGGCGCCGGGCTCCGTGACTGCGCTCACCTACGGCTGGTTTCTAATGCAAGTGCCGGAAACAATCATTGGCACAGCAGTGGGCACGGCACTGCTGCCAACGCTGGCAACGCTGATGGCCCGGCACTCGCCGACAGAGACAGAACGCAGCGCGCAGATACTGAGCACTGCGCTGCGCGTGGTAATTGCGCTTACGATGCCCATTGCCGTAGCAGCCTGGTTCTATTTACCGCCACTGGTGCAGCTGGTTTTCGAAGGGCGTGCGTTCACCCCCGAAGCCTCCAAGCTGGTTGTATTTGCTGCGCGCCTGTACTTTGCCGGGCTGCTGGGCCACGCAGCGCTGGAGCTGGGCGCGCGTGCCTTCTATGCGCGCAAAGACGCCCTTACACCCACGCTGGTGGCGCTGGTGTGCATGCTGCTGCAAGTGACACTGGCGCTCGCCCTCACCCAAGTCAGGGTGCTTGGTTACGGCGGGCTGGCCCTCGCAAACTCAATCGCATTTTCTGTGCAGGCGTTTGCGCTGCTGGTTCTGTTGCGCACGCGCCATCGGGCCATTGACCAGCGCCAAGTGCTGCGCGGTTTAGCGCAAGCAGGTCTGGCTACAGCTGCAATGGGTGGCGTGCTTTGGGTTGGCACACGCGGCGCCAACAGTTTATGGCAACTGGCAGGTATTGCAGTGCTGGCCGCTGCCCTCTACGTGGGCGTGTTGCTGGCTGCCGGCTTTACGGAGCTGCGGGAATTGGGGCGAAATATTTTTGCGGGGGGTGGATGAGAAGTGAGTGCAGTAGCAGCACAACTTTATGCAAGAGAAAAAGACGCCATAGAAATTTAATCTACAAAACGGGAAGGTCTCAAGTCTCAATATTTGTAATCCAAAGTGAAACAATGCCCGACAATGTGCGCAAATGACGTGTTAGGTCTTCCGCATTTTCGAGCAGTTTTTCAGGATTCGAGTTTTTCCTGCTCCCACACAGAATCTAATGGATAGGAAATTCAAGGCTATTTTCCTCTGCACTCAAATGCTAAGGTACTACACCGCTCTTTGCACCCCCAATTTTCACGAGCCCGCTCGCTTCCCCGGCCTAGAAA
>OFRD01000228.1_pt1 | contig 21141 bp, 14 predicted proteins | sample 1543041 | NCBI WGS metagenome assembly OFRD01 (sample SAMN07774234, study PRJEB24372) | wastewater metagenome | isolation source: Exp Tend CN 100WW | collected 2016-02
AGACTTCCTTTTTTAAAGAAATTTTTGACTTGTATATAATCTGATATGTTCTTGGATTCTGCAATCCGACTTACATATTCAAAGTTAGGAACCTGACGGAAATAAGATGCCATTTTAGTAACCTATAGATTTAAATTCTTTTGATGGGTCTATTTTGTCATAATCATCATCAAAGATTGGTTCAAGTTCATTAAAACTCAGTGAAAGTTCATACGCAGTCATAGATCTTTCATCGGGATCACCACTATCATAACTCATATATTGCCCATCAGGAGTATAATCAACACTACAATTCGTCAAAGCACATTCTTTAAAACGATTTAAATATGGATGTTCTGTATTTGATGTTATATATTTAATCATAAAGGTATGTGGTGATTTTAGAAGAAAAACAGAATTACTTCTTTTGACTGACATTGCCTGCTTAAAGGTTCTTATAATAGCTCGCACAATTTTTGCTTCTTCTGGTGATCTTGGGGTCATTTTAAAACTAAATGAAAAATCTCTGAGTGAAGGTCCATTAAAAAGAAGTTCCATATTTGGATTCATTTCTACTCCATATACTCTAGAAAGAAGATTACTTGTCTTAGCAACAGCACTCTCTGTTGCTTTTGCTGCTATAATTGCCGCTAATAACTTATCTCCACCAGTTGTTGCTGCATCAATGTTTTGTTTAGCAGCACCTGTTGCTGCGTCCGTACCACCTATAATACCTTTCAATGCTACATCACCAAGGGCTTTATCAAGACCAGTTATTTCAGATTTACTCCATTCAACAGAATTTCTATCTGATATTGCTCTAGGCATTGGTAATGTAATTGTTGTCAATGCTGTTCTTGCTGTTGTTCTTAGTCCAGTATTAATATTTGAATCTAGTCCCAATTTGCTTGCTTGATATTCCATAACTGCAAATTGAATACAATCTTGATTAATGTCCATTTTTTCTGGATATTTTAAGCTTTGTGGATATCCCCCTACTTTTCTACCCACGTATCCCTTTGCTGCATCCTCAATTAATTTGAATTGATCTGCTGTTGCGTTGCTTGCTGCCCCTTCTTCTGGTTTTTTATCTGGATCCGTTGCTTGTGATGTGGGGGTTGTTGTGGATTTATAACCCTCAGATTTTTTTAAATCTTCTAGTTGTTTTTTAGCAACTTCTGGTGATACACCTCCACCATCACCTTTTGCGTTCTTTTCTGAAATTTCTAAAGTTCGTGTCTTAACAGTTTTATTCAAGGTGTCATATTGTTTTTTTCCCTCGTCTCCTGAAAAATATCTTTTATATTTTTCATTATCATTAATTGTTGTTTTATTATTTGATGCATTATAAGAATAAATTGGTTTATCACCGAATATAGTTTGTTCATATACTTGAAAGTTTCCATTTGAACTATTTGTAACTACGGGAAGAGAATTTGACCTTCCGTTATCAGATTTTATACCGGGAACAGTTGCTTTATATAGACCTGGCACAGGTCTCTCGGTCATGTCCTGGTTTAATTTGTTTGGGTCTGTTACCTGTTTCCAACCTTGAGGAATTCCATCTGCCATCAGAATACCTCCATACTAATGAAGGTGTTTAAAATATATGTCTGCTCTCTTCTAAACATAGACATAAGGGTTTTATTTATTTAGACGAAATTTTGCATAAGGTATTGCGAGTAGTTCATCAAGTTCGTTATATTTAACAATATGAAGTTTCCCTGAAACTTCTGGCCAAGTATAATTTCTATATTTTCTCCAATGAAAATTAATTCCCCTAAATCCCCAATTCTCCAATGAAGTACAAGCAATTAATGGGTGCTGGTCATATTCTAATTTTGGTGTTTTTGCATTGTAGAAAAAAGTATAAAACTTTCCTGGTTCTGGATATAAAACTTCTTCTGTAAAAAGTTCCATAATTATGAGCATTAAATCTTCTGGGTCATTACTCCCTTGTTTCTCAATTTCCTTTTTAAGTTTTCTAACTCTTGCTGTAGACGAGTTGTCTATGTACTGACCAAATCCTTTTTGTGCCATTATTTTATTCCAAGTTCCTGTTCTGTAATCACCTTAAACTCTAACATTCTATCAGCACACCATTCTTGAATTGCTGTCCATTTTGCTTGATTTACCACATAAGTATTGACCTCGTGAATAAAGGTCTTTGTTTGCTTATTTCCTTTCACTGGTGGAATAGTTTGTTTTTTTGGTTTTATTTCTATTACATACTTTTTAGTTTTATTATCTTCTAAAACTTCTATTATAAAATCTGGGAAATATCTACATACTTTTTGTTTTACTGGATTATAATAAGGGACACAAAATTCTTCAGACCCATATCTCAAAATATTAGGAGACCTATCACACCACTGCATAAACTTAAGTTCCCAACTACTACGATATACTATATTTCCACAATCACCAATATATTTTTCAGGATTTCTTGGATGAAAATGTCCTTGATGATATTTTGAGTCACGAGGCATACTTAACTCCTATCATACCTGCACTACATAATATATACTCTTAAAATATTTATAAATGTCTGCACTTGAAAAAGTTAATGTATCTAAAATCAAGGCAAATTTACTTCACCCTGCTCTCACGTCTCACTTTATTGTTGATATACCTAAACCAAAGTATGGTACCAGTGAAGGTGGGTTTGCAAGATATTTAAGTGATAATGGCGTTAAATATAATGAAGAAAAGTTAAGATTATTGTGCTCCGAGGCAACTTTGCCCGGTTCATCAATAGCAACTCACGAGAATACTACTGATTTTACTGGAGTAACTGAAAAATTTGCCTATCGTAGAGTATATGATGATAGAATTGATTTTACTTTTTATGTTGATGCTGAAAATTATCTTCCAATTAGATTTTTTGAAGCCTGGATTAAATATATTGTTGGAGAAAGTGTTTCACCAGGTGCTGGTAGACGTTCATCAAAAGATCCAACTTATTTTTATCGTGTTAAATATCCAGTGTATTATATTGCCGAGAAGGGACTTAAAGTAACTAAATTTGAAAGAACTTCCAAAAGTGAAAAAAGTAAAAATCACGAAGGAAATGTTTTGATTTATAATTTTGTAAATGCATTTCCACTGTCAATTACTTCTATGCCAGTTTCTTATGAGGCATCTTCATTATTGAAATGTACTGTGTCCTTCAGTTATATTCGATATCATGTTGGGCATGAAAATTACACAGATCATAAATCTACAGACGAGTCAGGGTCTTCATCCGGGTCTTCAAAAGGAGCAGCAGATAGTCCACAAGCACTTACAGGAGCATTTGGTCTTACAGGTGCACAATTGGATGCAATTGAAGCACAAGATATTTTAAATACAGAAGCACTGGCATTAGGGAATGCTCAATTCGGAACGAGTTCAACTATACCTCCATTATTCTAATCTAAATAACCATACCTGAAATTATTATAGGACATTATGCCTTTACCAAGACCAACGACTCCAATCTATGAACTTGAGTTACCTTCTACTGGTGAAACAATTAAATACAGACCCTTTCTTGTTAAAGAAGAAAAGGTTCTGTTGATTGCACTAGAAAGTGAAGATACAAAACAGATTACTACTGCAATTAAAACTGTAATTAAGAGTTGTATTCTTACTAAAAATATTAAAGTAGAAGCACTTCCAACTTTTGATATTGAATACTTATTTTTAAATGTTCGTGGTAAATCTGTAGGAGAAGAAATTGAAGTTAATGTAATTTGTCCTGATGATGAAGAAACAAATACTCTCGTAAAGATTGATTTGGATTCAATTAAGGTCCAAAAAAATGAAGAGCATACCAATCAAATTAAAATTGATTCTACAATTATGATGGAAATGAAGTATCCATCTCTAGAGCAATTTATTAAAACTAATTTTGACTTTAAAAATAATAATGCAATGGATCAATCTTTTGATTTGATTAGTTCTTGTATTGATAAAATTTATACCGAAGAAGAAGTGTGGATTGCTGCTGATGTAACAAAAAAAGAACTAATTGACTTTTTGGAGCAATTAAATTCTTCACAGTTTAAATATATTGAAAAATTCTTTGAAACTATGCCCAAACTTTCGCATAAAATTAAGGTCACAAATCCAAAAACAGAAGTTGAAAGTGAAGTAGTCTTAGAAGGGTTAGCAAGTTTTTTCGCATAGCCCTGGTCCACATGGACCTAGAGAATTATTTTCGTCTTAACTTTGCCCTAATGCAATATCATAAATATTCACTTACAGAAATTGAAAATATGATGCCGTGGGAGAGAGATATCTACGTTGAATTATTAAAACAACATTTAGAAGAAGAAAAACTCAAACAACAACAAAATGGATAATAAACCATCAAAAGGAGGATTAATACTTTCCACTAAAAAAGGTGGAGAAGACCTTGTTGATGAGAAAATTGACGAAAGAATTTTAAGACTTCTGGGACTTGAATATGTTTTTGATATTGATTATGATACCTATACGTCTCTTCTAAAGGAGAAGATGGTTGCTGCCAGAATGGCAAAGACTAAAATTCCTACAGAAGAGGCAGAAATTCTTACAAGTGAATATAAAAAGATTAAAGGAAAGAAAGGTAGATTTAAGATTAAAAAGATTACTGCAGATAGTTTTAAAAAAGGAAGTTCAGTTGGAGTTAATTTAGGAAAACAAAAGGCACTTATAGGAAAATCGCAATTAGCACTTCCTCCTGCTGATAAGATGACTGGAGGAAGTGATATAAAAGAAATTATTGATGCTCTTGCTGAAATAATTAAAAGTCTTACAAATCAAAATAAACTTGCAAAAAGTTCTGCAGAAAAGTCTAGAATTGCTGGAGAAGCAGGACAGAGAGGTGAGAAAGAATCAAAATTAGAAAAGGGATTTAAATTTGCAATCCAAACAGCAGAAAAGATTATTGCACCTATAAAATCTGCACTTCAAAGAATTATTGATTTTTTTGTTGCTATTTTTGTTGGAAGAGCATTAATAAAACTTTTAGATTGGTTTGGTGATAAAAAAAATAAAGATAAAATTAATGCAATTGGTAGATTTTTAGGAGACAATTGGCCTAAACTTCTTGCTCTTTATATAATGTTTGGAACTGGTTTAGGTAAGTTTGTTGGATTTTTATCCAAGGTTATTATTGGAGGTTCACTTAAACTCGCAGGATTAGCAGCAACACTTTTAGCAAAAGCAGGTGTTGGTAAAGCAGCAGGTGTCGCAAAGTTTCTTGGTGGAAAAAATGGAAAATTACTTGGTGCAGGTCTAGGGGTTTTGGCAGCAGTCGGCACTACAATGCTTGCTGAGAGTGCGATTAAAAATGTTGCTGGGGAAGATAAACCAGAAGAGCAAAAAACACCAGGTTATTCGGGTGGTGGTAGTGTAAAAATTCCGAAGTTTGCTGGTGGTGGATTAAACTTTAAGGGTATGATGGGTGGTGCCGGAATGGGTGCTATGTTTGGCCCCATGGGAATGCTTCTTGGTGGTGCATTGGGTTCTGGAAAACCTCAAGAAATGGCAAATGGGTTTGTGAGTGGTGAGAAAGGTGTAGATAAAGTTCCTGCTATGCTTACTGATGGTGAATTTGTGATGTCTACTGGTGCTGTACGGAAGTACGGCGTAGATACTCTTGAGGGAATGAATGCTGCTGGTGGAGGAACTAATCGTCCAAAAATGATGGGTGGTAAGACTTATGCTGAAGGTGGTGGACCAATTGGTGATATTCCTTTAGATTATAGCGTCGGAACAGATCCATCTGATAATCAATTTAGACGATATGCACGATCATTCTCACGTAACAATTTGTTTGGTACAGAAGAAGATTTATTCAAAGCTTTCAAAAAATTAGGAGGACTTCCTGATTGGGAAAAAATGGCTGGTGGGTCAGAAAATTTTACTCATATACAGCAAGGGTATGGGCATAGTGATGGTGCCCTTAAGACTATTCGCGAGTCTATAATAGAAAAATTAAAAGGAGTTAATAATCTAAAATCATCTACTAAAATTGGAAGTGCTTTAGATAATACAACTAGTGCTCTAGATGATGCAATTAAAAGTAATAAACGTGGGTTAAGAGACACTGGATTTAAATTGGGTTCTAGAATAGCACCAGAACATAGAATGCTTCCTGCTGCTGGCCAGTCAAGTGCTAATATGATGAAAGCAGTAAGAGCACCTATTCCTGCAAGTCGTGCGATTGTCCCTTATGCTGGTGGGGGGGCATTAGCAAGACAAGGTGGAGGAGGATTAACCAAAAATCCACTACAAAGAATTAGTACAAATATGAATGTTTCTCCTGGACGTGCTGCTGGATTTATTAAAGGTGCTAAAACATTAGGATTAGAACTTTTGTTGCAATATTTTTTAGATAAAGGTATGAATTATCTAGATGCGAAAAGAATTGCTGATACTGTGGATAAAGCTAGTAAGGCACCTGCAGAAAAAAGAGATGCTTATATAGAATCTGTAAGAAAAGATTTAGATAAAGAAAAAAGACACCAAAAAAGTTTGGGTGGGATATTTGATAAAATTATAAAAATGGGTGGAGAAACAGGTAGTGAATACATGTCAAAGAACCACGAAGCTTTATTAACGGCTTTGGGTTCTAAACCTTATGAAGGTGGTGCAATCAAAGGTGGATTTGGATTAAAAGACCAATCATTTAAAGATGCACCTAAAACTCAAATAATGACTGATGATAAAGGGAGACCTTTTATTGGTTATAAATCAATGAAAAATGGAAAATTACATTATTCAAGAGGATCTCAACCAGGAACAGGAACATCAAATCCATTTGAGGCATTTGGAAGAGCAATAAATCCAGGAGCATATAAAGATAACGATGCAAAACTTGCAATGCAAAATCAAAGAGTTGCTGAAACCAATTCATTGGAAAGTTATCAAAAACAAGGGATGGCTACTGATGCTCAGGGAAGAATGATGAAAAAAATTGGTGCTAACTCAAAACAAACTCAAAATGATTTGACTTATAGAAAAAACGAACAGAAGAAATACGCAAACCAATTGTTAATGCCAACTACAAAACCAAAAGTAAATGTTATTTTTGGTGATATACCCAAAAAAAGTTCCTTTAATCTAAAAAGTTCTTCTAGTGCATCTCCTAAAATTCCTTCTATTAGTTCAACACATCCAAAATCCGAACACAGAAGACAGATTCTTGCGATTTTGGGTGTTAAGTAAGATATGGAAACTCCAAAGTTATCTCCTGCAAAAATAAATCCAACAAAACTTTTACCAGGAACATCTATATCTACAAAAAAAATATCTACAAAAAGTCTTCAGAACGAAAGTATTAGTGTACTTAAAAGTGATTTGTTTATTATTAAAAAGCAAGTCTTTAAGGTTCGTGATTTAATTCAGACTTCTACACTTATAAAGCAATCAGAACTTGAAAAGAAAAGAAAATCAACAGAAAAAAAGGGAGCAGAAGAACAAGAAAATAAGTTAGAGGCAAAACCAGAAAAGAAAGAAGGAAAACTGAAGATGCCTTCGGTACCAAAACTTGGGTTTTTGGATAGAATTAAGAACTTTCTTTTTTCAATTCTTCTTGGATATATCTCAATTAAACTTTTACCACATCTTCCAAAACTTGTAGGTGTTGTAAGTACAATTGGAAATGTGATGGAGTTTATGTTAGATTTGGGTGGAAATATATTAGATAAAGTAGTCACATTTATTGATTGGGGATATAAGGCAATAGATGCGACTCGTGGATTTATTAAATCTGTTGGTGGTGAATTTTCATTACAGATATTTGATAAATTTACTGGTGCCGTGAGTGGTATTATTACCGCAACAATCACCGCAGCACTTGCTCTTTCAGCAATGTCTGGTGGAGATGGTGGTGGTGGAGGTCCTGGTGGTGGAAGACAAAGAGTTGGAGGTAAAGGAGCAGGAAGAGTTGACCCCAAAGTTGCTAGAAGATATGCCGAAAGATTTGGTAAAGATGCTGCTCTTAAAAAATTTGGAAAAGAAGGAGTCGGTAAACTGGGTGGAAAATACGCAAGGTCTGGTGTAACAAATCTTGCAAGAAAAGGATTGGTTGGTCTTGCTGGTAAAGGCGGGGCAAAGATGATTCTTGGATTTGCGAGACCTCTTTTAAAAAGACTTCCTATTATTGGAGCACTAATTGATTTTGGTTTATCAGTTGCTCTCAAAGAAGACCCTGGAAGAGCAGCATTTAAAGCAATTGGTGCAGGACTTCTTGGTAGTATTGGTGCTGCGCTTGGTTCTATTGTTCCTTTTGCTGGAACATTTTTAGGTGGTCTTGCTGGTGGTTTATTAGGTGACATGGCTGGTGGTGCATTGTATGATGCTTTTTTTGGTGGTAAAAAACCACAACAAAAAAATCAAAAAGTTGAAAAAAAAGCAGGTGGTGGAATTACAAGAGGAAACAAACCCACAGGTGGTAAAATAGGAAGAACAATAAAAAAACCAAAAAGGACTATCAGAACTTCACCATCAAAAGTAAACCCAGGACAATCAATTGGTGGAGAGAAAAAACTTAAGAATATATTTCCAGAAGTTAAATCAGAAGATAAAGGGAAAAAAATAAATACTTATGGATATATGAAGTCATCTTATGAAAAGTTGTCATCTGCAGAGGCATTTGGTGGATTATTTGCACTACCTTTAAAGGCACAACTTGGTCAAGAACCATCTAAATTAGACTATCAAAATGCAGCATCAGGTCTTAATTCTTGGATGCAAAGAACTTTTAGCTCTGAAATAATGAGAACTGGTGGAGTAGGGTTTGCTGAAGGTGGTAAGGTAGAAGCAGGGATGTTTAGTAATGGTGAAGATATGACTAAAGTAATTGAAAAATCATTAGAAGAAAGTATCTCATCAAAAGTCACTGCCGCAATTAATGACCTGAAGAAGCAACTGGGATTGAAACCTAATGAGGGTGAGGGTAAAGATAAAAAGAGTGGTGAACCAGACACTGATGAAACTTATGGCGGTGGTAGTTCTGATGCTGGTGATTATAAAGAATTGTTGGATATGATTGCTGGGCACGAAAGTACTTCTGCTGGAGGTTATCTTGCCTATAATGAAGGTGGTGCTGCAGATGGATACAAAATTCTTGGTTACAGTGGACCTTCAGGTCCCAATAGTCCGATTAAAAGAAAACTAACAGATATGACTGTTGGTGAGATTATGGACCATCAAGATAAAAAAAATCCTCCAATTCATGCGGCTGGTAGATATCAAATCATTGGACCTACAATGCGTGGATTGATAAATGCTAAAAGTTATGGTGAAACTGGTGTTTCTAAAAAAGATAAATTCGACGAGGCTACACAAGATAAATTGGGAATTGCTTTAATCAAGTATAGGTTGAAAACAGGAGCAACACCTGAGAATTTTGTTAGTGAATGGAGAGGACTAAAATTTGAAAATCGAGATAAGTTACAAAAAGCAATTAATAAAGCAAAAATAGGAAAAATATATAAAACTGGATCTTCTGGATCTCTTAGTATGGGTGATGGTAAATTTATTCAAGGAAACTCGGGATCTTCTGAAGGGATGCACTTTCACATTGGAACAAATAAACCTGGAGATCCTTCTGGACCATTTGATTCTGGATTTCAAGTTGTCAAACATTTTCTTGGGAAAAAATCAGTTTATGTTGGAAGGTCTGGAGAATTTATTCCAGCAGGTGCTAAAGATGAAGAAATAAAAGGATATATTAAAAGAGGGCAAGCAGCACACAGACAAACAGAACTAGATCTTCAAATTGGTGGAGCAAACGGCGCTGGTAATAAAGTTGCTTTTCCTTTAGCATTGAAAAATATGACGTATAGTTCAAATAGTGGTTATGGAGTAAAATCAGATATTTCTGGTGTCAATGCATTTGTTGGTCATGGGAGATATAAACCCGATGGAACAGTGGCGCCCCAAGACGGGTCAGTGTCAAAACGTTATAGTCTTGGAGCTCCAGATTTCTATGCATTTCATGGGAAAATTGGATTTGCTAGTAGAGACAATATGATATTAAAACTTCATAAAGGAGAAATGTTTAAGGTAGTTGATAAGGACTCTGTAGATTTATTTGGAACAAGTCTCGTTCAAGATATAATTGATATTGAAAATAAATCACAACTCATCTCAAGGGCACCATATATAATTGAAAAACTTAAACAACTTTCTGGGTATATTTCTCCAAATGATTCTCAAATTTCACAATCTGTATCCTCTAAACCTGATATGAGTGTTCTTCAATCTTATGCACCTTATGAAAGTGGAGCAGAGCAAACTGTGGTCATATCTCGTGAAATGATTCCAATTCCAATTTTAATGGGAAATTCTGGTTCAGGGGGAATGATTCCATCTTCTTCATCATCAAGTGTAAATACAACATATGATAGACAATTTGCAAATGCATAACAAACCCTAATTAAATGACATCAAAACAAACCGTATTAAGAAAAGTCAAAGAAGTCAACATTGCTCAATGTATCATTGAGTCAAATGTTGATGGTGGTCAAGTAGATATTGTAGATTATATTACAGATTTTTCTTACTATGAAAGTATTCTCGAACCAACAATTCGTACAAACATTGTATATGTGGATACTGGAAGAGCAATTAAAAAAGATAAATCTACACAATCATTAATTGATGGTCTCCCTCTTTATACAACAGAATATGTTAATATTAAAATATCAGATAGTAATGATATAAAACTTAATATTGAGCAATACATAACTTCAATTGTTCCAGTAGGACAAAGCATTAAAAAATCTGTGGTAACTCTTGATTTGGTTTCTGAGGAAGGAATTATTAATTTAACTGCAGCTGTAAATGAAAGGTTTGATGGAAAAAATTCAGAGCACGTTAAAAAAATTTTAACAGATAAAAAATATCTGGGAACAGAAAAGAAACTTGATATTGAAGAAGTAGAAAATAATTTTTGTTTTATTGGAAATAATAAAAGACCTTTTTATACTATTTTAACATTAGCAAAAAAATCGATTCCAAATATTCAAGGAGCAAAACAAAATACTGCAGGATATCTTTTCTTTGAGACTTCAGAGGGATTTAAATTTAAATCAATCGATTCTCTATTGGATCAGGAAAAAAAGAAGTCTTTCATTTATAACGAAACTCCAGATGGTGCTGGTGAAAATCTCCCCTCTGGATATTCAGCAAAAATATTAAAGCATAGTGTTGATGATGTAAGTGGTGATATTCAATCAAAATTGCAAATGGGATCTTATTCAACAAGAACTGTCCTTTTTGACCCTTTCAATTGTAATTATGAGGTAATCATCAAAGATGTTAAGGAAACAGAAAAAAATCTTAAACTTGCAGGAAAAAATCTTCCAAAACTAAATTCAAAATTTATTAGAGAGGGAAAAAATAAGAATTTTACAAGAACTCAATATATGTTAATTGATCGTGGAACACTTCCAACCGGAAATACAAAACAACAAATTGAAAAATCAGATCAACCAAATTTTGATCCACAAAATATTTTAAATCAATCTGTAATGAGATATAATCAGTTATTTAGTACAAAAACACAAATCACAATTATTGCTGATTTTAGTTTACATGCAGGTGATATAATTTTCATAGATTCTCCAGAACTTTCAAATAAAGATAATAAAGAACTTAATAAACAATTTGGTGGTAAGTATTTAATCTGTGATCTTTGTCACTCTATTAGAAAATCAGAAGGTGGATATACTGAATTAACTTTGGTTCGTGATTCATTTGGTAAAACCGGATCTTTCACAAATAATTAATTTTATTGTGTTAAATAGTAATAAAGAAATAACCATTGTTATTAATATCAAATGACAGAAGGAACATTATTTAACTCTGGATTTTTGGGGGAAAACTTTAATTGGTGGATCGGACAGATTGCTGATGATTCTTATTGGAGAGATAATATTATTTCTACTAAATTTGATGATAAAAATTCTGTTCCTGGATGGGGAAGAAGATATAAAGTTCGTATCATCGGTCTTCACGATCAAGAAGAAGAATCAATAGATTCGGATCAACTTCCCTGGGCACAGGTAATGTATCCGATTACTGCGGGTGGAGGTCAGGCAAATGCTAGTGCAACATCGGCACTTCGTCAAGGAAACTTTGTATTTGGTTTCTTCTTAGATGGTGCCGATCAACAAGTTCCTGTAATTATGGGAGTGCTCGGTAATAATGTCCAGACAACACTGAGCACTAAAATTGGAACATCAAAAACTAATTTTACGGCAACCAGTGGATACGCAAAAGGAAAAGATCCAATTGAATATAAGGTTCCTACTGAAGGACTTGTAACAAAAAATCCTGGATCAAAATCAGCAAGTCCTAAATCTGGTGTAACTTTTGGTCCTGACGGTAGAGATCCATCAAGAACACCAACCAAAAGAGAGTTTGCTGCCCAACAATCTGCAAGAGCAGAAGCAGCAGCAAGAGGTTTATCTAAAGAAGCAACAGAAGCATTAGTTAGAGAAAGAACAATTGCTGCAACAAAAGCAGAAGCAGCAGAATCTCAATCTCCAACTTCTCCTACGAAACCAGGAGCAACGATTGAGCAACCAGATAATCCACATCTTATGTCTGTTGCTGATGTGCAAAGAAATAATGCATATCGAGAAAAAATTATCCTTTTAAATCCGTGTGATATGGTTGGATCTGCATTAAAAGCAATTCAGTCCATAATTGATGATCTTGCAAAGAAAATTGATAGTGTTCTACAAACAGCACAAAGTTATATTGATGCTGTTTCAAATATTATTAGTGACATACAAAAATTAATTGCAGATGTTGCCTGCACTATTGCAAAATATCTAAAAATTATTTTTGATAAGATTTTAGAATACGTTCTTAAAATCATAAACTGTGCTCTTGCAAAAGCAGTTGATATAATACCACCAAACTTAAGATTTAAGTTTTTTGATATTCGAGAAAAAATTACCGAATTGATTTGTTGTTTATTCAGTAAAATTACAAATGGTCTCTGTGGACAGGTTCAGGGATTTTTAAACGATCAAGCATCAAGTTCTAAATTAGATCTAAAAACTATAATTGCAAATGGATACACCACAGTAACTCCGATTTGCTCTGTTGAAATTTTAACAGGGCAAATGATTGCACTCAATCTTCCAACGATTGTTGAGGGACTTGATAATTCTCTCAAGAGTGCAACTGATTTTCTGGAGGACATTCAAGAACTTTTATCCGATATAAGTGGATCAATTCCAGACATCACTGGAATTGTGAGTGGACTTTCTGGAAGTTTAACTGCTGCAATGAGCTTTACAAATTTAAAAGTGAATATTTTTGGTTGTGATTTGGGATTAAATTGTCCCGCATCTGATTATTATACTATACACGAAGGTTCTGGTGGAGCCGAAGAAACGGGAGAACCAAATATTCCTACTACTGCAGCTGCAGCACAAAATCCACCACCAATAACTCCACCACCAGAAATTCCATATGCACAACCAACCTCAGCAGCCAACGATTTTCTTAATATTGGTAACCCTGCTCTAGATCAGCAAGGGGTTCAACTTCCTCAAGGAACAAGACGTGATTTGGGAATAACTGGTGCCGTTATTAACGCATAAAAAATTTTAATTTATATAATATCAACTAAATAAGTGTATGAAAGAAAAAAGTAAGAATTCTAAATAATGGCAAATTTTAATCCTAAAGATTTTAAAGATGTAGAAAAAGTTTTAGGTGCATTAAAGCCTGGTGTTAACGTTAAAATTCCAGATGGAAGAGTTTTTTATTTTGGAACATCAATAGATCCAAAAACAAACGAAAAAGGTTATTTTTATACAGAACAAAAATTACCTAGTTATGATAGTATTGACATTATTAAACAACAGGCAGGCATCTATATTGATGCTGGCGGTAAGAGTAACTCTTTAATATCGAAAGATTCTGAACTAATTTTAAATGCATTTTTCCCCCAAGGTTCGACTTCTAATACTATTTCATCGTCTACTTCACCATCAACACAATCTTCTACTTCACCATCAACTCCAATTAGTAAGTCCATAGACCTTGGAAAAAAAACCATAGGAGGAAAAACTGGAAATCTCACTCTTGGTTTATCATATGATAGTAAAAGTAAAAGAATCAATGATTTAATTGAAACGATCTTTAAAGATGTTTCAAAAGATGATATTAAAGTTGGACTTATTGATCCTGTTTTAGGATATGTTGTAGATGTTAGTGTTTGTGAGGCAAATGATCATGCAAAAAATAATCCTGGAACTACTTTTATTTTTAAAGATGCAAAAAATTCAGTCAAGTATTTAAACATTAATCAAATCAATGCTCTTGTTCCAGAATCTCTTGTTTCTGATAAAAATGATTGTACTGGAATTCAAACTCGTAAAAAATGTGGTGATGGACCACCAAAAATTCAGTTCATAGGTGGTGGTGGCGTTGGTGCTCAGGCAAATGCAATTGTAGGAATAGATGGTAAAATTCTTGCTATTGATGTAATTACGGGTGGATTTGGGTATCGATATCCTCCTCTAGTAAGAGCAATTGATGAATGTCAGTATGGAAGTGGTGCCGTTTTAGTTTCTGAACTTGGTGAAGTTGTAGAAACATATGAAACTTTTGACGATGAAGATGATTTTGAAGATTATGAAATTTGTCCAGATACTGCTGTTGGATATGGTAGAAATTGGGGACCTAATGGTGAAGATTTAGGACCTTGGGAACCTTCATCTTATACAAAAATTGGTGGAGATCCCATTCGTAATGAGATTATTGCATATCAAAAATCACTTTCAAAATTGAGTAATCCATTTTGGACGACAAAATCAACTCCACCAAAATCAATTACTGCTCCAGGTAAAAAATATGACGTTGCATATGTCGTAACAGATTCTAGGTGGAATGAATTTATGAATGTATATGCAATTTCACCTGTTCCACCATCAAATGTAAGTGGAACTGATGAGGCAGGAAAACTTTTTGTTTTTAATTGGGATATAAATTTCCCACACGATGGAGAATATATCTTTAGGGGATTATGTGATAATGTAGCAACATTATATGTGGATAATCAAAAATTATTTGATCTTGGAAGTTTTAATGATGCTGTAAAACCAACAAATAAACAATTAACAAAAGGTTCACACAATATTCGTATTGATTTATTAAATCTTCCAATTTTAGAAGCTGCTAAACCTGTTGCACCTGTAGTGCCTTTTGCACCTGCATCACCTACAGTATTGGTTGATACAACTACAAATACAATTAGAACCACAATTGAACCTGGAGTTTATCTTGATTTAACACAATATCGTGCTGATGAAGAAGTTTATTGTAATTTTGGAACATTATTTAAGGGTGGTGGGCCATCACTCAATATTCCTGAAGTTGGTATTGTTTCGTGGAGTGAGGAGTTGGAGTATTTGGGCAAGGCAAAAACCGTAGGTCCTGGAGCAAGACCTCTGGGTGGTGATTTTGGAGGAGAAGTATTTTTGAAGGGAGGAAGACTTTATGGTCCGATTACGATTGTTCCAAATCCAGAGTATAAACAATCCGATCTCTTTATTGGAATGTCTGCCGGAGCGGTCAGTGATCGTAATGTTGAACTGAGTTTTAATACTGCTTTTCCGCTCGCAGGTGGAAATGTATCCTGGGTTCCTTACATAACTCATATCCAAAGTTTGACTGGTAGAGGTGCAGAACAAGAAGGAAGTGGATTTGCTGGTGCATTGTTTCAGGAATCCTTGAATGCCTTTGCAATAGTTGATAAGTTTAGACCAGAAGATGCTGATAATAATAACTACACCCCAATTAAATATGAAGGTGTTGTTTCCTTTACTCTCACAACTCAAGGAGGATTTTTTAGAAGAATTACTCAACCAATCACTACATCATCAACTGTAAGAACTTCGACTTATGTAGAAACCGAAGAACCTGTATTTGAGGTTGTAGGAAATGCTACTGTGGACGTTCCAAGAGCATCGGCACCATCTACGATTCGAAATGAAAATGTTTTTAATACCGTTGATTATATCTCAAAGGCAAATCGTACTCTTTGGAGAACAAATCCGGCAGCATCACTCACATCAGGTTTACTTGATCGTTATGGTGTATGTCCTTTTGATACTTCAAGTGCAGAGGCACAGGTTGAATCATTTGCAGGAATTCATACTATTATTTGGAATAATATAAACTTTCCGGTCACTGGTGATTATAGAATTCAAATTGCTGTGGATGATAATGTCTCTCTTTATATTGGTGAAACTTTAATTCGTAAAGAAGGTTTTTATGCCCCAGGAAAAAGAAATCCAGATTTAGATCAGGTTTATACATTCAATCAAGGAAACTATACAATTCGTGCAGAGTTAGAAAATATTGAAGTTGGACCGATTGCTATAAGAAATCCAATGGTTCTTGCAGTCAATATTGAGACTACATTTACAACCGGAGAAATTGTATCTCCAAAATCTTTTAATGAAAATCCAATGGGAATTTCGGTGAGTATTGATGCTCCACCACTTCCTGTTCCAAAAGAACCAGCACCAATTCAAACCGGAAGATGTCCACCAAATCCAATTTGGTCAACAAGATTGCCAACATCAAAGGAACAATGGTATCCAGTGAGACGTACTACAGGTGATCCAACCAAGGGAACTGCCTGGTCCAAGTTTATGAATCGGTATGCAATCTCACCAGTTCCGCCATTTGATACTGATGAAACTGATAGTGCAGGAGTTAATTTTATAAACACCTGGACTGTTGAACTTCCATATCCTGGATTTTATGGAGTTCGTGGAACTGTCGATAATACTGGAAGAGTTTTGATTGATGGAAAGGAAGTATCAAAATTAGATAGTTTTGGTACAACAAACCCAAGATTAGAAAAAGTTTATTTGGAAAAAGGAACTCATCAAATTGAAGTTGAAGTTTTTAATACACCCACTGAAAGGGCATTTGATATTCCAATCAAAGTTTTTAGCACCAGAGATTGGGAAATATCTGTTCCATCTGCAGGACCATCGGTAAGTGATATAATACTGGTTGATATGCTCCGGTATTATACTGAAGATTTTAGTGGACCAGCAGGTGCAACACACTTTTATACAACTAATCCAAAAGAAGAATTGTTAGACGAAAATCTACTCAAACCTGAAAATTCTCAAGGTACTGCGTGGAAGATGTTCAGAAAAGAATCCACAAATGTTGCCGGAACAGTTCCAGTGTATCGTTTATTTAATGGTGGAGATCACTTATATACAATTGATGGTGGTGAAAAAAGTTCTGCAATATTGGCTGGATATTCTTTTGAAGGAATTGTTGGTCTTGTATATTCACAACCTGGACCAGATCGAATTGAAGTTTTTAGATTTTATAGACCTCCAGGAATTGGTGTATCTGGTCCGATTCCAGGAGAACATTTTTATACCGCAGATACAAATGAAATACCGACACTACCTGCACTTGGTTATGTAAGTGAAGGTACTGCATTTTATGCTCCTACAACAATACCAAATTCGGCACCTGCAAATACCGACACTGAAACTGCAGCAAGACCTTATGGTTCCGGAACAAATAAAGATGGTGTGACTTATGAAGGTCCTGCTCTTGCAAGTTATGTTCCTGGTTTGATATCTCCATTCTTTGAGAATACTCTGACTCCAACAGAAGAAATTCAGGGAAAAACATTTATTATGACTTGGAGAAATGTTGATTTCCCTGAAGATGGTAAATATAATCTAACTGCACTAGCAGATGATTTAGTAATCGTTCGAGTTGATGGAGTAGAGGTAGGAAGGGCTAAGGTATTTGAGGACAGAAGAACATTTTTGTTTAATGCAACAAAAGGAAAGAAATCAGTACAATTAGAACTCTCAAATATTAGAATACCAAATACAGGATTTAGAGAAAATCCTGTGGTGACTTTTGTAGAGATTATTAAAAACTCATCGGTCAGTAAAGTTGCTCCTCTTCCCTGGACAACGAATCCTATTGGTGTTTCTGCAATTTTAATTCCACCACCCTGTCCTAAACTAGTTAAGGGAAAGGGAATTATATCAAGAGTGATTGTAGATGATCCTGGAAATGGTTATGCCTGTCCTCCTGGTCTAAAACTGAATCCAGAAACCGGTAAATGTGAACCTCCACCCAAAGAATGCCCTCCTGGTCAAATATTGGATCCAAAAACCGGTCAGTGTATTAATATTTGTCCTCCTGGTGAAGTATATGATAAAGTTACTAAAAAATGTATTAAACCACCGATTGATTGTCCTCCAGGTCAAGTATATGACCCAGTAACTCAAAAATGTGTAGATTTACCACCAGAACCTTGTCCTCCTGGTCAAATACGAAATAAAATCACTGGATTATGTGAACCAGCACCACCTTGTCCTCCTGGTGAAGTACGAAATCCAATCACTGGAAAATGTGAACCCATAACAGGAACACAACCACCACCACAATATCCTGTTTGTCTAATACTTGATGATGTAGTTGTCGAAAATCCTGGAATCAACTATAATTGTGGAGTAGATGAACTAATATGTGTTCCTGGTAATGGTGTAATTTTAGATTATGTTTGTGATTCTTTTGGAAGAATTGTTGAAGTTAAAATTTTAGATAATGGTGCTTGTTTTTCAGTATATCCATCAATCACTATGGTATCGGATACGGGAGTGAATGCTTCCTTCCGACCAGTATTCAGAGTTGTAAGAGATCCGATTGATCCTGCTCTGACCAGAGACAATCAGAAACTCATTCAGGTTACCGATCTTGTTGGTCTCAAACAAACTGGATACATAGATGGAAGACCTTATTATGGTGCCGTTTTCTATGAAAATGGTATTCGTTATGCAGGATACTATAAGACAGTCGGAACACTTATTCGTGTTTATGATACTCTTCAAGAAAGCATCACAGCAGAAGTCACAACTGCTCCAAGTGCAATTGAGAAGTTTGGTACCGATAACAATAGCAACAATCCTAGACTTAATATTCCGGGAACTCCCACAAACCTCATTTAATTTTTATACCTGATGGCAACTGCACAAAATACTGTTAACGATAGATCTGGTAATACAACTTCTCACAAAACATATACTGCAAATTGTATTGGAAGTAATGATCACGGATCAGTTACTCTTGGACATCTTCATAAACCAGGTGATGTAATTGCCGATGTTTTAATTCAGGCTTCTGATGGAAGACATTCGATTGTTCTAGATAAGGATGGCCCCAGAAAAGCATGTACTCAAATCACTGCTCCAGGTAGAATTTCAATCGTATCCGGAGAAGATAAAAAGGAGGCAGAAGATACTTTGGTGATTTGTGCAAAAAATGGAAACATTGACATTATTGCAAGAAACGGTAAAATTAGAATGCAGGCAACCGATATTGAAATGGTTGCTGTTGGTGAAGGGGGGAGTAAAGGAAATATTACAATGAATGCAAGTGAAAATATAAAAATGGACGGAAAAAAAGTTTTGGTGAATGCCAAGACTTTTCTAAAACTGGCAAGTCCAGGAAATGTGGAAATGGCAGCAAATAGTGGTATGAAAATATACTCATCAATGATTCGTCAAATTACTGATGCAGTTGCAGTCAAAGATAGTAAGGTTGGTGGAAAGGATTTTCAGTCTAAAGAATCTTGTTCATTCTAAAAATTTTATATTTAATTAAGAGGTAAAACAAATGTCAGATTGTGTAGATGATATTGCAGTAGGTGGACAACTTGTTGTAGGTGCTGGTGTACCAATTGCACTTGGAGTTGGTCCCACAAAAATCAGAGGTTCTTCTTTTGTAGAAGGACCATTACAGGTTGGTGCGGCACAACAATTTTCAGCCGCACAGGCATCACTAATGGTTGGAATTTCTGCAAATGAGGATGTAAAAACTGCACCAATATATTCTCTTTGGTGTAAATTGATGGCAAGATTTGAAAAATTTGTAAGAGTTGATGAACTTCTAAAATCAAAGTTTATTGAGGCAGACATTGTAAGAACAAGAATTCTTCAGGCATCAATAAAAAACTTTATTATTGACCATCCTACGAAACCAGAAAAGAAACTCATTCATTCTTGTTTAGAAGGTCCAGAAAACGCAGTGTATTGTCGTGGAAGAGTTCTGAATCGAACAGAAATTGAACTCCCGGAATACTGGACAAAATTGATCGATGAGACTACTATTACAGTCTCTCTCACTCCAATTGGAGCACATCAGGATATTATTATAAAAAGAATCGGGGATAATAAGGTCTATCTTCAGTCCAAATCTGGAATTCCAATCAATTGTTTTTATCATATCTTTGCAACAAGAAGAGATGTAGAAATATTGATTACTGAGGTTGATGCATAATGGCATTTTTATTTCAAAACTATGGAACATTTTCAGGTCCCGGAGCACAATATACCTTTCGTCAAAATGATGATTTTACAAATATATTTGAGGACCCGACATTTAATTTGGATGATGTCTCAATGGTGCTCTTGAGCACTCCATCAGATTATGTTTATCTACATTTAGATGGCACGAGCACTGCAAATGTAACTTTAGAAAGAAGCACGGGCCCGATTACACAATTTTTTGTTGATGCAACGACTTCATATTTTAATGGTAGTGTAACTATAGATCTAAATTTAAATGTTCTTGGGTCATTAACTGTTTCTGGTGTTAATATAATCTCAGACATTAATCTTGCAAAAGCACTTCCTGCAAAACCGTTTGATATTCCACATCCCTCCAAACCAGAAACACATCGTCTGCGATACATTAGTTTAGAAGGACCAGAAATTGCAGTATATTTTCGTGGAAAATTGGAAGATACAAATGTAATTGAACTTCCAGAATATTGGAAAGATTTGATTCATCCAGAATCAATAAGTGTAAACTTAACACCATATGGAACTTATCAAGAACTTTATGTGGAAAAAATAGTCTGGGGACAACAAATCATAATCAAAAATAGAGAAAGTGGACCAACAAATTGTTATTTTACTGTTTATGCAGAAAGAAAAGATATGGAAAAATTGATTGTTGAATATGAGGGAACATCTGCCAAAGATTATCCGGGACAAGATTGGTTAAATTTGAGATAAATCCCTTGACAAAACCTCTCCAGTGCCCTATGATACATAAGCAATCAAAATGACTCAAATGCAAGAAGAGTATCTGACAAGA
>OFRD01000232.1_pt1 | contig 21092 bp, 28 predicted proteins | sample 1543041 | NCBI WGS metagenome assembly OFRD01 (sample SAMN07774234, study PRJEB24372) | wastewater metagenome | isolation source: Exp Tend CN 100WW | collected 2016-02
CGCCGGTTGGGATCGTCGTCGCGCGCGCCGGCTGCTTGACTGGCGTCGTTCGGGTTCGCGGCGGCCGCCGTTGCATTCGCGTTGTCGGCGATGACCTGCGGGGCGCGCAGGCGCTCCCATTTCCGGCGCTCTTCCTCCTGACGCTGGCGCTCGAGCTCCGCGAGCCGGCGCGCCTCATCGTCGTTCGGAGGGGTCATGGTGAGCGGCGGGACTGGAGCGGGTGGCGGCTGCAACGTGACCGGCGGGGCCGGAGGGGGCGGCGGCGGATCGGGCGGCGCCTTCGGGATGACGATCGTGCCCTGATTGGTCTGCGGGCGCGGCGCCGACAACGACGGCGCCGGAAATTGCGTTGTCGTGAACTCTTCCTTGTCGGGCGTCGTCATGTTCGGAATGCGCCGCTGCGTCGAGCTGTAAATCATCCAGCCGGCAAGGATCACCGCGCCGAGCGGCACGCCGAATTTCAGAAACCGGCCAAGCGCCGTGCGGCCACGCGCGACGGAGGTCGCTGCGGCGGCCTCCAGTTCGAACGAGCGGTAGTCCTCCGGGGTCGGCATGGGCTTCAGCCTCCAGGGAGTAACGCTGCGCCGACACGCTGCGGCGCATAAGGCTCAAGCCCGTTGGGCTCGTGCACATTGGTCAGACGGCGATTGAAGATGCAGGTCGATTCCTGGCCGTTGCGCAACGTCCACTGCGGCGAGACCTTGTCGACGACGACATAAGGCCCTTCAGTCCGGTAGTTGACCAGACTCTCATTGCGATCAGCGTCGACGATATAGATCGCCGGCGTCTCGCCCTCGAAGCGGAACCAGGTCTTGACGCCGTCGTCGAAGACGGCGACGGGTTTGTTGGCGGATGATCCCTTGTAGCCATAGTCGCTGTTCGCGTTCGCGATGTTGAGGCTCTTCAGATTCGGATTGGCGGCGCGCTCCTTCGCTTCCGTCAGGAGCCTGGCGCTCGCCTCGTCGTCGGGAAATCGAAACCTGACTTCGTAGATCTGGGCGGATGGCGGGCGTGTGTTCGAACGGAGAAGGAAGCTGTAGATGCGCTTGTCCGTGACGACGTTGAGGTTGGACTGAGCATTCTTTTCGATCGGCTTGACGAAGATGATGTTGCCTTTCCGGTTCGGTTCGACCTTCCAGGCGATCGAATCGCCAAGCGCAAGCGTTTCGATCTTCTCATCCATCTGCAGCTCGATCATCGTCGAGGTGCCGTAGGTGGCGTCGATCGCCGTGACGTTGTCCTTGTTGTAGATGACGTCGCGCACGCGGGGATCAAGATGACCGGGACGTGGCGTCGCCTCGGCCAAGGCCGAACCGGCAGGCAGCGCAAGCAGCAGGCTCAACGCAACGCAGCGTCCGATCATGGCTGCGCCTCCGCCGTTCCAGGCGAGGGCGCCGTCTCCTGATCGCGGCGATATTCGAGCACCTGGAAGCCAAGCGGATTTTCGAACCGCCATTCGTTGCGCATCGGCGTGCCGGTATAGCGGAAGCGCACGAGCGAAACCCAATGACGGGTGATGGTGTTGGTGGCGGATTTCTCCTCAGCCGAGAACCGCACCAGGGCCGTACGATTGTTCGGGAATGTGACCGACTTGATGTTGACGGCCACCGTCGTGTTCGTGCCGAAGACCTTGACTGGATTGTTGGGATTGGCCGGCGAATAGATCTCGGTCAGCTCACGCGCGGCGTCACCGGATGCCAGCAATTGAGCGAGGTCGAAATTGTCCTTGAGCGCCTTCGGATCGTAGGTCTCGCGCGCCTTGATATAGCGCACGACGTTGAACATCGTGACTGCTTCATCCTGGGTCAGCGCGCCCTCGGCCATCGGCCGCTTCACCTCGACAAAGCCCGTCGCTTTGTCCACCACGACCATGTATGGCTCGTAGGTCTTGAGCGGCACCAACAGGGCAAGGACGCCGAGCGCGACGATCGCGACGACACTCATGACGCTCGCGACGATCCAGGCAAGCGCCCGCGAATTGCGGTTTCGCCGCGCGATGTCATGTTCCCATGTTGCGCCGTCGGCGTAGTAGCGCGGGTCGACCCGTGCCGGTTCTGAGGCTGCCGTTTCCGTCATGGGCGGCCTCCACTGCTGGGCGCTGGCGGCACGCCCGGATTGCGGAGCTGGTCAGCCAGCCGGCGGAATTCTGCCGATTGCGCCCAGGAGGCGGCGCGCAATCCCACCCGCGCGCGCTGCCGGGAGGCAAGCTCCTCGCGGCGCGACATTGATGCGGGATTGAGCGGGTTGCGGAACGCGAGACGCGCGCGATTGGCGGCGGCCCCCAGCCGAAAGCCCGTGGCCGTCGCGATAACCGACCCGATCCGCGGCGCAAAAATCGGGACGCCGCCGGCGATCGCGGCCGCGACGTTGTTGATTTGGCTGAGCAGCAGGACACCGATGATGGCCATCAGCACGACGGGACCGATCGTCGCCCAGGTCGCCGATTTTGAGTTGGCAACCCCGTTCAACGTGTCAATCGATTGCTGGATCAGCGAGACATAAAAGGCCAGGAAAGCATAGACCAGCACCTGGACAACGAAATATTGGACCAGCGCGCTCATCCAGCCGCCGAAGAAGCGGGTCGTGGCGCCGAACAGCAGCAGGATGATGAATACCGGCGCCAGCGCAAGCAGCAGCCACATGAACATCTTCGACAAGATGATCAGGAAGATCGCGAAGCCGATCAGCAGCGCCATGACGACGTAGAAAACCGCGGCGAAGATGTAAGGTCCCCAATTGGTGATGCCGGCGTTCTGCAGGAAGGCCTCCGTGGCGCTGTTCGTTGTATTCCACATATTCTGCAAGGCCGACTGCACGCCGTTCACGGAATTGAGGTTGGCGGCGGTCCCCGTATTGTTGGCCGTGGTCACGACATTCAGCAGTGCGTTGCCGATGGCCGAGGGACCGCTGTTCAAGGCGTTGTAGGCGAAGGTCTGGAAGTCGCCCCAGCTCGTCGCCATGGCGTAGATGAGGAAGGCGCGAAACAGCCGGAAGGCGTGATCCGCCGGACCGCCTGTCGCGGTTCCCTGCCAGATGCCGACGCCCCAGAGGATGACATAGAGCGTCAAAAGCAGGCCCGCGACGCCGGTTCCGCCGCCGGATGTCGCGGCGCTGGCCAGTGCCTGGTAGGCGCTCGAAACATAGTTCTGACCAAGCTGATCGACGGATTGCAGCAGTGTCGTGATGTTGAACGTGTTCCCCATCGCCCCTCTCAGATCGGCCGCATCGGCCCGCAGCGGTCGAGCGCTTCGAAGGCGCGCGGCACGGTCGGTTGAGGCGTCTCGCTATAGGCGAGCGGCGTTCCGCCTTCGTCGGGAGAACAGGGCGCCTTCAGCGGCCGGTAGGCGCAGCCGGCGAGCGCTGTGATGACGAAGAAAAGGAACACGATACGCCAGCTACGTCTCATTTCGTGGCCGCCTTTGGCTGCGTGAACGTCATGGCGCGCGAAGCCGATGCGGCCGCATCATTCTGGGTTTGAGGTCCATTTGCCGAGCCGTTCGCAACCGGCGTGAAAGGCCGGGAGAGCAGGAATCGCCCGGCGAAAAGGCCGATGGCCAATGCGATGACGGCTATGACGATCGCTGCTCGTTTCGACACGGTCGGTCCTCGATCTCTTACTGGGTGAATTTCATGGCTCGCGCGGCCGCCGACTGCGCCGCGATGCGATCGAGATTGGCCTGGTTCGCGGCCGTGGCAGCGTTGTTGACCACGCCGTTGAGCTCATTGATCGTCTGGCCGGTCTGGATCTGGACTTGCGTGTTCTGGTCGACACTGCCCTTGAGGTCTTGGGCCGTGCCGATCTGTTGTCCGCCTTGAGTGAAAGCCTGAGACCGCGTCTGCATCGCGGTTTGCGTCGAATTGATCAGGCCGGAAAGCGTTGCCGCCACGTTGACCGAATTCTTATAGGCCGTATCGACGGGATTGGTCTGGCCGTTTACCAGACCCGTGATCGTCTGCACGAGCTGCAAGCCGTTGATCAGCGTCGACACGATGTTCTGTGAACCAGCCCCCATGCCCGCGAAAGAGAGCGCACCACCCGAGATCACGGAGCCGAGCGATGGCGCCTGGGCCATCGAGAAGCCGCCGCCCAGCGCCATCTGGGCCAGAGAGCCTTGGGCCTGGGAGGAGCGATCGCCCGTTACAGCCTGCAGCGTCTTTTGCGTGAATTGAAGAATCTGCTGATCCGCGGTGAGGATCTGCTGAGTGCTCGTTGCGATCTCCTGCGCCTTGGTGAGGTTGGCGCTGTCGATCACTGGAACCTGCGCGTGCGCCTGAGAGATGGCGGTCAGGGCGACGATGAGGGTTGCGACTACGAGATGAATGCGCATCAAAATCTCCCTACTGGCCGTTGGCGGAGATCGCGGCCGCCGCATTCGCGGCGTTCTGGACCTGCGCCAAATAGAACAGGACGTTCCCGTTGGTATCGACATAGCGCGCGCTGACACAGGCGGGGTCAGATGGCGACCCAGGCGGTGTGGTTGAACAGGTCGATGGCGTGCGACACGGATCGGTCGGCGTCCCCGAGCCGATCAGTCCGGCCGGGCAGGCCGGGTCCGAGACGGGCTGACTGTTGCTGTTTGAGGTTGCACGCATACCGAGCGCCGCGCGGCTCATATCGCTCGTCATGGCCAGATTGAGCGCGTTGATCGCAGTCACCCAGAGATTCGCCGAGCCGATCACGCTGTTCCAGGCCAGGTTGTTCTGCAGCCGCGCGCCGCTGTTCATGTCGATCGACGCCATCACGGTCTGTGCGGTCCCGACCTGTTGGCTCGCAGACTGGAAAGCAGATTGTGCAGCGGTCATGGTTGAGCCGCTGGCGTTGAGACCGGCTACGACATTGCCGCTCGACTGAAAGAGAGTTTGATCGTTCAGGGCGGCGCCCTGGGCCGTCGGGTCCGGCGCCGCCGGTTGATCAGGAGCATAGGACTGAATGGCCTGCGTCCCGGCCCCGCTCTGCGGTTGCACCGTCGGATTGGTCACGTTGGCCTTCTTGCCGGTCGTGACCGCGCAATGAACGCCGTTGTTTGCATCTTGCCGCTGCGTTGTGACCGGGACTAATTTGACGGTCGTGCCGGCGGTCAGCGATTTCTGCGTCAATTGAGCGGCGTCATTGACCGGAATGTCGGCCAGCGCCGGCCCCGCCCCCACGACGACAAGGCTCGCAATCAGCGCGATGCGACGGATCATGACGCCGCCCTCCCCATGAAGACCGGCAGCCAGACGTCCGGATTCTCGCCAAGCCTCGCGCGCAGCGTGTCGAGCTCGGCGACCGTCTCGGTGCGGCCCGACAAGACCTTGATCAGGTCCGGCATGCCGGCAAGGTTGAGACGAGCGACGACGCTATCGCGGCCATGCTTGATCAAAAAAGATCGGCTCTCTGGCGCGGTCGAACGGATCCAGTCGACTTCGCGGCCCGACAAGCGGAAGGCCTCCCGATAGCTTTCATCATCGGCCTTCGGGTTGGGAAAGAAGATGTTGGTGCTGGTCTGTTCGATCAGCGTGTTCGAGGCCTTCGAGCGCACGATGTCCGCCGCCGACTGCGTACCGAAGCCGACGATGCCGTTCTGCTTGCGGATCGTCTTGAGCTTGTCGCGGATAAAAAAGGCGAAGACTTCGTCGTCGAGGAGCCGCCAACCTTCATCGAGAAAGATCATGACGGGAGCGCCGGTCAGGAGCTCGTCGATGCGGTGGAAGATGTACATGAGTGCCGCGGTCCGCACGACGGGATCGTCGAGCACGCGCGTCATGTCGAAGCCGAACACGGTCGAGAGCGAGAACTGGTCGTGCTCGTTGTTGAAGAGCCAGCCGCGCTGGTCGGGACGCATCCAGCTTTCGAGCCGCGCCAGCAGATCGCCTTCCCCGGCCCGAATGCGCCCGCGCAACAATGTCGAGAAGGCTTTGAGCGTCCGGCCGTCAGGGCCGGCGCTGAGCGCCGCCGCGATCGCGTTGCGGATCACCTGCTCTTCGGAAGCTGTCAGTTCCCCACCATTCGCGGGCCGAAGCATGAAGGCGAAGAGCTGGTAGAGGAATTCGCGGTTCGGCGCGGTGTCGGGAAGCGACAACGGGTTGAAGCCGGTCGGCTCGCCCGGCACCAGCGTCTCGTATTGCCCGCCAAGCGCGCGCAGGAAGATTTCCGCGCCGCGGTCTTTGTCGACGAAGACGAGTTTCGGCCGCGGTTCGATGCGCTGGGTCTGCGCCGCGACGAAGGACAAGAACACGGTCTTGCCGGAGCCCGTCGGCCCGACCACGGTAAAGTTGCCGATGTCGCGGACGTGATGATTGTAATAATAGGCCGTCTGCGATGTGGTCTCAAACACCGAGATCGCGGGGCCCCAATGATTGCCGTCCGGCCGGCCGCTCGGGTAGTTGTGCAGCGACGTGAAGCCCGCGAAATTCTTCGACGAGATGATGGCCTTGCGCGCGATATAGGCGAAATTGCCCGGAAGCTGCGCCCAGAACGAAGGTTCGCAGTTGAGATCCTCGCGCACCCAGATCACCGAGCGATCGGTCAGCGCGGCGCCAACCGCGGTTACCGCGGCGCCGACCTCGGCAAGGTCACGACCAAGGCACATGACCGTCATGTGGTGCTCGCCGTAGATCGCTTCCGAGGCCAGCAATTCGTCGCGCGCGTCATCGAGGTGCTCAGCGACAATGGAGCCCGCCTCATCCGACATGTCGACCTGGCGCGACACGCGGTCAATTTGCTTGGCCGCCTCCGGTCGGTCGACGATCGCAAACGTCTGCGTCGCGATGAACTCGTGCGGCACGCGCAAAAGATTATCGAACGAGCCTGGTCCTGTTTGCGCAGGATATTCTCGAATCGAAACCATTGCGCCAAAGCGGGTGTCCTGCGGACCCGCGCCGCGGATCTCGATCGCGTTGCGGCCGAAGAAGATGCGCTTGCTGGATAGCGCGTCGGCGATGCCCATCCTCGGTAGCGCCATCGGCCGCGGTAGGCCCCCGTTCAGAATTTGCACCAGGAATTCCAGCGGCTCCGAAAACCAAATACCGTCGCGGCGCTCCACGCCGAGCTGCCGGGCGCCATAGGCGGCCAGGTTTTCGCGCACGGCGGTCGCGGCGTCCCGCAACTCATTGAGCGCCGTTTGCCGCGCCACCGATTCGCCGGCTTCGTCCTTGCGGCCGAGGACCTTTGTCAGCATGGCGTCGAAGGTTCCGGCTTGCCCCTGCAGCGGCCGCCGCACAATGGTCAGGTAGAGGTCGTTGACGAACATCCGCCGCTTGGAAAGCGCCGCGTTGTAACGCTCGTCGAGCTCCCGGCAGAGCGCATTGTCGAAGGTCGAATCGATCCGTGGCTGCACCTCGCGCCGGATGATGTGGGCCACCAGCGCGAAACGGGAATTGGCGAGCGTGCGCACCACGTTGTTGCGCCCGAGAAGCCGCGCGTTCACCTCGCTCATGTCGGAGGTTTCGAACGAATAGCCGTCGAGCTTGAGCACGGTCAGGACGAGGCCATCCCGCGTCTTGATGATGTTGTCGTCGACGTGCCGCAAATAGGGCACATGCGAAGCGACCGGCCTCTCGCGTCGGGAGACCGAGCCGAAAGTCAGTTCATCGAGAAGTGCACGTGCGACCATTTTCGTCACCTCATGCCGCGTAGCTGTCGGCGCCCCAGAAGCCGCGCGAACGGGGGGGGCATTTGGCCGATTTGACGAACAGGATTTCGAAGATGCGATCGTCGCGAAGCGTCATCACGAAGCCGAAGAGATGCAGCGGGATCGCGACCAGCAACATGAACAGGTTGTGCGACACCAGGAAGCAGATGCTCGAGACGACGCCATTGAACATGAAATACATGTACGGAACGCCCATCAGCGTCGGCGCGCGGGTCAGCGCCTTGACGAGCGGCGTGATCAGCGGGTCCTCGAGCTCATTTTCCGTCATTGTCCGACCGCCGACTGGAAGAACTGGACGATCTGGGCTGAACCGAACACCAGCACGATGCCGAAAATGACGCTGCCGGCGATTCCCCAGGTGAGCCTTCCGCTCCACGCGAATAGACCGCAGGCAATGACTGCCAGCGTCGCCAGCGCGGTCGCGATCGGCCCGGTCAGCGTCGAGACGAGCTGCTGGAGGGTCGATTGAACAGGCTGCAACGTGCCGCCGGTCTGCGCGGCCGCGTCCGCAACGCTGAGTAAAAACAGGCTACCCGCAAGGGTCGGCCGTGAAATCAATCTCCTCATCAGGTCCTCCGTTTCAGTCGACATGCAAGACGAAGCCGTCGCTCCACTGCGTCGCACCGCGCGCTTGAGCAGGGCCGCTTTGCGTGGACGCGTCGGCCCGCGACGGCTCGATCAGATCCGGCGCCGTGGCTGAGGGCTCGCGCGGGGAGCGCGACGCGGACGCGCTCGGGGCCGGCCAGGTATAGAAATCATTGATGACCTGGGCGACGAAGCGCACGGTTTCCGGATACGGCGGCACGCCGCGATTCTTGTCCACCGCGTCCTCGCCGGCGTTGTAGGCCGCGACGATGTAGAGCGGGTTGCGATATCGAGTCGTGAGCGCCTGCAGATAGCGTACGCCGCCGCGAACGTTATCAGCCGGATCACACAGATCGACTTTGAAGCGTTTCGCCGTATCGGGCATCAATTGCATCAGGCCGAATGCGCCCTTGTCGGAGAGCGCAATCGCGTTGAAATGGCTCTCGTTCTTGGCGACGGAGAGCGTGAAGTCGGGCGAGAAACGCTCCTCGGACGCGATCCGCGTGACCAGGGCGCGCGCGTCCTCCGGCGCCATCGTCTGAGCCTTCGGGCAAGGTATCGAAGCTCCGGCCGCACCGATCGTTTGGACGGTGGCGGCAGGCGTCGTCACCGGAAGGACGCGTCCGGCCGCGTCGACGGCCGTGAGTCGCGTGTCCTGCGCATGCGCAGTGGAGGCCACGGCCAGAATGCCGATCCCCGTTGCTATGGCGCGTCTCATATGCCACCCCGCCCTGCATTTTCGCGTAGACAATATATTGAATGTTGATACTCTGGCAACAGGAGAGATGATCGATCCACACCAGGCTTGCTTGCGGGAGGGACGATGACGCGCGGTGCAGCTTTGTTGCTTGGTGTGGCCGGCGCGGTGGTGCTGGCCGGCGCAGGTCGCAGCGAGGCGCAGGACGCCTCGTTCGGATGCAAGGTCCTGCTCTGCGCGGCCGCCAGCAATCCGAGCTGGTCGGGTATCGCCTATTGCGTGCCGGTGATGCAGAGCCTATTTCATAGCCTGGCGCACGGCGGGAGTTGGCCGACCTGCCCCGAAGGCAATGCGAGTGGCCTCGGTTACGAGCCTTATCAGGCATGTCCAGCGGGACTGACCGCGGTGCAGTCCGCCTCGGACGGCAACGCCGGCTATTCGGCGTTCCCGAATGGCAATCTTTGCGCCGATCTGTCGAAACCCACCCAGACATGCTCGGGCGACAATGGCTGCACGACCGATTATCCGACCTCACCGCGGCAGGCGCGCAGCGATCCCTATTTCGTCGATATCACCACGGCCAACGGCGTGCAGCGCGTCTACTTCTCGCTGCAGGGCTACTGATATGGGGCGCGTTCTACGGCTCTTTACCGTGCTGGCCTTCTGCGGGATGCCGCTTAGCGCAGCGAACGCCCAGACATCGCCCTCGGCTTGGTTCACTGTTCCTGCAAACGCGATCTACCTGACCGGCGATAGCTGGTCGGTCGACGGCACGACCTATCGCCTCTACGGCGTCCAGGCTTGTCTTCGCGGCACGAGTTTTACCAATGGTCACGGCATCAACCGCGATTGCGGGGAAGCCTCGCTCGCTATGCTCGTCGCGCTCACCCGCGATCTGAGACCGCAATGCTACGATGCGGCCGAGGCGCCCCAGACACGAACGATCTTCGTCTTCTGCGTCGCCACCCCGACAACAGGGGCCGGCGCTGGCTCCCGCATCGATCTTGGGACAGCATTAATCGCAACCGGATTCGCGTTCGCATCGCTCAAACCTGATGGCCAGCCCGTCCATCCGCCATATTGGGTCGCCCAGCAGGTCGCCGCACGCAGCAAAGCCGGCCTGTGGGCATTCGCGGATCTTCCAGATCCGAACGCCATCATTCTTCGGGCGTTGCAGCGGCCCTCCGCCGCCGAACCATCATCGCCGGCGCCTGTCCCGCCACCGTCGCCCAACACCCCGCAGCAACCATAGGAGCGAACCTTGCGAAGTACGAACCTCTTCATTCTGCGTGGCCGCGTCGGCCAGGCTCCGAAGGCATTCAATAAGGCGGCTAAAATCAATGTCGCGACCGATCGCGCATGGACGGACGCGAAGGGCGAGCGACGCGAAGAAACCGATTGGGTGACCGTCACCATCCTCAACGAAAAGGCCGCGCAATGGGCGATCGCTAACATCGCCAAGGGCGATGCCGTCTATGCCGAATGTCGCGTCGCCGACGGCAGCTACAAAAAAGACGGTGAAACCATCTACACGACCGACATCATCGCCAACGTCTTCCATAAGCTCGATCTCGGATCGCGCGATGACGCAGCTTGAGACGATCGTGATCGCAACAGCGGGTTTAGCGCTCCTGCCCGGCGTTGCCGTCGCCCAGTCGGCGCCCGCGCCATCAGGTATCTATACGCCCAAAACACAGCCCCAGCAGCCGCCGTTGCGTGTCGAGGTCATCGACGGCGCCCGCTTCCGGGATATCGAAACGCGCATCGTCTACCGGCTCTACGGCATCGACACGTGCGCGCCGGGCCAGACCGCCCGGCTCGGACGGCAGCCGTGGCCCTGCGGCGCCATGGCCGTTGCGTGGCTGGTCACCGCGACCCTCAACAAATGGCTCGCCTGCGGCTGCGTGCGCGCTGACGGTGAGGAGCAGATCGTACGCTGCGCCACCGCCGGTCATGCCGATCTCGCCGCCGACATGCTCCACGACGGGGTCGCCGTCCTGGCGCCATCGAGGCCCGGAGATCTCGAGATCCCTTCTTACGCCGCGGCTCAGGCGGAAGCGCGCAAAGCCTATCGCGGCCTGTGGTCCAGCACCTTCGAAATGCCTTGGGAATGGCGCGCGCGGCATGACCGGCAATCAGCATCAGACACCGAGGTGGTTCGATGACCACAAGATCGTGGCCCGGCGCCCTCATCGTTCCGTGTCTTTTCCTGCTTGCCGGTTGCGCCGCTCCAGCAGGCCCCGTCGTTAACGGACCGCCGCTCGGACCGGAGCCTCTCTTCGCCCCCGAGCAGGTCAGACCCGGACGGTTGGAATATGCGCCGGACCGATCGACGTTCGCGCCGATCCTGACCGAACGCTTTCCCTACCCGACGCAGGTCGAGGCCAACGCCGCTTATCTCCGCCTGTTGGCGACTGCGCCGGAGAATCGCACCTACCCGGCATCGGTCTGGCTCTTTGGCTGCAAGCCGGGCGCCCTCGATCAGCAAACCGCTCGCTTGATCCGCTATGGCGCCCCCGTGGTCCATTGCGCCACGGATTTTCTCGATGCCGCGGGACGGCGTGTGCGCCGGGAGACCGCGAACTTCTACTACTACGACGCCATCTGGACCATGCAGCCCGCTTATCCGCCGCTCGCCGCAGTTCCCTGGCGCAATCGCGAGCGATCCCCGAAGGACTTCTGGGGTTGGCTACCCGGCCGGCCACGATACGAATAGGACGGCTCGTCCGTGAAGCCCGGAAATGTATCGACAGGAGAAAGACAGTATATTATATGTTGTACGACAAGAAGACAGCTTGCGGCGTTGCTTCTTTTGGGAACCGGACTGATGATGGGCGAGCTATCCCCGGCAGCCGAAGCGCAGTCTTTGACGCCTGATCCCGGGAGCTGGCGTCCGATGTCCTATGCGGACTTGCAGCGCCCGTCACAGGCGACTGCCACATATACCGACATTTGGAAGGATGCGATCGAGGAGAACAACCGCAACTATCGTGTGCGGGGTGACAAGCGTTTTGCGGCCGGCAACGCGCCCGTCACCGAAGCCCATTTCGTGATCTGGAGCTCGCGGCGATCTGTCGTTCTCAGCGCCCTCAACACCGCGACCGCCTGTGAGGTCAAGAGTGTCGATCGCGCAGCCCATGTGACGATCAAGCTTTGTCCCTTGCGCATGGCGATCTACGAAGGGCTTCAGGTTCGCACCATGGAGGCGGGCCGCGCCTGCTTTCTCGAGCCCGAAGCAGGAAGCGCCTTCGATCCGGCCGCGACGGCCGCTTACGGCTCCTACGACGTGCCGACCAGGACGGTGAAGATCGGATTGATCGTGAATCATGCGGCCGTCGACGGGTGCTCGTTCAATGTCCCTCTGCGCTAGCACTGGTCGATCGATCAGAACCGTTCGAAGGAGAAATGCGATGATGCACACCGGTCTGTGGTTGAGCTGTGTCGGCCTTGCCGGGCTGATCCTCGTGTTGCCGGCGAGCGCGGCGGAAATCAATTTCGCTTACAAGACCTCGTACCGCAACGTCACCAACGACCCTGACGGAGTCTGGGCCGGCAAAGAGCTTGCGGTTGGCCCGAAAGGCACGGTGACGATCCACGAATATGAATTGCGCACGCCACAGGGCGAGCTGCTCATCTCGCAGATTTGGAACGAGGACTGTTCATCGGGCGCCTGCCCGACACGGCTCGTCCAGACGCGAACGGACGGCCGCCGCATAGTCCTCGTCAACGATATGATGCATCAGATCGTGCCACCCGACGATCCGCGCTTCGCTGATCTGGCGGCGAACAAGACGCTCTCACAGTTCGCCCAACATCCTTTCGCGCTGAGTGATGACGGCAAGACGTTGGTGAACGGCGACTACAAGTTCGAGCTCAGCGGAGCGAAGCAATGACCGTTAAGCGCGCCATCCGTCGGGCGTTCGCGGACGCCGGCCTTCTTCTTTGCCTTTCGGCAGCAGCAGCCTTTGCGGGAGAATCCGCAGCGAATCTGACGGCGGCCGGTATCCCTTCGAACTGCGCGGACTTCGCTTCCAAGGTTTCAGCGAGTGAGGGGAATTTCGGAACAACCAATCAGTATGGCTGCCTCGGCGCCTTTCAATTTTGTCCCGGCACCTTCGAGCGCTATTATAGCGGCAGCGCCCAGAGCTTCCTCAACGATCCCTCGGCGCAAACGGCAGCCTGGACGCAGTATGAGCAGAACTCGTGGTCTCAGGCGCAAAAGAACGGCCTGACCTCGATCATTGGCCAGCAGGTCTGTTCGGGCTCGAAGTGCGCGACGATCGACCAGTCCGCGATACTAATGGCCTGCCAGTTCGGCTGCGGCTCCAACGGCAAGCTCGCAAATTACGTGGCCAGCGGCGATTGCAATGCTCGGAACGTGAAGGACGGAAACGGCGTGAGTGTTTGCACCTATCTGGTGCGCGGCGCAGGCTACGACGTTTCCTGCTTCACAGGACAGAACGCGACGGTGTGCGTACAGACGCCGACGGGACCGGGCGACTTTCCGACCTCGACGGGTGTTGCTGCGAACCCGCCGACCGCATCCACTGCCTCGGTCGTCGTGAGCCCCAACGACGTCTGATTTCGGTCAGTTCATCTCGGACGGGTCGCGGATGATGAAGCGCGCAAAGAAATTGAGCTGCTCCTCCGTCGCCGCACAAAGATCGCCGCCCCGATAATGAGCATGCACCAAGGCCCAAAACACGACCTCGTCCGACCGGCCGGCGAACAGGGCCCTCTGCAAGGTTCGCCCAATCAGCGTGACAGCACGAACGTGATCATATCGTGTGTGCAGTTCATGAGCGACGATCTTTGTATCGGCAGTCCGAATCACCTGCATTTCCTCCTGTTGTGCTCTGCTTTTTGTTCAGGCCGCCGATGGCCAGGGCGGAGTCATCAGCACCGGGGCTTCGCATCCGCGAGCCTCATGGATGGCGCCCAAGGTCTCTCGATTGAACGACATTCGCAACGCCACGACCTCGTCGCGGCCTATTCGTTTGGGGAAGCCGAGCGGCCGCACGAAGAAGCGGAGCTGCATCGCAATCACCATGAGGCGCCAATCGATCGCCACCGTTACGGTGTCGACCCGGTTGGCCATTCCCCATTCAACGACACCCTGCGCCAGCTCAAGGAACGGACTGTCGCCGCGCGGACGCATCTCACGTTGTCCGGGCGCAACGCAAAACCGTGTCCATTCAAAGACGCGCGGCCCTCGCGGCGGTCGCCGACGACACAGGTCGCCGAGCACTTCGCTCAAGAGATGAGGCCGGGTTGTGGGCAGCAGACGCTGATAGCCCACGATATCGTCGCCGCGCAGGCAGATCTGGTGAATCGCATGCGCGTCGTCGAATCGATCGCGCTCCAGACCGTCAGGCTGGCGCAACTCGTCCCAACCTTTTTCCTCGACGAAGATCGCGTGGCGGAAGCGATAGGCGCGGTCCATCAGCGCGGCGTGTCGACTGACCTCCGAGCCAGAAACAATCATCAGCATGGGGAACTCCTCGGCTATTGAAACAAGCCGAGTTGGTCACGGTCGGCGTCCAGGCGGTATGGCTACAAACCACCATTGCGACGCGCCGGAGCGCGTGATTCCACGAGTCTGGAGGTATCCTAGGGGCGCATGCGACGTGCGACGTAACCACGCCTGGTCTTGCGGGCCAGCCATGTGTCGAGGGCTACGCGCGCTTCAGCGGCCTGGTCAAAGAACTCGCTACGGCGGCGGCCACGAGAGCCGATCCGTCCCCATTCTCTTACCAGGGCGCTGTTACCGAATAATGTCGGCCCAACGGACAGCACGTAGTACCGCGCCATATTCTCGGCCGGATCGACGCGCTCGAGCACGATGTGGATCTGGTCGATATCGATGGAACGAGGAGGCGACATGTCGAATCGTCGCACTCGCCGCTGCGCGAAGTCCAATTGATCTTTTGAATCAAAGCCGCTCGATTGATTCGCCGCGTCGATCGATCAAGCACGTCAGCGCCGAGCGATCGCGAGGCCGGCGTCGCCGAACGTCCGTCAAGCTGGCGCGGTTATTCCGGCCGCTTGCCGACGCCTGCTCTCACGGAATGAATCTCATTGCGGCCGGCCCGCTTTGCAGCCTGTTGAAGCGAGCGCCGAAACTCATCCCCTCTTTTCATGTATCGAAGCGATCACAGATCCGGTCGGGATGCCCAGTCCAATAAGCGCCGCTTCGGACAATTGGAGACTCGCCTCGACAGTTTCCGGCACGGCATCTGTTACGCCAACGGCGTATAAATGACTTGCATGCTTTTCATCCGTGGCGCGCGACACAATCAAAATGTCGGGTCTGGTCTCGCGGATGCGCTCTACGATCGTATCAATCGTCTTTTGCGCATTGATGGTGATGATGGTGGCCGTCGCCGCCGCCAGTCCGCTCGCCTCCAGGAATTTCGGATCGGATGCGTCGCCATAATAGACTGGGTGACCATGTTTCCGGTCGCGAGCAACGCTCACTGCATCGTAGTCAATCGCGATGAATTTCACTCCGTGTTGTTTGAGCAAAGCGCAAACCACCTTACCCGTGCGGCCGTAGCCAATAACGATCGTATGCCGCTCATCTCCGGGAGGATGGATCATGAGCCCCTGGTCAATGACGGGCGGCGCGGCTGGGGCCGGCATCAAGCGTCTTGCAGCGGCCGCGAGCAATGGCGTCGCCGCCATGGAGACCGCTGTCGCTGCGAGGGTGAAGTTCACCACAGGCTCCGGCACGAGCCGCGCCTCGGAGCTCATGCCGATACCAACGAAAGCGAATTCTCCCCCAGGACCGAGGAGCAAGCCCGTCTCGAGCGCAGCCGACCAAGAGAGCTTGAAAATCCTGCCTAGGCCCACGAGGATGATGGCTTTAAGCGCAATAAGACCCAAGACGGTGGCGGGCAACCAGATCGGCTCACGTACGAACTCGCGAAAATCGATCTTCATGCCCACCGTGAAAAAGAACACTCCGAGCAGCAGCCCCTTGAGGGGATCTATTGCCGCTTCGATCGCCTTACCGTACGCCGTCTCGGCAAGGATCAGGGCAACGACGAACGCTCCGAGCGCCATCGAAAGTCCGGCTACCCGCGCGGCAAGGCCGGCGCCAATAATGACGAACAAGGCCGCTGCGATGAACAATTCCGCAGAACGAGCGGTCGTGACTAGGTGAAATAATGGTCGCAGCAGAAAACGCCCGACCAGGACGACGGCTCCGATCGCTATGGCCGCCTTCGTCAAGGCGATGCCAAGATTGGCGACGACCGAACCGCTGGCGCCCGTCGATAACACCGAAACGCATACGAGAATTGGAATGACGGCGAGGTCTTGAGCGAGCAGGACCGAAAAGCTCGCTCTGCCAGTCACCGTCGCCAAGCGGCCCTGACCAGCCAGCAGGTCGAGGACGATCGCAGTCGAAGACAGCGCGAGGCTCATGCCTATGATCGCTGCCGCCGTCCTGGTTTGGCCCGCGGCGATAGCGGCGGCCGCAAGGACAGATGCCGTGATGGTGAATTGCAATCCGCCAAGCCCGAAGACCAGGCGACGCATCGTGAAAAGCCGTTTGAGCGAAAGTTCGAGCCCAACCAGAAACAGCAGAAAGACCACACCGAGTTCAGCGAGGCCGGTGACATCCGCTGTGTTGACAATTGTGAACCAATACAGAAATGGCCAGTTCGTGATCAGCGAGCCAAGCCCAAAGGGACCAAGAATCGCCCCGGCGCCCAGATAGGCGAGAACCGGATTCAACCCCCACCGACGCACAAGCGGAACGACAATACAGGCCGTGCCCAGCACGACAAGAATGTCACTATAGATTTGCACTGTATCCGCTTCGGCCACCAACTACCTCGACTTTACGGTCTATAAATTCACGGCTACAAAACTGTCGTCACGAGCTTTATCGCGATCGAATGGCTTCTCGGCTACATTAGTTTACGGTGCCGTCGTCCGTCAGATGATCGCCAGGTCGAAGGCGGTGATGATCGCGGCCAAATCGTCGCGACATTCGACCAATCGTGGTGTTCCGCCGCCCGCGAGCTTCGGCAACGCCCTGTCGAAGACCGCCAGGTTCGTTTCGCCGTTGAGGCGCGAGTCATACATGATCCCATCTGGTTGCGACGAATGCGACCAGATGGCTCGCGACCACGCGCGGCCGAGGTCCTGAGACCGCGCCCGGGCGACGTCGGTCGGAACGCCCATGCGAATGAGCCCGTCCCCACGGAAGTCAACGAGGTTGAGCGGCGCTGCGATGCGAATCTCCGCGCAAGTCCAAGCTTCGATTTCGCGCCACTCGATCGGAAAAGTCTGCGTACGCCCCGCGGCCCGGTCCCGAAGGATCGTTTCGACAAAACACACTTTGACGCTGCTGCCGAGATAGACGACCCCAAAGCGTTCGGGAGGAAGCAGGCTGACCTCCGGATCGCTGAACCGACTCGGACCGAACCCATAGCCGAGAGGATCGCGAAACCGCGTTTGATAGAGCCGACGCCAGATCGCGCCGCGCCCGACCTCGGTGAGGACGAGCGGGCGCGACGCGAAGCCAAGCGGCGGCAACGGATCTGTCGGCGGCGTGGTCAGGAGAAAGCACCCCGGCCGACCGACTCCGCGGCCGCCAGCACATCGGCAACCTGGCCCGCCCTGAGGGCCTCCAGCCCGGTGCGACCCGCGAGTTCGCCATGCTCTTCCAGCAAGAAACGATAGACGGACCACGGATGGCCGCCGAGGGCCTCGAAGAGCTGCGGCAGGCCGGGGATCAGCTCGCCAGACGCACTGACTTGCCATTTCGGGAATCGCACGCCGCGCTTCGGCCCCTCAAGTCCCAGAACCTCGTGGCGCCGACGCTTCTTGTGCACCGTCTCCCGCGTCGCCCCGATCTCATCGGCGAAGGCGTCGGCCGACAGCATGTCGGGGCTATTCAGAATCTCCGTCGCTCGCGCCGATCCCCGCCGGCGTGCGGCCGCCAGCGCGGCGTCGAGGTCATCCGAAGGATCGGCCATAACCTCCTCAACTGCGATGCGCGGACTTGCCGTCGCGGGATCGACCTCGACTGTCATCCGAACCGATTTGCCCGTTCGTTCCGCGCGCTTCACGGCGTCGACAAAGCCGGACAGAAGGCCGCGCGTGGCCTTCCGGGTGACAATCTTCTTGTCGAAACCCGAGGCCAGCGATGTTGCAAATTTGAGCGTCAGCGGTTCGCCCCGACCAGTTCGTCCGCGGGACTCGCCGCCCTTTTTCCGTGTCACCGGCATGAGCCACCTCCGGCACCCAATATGGTGGCTTTCGTCAGTTTCGTCAACTTCGTCAATCAGCCGGAGCCGCGAGGCGACTGCGGTCAATTATCGCACTTATGGCAAAATCGGCTTTGATCTTCCGCGGGCATGCCGACCCCGTGCCCGGCGGGCACATAGCCGAGTTCGTCGCAAAGGTCGCGGAAAGCCACCCGGCAGCGCTCCTTTTCAGCCTCGGCGAGCTCGCATCGGTGGCTTTGTTCCTCATCCGACAGACCTTCCGGGCGGCAGACTGGGCAGGTCGCGCGATGGATCGTCCGTTCCCAGGCCACCAGCGCGTCGACATAAGCGCGGTGCGCGGCGACGGCCTGCGTTTCCAGCCCTTTCTTGTTTTCGTTCCAGGCCCTCGCCACCTCTTCTCTCCCCGGTTGAGGACATGTCTGCGGTACGCCCCCGCAAACGATCCCTCGCTGACTCTTGGTGATCGGGGAGTTGGAAACCGTACGAAACGGCCCTGTGGCCTTTAGTTCGGGTGAACCTGTTGCATACGCCACAGGCTCCCCGACCATAAGGTCAAGGAGTGCGGCGCCGTAACGGCCGGCACCAAACCGTTCGTAGGGGTTTCCACGCCCCAGGGCAGCGCGTACCACCCCGCCCGATTCATAACCGTTTGGAGGTCCGCCTTCTAGGTCCCTCCGGTAAATGACCGATTGCTGGAGGTTTCTGATGGCCGCCAGGAAAGTTGCCCGCTGGCCTCGACGGTGCCGGTCATGGCCTCAGCGCCGATTTTGGCCAGCCGAGGATGAAGGCGAAGGGTTGCTGGCGATTCCTCCTCTTCATCGGCAGTCTGTCTACGGCCTTTGGCGCGTTGCGCCGGTGCGATTCGGATTCAGTCGCCGACGTGGTGACGTGATTCGAACGTTCTTCGAGAATGAAGGTGGGCGTCGCCCCTTCGGGGCCGGGCTGGCGGCTGCGCTGAAGCCCCGCGGGTGGGTCTTCCCCCTCACGGGCGGCCATCCCTGATGCAACCGGGATGCGAGGCTGCCGATTTCAAAAAAAGCTTACTCTGATTCGACCGGTGGCCCGGAATCCATTCGTTCTCCGCATGCACCAGCTTAGCGATTGGATTTACTCCGCCAGCCGCTACACTTCGCCACAGAACCCCCGATTCTCGGCCTTCTTTCTCCGCAAGATCATTTGTTGTTCGTAGGTCCTGCACTTCAACAGTGGTGTTGGTTGACGGACAAGCATGGCGGAAGCGGCATTCAAAATGACGGCGTTAGAAACTCCAGCCTACCGCGAGCTTCCGCAGAATATTGAGGCCGAACAGGCGCTGCTCGGCGCCATTCTCATCAACAACGACGCTTTTTACCGGGTTGTCGATTTTCTCAAGCCGAACCATTTCTTCGAGCCCTTGCACGGCCACATTTTCGAAGTCATGGGCGAATTCATTCGTTCCAACAGGATCGCCAATCCGATCACGCTGAAGACTTTCCTTCCCACGACGCTCGATATTGCCGGCTTATCCGTTGCGCAGTATCTCGCACGCCTCGCGGCCGAAGCGACGACCATCATCAATGCGCCGGACTATGGCCGCACGATCTACGATCTCGCGGTGCGACGCGAGTTGATCAAGATCGCTGAAGACATGCTCAGCAGCGCATTCGACGCGGCGGTCGATTGTGCGCCACAAGAGCAGATCCAGCATGCCGAACAGCTTCTCTATGAGGTCGCGGAAACCGGCCGTTATGGCGGCGGCTTCGAGACGTTCGAAACCGCACTCGAGGAAGCCATCGACAGGGCGGCGCAAGCTTACGAGTGCGATGGCAAGCTCTCCGGGCTGGCGACCGGACTCAAGGATCTCGACGCCAAGCTCGGTGGTCTTCAACCAACCGACCTTATCGTCATCGCCGGCCGGCCGGGCATGGGGAAGACCTCGCTCGCGACCAACATCGCATTCAATGTCGCAAGCGCCTACGAGCCCGCGCGGCAGCTCGAGGGAGCGCCCACCCCCGCGGCAGGCGGCATTGTTGCTTTCTTCTCACTGGAGATGTCGTCCGAACAGCTTGCCACGCGCGTGCTCGCCGAGCAGGCGGAGATTCCGTCGTCCAGCATCAGGCGCGGCGAGATCGGCGAGACCGAATTCAGCAGGCTCCTCGACCATCGGCAGAAAATGCGCCGCCTGCCGCTCTTCATTGATCAGACCGGCGCTCTCTCCATTGCCCAGCTCGCGGCGCGAGCCCGCCGCTTGAAGCGACAACGAGGCCTCCACCTCGTCATTGTCGACTACATCCAGCTTATGCAGGGAAGATCACAGCGCGCCGCACAGAACCGCGTGCAGGAGATCACTGAAATCACCACGGGCCTGAAGGCGCTGGCCAAGGAACTCAACGTTCCAGTCGTTGCGCTCTCTCAGCTCTCGCGAGGTGTCGAAAATCGCGACGAGAAACGTCCACAACTCTCCGATCTTCGAGAATCAGGCTCGATCGAACAAGATGCTGACGTCGTGATGTTCGTGTATCGCGAGGAGTATTATCTCAAGACCAAAGAGCCCAGGCCTAGCACGGACGAGCATTTCACCTGGGAATCTGAAATGCGGGATGCGCACGGCAAGGCCGAGGTCATCATCGCGAAGCAGCGGCACGGTCCGACCGGGACGGTAGTCATGACGTTTCAGGGAGAGTTCACCCGGTTTTTCGATCTGGCGAACCAGACCCGGTTGCCGCAACGATCGGAATAGTCATCCCAGGCCTCACCCACCATTAATACGCAGTCTCTCGAAAGACTGATCTCGTTTCATTTGGCGTCCATCAATCAGCAGCCGTCATTGCGTCAAGACGACAGTGCGGATCACGCATGATGTGGCGTGTGCAGCGGCGTCGGTTGTCGAGGCTGTGACATTCGATGCCGGCTTCCGGGGAAGGACCACCCCGCTCTCGAATGGGCTTTCCTTGG
>OFRD01000233.1_pt1 | contig 20942 bp, 17 predicted proteins | sample 1543041 | NCBI WGS metagenome assembly OFRD01 (sample SAMN07774234, study PRJEB24372) | wastewater metagenome | isolation source: Exp Tend CN 100WW | collected 2016-02
GCCCGAATACACGCCCGGCTTTGCCGGCGCGGTGGTGGTCGCCAGCGCCACGCTGGGGCCGATCATTCCGCCATCCATCCCGATGGTGATTTATGCCTTGGTCTCCGGCGCTTCGGTCGGTGCCTTGTTTTTGGGCGGCGTGGTGCCTGGTGTGTGCATGACCATCCTGATGATGAGCGTGGTGCATTACATCGCGTGCAAACGCAACATGCCGCGTGAAGAACCGATTCCATTCAAGGAATGGCCTGCCATCTTGTTTCGTGGCGCTTTGCCTTTGTCCATGCCCATCGTCTTACTGGGCGGCATTTATTCGGGGGCCTTTACCCCGACCGAAGCCGCTGCCGTGGCGGCCTTGCATGCCTTGGTGTTGGCGGCCTTCGTTTTTCGCGCCTTGAGCTGGAAGGCATTTTGGGGCGTGGTGCTCGAATCCACCCGCTCCAGTGCAGTGATCACCATCATCCTGGCAGGCTCGTTCATGCTGAACTACGCCTTCACCTCCGAGGGCGTGCCTCAGGCCATGGCCGCATGGGTCGACAACTTGCACCTGAGCCGCCTGCAGTTTTTGTTCATGGTCAACGCCTTGTTCCTGATTTTGGGTTGCTTTCTCGATGTGTCGGTGCTGTTGCTGGTGTTTGTGCCCATGCTGTTGCCTGCGGCCAAACTGCTGGGGGTGGACTTGGTGCACTTTGGCGTGTTGGTCGTGCTGAACATGATGATCGGCTTGATCCACCCGCCTTTTGGCATGCTGCTGTTTGTGACCAAGGCGCTGACCGGCATCCCGATTGGCGACATGATGCGCGAAGGTTGGATGTTCTTGGTCATGCTGCTGGGCCTGTTGGTGGCCATGACCATCTTCCCCGAAATTGTGTTGTGGTTGCCGCGCACCATGGGTTACGGCACGCCAGGAGCCACCTGATGGCCGTTGACGTCGTTTGCGTGGCCAGCTGGAATGTGGACCTGATTGCCCACATTCCTCAACCGCTTGAACGTGGCCAAACCCGCATGGCGCAGGCGTTTGATCGCCTGCCAGGCGGCAAGGGCAGTAACGCGGCGATTGCCGCTGCGCGCCAGGGCGCACAGGTGGGCCTGATCGCGCGCATTGGCGGTGACGATTTTGGGCAGATGGGCCTGGACCTGTGGGCCCGTGAAAGCATTGACAGCCAGCATGTGCTGCGCGGCGCAGGCGAAACCAACGGCACCGCACTGATCTTGGTGTACGAAGATGGTGACAACTCGATTGCCGTTTACCCCGGTGCAGGTGCTGGCCTGACCGCCACCCATGTGCAGGCGGCTACGGGCATGCTGGCCCATGCGCGGGTGGTCATGGCCTCGTGCGAAGTGCCGCTGGCGGCCACACTCGCGGCATTTGAAATCGCCCGCGCGCATGGCGTGTTGACGCTTTTAAACCCGGCACCGGCCACGCCCTTGCCCGATGCTCTGTGGCCTTTGGTCGATGTGCTCACCCCCAACGAAGGCGAGTTGCTGATGCTGGCCGATGCACCAGACATCGAGACTGCGGCACTGCGTCTGTTGCAACGCGGCGTGGGCGCGCTGGTGGTCACGCTGGGTGAACGAGGCTGTGCCCTGTTCCGCCCCGACGCCGTGCCCTTGTGGGTGCCCGGTTATGCCATGCAAGTGGTGGACACCATTGGCGCAGGCGACACCTTCACGGGTACTTTGGCTGCGCAATTGGCGCAGCAAAGCCCTTGGCCTCAGGCCTTGCGATGGGCCAATGCGGCAGCAGCGTTGTCTACACAAGCACAGGGTGCGGTGACGGCCATGCCTGCACGTTCCCAAGTTCAGGCGTGGCTACATTCTGGCTAAAGGCGGTGCTCAAAAGGGCACCGCGATAATGCGTTGATGCGTTTTTTTCGCCCGCCTTCTCCCAATGCCCCTGGGGCCTTCAGTTTCTGGCTGTCCCTGCCCCAGCTCATCACCTGGGGCAGTGTTTTTTATACCTTCTCGCTGCTCATGGCACCGCTGGAGGCCGAGCTGGGCATGAGCCGGGCCGAGTCGTCGCTGGCCTTCAGCTTGGCGTTGCTGGCCGAGGGCTTGATGGCTTATCTGGTGGGCCGCTGGATTGACGCAGGGCATGAGCGCTGGGTGATGAGTGTGGGCTCGGTTTGGGTGGGTTTGGGTTTGCTGGGGCACAGCTTTGTGCAATCCATTGCGGGGTTTTATGCCGCCTGGATCTGGCTGGGCTTGGGTCTGGCGGCCACGCTTTACACCCCGGCATTTGCGGTGGTCACACGCCGTTTTCCACAAGACTTTCGCCGCGCCATCATCACATTGACTTTTTTGGGCGGACTGGCCAGCACGGTGTTCATCCCGCTGTTTGCCTGGTGGATGGACTTGTGGGGCTGGCGGCATGCGCTGTGGGCTTTGGCGGTGCTGCAGTTTGCAGTGTGTTTGCCCTTGCACGCTGGGTTGTTGCGTGGGGCACCGCGCCCGCCAAGCCGCCTGAAGCACGCCCACACCTCTGCTGACCTGGTGCCTCCGGTGTCGGTGCGCGAACACCTGCGACGTGCGCCGTTTTGGCTGCTGGCCCTGTTCATGGTGCTGATGATGTCGGTGACTTCGGCCTTGCCCGCGCACATGATCGCTTTGTTGCAAGAGGCGGGTTTGTCACCGACCTGGGTGATTGCCGTGCCCGCAGCCATTGGCGTGATCCAGGTGGTCGGGCGCTTGGTGTTGTTTGTGTTTGAACGCCACTGGGACGTGCACACCGCCAACCGCTGGATTCCGGGCTTTATTCCCTTGGGTTTGCTGGCGCTGTTGCTGGGCGGCTTTCACCCTTTGGGGGCCTTGGTGTTTGTGCTGCTGTTCGGCTTGGGCAACGGCATGATCACCATCGTCAAGGGCACCGCCTTGGCGCAGTACGTGAGCCGTGACCATGTCGGTCAACTCAACGGTTTGCTGGGCATGCCGATCGCGCTGGCCCGCGCCGCCGCACCCTTGACTGTGGGTTTGCTGTGGTCACCGGCCACAGGCTACCGTGTGGCGCTGGCTTGGCTGCTGTTGGCCAGCGTGCTGAGCACGGCAGCGCTGTGGGCTGCGCAACAACAAGCCCTAGAAACGCGTGATTGAAACGCGGCATTTAAAAAGCATTGAGTCTGCGCCTGATGGCCTGTCGTCAAGCCTTTCGGCACGCAAGTTCAAGCACGCAAGTTCAGGTTGTTGCACTCTTCACACTCTTCTTGCAGCCAGCCCAGCTTGACGAAGAGCGCGTGCAGTTTGCAGCCCACGCAAAAGCCCAAAATAGCCTCCAGCCACATGAAGCCCAAGCACACCCAAACCATCAGCAAGGGCAACCAGCGCGGCAAATACTGCTCGGTGGTGGGCAGCAGCGGCAAAGTGGTCACGGTGTTGACCACGGCAGCAAATTTTTCAGGGTGAAAAAACACCAGGCACAGCGAGATCATGCTGGCCCCGATGCCCCATGCAAAACGCTTGGGGGCCAATGGCTTCCAGACCGCAGGCGAACGCCGGGCCAGCCAGGTAGACAACCAGATCGTGGGGGAAAGGTAAGAGGTCTTGACGCTCATGCCCGCCAGCATCTCGAACAGGGCATAGAACAAAAACCAGGTCTGCACCGTGTAATCGTAGGTGCGTCGCACCGCTTCCACCATGTACAGAATCCGGCCATCAAAATCGGTCTCAAACGTGTCGGTGATGACATCGCCTGTGACGTTCCAACGCCCACCAAACACCACATCGACCAAGGTAAAGGCCATGTAAATCGGAATGGCCAACATGATGCCTGCACGGATGCGCACGGCCGTTTCGTTCAAATACGGCTGCACATCATCGCGGCTGCGGAACCACACATAACGGGTGTCTGGCGGGCTGACTGCGGGGGCTGCAGAAACGGTTGCGGTGTTCATGGGGCATCTCCTTGGCACTGTGCGAGGTCTGATGAATATCAGAGTGCGCTTATAAAGCGGTCATTATGCGAACAAAGCGGGCTTTTGTGGCGTTGGCACCCACCATTTTTTGGCCACACTGGCGGCGAGCGCTCGTCATCCCAGCGCACGCCCTTCGCCGGCCTCTTCCACCGTCTGCCCATCGCGGATGTGGTAAATCCGCCGAAAGGTCGGGATGATTTTTTCATCGTGGGTGACCACGATGATGGCGGTCTGTGCCTGACGGGCCATGTTGTTCAAAATGCGCATCACGCCCAATGCACGTTCACTGTCCAAGGGCGCGGTGGGCTCGTCAGCCAAGATCACCGGGGGCTTGTTGGCCAGGGCGCGGGCAATCGACACCCGCTGCTGTTCACCGCCCGACAGCTCAGACGGTTGCGCCTTGGCCCGGTGTGCCACATCCAGCGAATGCAGCAAGGTCAGCGCCTGCTGCCGTGCCTGCGCGTTGGGCACACCCGCCAGCATAGGCAGCAAGGCCACGTTGTCGGTCACGTCGAGGAACGGAATCAGGTAGGGGGCCTGAAACACAAAACCAATGCGGTCGCGGCGCAGGGCGCGCAAGTCGGGGGTTTTCCACCCGTTGTCGTAGATGATTTCCTTGCCCAAGGTCATGCGACCCGAGGTGGGCTCGATGATGGCTCCGAGGCATTTGAGCAAGGTGCTCTTGCCCGAGCCGGACGGCCCAACCAGGCCCACCACCTCGCCCGGTGCCACCTGCATATTGACATTTTTAAGGGCCTCTACGGCGGTGTCGCCATGGCCATAAACTTTGCGCAGGTTCTCGATCAGGATGCCGCCTTGAGATGTGCTCATGCCAATTCCTTGCTTAACTGATGGCCTGTGCAGGATCGACCTGCAACGCCACCCGGATGGCCAGGGTGCTGGCCAATGCGCAAATGACCAGCGTGGCCACAAAACCCAACACCGCATCTTGTGTGAGCAGCAAAACAAATTTAGGGAATACCGGTGCCCACAAGGTGGCGGCCACTTTGCCGACCACAAAACCGATCACGCCCAAGCCCAGCGCCTGCTGCAAGATCATGCTGGCGATGGTGATGTTGCGCGTGCCGATGAGCTTGAGCACCGCGATTTCTCGGATTTTGCCCAGCGTCATGGTGTAAATGATGAACGCCACAATGGCCGCGCTCACCACCGCCAGGATGACCAGGAACATGCCGATTTGGCGGGCTGAGGTGGCGATCAGTTTTTGCACCAAAATTTCTTCCATCCCGTTGCGGGTGAAGACCGTCAGATGCTTCCAGCGTCGGATGGGCTCGGCCACTTGCTCGGCACCCCAGCCTGCTTGCGTTTGGACCAGCACCGCGTTCACGTTGCGGCTGCTGGTCTGGAGGTTTTGCACCGCTTCCAGCAGGCCCGGCACGCCGGGCCGGTTAAAGCCTGGGTTGGCCGCCGTGCGAATGCGGTCGTTCACGATGGCGTCGTTGTCCTTGAGAAACTGCGCTTCTTGCGCGTCTTTCAGGGGAATAAAAACCATCGGGTCACCGCCCGAAGAAACCATGCGCTGCGTCAGGCCCACCACCTCGTAGCTGTGGCGGCGAATCTGTACCCGGTCGCCTATGGCCAATCCGGTTTTGATGTCGGCCACCGCCTCGTAGTGGCTGCGCGTGAGGTGGCGGCCCGCCAACAGGTGCCCCGGTTGTCCCGGCAAGCCGCCCGCACCGGGCTCCACGCCCACCACCATGGCCCGTGTTTCGCGCCCGGCGGTTTGCACCTGCATGGTGAAGTAAGTGATGTTGGCCGCCTGCGCCACGCCGGGCATGCCCCGGATGCTTCGCACCACATCGTCTTTGAGGCTGGACGATTCCGCGTAAGGGCCTTGGGTGTCTTTTTGTACCACCCAAAGATCGGCGCCGCTGTTGTTCAACAGCGCTTGCGCATCGTCCACCATGCCCCTGAACACACCGGCCATGGTCAAGGTCACGCCGATCAGCAAACCCAGGCCCACCCCCGTGAGGATGAATTTGGCCCAGCTGTGCTGGATGTCGCGGGCGGCCAGGCTGATCATGGCTTTGACCGACCCACCAAGGCCTCGACCACCCGGACCCGCGCACCCGGTTGCAGGGGTTTTTCGCTGTAAACGACCACCCGGTCCTGCGCCTTCAAGCCGGTAAGGGCTTGCACATGGCCGTCCAGGCTGACCGCGCCCCATTGCACGGGTGCAAATTCAACAGCGCCGCTGGCCGACAGTCGCCACACCCCTGTTTGGCCTTGGTGTTTTTGCATGCTGGCTTGTGGCACCACGGGGCCTTCGGCGCTGGCCGGCAAGTCAAGCGTCACTTCGGCCATTTCCCCCATCGACACAGCCGGTTGCACTTGCCCGGCTTCGAGGCGGAAGCCCACTTGGGCAATGCGCTCTTCGGTCACGCTGTCGGCCTGCCACTCCACCCGCTCCACCACGCCAGACCAAACTTGTTGCGGTTGAGACCGCAGCACGATGCGTGCAGCCAGACCCGTTGCCAGGCCTGCCGAGCGGCCTTGGTCCACGCGCATGCGCACCCACAGGCTTTGCGGGTTGACCAGCTTGAGCACGGGCTGACCGGCCACCACGGTGCTGCCCGCTTCGGCATCGCGGCTGGTGACCACGGCGTCGGCTGGGGCCAGCATGCGAATGCTCTGGCGCTGAAATGCCACCCCCGCACTTTCGGCTTGTACCCGGGCCATGTCCTGCGCGGCGGCCTGGGCGTTGGCTTGGGCCACTTGCAGCGCCGCCTCGGCCGATCGCCAAGCTTGCTGCTGCGCTTCCAAAGCGGTGGCACTGATGAAGTTCTGGCTAGCCAGGTCTTGCTGCCGTCGCCAGCTCGACTGGGCCAGCTCGCGCCTGGCCTGTGCATCGGCCACTTGTGCCTTGGCCGCGGCTTGCACGCTGACGGCCTTGGCCATGGCGGCCTCTTGTGCTTTTTGGCGTTGCTCCAGATCGATCGGGTCCATCTCGGCCAGCCACTGGCCCGCCTTGACCTTGTCGCCCACATCCACCAGCACGCGCAAAACACGCCCCGCCGTCATCGGCCCTATCAACCAGCTTTGGCGTGCCTCGACACTGCCAATGCCAAACACGGCGGGCGTGATGCGCTCGCTCTTGACGGTTGCGACAGTGACGCGGTTGGGTGCCAAAGGCCCGATCCGAAAAGCCACCAAGCCGATGATGGCCAACACCGCCAATGCGGCCCCGCCCGTGAGCCAACGCCGTTTGTTTTGCACTGTCCAGTTCATGCTTTTGTCCTTGTCGATGAGGGCATGGGCTGCACCAGGCCCTGCTCGTAAATGTCATACACCGTGGTCGCCTGTTCGGCGATATCGCTCAAGTGCCCGGCCATCAGGGCCTGCATGACCAAGCCCTGAATGGCCCCGACAAACAGCACCGTGGCGGCGTTCAGATCCATGTTTTTTGCCAACTGCTTGCGTGCTTGCGCTTGCAACAGCAAACCGTGCACCAATTGGCGGTAATTCACCATGAGCTGCTGCACACTGGCCTTGAGGGGTGAGGGCTGCGGGTGTTGCAGTTCCTGAAAGACCAGCCGAGGCACGCCCGGCTGAGCCTGCACAAATTGCACATGCGCCATGAACACAGCCCGCATGGCCGCCAAGGTCTGGCCTTGGTCGAGGGGTGCTTGTGCTGCGGCTTGCAGCTGCGTCATCAACTCCGCATGCACCCACTGCATCACGGCCAGCCAGATGGCCTCTTTGCTCTCAAAGTGCTTGAAAACCGCCCCTTGGGTGATGCCCACCGCCGCCGCCAACGCGCCGGTGGTGATCTGTGCCGGGCTTTTTTGGGCGGCCAGTTGCAAAGCCGCCGCCACCAAGGCCAGCTGTCGGTCTTCGGTTTTTTGCTTGGTGTGGGATGGCATGTTTATTTAATTAAGTAATTGCTTAATTACTTTAGCACACCCTGTTGCCATTTCTGTTTGCGTTGGCGCAAGCTCTTGGTTTTGAGGGTTGCGCACTCAAACAAGCACACACGTTGGTGGCTGCACTAACATCTGCCGCATGTCCGAGCCACAATTTATCCAGCTGTACCAGCACAACGCCACTGCCGTGGCACAAGAACTCTTGCTGGGCCTGAGTGCCCCGCAGGCCTTTACATCCCCCAAATACCTTTACGACGCGCTGGGTTCGCGTTTGTTCGAGGCCATCACCGAACTGCCCGAATACGACCTGACCCGTACCGAAGCTCAGCTGATGCGTCTGCACAGCGCCGACATGGCAAAGCATTTGCCTTCAGGCGCTTGCTGGATCGACCTGGGTGCGGGCAATTGCGAAAAAGCCGGGCGCCTGCTGGGCCCCATGCAGGCCGGACGTTATGTGGCGGTGGACATTTCGGTGGACTTTGTACGACAAGCCTTAGACAGTCTGCAGCGTCAGCACCCCGGCCTGCGCATGGCGGGCTTGGGGACCGATTTTTCGGGCGGCCTTGAATTGCCAGAGGCACTGGCGCTGGCCCCTGCTCAGCCGCGTGTGCTGTTTTACCCCGGCTCCAGCATCGGCAACTTCACGCCCGAGCAAGCCTTGGACTTTTTGCAAAGTCTGCACCGCGCTTGCGGCACGGCGGCAGGCAGCGGTTTGCTGATCGGGGTGGACTTGATCAAGGACGCGGCCGAGCTGGAAGCCGCCTACGACGACATGTTGGGCGTGACGGCGGCCTTTGACCTGAATTTGCTGCTGCACATCAACCGCTTGGTGGGCAGCGACTTTTCGGTGCGCGACTGGCGGCACCTGTCACGTTTCAATGCCGACCAATCGCGTGTGGAAATGCACTTGCAGGCGCGCCAAACGGTGCGGGTGCAATGGCCCGGCGGCGAGCGCTTGTTTGCGCAGGGCGAGACCATCCACACCGAAAACGCCTGCAAATGGAGGGTGCCTGGCTTTGAGGCCTTGTTGTTGTCCGCAGGCTTTGCTTCGACCCGTGTCTGGACCGATCCGGCCCAACGATTTGCGGTGCTGTGGGCAGCCGCTTGATGGCGCTTTAGACCGCCACCGAGCGAAAGCCCGCAAAAATATCGCGCCGGTCGTGCACAAAGAAGTTGCGGTAGCGTACATCCACCACATGCACCGAGGTGGCGGCGCAGGCCCCGCGCAGCACGCGGTGGCCATGCCACCAGGGCTCTGAATAATCGCGGTAGGGGTGCACCTCAAACCCAGGGTATGGCAAGAAATTGCTGGCCGTCCATTCCCACACTTGGCCCCACGCAAAACGGGGTTGCTGCGCGGCACATTCCCATTCGGCCTCGGTCGGCAAGCGCCGGCCAGCCCATTGGCACCACGCCTGGGCGTCGAGCGCGTTCAGGTGCACCGCCGGAGCCTGCAGATCCAGGGCTTGCCATTGGCCAAACTGCCGCACTTGCCAAGTCTCTTGCTCGCCGCACGCAAACCGCACATGGGGCGGCAGTGCGTGGCCTGTGTCTTGCACAAAAGGCAGGTAACGCGCCCAGCTGACGGCCGCTGCGTCAATCTCGAACGCAGCAACCGTGACAGGGTGGGCCTGGCGTTCGTTGTCAAAGGCGAAACCCGGCCCCGAGTGGCCCAAGGTGTGAACTTGTGCAGGCACCTGGATGGACCCATTCAGCCCCATGGCGCTTTCTTGGGTGCCCGCATGAATCGCCGCACCTTCACGCCAGCAAAGCGTGTGTGGCAAAGCCAGCCCCAAGTCTTGCGCCATGTAGACCGAGGCTTCGTTGTGCATGTCTTCGTGTTGCAGCACCAAGCGCCAAAAATACAAGTCGTCATCGCTCGTGGCCCGCCCGGCGTCGTGCAAGGCCTGCAAGTGGTCCAGACTGCGCTGCAGTGTCTGCGCTAAATAAGCCTGCGTCTCGGCCAGGTCTGGCAGCGCCAGAGTCCAGCGGCGGTCATGTGCGACTTCGCTGGAGTTGAAAAGCGCATCGGCATTGAGCCAGTGCGATGCATCAAACACAGCGCCGCTAAGGGCACTGTGCGTGCCCAGGTGGCGCTGGCGGTTGCGCACCGTCCACCACTCCTGAAACCAGGCGATGTGACCCCATTCCCACAGCGGTGGGTTCATGCTGGGCAAGGGGGGCACTGACAAATCAGGCAAGGCCATTTGCCAAGCCTGCATCAAGCCCAGGGTGCGGGTACGGCTGGTTTTCAGGGCCTGGGCCAAAGCCTCAAGTCCAGCGGTGCGCACCGCACTGTGCACAGGACCCAGGCAGCCGCCAAAAGAACGGCCCAAAGCCGTGCCTGAAGGGCTCGGCCCTGCCACTGCCCCGGTACTGTCATTCATGTATAAACCGCCCATGCAAAAACTTCGTGTGGTCATTGTCAGTCCCGCTTTGGCCGACGCCAACAACGGCAACTGGCAAACCGCGCGTCGCTGGCAACAAATGTTGTCGGGGCATTTTGCCCGCATCGTGCGGCAGTGGCCCGATGCGCAAGCCGAAGACGACGATGTGATGCTGGCCTTGCATGCCCGTCGCTCGGCCGATTCGGTTGAGGCTTGGCACGCACGGCACGGCAAGCGCGGCCTGGGTGTGGTGCTCACGGGCACCGATCTTTACCGCGACATCGCGCATGACCCAATGGCCCAGCGTTCCTTGGCCCTGGCGCAGTCACTGGTGGTGCTGCAAGGGCTGGGCATCGCAAGCTTGCCGCACGCGCACCAGGCCAAGGCCCGCGTGATCTTCCAGTCCACTGGCACGCGCCAGACCTTGCCCAAAACCGCACGCCATTTGCGCGTGGTGATGGTGGGGCATTTGCGTGAAGAAAAAGACCCGCTCACCCTCATGGCGGCTGCGCGCTTGTTGCCCCAAGGCAGCGGCGTGTTCATCGACCACATCGGCGCAGCGCTGGACCCTGCGTTGGGCCAGGCTGCGCAAGCCACACAAGCCCAGTGCCCGCAATACCGCTGGTTGGGCGCTTTGTCGCACGCCCAAACCCTGCAACGCATCCAGCGTGCCCACCTGCTGGTGCACACCAGCCGCATGGAAGGCGGCGCGCATGTGCTGATGGAAGCGATTTGCAGCGGCACGCCCGTGTTGGCTTCGCGCATCGACGGCAATTTGGGCTTGCTGGGCGAGGACTATGCGGGCATTTTTGAGACTGGCGATGCACAAGGCCTGGCCGATTTGTTGCTGGCTTGCCGGGATCAACAAAGCAGCGCGGGCCTGGTGGCACACTTGGGCCATCAGTGCGCCTTGCGCGCACCCTTGTTTGAACCCCAGGCCGAACGCGCCGCCTTGTACCGTTGGGTGCAAGACCTCTGGACAACTCGATGAAACCCTTAGATCAACCCGTGCTGCGCGACCTGGTGCTGGTCGGCGGCGGCCACAGCCATGTGGGCGTGCTGCGCATGTTTGCCATGAAGCCCGAACCCGGCGTGCGCATCACCGTGATCTGCACCGACATTGACACGCCTTACTCCGGCATGTTGCCGGGCTACATTTCTGGCCACTACAGCTTTGACGAGGTGCACATCGATCTGGGCCGCCTGTGTGCCTTTGCCGGGGCACGCCTGTACCACGATGCGGTGGTGAGCATCGACCGCAAAAACCAGAAAGTGATTTGCAAGAACCGACCCGCCGTGGCTTACGACCTGTTGTCGATCAACATCGGTTCGACCCCCCAGGTGCAACAGGTTGAAGGTGCGCAAACGCTGGTGGTGCCGGTCAAGCCGATTGCACAGTTCAACCAGCGCTGGCTGGCGCTGCTGGACAAAGCTCGCCAGTGGCCGATGCACCGGGGCCGCATGACGATCGCGGTGGTGGGTGGTGGCGCGGGCGGGGTGGAGCTGCTGCTGTCCATGCAATACCGTTTGCGCAACGAATTCAAGGCGCTGGGGCGCAGCCCCGAAGATCTGAAGTTTGTGCTGCTGACCTCGGGCGAGACGATCTTGCCTACGCACAACCCGGGCGTGCGCAAGCGCTTTGTCCAGGTGCTGCAAGCGCGCAACGTCGAGGTCTACAACCAGGCCGAGGTGGTGCAGATCTCGCCCGGCTGTCTGCACACACGCGATGGCCGCACTTTCGATGCCGACGAAACCATGTGGGTCACGCAGGCCGGTGGCCCCGCCTGGCTGCAAAGCACGGGCCTCGCACTCGATGACAAAGGCTTCATCCTGGTCCATCCACAGTTGCAATCCCTGAACGACCCGCTGGTGTTCGCGGCGGGAGACATCGCCTCGTTTGCAGAGCGCCCGCTGGAAAAAGCCGGTGTGTTTGCGGTGCGCATGGCCAAGCCTCTGGCCGACAATTTGCGACGCAGTCTGCGTGGTCAAAAGTGTGTGGCTTACCAACCGCAGCGCCATTGGCTGGCCTTGATTTCGACGGGCAACCGCCACGCGGTGGCATCGCGCGGCCCTCTCGGTTTTGCAGGCGATTGGGTGTGGCGCTGGAAAGACCGGATCGACCGCCAATTCATGCGCCGCTTCACCGAGTTGCCCGACATGGTGAATGCCCGCGCTGCGCTGCAACCCGGTACCAACCTGCGCGAGGCCCTGCGGGCCATGGGCCAGTTGCTCAAAGACATCCGGGCCAAAGGCCAAGCGCCCACAAGCCGCTTGACGCTGACCGCTGAAGAGTCCTTGCAAGCCATCTCGGCCATTGCCATGCGCTGCGGTGGTTGCGGCGCCAAAGTGGGTGCCAATATTTTGTCTCGCGCTTTGGGCAGCTTGCAGCCAGTCGAGCGGCCTGATGTGCTGATCGGTTTGCATTCGCCAGATGACGCGGCCGTGGTGCGCGTGCCGCCGGGCATGGCCGTGGTGCAGACGGTGGACTTTTTCCGGGCCTTCATCGACGACCCCTATCTGTTTGGCAAGGTGGCGGCCAACCATGCTTTGGGCGATATTTTTGCCATGGGTGCCGAGCCACAAACGGCCACCGCCGTGGTCACCGTGCCGCCTGGCCTGGAAAGCAAAGTCGAGGACTTGCTCACACAAATGATGGGCGGCGCGATCGAAGTGCTGAACGCCGCAGGCTGCGCCCTGGTGGGCGGCCACACGGGCGAGGGCGCAGAGCTGGCCCTGGGCTTTGCCATCAACGGCCTGATCGACGAAAACATGACGGGCGTGATGCGCAAGGGGGGCATGCAGCCTGGCGATGTGCTGCTCTTGACCAAGCCCATGGGCACCGGCACGCTGTTTGCTGCGCACGCGCGCCATGCCGCCAAGGGCCGTTGGATCGCTGCGGCACTGCAGTCGATGCAGCAGTCCAACCAAGCGGGCGCGCAGATTTTGCGCACGCATGGCGCCACCGCCTGCACCGACCTGACCGGCTTCGGCCTGCTGGGTCACCTGGTCGAGATGACCCGTCCGTCCGGCGTGGATGCCGAACTGCAATTGAGCACGCTGCCCCTGCTGGACGGCGCGGTGGATTGCGTTCAGGCGGGCATTGTCAGCTCTTTGCAGCCGGCCAATGTGCGGCTGCGCCGCGCTCTGCGCAACGCCGATGAATTCATCAACGACCCACGCTACCCCCTGCTGTTTGACCCGCAAACCGCAGGCGGTCTGTTAGCCAGCGTGCCTGCAGCGCAAGCGGCCGCCTGTGTGCAGGCCTTGCAGGCAGCGGGCTACACGCACACCGCTGTCATCGGGTGCATCACCGCACAAGGCGAAGCCATCGAGCCCGTGCTGTTGAAAACCTGAACACCATGAACACAACCCCTGCTGCAAGCACCACGCTCAACGCCGACCTGACCCAGCGCTGCGTCATTCACAGCCCCTCGCTCGATTGGGTGGATTCACCCGCTTCGGGCGTCTCGCGTCGTTTGCTTGAACGCGATGGCGGCGAAGTGGCGCGGGCCACGTCCATCGTGCGCTACGCACCGGGTTCGGCCTTTGCCGCCCACACACACGGTGGGGGCGAAGAAATTCTGGTGCTCGAAGGCACGCTGCGCGACGAGCATGGGGTGTACGGCCCCGGCACCTACATCAAGAACCCGGTGGGCACATCGCACGCGCCGTCCTCACCCGATGGTTGCACCTTGTTCGTCAAGCTGCGCCATCTGGACCCGCGTGATGACGAACGCGTGGTCATCGACACGCGCCGCAGTGCATGGCATCAAGGCATGGTGGATGGCTTGCAGGTGTTGCCGCTGGGCACCTTTGAGAGCCAAAACACCGCCTTGGTGCGTTGGGCCCCGCAGACGTTTTTCAACCCGCACCGGCATTGGGGGGGCGAAGAGATCTTGGTGCTCGAAGGCGTTTTTTCGGACGAGCACGGCGACTACCCTGCAGGCAGTTGGCTGCGCAGCCCACACATGAGCCAGCACCAGCCTTTCAGCCGCGAAGGCTGTTTGATTCTGGTGAAGACCGGGCACTTGGTGTGAACACGAAACCCCACACCCACCACCAGCCGCTGTCTGCGGACATCACGCGTGCCTCGCTGGGTGACCTGCTTTGTGTTGCGTTACCGCGCCAAGATCACCGGCGCTTGTAAGCCGCTTGCACGGCACGGGTTTTTAAAATGGCGCTTTGTTGACTTGTCCATTTTGGGAACCCCATGAGCACTTCATTTGCCCCGTCTTTGTCACCTTTGGCCGCCCCTTTTGTAGCGCCCCACGGCGTTTTGCGTGTGGCCATCAACCTGGGCAACCCGGTGCTGGCCAAGCTCGACGCGGCGGGCGAGCCCTCCGGCATCTCCGCTGATCTGTCACGCTTGTTGGCCGACCAGTTGGGTGTGGGCATTGCGTGGCGTATCTTCAAAAAAGCCGATGAATCGGTGCAGTGCGTGCGCGCAGACGAGGCCGACATCGGCTTTTTTGCCATCGACCCGGTGCGCGGCGAAGGCCTGCATTTTTCGCCACCCTATGTCGATATCGAAGGCGCCTATATGGTGCGAAGCGACTCACCGCTTCAAAGCAACGAGCAAGTCGACCAAGCAGGCAATCGCGTCACCGTGGGCGCAGGCAGCGCCTATGACCTGTTTTTGACGCGTCACCTGAAACACGCCCCCATCGTGCGCGCACCCAGTTCGCCCGCTGTGGTCGATGTCTTCATGGCCCAGCAACTCGAAGTGGCCGCAGGCGTCAAACAACAACTGCAAGCCGATGCCCAACGCCTGCCGGGCGTGCGCTTGCTGCCCGGTCGCTTCATGGTCATCCACCAGGCCATGGGCATGCCTGCCCAACGCAGCGCGCAGGCCCGCGAACACCTGAATGCGTTTGTTGAAGACGCCAAACGCTCAGGCTGGGTGGCCGAGGCGTTTGTCCGGCACGGCATTCAGGGGGCTTCGGTGGCACCAGCAGGCTATCCTGCACACGACTGAACAAGACACGGGTCGGTGCTAAATTGCGACGGAACTTCTTTTCCGCCATCCACAACGAGACACCCCATGAGCATGCCCAAAAACGACCGTTTGCCCGAAATCCCCCGCGATCAAATGACAGACGCCCAACGGGCCGCAGTGGATGAGTTGATCAGCGGGCCACGAGGCAAACTGAGCGGCCCCTTTGTGCCGCTGATGCGAAGCCCCGAGCTGATGCGTCGCCTGCAAAAAGTGGGCGAATACCTGCGCTATGACAACACCGTGGGTTTGCAGAATTCTGAATTTGCCGTGCTGGTGGTGGCCCGCCATTGGTCTCAGCCTGTCGAGTGGCATATCCACAAACCGATTGCCATGAAAGCGGGCGTGAGCGAAGAAACCTGCAACGCGATTGCCGAAGGCCGTCGCCCGCCGCACATGACGCCGGAAGAAACCGTGGTGTACGACTTTCTGCAAGAGCTGTTGCACAACCAATCGGTCAGCGATATGACTTGGGCCGCTGCGCAAAAAATGTTTGGTGACCAGGGCGTCATCGACATGACGGCGCACTGCGGTTACTACAGCTTGCTGGCCATGGTGATGAACACCACACGCCGGGGCTTGCCCGACAATGCCGCGTCTGGTCTTGCCCCGTTTCCGCATTGAGGCCGCCGTTACGGAACTGACCCTTTCAGACCCGATACCCAGCCCACGCTGTGGCTCGCCGTGTTGTCGCTGTCGGCACCGATCAGCACCGCGCGCACTTTGGGCACGCGCTCTTCAACCGGCGTTTCGTCTGCAAATACACGGGCAAAGTCGGCGGCCACATCGCGGCTCTCGGCTTGCCATTGGCGCAGCGGCGCACCCTGGCCTTGCAGCGTGATGAAGCGCACGCGCCGCGTGTAGGGGTTGGCCCCTTGCAAGCCTGCGGGGTGCACGCTGTCCCACACATAGCACAGCGTGGCGGCAGGCAGGTCTTCGGCACTGACCTTGCGGGCAATGCGCAGCAAGGTGCGCTCGACAAAAGGCACGCGGTCCAGTGGGTGGTCAAACATCACACACACCTTGAGCGCGGCGTCGTCACCGGCTTTGGTCAAAATATCGGCCACCGCTTTGCCGCCTGTCAGCGGCTGGTCCAGACGCCAGCGCCATTGCAGGCGCATGGCATTGACCTTGGGCAGATCGTGCACCCAAGTGCCATACGAAGCCTCGGTGCTGACCTTCAAAGCCCGCTCGCCTTGCACCTCGGCTAACTCAAAGCGCGTGGCCGGGATAGCGGCTTTGGACTTTGGGAAACCCACAAAACGCCAAGTGCTGGCCGCTGCGCCATCGGCAGGCACCAAGGGCGCCAGGCCTTGCGCCAAGGCAGACGCGGTGCCACTGACCATGACCCACTCCAGCAGCGCCAGCCGTGCCCAAGCGGTTTTGCCCAGCCGCTTCATCCGCGCCGCCAGTCGTGAAACTTCTCGACCCAAGCCAGCAGCTTTTGCGGCGCGTGCGCCCGCTTCCATTCGCCTGCCGCGTATTTGTTGGCCTCGGCCAGCGTGGGGTAGGTGTGGATGGTGCCCAAAATTTTGTTCAGGCCCAAGCCGTGCTTCATGGCCAGCACGTATTCGACCAACAAGTCGCCCGCGTGCGAACCCACGATGGTCACACCCAAAATGCGGTCTTTACCCGGCACAGTGAGCACCTTCACAAAGCCGTGGGCCTCGCTGTCGGCAATGGCCCGGTCCAAGTCGTCAATGCCGTATTTCGTCACCTCATACGCAATGCCCTGGGCTTGGGCCTCTTGTTCGTTCAGGCCCACACGCGCCACCTCGGGGTCGATGAAGGTGGCCCACGGGATCACGCGGTAGTCGACCTTGAAGGATTTGAAGTCGCCAAACAGCGCATTCACCGCCGCATACCAAGCCTGGTGCGCGGCAGTGTGGGTGAGCTGGTAAGGCCCCGCCACATCGCCTGCGGCGTAGATGTTGGGGTAAAGCGTTTGCAAATATTCATTGGTTTCGACAGTGCGGTGCGTGGGCACGCCAATGTCTTCAAGCCCATAGCCTTGCAGGCGGGCCACACGGCCCACGGCGCAGACCAAGGCGTCAAAAACAAGCTCGACCTCTTGCCCTTGCGTTCCCAGCACCAAAATTTTGTCTTCTCCTCGGCGCTCGCAGCGCAAGGCCTGGTGCCCGGTCAGCACCTGCACACCGTCGGCCTGCAAGGCTTCACGCGCCAGAGCCGAGACTTCTTCGTCCTCGCGCAGCATGATGCGCTCGGCCATTTCGACCTGTGTGACCTGCGCACCCAAGCGGGCAAAGCTTTGCGACAGCTCGCAGCCAATCGGCCCGCCGCCCAGCACCACGATGCGCTTCGGAATGTCATCGAGCTTGGCAAACGCGTCCCACAGCGTGTCGCTGGTCACATAGCCAACCTCGTGCAGGCCGGGCAAGGGCGGCACGATGGGCTGTGCGCCCGCCGCGATCACAATGCTTCGTGCGGTCAGCCGCTGCACTTGGCCATCGTTCAAGGCCACCTCCACCGTCCACGGGTTCACCAATTTGCCGTAGCCCTGCAACACTTCGACGCCCAAGCCGGTGTAGCGTTCCACGCTGTCGTGCGGCGCGATGGCTTTGATCACGTCGTGCACCCGCTGCATCACCGCCTTGAAACTGAAGTTGGGCGTGGTGTCGCTCAGGCCATATCGCGCACCGTGGCGCATCTGGTGCGCCAGTTTGGCGCTCTTGATCAAGGCCTTGCTCGGCACGCAACCGTAATTCAAACAGTCACCACCCATTTTGTGCGCCTCGATCAAGGTCACTTTGGCTTTGACAGCCGCCGCGATGTAGGCCGACACCAAGCCCGCCGCACCACCACCGATGACGATCAAATTGCGGTCAAAGCGCTTGGGGCGCACGCTGGCCCAACGCGCATAAACCTGCCGCTTTTGAATGGCGGCCACCACGCGCCGCGCCAACAAGGGAAAGATGCCCAACAACACAAAACTGCCCAAGAGCGCCGGGCTCAAAATGCCCTGCACCGAATCGAGTTGCGCCAACTGCGTGCCCGCATTCACATACACCGCTGTGCCCGCCAGCATGCCGAGCTGACTGACCCAGTAATACGTCCAGCTCTTCATGCGGGTCAGCCCCATGAGCAGGTTGATCAGGAAAAACGGCACCACCGGGATCAGGCGCAAAGTGAAGAGGTAAAACGCGCCTTCTTTGTCCACACCCGCGTTGATGTCGGCCAAGCGCTGGCCAAAACGGGATTCCACCCAGTCGCGCAACACAAAGCGCGAGGCCCAAAATGCCAAGGTGGCACCGAGGGTGGACGCGAACGACACGGTCAACAAGCCCCAGCCCAAACCAAACACCGCCCCACCGGCCAAGGTGATGATGACCGCGCCCGGAAACGACAGCGCCGTGGCCAGCACATAAACCCCAAAGTAAACAGCCGCCACCGTGAACGGTTGCTGTGCGTAGAGCTGGTTAAAGCCGGCTTGGCTGGCCTTGAGTTGCTCAAAGCTCAAGTAGCGCCCCAAGTCCAGCACCACAAATGCACCGATGGCCAGCGCCAGCAAGAGCAACAAAACAATTTGACGAAGGCGCATGAAAGGGGAACTCCTGATGGGGCGATGACTTGGCGGATGGTGCGAGATGTGCGCTGCCCAAGGCCATGAACGATAACGCCGATTAACTTGCAGTTCGTTGCGGCGCGGCAGAAAGTGACAGGTGATCGTCACTACCCGAGCAAGCCAACTGCCAAGCCAGGTATTCAGAGCGACGCAGCCGGTAACGGGCCACGCTGCCTTCATGCAACTGGTGCAGCGCCTCGGCCAGCATGCGGGTGAACGCGTCCTGGTCGGCTGTGGGCACAGGCATTCGCGCCACCACCGTGGCCAGCGCGTCTGGGCTGGGCGCTTGCAGGTCCTTGACCACCGCCTGCACGGCCTGAATCAGCGCCTCGCGGTATTTGATTTTGAGGGGGTCCGGCTCGACCATGGTTTGGGTGATGGCCAGATAACGCTGGCACGAGCGTTCATACGCCCACACAAACACGTCGCGCAACAAATCGACCTCGTTGAGTTCATACACCCCCAAAGTCCCTTCGATGTAAGCCCGTTCGGGCACGTCGATGAACGACAAAGGGCACAGCTTGTGCTGGATCAGCGGCATGTTGGCGGCAATGCGCGACACGCGTTTGTTCACATCTTCAAACGGCTGCAAATACGGCAGCTGCACCATGAGGAAAAACGCCTGCTCAAACGGGTCGGGAATGGCGGCAGCTTTGCTCAGCAGCAGCTCAAAACAGTCTTCAATCACCTGGGGCATGGCCACGGGGTGAAACACCGTGCCCGAAATCTCCACCACGCGCCGACGCAGCCTGCCACTGGCCTGCGGGTCGCGCATCAAATCTTGCGACAACACGGCATGCAAGTTTTTGAAAGTGAAGGCATCAAAGCCCACCTCGTTCGTGTCCTCGTCCGCATCCTCAATGAGCATCTCGATGGCGGCTTTGTGGTTCAGGATCATCTGCGTTTCGATGGCGTCCTTGCCCTGCGCAGCCTGACCATGCTCGATCAGGTTTTGCGTGTCCAGACGGCTGTAGGTGTTGCCCTCCAGCCGCGATGAAGCCCACGATAAATCCACCAACAAACGACTCAAGATGTCGCGGGCGTAGGTGCCTGCGGGGCGTTCGTTGGCGGGCATGCGGCCCATCTCGTGCAGCTGGCTGCGCAGCGCGGCTGGCAAATAAAACGTGACGCCCGGCCGATACGCCTCTAAAAACTCGCGCCGATAACCCACTGGGCGGCGGTGCATCAGCGGCTGACGGACCCGATCACGGATGCTGGCACCTGCGGGCGAAACCGGCAAATCGGGCTCCGCCTCGGCTACGCCGACAGGGGCCATGACGTCCCGGCCACCGCCCCCACCCGCAAGCTGCGCCCAAGCCAACGCCACCGGCTTGTAGACCAAGGCAATGCTCTGCCCCTCAGACGCGATCCGCTGCGCATCGATCAGTTTGAGCAAGCGGCGCTGCAAAGTGCGGCGGTTCAGCGTCCCGCCCTGACGCTGCGCCATGGCCGCCTCGATCTCGGCAATACCGATCCCGCCGGGGTGCGCGGCCACGATGGATTCGATCAAGTTCAATTCGTCGGCGGGGGTGATGCGGGGCATGGGGTGGCCTTTTCGGGCAATTTGTCGCTGTCAGAGGGGGTTAGGGCCACCAAGAGCGACAGTATCGGCCTCTATTATGTCGCGCAATGTGTCGCATTTGCAAGTGATAGTGTCGTGCAATCTAGGTTGTGGTGGCGTTGAGATTCACCATTCACCGCAAATAGTGCGGCGAATAAGTGGCGTATTCGCCGCAATCACGCGCGCCAGTTTGTGCTCGGGGTGAGTTTGGGGCCTGGTGTGGATTGAGCGCGCAAAGATTTTGTAGCTAATTCTTCGTATTTATTTGGGTATAGTTGTGCGCTTCATGCTGCTGCGCTGGATGGTGCGGGAGGTAAGTTGCAAGGAATTGGATGCCGGGTTTGGTCTTGAAATTTATACCTGCATGCACATACAGCGCTTGGCCTGAACCCCATGGCGTGAGCCACTTGCAACGATTTCAACAAAAAAATGTATCGACACGGCCCGGGTGTATCAACCGGGTTTCTCGGACTACATCACGTCAGGCGTCTCAGAAACCGCCCCGCGACTACATTGCGACAATATGACATTCTCAGCATACAAAGATCATCCAATTCGCGCACTGGTCGCTCAACTTTTGGACTTCCAGGGTCGAGAGGAGTTCGCAGATCCAGCGGTCGCGGATAACG
>OFRD01000235.1_pt1 | contig 20933 bp, 6 predicted proteins | sample 1543041 | NCBI WGS metagenome assembly OFRD01 (sample SAMN07774234, study PRJEB24372) | wastewater metagenome | isolation source: Exp Tend CN 100WW | collected 2016-02
TGGTGGGTGCCGACCGTTGGTCGGCACTGACGCTGTCCGGGCATCCACGCATGGCGAGGATCTACCGCCGACCAAGGTCGGCATCTACCGTGACACATGCGCGTCCCTCCTGCCGCCGGGCGCTCTCCTGCACCCGGCGGCGCTGTGTCGGTGGTCCTCACCGCTGATGGCCTCTCCCTGCCCTCCGTGCCGTCCTGGCTGGGGCCGCCACCGTTCCCTGGCGGCTGGCCCGATGCTGCAGCCCGATGCGGTGCACCGGGCAATGCGTGCCGACCAAGGTCGGCACCTACCGTGGCGTGCAATGCCTATCGGCGCTGCGTGCCTTCGTCGCGGCTTGCCTGCGGGAACTGGAAGGCGCTGTTGGCGTCGTAGCCGCTGTTGGCAGTGGTACCGCGTGCCGGCGGCGCAATGCTGCTGGTGCCACTGCCGAATCCGAGGATCTGCACGCTGATCACCGATGGCTGGTTGCGCCGCGCGTCGTCCTGGCTCTTGCGCATCACGTCCTGTGCGGCCTGGCTGGCACTGTTCGCTGCAGCACTGGCCGACGCCAGCGCATTGACGTTCACCGTGGCCAACACCGGCAGGCCCTTGCTCTCACCCTGCACCTGGATGTTGGCCGCGTTGAGCACCTGCAGCGCGGCAAGGTTGATGTTGCCCGAAACACGTATGCCCGCTTCGCCCGCATCGATGGTGCCCAGCGGCGCGATCAGGTCGACGTCGCCCGGCGGCACTTCGGCGATGGGGTTCAAGGTGGCGATGCCTGCGCCACTGGCGGGAGCCTGCGGCGACAGGATCACATTGCCCCAGCCGTCATAGACGCGACGCGGCGGCGTGTACAACAAGGTGGTCCGCGAACCGCGACCGGCATTGATGTCACCCTGCTCCGACCAGGCCAGGATGTCACCGCCGAACGTCGTCATCACCCGCGACAGGCCCAGCAGCACGCTGTCCTGGCTGAACAGCCGGATGTCACCCTGCCCTTGGGTCACCAGCCCGGCACTGGCCGGTGGCACCACGCCCTGTACACCCACCACGATCTGTCCGCCCGGTGCCATCAGCTCGATGTTGCCACCGGCTTCGGTACGTACGCCGGCGCCGCCATACATCAGGATATCGCCGGTGCGTTGGATCGTCGCACCTGCTGCATCCTTGTCCGGCATCAGCGTGGCGATGGCCTCACGGCCCCGCAGGTAAGAACCAACACGTGGCCCATTCCGATCGTTGTACTCGCGGCCGCCTTCGCGCAGTTCGGCGTAGTAGACCTGGCGCAGGAACATCCGTTGCTGTTCGCTCGGCAACCGGTCGAACGCAGCCAGCGCCTCGGCGCCGTCGACGGCCAGGCCGAAGCGCTGCTGCAGCCACTGCTTCAACTCCTTGTCATAGATCTTCACCGCCTTGCCGGGCTGCGATGCCAGCGACTGCGCCGGGTCGGCCAGGTTGGCCGGATCCAGGTAGCGCGTGCGCAGTGCATCGAAGTCAATGCCCTGATTGCCGGCAGTCACTGCGATGCTGGCACCGGGACGGGCATCGCCCTGGACGACGCCACCCAGGCTCACGATGCTTCCGGCCTCTTCCTGGCGCAGCTGCCGGCCCGCACTCACTTCAACGTTGCCGGGGCCGGCCACCGTCAGGTTGCTGCGGATGATGTCCCGGCCCGCCTCGATCCCGCTGATATCGGTACCGCTGGTGTTGAGCGCGGTGACGTTCGCATTGATCACGTCGCGACCGGCGCGCAGTTGTACGGCCGAGCCCGCTTCGTACCAGTCGAACAGTGTCCGGCTCTCCTCGCCGATGTTCCGCCTCAATTGCCTGCGCCCGCCGCTGCCCAACCCGATGATGTCACCGGCAACGGCATAGAAGCGGCTGGGCGACGTGGGCCGGGACGTCAGCGCACCCGTGGTCGGAGTACTGGGGCCGAACGCGAACAAGGGCAGGTTCGCCGACGGATCCGCTCCCTGCACCCCATCGTCGGAGAGATTGTGGCCGACCCGGGTCAGGCTGGCGCCCCGCTGGGCCACGAATGCAGGATCAAACGGGCCAGGCAGGCGGGCGTCGCTACCGGAACGTGCAATGCCGGTGGCGTTGATCGCGGCATGGATCGAGCCTCCGGCCAGAACATCGAGCTGGCCGCTGGCCGAAGGCGCGAGCAGGATCACATCGCCCGTAGTCGCCCCTGGTCCGAGACCTCGAAGCGGGGCGCTGATGATGTCACCACTCGCTGCCACCGCGCTGAACCTGGACGGATACAGCCAGTAATTGATGCTGGCGGGAACGGATTGCTCGCGCAGCGCGATGCCTTCAGCGAACATGTTGCTACCGGTTGCATGCAGAGTTCCGGCCAGGCTGGGTGCGAGATTTCCGCCTGCCGAGAACAGGTCCAGTGCCGTGCCTCGGGTCCAGAGCGAGAACCACGTCGTGCCAGCTGCATGCTGGCCATCGCCCAGAACCACGTCGTTGTAGTTGGCCGTCGGTACACGCCCTGCATCTGCGGCGCCACCGAGAACAATGTCACCACGGGCCTGCAGGCGGGCAGTGGAATCACCCAGAATGAGCAGGGGCCCCGCCATCGCCACCGGGGCGTCCGCCACGAACGGATCCATCAGGCCCAGCGTTCCGTAGCTGCTCTGTATCGCGCTGAGGCCACCGATGCGTGCCGCCTGCAGCAGGGTGCTGCCGCGCAGGTTGGTCATCGCGCCATTGAGATCCAGATCCTGCAGGAAACTCTCCGGCTGCTGCGCGCTGGCGCGCAGGCCAGGATTCAACGCACCGCCACTGCGCAGGGTCAGGTCGCCGCCACCGGTCAGATGCAGCTCACCATTGCTGACGCGCCCGGTCGACCCTACCGCAGCAACAATCGCGCTGGAATGAGGCGCGGTCAACAGACCCAGGGCATTGCCCATCGGGTCGAGCACGCCCGCGTGGCGGCCCGCTTCCAGTGACAGATTGCCGCCTCCCAGCGTGCCGAAGCCGGTGAACCCGACCATGCGGGGAGCTGCGTCCGCTTCGGCGCCCACGGTGCTGTACGTGCCGAAGTTGATCCACCAGCTCGTCGGTGTTGCCTGGACGCCTTCGGTGGTGCCCGTACCCTGCCGCCACAACCAGCCGCCCACGGCTGCGCTTGAATGCCCGGCCTGGTCGCGCTGCGCCGTACCGGATTCGGACCGGGCGGTCCAGGCGTCGCCGATGATGTCGCGCCCGGCTTCAACCCTGACATCGCCGCCATGGTCGGGATACCACGCACGGTAACTGGCCAGCGCCGCATCATAGTTGCCCGAGACCTGGTTCCTGCCCAGCAGCGAGGTGTGCCAGGGCGCAGCCGTACGCACCGGATTGAACTGGGGATCGCTGCCATCGCCCAGCAGCGTCGGCGCACCTGCGGTGTACACGCCGAAGCCGGACTTCATGCGCACGTCCTGCGCGGCCAGCAGTGCCAGATCACCCTTGCCGGTACGCAGCACGCTCCAAGCCGGCGAGCCCAGGCGCTTGCCGTAGGTGGTGACTTCGGTAAGCGTGCCGCCGCCGTAGCAGTAGCCCATTGCCGCGCAGATCTCTTCCTCCGACATGCCCATCTCGGCGCCCAGTTCCGTAGCCGGGCGGCCGACCCAGGATTCATCGCCCCACCATGCCAGCGAGCCTTCCTTGTCCACCAGGCGCGGGGCCGGGCCGCAGAAGGCGCCTGCGCCACAGATCTCCGCCTCGGTGGTCCCGATGATCTCGGCCACCTCGGCAGGTGACTTTCCGGCCAGACTCTCATCGCCCCACCAGTACAGAGAACCTTCCAAATTGACGATTCGATCACCCTTCCATTCCGTCGTCTTGGTCACCGTCCCGATGGTGCTGTAGTGGCTGTCGGCCAGCACGATGCTGCCGTCACTTCCCCAGCTGCGGGTACGCGGATCGGCAGCGGTCGTATCGGCACCGGCCACTGCAGTCAGATCCCACGAGGTGGTGCCTTCGGGCAGCATCGCCGCCAGCGCCCAGTTGCGTCCCTGGCGCCCGCTGGCGTCGGCAGGCCGCAGTTTCACCGGCGCATCGCCGGCCAGCTCCACCTTGGTCATCGACGGGATGATGGCGCCGGCGTGCAGGTCCAGTGCGCCTGACAGCTTCATCGCCATCGGCAGCGCGACGCCGGCCGGCCACACCTGTGCGGCCACCGGCGCCGGCGTGCGCAGCCGGAAGCCGGCGCCCAGGCGCGCACCCGCCTGCAACGACAATGCCTGGGCCAGCACGGTTCCAGCCGCAACCACCTCGCCACCCGCCGTCGTCACTGCCGCGCCCAGCACAGTGCCGGCCGGCAGCAGCAGCGGTCCCGACAACCGCATTTCCGCGGGCAGCACGGTTCCGGCCGGCAGGGTCACGGCCTCGAAGGGCAATGCATAGTTCAGCGTCGCGCCAGCACGGAATTCGGTGCCGCGCTGCAGCTGTACACCTTCGCCGGGCACGATCAGGTCGCCACCGAACGCGGTGTTGGGCGTACCGGCACTGCGCCCCTCCAGCAGCACCCAGCCGTCCTCATCGGGATTGGCCGGGGGCGGCGCGAAGCCGTCGTTGATGCTGCCGTAGACATTGATATCACCCTCGGCACGCAGCACCAGCGTGGCCGACTCACCGAACCCGCGCCGTGCCGGGTCGGTCCGGTTCGACTGCGGGCCGTAGCGGTAGCCGGACAGATCGATATCGCCGGCCACGACCAGATCGCCACGCGGATTGTCGCTGCTGGTCCGCGCCACGATCTGCACGCCGGGGCGAAGGCGGTAGCTGCCCAGGGCAGCAGTGCGCTGCTGCAATCCTGCATTGGCCAGTGCGGCATTCATCCACTGGCTGTTGTCCGGGTCCACAACCGTGTCCAGCCAATGCTGGTTGATCACCTGCGGACGATGGCCATGCACGTCCGGAGCGCTTGCCAACGGCGCCGAATCATAGCCGCGGAAGGCGTTGACCTGGAGATCGGCGGCACCGGCGATGCGGAGTCCGCTGGCCACGTCAATCGCAGCGTCGTTGCTGCCCACGCGTGGCACGTTGAGCTTGACGCTGCCGCGTGCGCGGCCATCGTTCTGGCCAGGGCTGCTACCCGTGGCCACCGAGGTGCCGGCGCGCAGGTCCATCGATGAGGTCGCGCCCAGCTGCAGGCTGCCACTGGCCGAGGTCAGTTCGATCATCGCCCGGTTCGGGCTGTCGATGATCTTGCCGTAACTATCGACGCGCAAGGCGCTGCCATGCGCGTCCAATGTGCCGTCGATACGCAGCACATCGCGGGCGGACAGGCGAATGCTGCCGACCTGTTCGCCACTGGCATCAATGCGGCCATTGACGAGCAGGCTGCCGCCATCGACGCTGATATCCACGTTGCGTGCCTTCACTTCATCGCCGATCACCAGGTCGCCTTCGCTCAACTGGAACGTCCGGCCACCGGTAATGCCACCGGCGGTAAGCCGGGTGTTCAGCCCGGAGAAGTCCTGCAACTGGCGTGCACGTACCACCAGTTCGCCGCCGTCGTAGGGCACTTCAGTGCCACCGGCGTCGTAGCGGCCGCTGGCTCCGCCAAGCAACGTACCTGCCAGATCTATACGGCCGCCCTGCGGGCCCAGCGCAGCGACCGTCAAGCGGCCGCCGCGGTTGTTGCGGGCGGAAAGATCGATGCGCGACGCCGCGTCGGCAACGATGTCACCTTCACGGCTCGACAGCGCTACGTCGCCGCCCCAACTGTACTTGTCCACGTCGAACAGGCTGACCTTCCGCCCCGCCATGTCCAGCACTGCATTGCTGCCAAGCGCCACGCCCTGGCGGGCATTGGCTTCGAACCGGCCGGACGCCAGCGCCACCCGGCTGTCGATCACAACGCGTTCGGCCGTGATGGACAACTCCGCACCCAACGCATCGCTGCCCGCGGTTGCCGCGGCACCGCGCACCTGCACCGTACCGCCATTGCGGATTGCCAGCTGCGCGCCCGCACTGCCGGTCAGCAGCGGGGTAACGATATCCAGCGCGCCGCCGCTGAACTGCCAGCCGCTGCCTGCCACGTAATCGCCCTGCCGCTGGAAGACATCCAGGCTGCCCTTGCCGGAGAACAACATGCGATCCGACGCTGCCAGGGTAACGCCGGCGAAGCCGAGCACCTGCCGATCCGCGGCCACCGACGAACTGGGCCGGGTGAAGGGCGCACGCCCCAGCTCCAGCACCCGCGTATTAATTTCCAGCTGCCCTTGGCCAAGCCGACCCACCATTGCCTCGCCGGCTGGCTGGGCCTGCTCACCGCCGGGCAATGTGGTGCCGGCCAGCGTTCCGTCCCAGACCAGCGTATCGGCGAAGATGCGCGCGTGGTCGGCCGCAGTGCCGTAACCATGAATGGCAGGGGCGCCCAGCACCAGGCTGCGCAGGCTGCTGCGGCCGGTCGCACCGTCACGCGTATCCAGGTCCACGCTGCCGAACACATTGATGGCATCGCGCGCGGTCAGACTCAGCGCCTCCAGCGCCGGCGCGCCGATGGCAGTGTTTCCACGCAGCAATCGCTGCAGGACCTCCTGGTTCATGGTCATGCCCGCCGGCAGGCCGCCGGCTGCCGCTGCCGCCGCAATGGCCTCGGCGCTGCCGAGATTGAGCGCCGACATGCCCAGGCCGAGCTGGCGCGTGCCGTAGCTCACCGCGTCGCCAATGCTCAGCGCGCCGTCGGTGACCACGTTGATGCTGCCTGCCGACAGCAACCGGGTCTGGCCATTGCAGTCCACCACGCATCCGCCGATGTCGATCGCCACCGGACCGCCGGCACTGCCGCCCTGCGCACTGAGCGCCGTCAAGCGCTGGTTGGACACGGCAAGCAGGCCGCCCGACACCAGGTAGGGCGCCGTGGGCTGCGCCACGCGCGAGGGATCGGCCCCGGCCAAGGTATCGATCGAAGCGCCCTGCTCGACCAGGATGCCCTTGCCCCCGAACGCAGCCGACAGCAGCACTTCCTGCGCCGTCAGGTTGACGCCGTTGCGCACCACGATGTGCTGCGCGCTGCCCTCCAACGAGTAAGTCGTCGCGTCACGTCGCAGCACGCCGCCGATCAGCATCGTTTCCGGGCGGAACGCATTGAGCGCCGAATCGAAGAGGGTGGCGCCGCTGCCGCTGCCGGCACTACCGCCCTGGGTGGCAATCTCCAGCGTTGCCTCATTGGAGGCGAGCAGATTGACTGAAAGCGTGCCCCCGCGTCCGTCATTGCTGCCGGCGTTGAAGCGTGACACGCCCTGGAAGATCGCGGCTGGCACGCTCGAACGTCCGGCGCCATCGCCCAACACCAGGTTGAGGTTGCCGGCGTCGGTTGGCCGCCAGCGCAGCGCTTCACCACGCCGCTCAGCCACGCCCTGTACGAAAGTGCTGTAGGAGGTCTCGTTGTAGCTGGCATGGCGGCGCACCACATCCGCCGGCGTCAGCACCAGATCGGTGAGCAGCGATGAGACTCCACCGCCCAGGCTCTGCGCCTGGTGTCCACTGACGCGCCAGGAACCCGTGCCGGTCGCCACTGCCTGGCGGCTGCCGACGGCGCTTTCGGCGCCGACTTCGACGCGGAATGCGCCCTTCTGCAGTGCGTAGCTTGCCGGCAGCAGCGTGTAGGTTCCGGCCGGGAGGCCGGGAACCCCGGCAGGAATGACAATCTGCTGGCCGATGCGCGGATCGGCGCTGCCGTCCGAGACCGCCTGCGGCGCCTGCGTGCCCGAGCGTCCCGGCATGATCGCGTAGACCGCATTGTCACTGCCGCTGAAGCGGTAGCGCGGGTTCGCATCCGCCAGCGCATGCCTCAGGATGTCCACCGAGCCGCCGCGCCCCGCCACGAATGCGGCACCGGACAGCTCGCCTCCGCCGGAGACGTCCAGCACACTGCCCGCCACGCCATTGAAAGCGTTGGCGACGATGTCGATACCGATCGGGATGTTGGTCGAGCCGGGGCCCAGCACATCGAAGTCGGCACCGTTACGGCGCCAGCCCACACCATCCACGGTACCGCCAAACGGCAGCTGCAGGCCGGCACCGCTCACCGACGTCACGCTGCCTGCAAGCAGGTCGACGCGGCTGGCCGCATCGGCGTTGAATTCCCTGCCGCCCAGCTGCACATGGCCCCACGGCGCCTGCACATTGCCGCCCTGCACCACCGTCGCCGCCACCAGCTCCAGGCTTCCGAACGCAGAGTCCGGTGCCGGTTGCGCGCCGCCTGCAATGCCATGGATGCGCAGTACGGCGTCGGGGTTCTGCCAGGACAGGCCTGAAGGACCGATGCCGGGGACGCCCGCCACGATACGTCCCTTGGCCCGGGCCGCCGGATACATACGTGCGGCGCTGATATCGATCGAACCCGGGCTTGCCAGCGTGGAGACGAGCGAACTGCTGGCGACCGGGGCCAGCATGCGGATGTCACCGCGGCTGCGCAGCGCGACCTGGTCAAATCCCGCCAGCCAGGTGACGTCTCGCAGATCGATCAGATCGGCGCTCACGTCCAGGCGATGCTGCCGGCCGCTGTCGAACGCTGCCTCCAGTGGGCGCAACGTGCCTTCCCCGGCCGGCTGCCACCAGCGCCCCTGCGCAAGGCGGACATATGGCGCGGCCAGTTGCAGGCGGCCGCCCTCGCTGTTGCCCGGGACGAGGCCGAGGTAACGCTCATTCAAGCCCTGGAGGCGCAGGCTCTGATCCATGCGCAGATTGACATCTCCCTGGGCGCGGATGTCGCCGAACAGGGCCAGATGATCGAACCCCCCGGCCTCGATCTGCTCCACCGACAGTGCCGCATGACCGTACTCAAGGCGTGCAGGCAGGTCCGCCGTCTGCGCGGCACGCTGGGTCAGCGAGATCACCCGCGGTGCCAGCACCTCCTTGCCGTCTGCCGTTCTGCCGTAGGTGCCACCACCGAAGGCAACCCCCAGGGTGCCGCCGCGCGCGCCGTCGCCGCCCGCTGCTGCGTCCAGGTCGCCCTGCAGGTACAGCGCATTGCCGGCGCGCAGCACGATGCTGCCGCCGTCGCTGTCCACCCGGGTGCGCCCGCTGCCATCAATGTCCAGCAGCGCCGAAGCACCGGACGCGTCCAGCCGCGCACCGCGCTCCACCACCACGAAGGTATCGGGCGGCAAGTGGCGTACGTTGTCCTGGTCTTCCCAGTCCAACGCCCCCCCGATCTCGATCGTTCCGCCCTTGCGCACCTGTCCGCGCAATGTCCCGCGCGCGTCGGGCAGGGAAACGCTATCGCCGCTCACGTCCAGCAGGGCGCCCTCGGCAATCGTCCAGCGACGTTCGCGGCGTTGATCGCCACGCACACCGGTCGGGTCGAATGCCTCGTCCAGGCGGATGCGGCCGCCGGCCGCCTTCAGACTGCCAGCCACGTCCAGGTTGCCGGCGCTGAACAGTTCGATCGACTGGCCGGCATCGACCTCGATCCTTGCGCCCTTGCCAACGCGCAGATCGGCCGTGGACAGCAGATGCCCTGCGCGCAGTGCCAGGCTCGCGCCGCCGCGCTGCGATACACGCCCGCTGGCCGGATCCGCCTCATACAACGATGGCGTCCAAGTCTGCACGCCCTGCTCGCGGGCCAGTGCCTGCTGTGCGCCCTCGGCCAGGCGCAGCGCCGGTCGTTCCACCTGCAGCCGGGTACCTTCTTCAACCGTCAAACCGTTGTGCCCGGCGATGTCATAGCCGGCGAAGCCACTCCTGAACAGTGCTGGCTGCAGTTGCAACGACGCCGCCGATGCATCCGTGCCAGGCGCGCCGATAGACACCGCACCGCCTGTTGCCAACGTGAAGTTGCCGCTGCCATTGCCGAGCGCGCTGAAGCGTGCGCCATCGCCGATACGGATCCGCCCGCTGCCGTCGGTGGCAACCTCGGTGCTGGCCGCGAGCAGGCTGACACTGCCGCCCTTGCCTACGCGCCCTTTGCCACTGGCATCGATCGCGCCGCCGGCATCGACCAGAATCGTCGCTCCCTCGCCCACAGCGATGTCGTGGCTGCTGTTGAAGCGCACCTGCCCGCCGTCGATCCACGCCTGTGCCGGACCGCCCTCCGGCGCTGCAAGCGCGTTGCTCCAGCCACCGCCAAGATCGATCCGCGCGCCCGCCGCAACATCCACCGCGCCGCGTCCGGACCTCAGCAGGGCCGAGGGCCCGCCGAGCGCCGGAAGCAGGTTGCCGGCCTCCACCTGCCCGCCGGCAATCTGCACCGTTCCGCCGAAGCCGACGCGGCTTGCAGTGAGCCCAAGCCGACCGCCCTCCTGCAACCTGAGCGTGCCATCCAGGTCGATACGGCCCGCAGAAGCGAGGTCCACCTGCCCCCAACGTTGAGCGCTCAGGACCTCACTGTCCAACCACACGGTATTGCGCTGTGTTTCCCCGATCGGCGCCTGCAACGTCCATGACCGGGTGTCGGCCTGGAGCGCTCCGATGCGGATCTGCGAATCGAACACTGCATTTCGGCCGTTGTTGTCGAAACGCCCCAGCCAGAGCTGGGCGTTGCGGGCCGCCGCCGTCTGTGCCTGCGCGTATCCGTCCTGCCCCTGGTCGGGGCGGCGCGTCTGCTGCAGGCCCTGAAAGGCCACCGTATCCACCTGGCCCTGCAGGACAGCCGTGGGCGCCGAGATCAGCAGACGGCCAGCATCGCGTCCCACGGAATAGCCATTGTCGAAACGCTGGGTGGGTGCCACCAGCGGATTGCGGAACGATTCGGTCACTCCCCACCGTTCCTGCTTCACTTCATAGCCCTGGTACAGACCGTCGTACAGCATCTCGGCCGGTGCATCGTCAAGCCGGTACAACTGGCCATCGCGGCCACGCAGCCAGCTCTGCTGCACCACGCCGGACTGCACATCCAGGCTGCCGCCGGCCAGATTGATGCGCGAACCGGCGTGGCTCACCACTTCCTTGCCTGCCAGCTGGACGGTGCCGCCCTGCGCCGCCCATTCGCTGATCGAATGCCCCTGATTGTCCAGGTAGCCCCCCACTTCCAGCAGGCCGCCGCCGGCATACCAGCGCGTACCTTCATAGCCGCCGGTACCGGCGGCGACTTCGGTCAACTGGCGGCGGTCGATCCACACCTCGCTGCTGATCAGCTTGCCGCTGTCACGGTTGTCTGGCGAATCGCGCAACTCATTGCCCTGCACCTTCACCTTGACGTTGTTGCTTTCCATCGCCACCTGCACGCCCACCGCACCGGAGACGTCCACGCGCGCGCCATCATCCAGATAGCTGCGCCGGCTGGCGTCGGCGATCACCTGGCCGCCGGTGGCCACTGCCAGTGCGCCGGCCTGGAAGTTCACATCGCCGCCGGAGACGACTTCGATGCGCGATTGCTCGCGGCGGTCCTGCAGGCGCGAAAGATTGTCGAAGGTGCCGCTGCTGCTGGAACCGCGCAGCTTGTCCTGCTCGGTGGATTCCTTGATGAGCGCGTCGCGCTGGCTGTCCAGCGCCGTGCTCTTGCCATCGTCTTCCAGCAGTACTGCAGTGGTCGAGCCGGAGGCCAGGGTCACACTGCCCGCCGCATCGGACGCCGAATTCAGCAGGTGTACGGTGCCGCGCTGATTCAGCGTGGTTGTCGCAACCGCAACGCCGGCCTGTTCGACCGTGCGGCCGGCCAGGGTGATGTCGCCCTCGCGTGCCTGGATCTGACCGCTGTTGTGAACGCTGCCGGCCGTGCTGTCAGCGACGAAGCGCGGTGCGATCTCGTTGCCACGGGTGGTCGATGCAGTGTTCTGCGCCGTGCCCACGCCACGGCGGATCACGAAACTGTCGCCGGCGGCAAGCTGGGTCTGGCCTTTGCGCGTCTCGATCTGGCCCGCGTTCTCCACGCTGTGCCCAGCCAGCAGCACGTAACCACCGCCCCGCGTTGCCGTGGTCGGCTCGTGCGTGGTGATGCGCGCACCGCGTTCGACCATGACTTTGCCTACGGCGTCGGTCAGCGCCGAGGTGTTCGCGTCGGCACTGTACAGACCCTGCTCACGGAACTGCGCGTCGCTGATGCGCGCTGCCGCCGCCACCAGGTTGCGGACATTGACCTGGCTGTTGTTGCCGAACACCACGCCATTGCGGTTGGCAACGAACACCGTGCCATTGGCCTTCAGCTGGCCAAGAATCTGGCTGGGCCGTGCGGCGGGATCATTGACCCGGTTCAACACGGCCCAGTCGGGGTTCTGCAGGAAATTCAGTGTGGTGTTGCCACCAACGTTGAAGGTTTCCCAGTTCAGGATCGCTTGGTCGGCTGTCTGCTCAATGTTGACCAGCACCCGCCCGTCGGCGGCCTGCGACTGGATCGCCTCGCGGGCGTTGATCCAGCCGCGGGTCAGCGGATTCTCGTCGACCTTCAGGCCATCCTTGCCCAGGCCATCGGCGATCACGAAGCCCGCCTCGCGGCGCGCCTGCCGTGCCTGTTCCTGCAGGCGCTGCTGCAGGGCGATGGCCTGCGCGGCTGTGCCGAGGTTGTCGATGGACTGCTGCAGTTTCTGCCGCGCTGCATCCTGCTGCTGTGCGGGCAGCTGGAACTGGATCGGCACGCCGTTGGGCATGCGCCCGCTCTGTGCCGCCGCGCCCTGCGCCGCACCGCGCTCGGCGAACCAGCCGGGGCTGAATGCCTGCTGGGCCTGGCTGGCCGGGGCCACCATGCTGCCAAGGGCCACGGCGACGGCCCAGGCCATCGGGTGGCTGCGCCACAGGGCGGCAGGGAAACGGGCGGTGGGCGAATGCGGGTGCGACATCGGGGACCTCGTCAACCTGATGGGCCGCGTCGGCGGCGGCGTGTGTACGGATGGGCCTGCGCGAGGCACGCCCTGCACCTCATAGACGGTGGCGACGGCGTGAAGGCGACAGGCGCATCACTGTCATGCAGCGGACATACGCACAAGGGCGCCGGCATTGCTGCCGGCGCCCTTGTGCGTCTCCTGCAACTACAGAAGCAGTTGCAGTTAGAGCGGACGGCCGATTCCCGAGCAGGTGCTCGGATTGTTCAATGCTCCAGCGTTGCTGGCGTTGACGAAGCGGGAACGGACCGCATCGCGCCAGGCTTTGTTCAGCGGAATGAACCTGTGCGCAACGATGGCGGGATCCTGCGGGCCCTGTTCGACACCGTTGACCACGGTGCTGCCATAGATTCGAAGAAGTCCGCCGCGAATTCTTGCAGCCACCAGTACATCCTTGTAGCACTGCCCAAACAGGAGATTGGTGGTACCCACGATTGGATATCCTGAGCTCGGGTTGCCGAACCACGGCACCCAGTTCGCTGGGTTCTCGGCAGCGGCACCGGCCGGCGGTGGCACGTTATCCAGTGTCGCTTGAGTACTCACGTCCTTTGGAGAGAAGCCCTTGACCTGTGCAACTCGAGTAGCATCCGAGAGATCAAGAGACAGGTCTGGACCTGTGTATCCCATTGTTCCGACGGTCGTAAAAATGGCGGCGTACACCGCCGCGTCACCGGACGCCGGAGCTGCAACAAAGTTCTCGGGAACACTAGTGAACAGATCGGCGAAGGTCGACTGCACCGAAAACGCCGGCACGCCGTTGGTCAGCTTCAGCGTGGTGCCTGAGACATCGGCCGGCTGGCAGGCGCTGGTCAGGAAACGGGCCAGCAATTCAGTGGCGCCGCTGGTCTCGCCACGGTAGACAACCCGAATGGTGCCGGTGCGGGCGCTGTCGATGCTCGACCAGTTGGTGATCTTGCCGGAGAATATCCCGCAGATCCGGGTGACCGACAGGTCAATTGCTGAACCAGGCTTGTTGAAGGGAATAATCACCGGAGCCAGCGCAACGGGAATCTGGATCAATGCCCCATAACGGGTTGGATCACCAGCCCGGTTGAAGGTGCTGTTGTAGCTGTACAACTCGGTGCTGCTCAGTACCGCATCGCTGCCAGCAAAGTGGACAGTCCCTGTCGTCGAAAACAGTGATGGGTCATTGCTCAGGAATGCCCGCTTGCCAACGCCCGAGCCCCTGGGAGCATAGCTGAACGACGTCGGAAGAATGCTGTCCGGACTCCCTTGGTACAGGGCCGCGGGCATCGTCGCACCACCACCCTGGACAAGAACCTGGGCATTTGCTTCTAGCGTTCCGACCAACACGCAACTGGCGAGCCAGAACGCCTTCAATAGCAAGTTCATGAGATTGACAACTCCCTGCCTTCTCTGGATACGGTCGTTCATTCCGCAGTGCGTCGGCCTGACGGCCGGCGCACCTGGAGAACACTTCTATGTCGCAGTTACAGCGGACGGCCGATGCCCGAGCAGGTGCTCGGATTGTTCACCGCACCGGCGTTCGTGGCGGTGGCGAAGCGAGCACGGACCGCATCGCGCCAGGCCTTGGTCAGCGGGATGAACTTGTGCGCGCGGATGGCGTCGTCGTTCGGGCCCTGCTCGACACCGTTGACCACGGTGCTGCCGTAATGGCGGGTCAGGAAGCCGCGCACATTGGCGCCCACGGTGGCGTTCTTGTAGCACTGGCCGAACACGAAGTTGGTGTAGCCAGCGATCGGATAGCCCGCGCTCGGGTTGCCGAACACCGGCACCCAGTTCGCCGGGTTCTCGGCAGCGGCACCGGTCGGCGGCGCAGCGGTTTCCAGCGTGGCCTGCACGCTCACTTCATCCGGCGAGAAGCCCTTGACCTTGGCGACCTTGGTGGCGTCGGTCAGGCTCGGGATCACGTCCGGGCCGACATAGCCAACGCGGCCGTCAACGGCATAGACGGCGTTGTACAGCGCGGTGCCACCGGTGGCCGGTGCGGCGATGAAGTTCGACGGCACGGTGGTGAACAGGTTGGCGAAGGTCGACTGCACCGAGAACGCCGGCACGCCGTTGGTCAACTTCAGGTTGCTGCCCGACACGTCAGCCGGCTGGCAGGCGCTGGTCAGGAAGCGGGTCAGCAGTTCGCTGGTGCCGCTGCTTTCGCCACGGTAGACGACCTGGATGTCACCGGTACGGCCCAGGCCCGCCAGCTGGCTCCAGCTGGTGATCTTGCCGGAGAAGATGCCGCAGATCTGGGTCACCGACAGGTCAACGGCCGAACCGGCCTTGTTGAACGGAATCGTGACCGAGGTGGCCACCGACGGAATCTGAACCAGGGCGCCGTAGCGGTTGGCATCGCCGGACACGTTGTAAGTGCTGTTGTAGGTGTTCAGTTCGGTGCTGCTCAGCACCGAATCGCTACCGGCGAAGTGCACGGTGCCGGTGGTGGAGAACAGCGCCGAGTTGTTTTCCAGGAAGGCCTTCTTGCCGGTGCCCGAACCAGTCACGGCGTAGCTGAAGTTGACCGGCAGGATGCTGTCAGCCTGGCCCTTGTACAGGTCGGCCGGCAGCGAAGCGCCGCCGCCGGTGACGGCGGTCTGGGCCGAAGCGGCACCGGCGGTGGCGAGCAGCGCGGTAGCAACCAGCGCGGCCAGGGTCTTGTACTTGTTCATGATCTTCTCCTGAAGGGTTTACTGCGAAGGGAAACGCCAAGGGAGGAACGGTCACTACACGCCTGCTGCCGCCGAGGGCCTCCCAGCCCACTCTGCGGCGACGTGGCTATGCTGGTCCGCGCCGATGACAGGCCGCTTAAGAAACCTGTGGAAGATCGAAAAAAGGTGTGGAGGATTGTCTGGAGAATCGAAAGCGTGCCGTGATGCGCGTTGCGCATCACTGGACCAATTGATTCATTTCCATGATCGGCATCAGCACGGCCAGCACGATCGTCAGCACCACGCCGCCCATCACCAGGATCATGGTCGGTTCCAGCAGCGCGGTCAGTGCCATCGCGCGACGTTCGATCTCGCGCGAGATGGTCTGCGCAGCGCGATCCAGCAGCGGTGCCAGCGAGCCGGTCTTCTCACCGCTGGTTACCAGGTGCACCAGGATCGGCGGATACACCTTCTGCACCTTCAACGCAGCACCCAGTGCAGCACCTTCGCGTACGCGCGAAGACACATCATCGGCACAGCGCGCCAGCAGCGCATTGCCAAGCGTCTGCCGCGCCGCCTCCAAAGCACGCAGCAGCGGCACACCGGCATCCAGCAGGATCGCCAGGGTCGAGGCAAAGCGCGCACTGTTCACACCCAGTACGAAACGCCCGACCATCGGCACCCGCAGCAGCATCGCGTCCCAGCGCAGGCGCAGCTCGGGCTTGCGCAGAGCCAACCGCCATGCCACCACCAACGCAGCGATGCCGAGCCCCGCCCCCACTCCCCAGCTGCGAACGAATGCACTGGCCGCCAACATCACCTGGGTCAGCATCGGCAGCGTCTGCCGCGCCTGCACGAACGCGGTCACCACCTGCGGCACCACGTAGCTGAGCAGGAAGATCACGATCGCCACCGACACCAGGCTGATCGCCGCTGGGTAGATGAAGGCGGTCAGTACTTTGGCCTGCAGCGCGTTGCGTTCTTCGATGTAGTCGGCCAGCCGCCGCCGCACCACCCTGGCATCGTCCATCACCCATATCCTTACCGGCGGCACGCTGCTGCTGGTTGGCGCCGTGGCTTCCACCTCCGCTTTCGCGCAGGAAAAGGCCACCAACCTGGACCGCATCACGGTCACCGGTTCGAACATCCCGCGCACCAACACTGAAACACCGTCCCCGGTGCAGGTGGTGACCCGCCAGGAAATCGACCGTACGGGCAAGACCACGGTTGCCGAGTACCTGCAGACCATCACCGCCAATGGCGCCGGCTCGATTCCCAAATCGTTCGGCAACGGCTTCGCCGGTGGTGGCGCCGGCATTTCGCTGCGTGGCCTGGGCGCGGGTTCGACCCTTGTGCTGTTGAATGGCCGCCGCATGGCCACCTACGGCCTGGCCGATGACGGCCAGAAGGTCTTCACCGACCTGAGCACCATCCCGCTCGACGCCGTTGAACGTGTGGAAGTGCTGAAGGATGGCGCGTCGGCGATCTATGGTTCCGACGCCATCGCCGGCGTGGTCAACATCATCCTGCGCAGCGACTTCCAGGGCGCGATCCTTCGCGGCTCCTACGGCCTGTCCGGCGACAGCGATGGCGATACCAAGAAGGCGACCCTGACCGCCGGTACCGGCGACATGGCCACCGACGGCTGGAACGCTTTCTTCAGCCTTGACGTCGGCAAGAGCGACGCGATCAAGATCAGCGACCGCAAGAACCGCAAGTGGATCGGCACCGGCGACACCCGCCAGTGGGGCTATGGCAACAATGCCCAGTTCCTGGGCGGCGCCTTCCTCAGCGGCAAGACCCGCGGCGGCGTTGGTCCCAATGGCTCGGTGTACGACGACCGCAATGTCACCGACACGAATCCGGCCACCCTCGTACCGCTGCCGGGCTGCCAGGGCTTGACCACCATCGGTGGCCAGACCGACGCCTCTGTCGCCGCGCAGGGCTGCCTGTGGGATCCGGCACAGCTGTATCGCGATATCTCGCCGGAAGAGAAGTACGTCAACGTGTTCGGCCGCGCCAGCTTCGCGTTCGGTGAAGGTGGCGAAATCTACACCGAGATCGGCTACTCGAAGAAGGAAACCACCTTCAGCAACACGCCGTCCGCCGCGTCCGGCGGCTGGGGTTATCCCGGCGGCCCGGTCAACGGCAACAGCGGTCCGGGCGCCGTGGTGCTTGGTCCCAACCATCCTGACCGGCCTGCCGGCCTCGGTACTGGCCCGTTGCGCCTGCGCTATAGCGCTTGGGACGTCGGCCCCCGCGTGACCGACAACACCAACGAGTTCAATCGTTTCCTGGTCGGCGTCAAGGGCAACTGGGGTGATTGGAGCTACGACACCGCCTACCTGCACTCGGGCACCGACCTGGTCAACGAGCGCACCGGCTTCCTGCGCTACAGCGCCGTGAAATGTGCACTGGGTGACGCGAACTGTGCCGGTGGCGTATGGCGCATTGGCGACAATGCCAACCTGAACTCCCAGGCGCTGTATGACTACATCTCGCCGAAGATCAGCGCACGTGCCAAGTCCAGCCTGGATATGTTCGACTTCACCGTGTCGCGCAGCCTGATGGACCTGAAGGGTGGCCCGCTGGGCCTGGCGATCGGTACCGAGTGGCGCAAGACCAGCAACAGCCTGACCCCGCAGACCTACACCGACACGGGTGACATCATCGGCCTGGGCTACTCGGCCTACGACGGCACCCAGAACGTGTACGCCGGTTACGTCGAACTGTCGGCACCGGTGTTGGAGCAATTGGAACTGTCCGCTGCCCTGCGCTACGACAAGTATGAAAGTGGTGAAGGCAAGGCCACGCCGAAGCTGGGTGTGAAGTGGACGCCGGCCGACTGGATCGCCCTGCGCGCCAGCTACGCCGAAGGCTTCCGTGCACCGAACCCGGCCGAGAACGGCGACGGTGGCCTGGCCGCGTTCTCCACGGCCTCGGATCCGATCCGTTGCCCGGACGGTGAAAACCCTGCCCCGGGCGCTTCGCCGGACGACTGCGGCTCGCAGTCGGTTGCGATCATCACCCGTCCGAACAAGGACCTGAAGCCGGAAGAGTCGAAGAGCTACTCGGTGGGTATCGTGCTGCAGCCTACCCGCTCCACCTCGCTGACCGTCGATGCGTGGGAGATCAAGCGCACCAACGAGATCGCCCAGGGCGATACCGATGACGCGATCCGGGCTGGCAACGTCCTGCGCGACAACAACCTGCTCAACGGCGTCGCCGGTACCGGCAGCATCCTGGCCGTCAACACCGCCTACATCAACGCCAGTTCCTCGCGCGTTCGCGGTATCGACACCGACATCCGCCAGACCTTCGATATCGGCCCGGGCCAGCTGGAGATGGATCTGCAGTGGAGCCACCTGCTGAAGTTCGAGCGCACCAGCGGTACCAGCACCGATGACTTCCTGGGCACGCACGGCAACTGCGACGTGACCAACTGCATCGGCACGCCGAAGGACCGCATCAACTTCGGTACCACCTGGAAGCAGGGCCCGTGGAGTGTCAGCGGCGTGGCCAACTACATCTCCAGCATGGAAAACACCGACAAGCGCGGCGGCAAGTACCAGTTCTTCTATGCCGACGGCTCGCCGGTGAAGAAGATCTCTTCGTTCACCACCTTCGACCTTTCCGGCCGCTGGGCAATCACCGAAGCGTTCGAGCTGAATGCTTCGGTCGAGAACGTCTTCGACCGCATTGCTCCGCTGGATCCGCTGACCTATGGCGGCGTGAACTACAACCCGATGCACTTCAGTGGTGCCATCGGTCGCTACTTCACCGTCGGTGCCAAGTACACCTTCAAGTAATACAGGCAACACCTTTCAACGCAGCAACTTCGAAGGCCCGGGCAGCTGCCCGGGCCTTCGTCGTTCCGCCCCTTGCAGGCATGTTCACGGGCACATGGCTACCGTGTGCACGCGGCATCACCGCCGCAGGGGATCTGCATGGCCGCAACTTCGCAACGCCTGGGCCTGCCCGCGTTGACTGCACTGGTGGTCGGCTCGATGGTCGGCGCCGGCATCTTTTCATTGCCGCAGAACGTGGCGCGCAGCGCCGGGCCTGCCGCCGCGCTGATCGGCTGGGCCCTGAGCGGCGCGGGCATGCTGATGCTGGCCTTCGTATTCCAGGCCCTGGCCAACCGCCGGCCTGATCTCGATACCGGCATCTACGCATACGCACGCGAAGGCTTCGGCAACTACATCGGCTTCTCCGCTGCGTGGGGCTACTGGGTTGCCTCGGTGCTCGGCAACGCCAGCTTCTTCGTGCTGATCTTCAGTGGCCTGGGCCACTTCATGCCCGTGTTCGGCGAAGGCAATACCCCGGCCGCCGTGGCCGCATCGTCATTGCTGTTGTGGACCGTGCACCTGTTGGTGCTGCGTGGCCTGCGCACTGCCGCCATCGTCAACGGCCTGGTGACCGTGGCCAAGCTGCTGCCGATCGCCCTGTTCCTGGTCCTGGCCGCCGGCGCGTTCCGCATGGACGTGTTCCGCGCCGATTTCCTCGGCGCGCCTGCACTCGGCGACCTCGGCCAGCAGCTGCGCGGCATGATGCTGGTGACCGTGTGGGTGTTCATTGGCATCGAGGGCGCCAGCATCTACTCGCGGCGCGCCGCACGCCGTGCCGACGTGGGTCGCGCCACGGTGATCGGCTTCCTCGGCGTGTGGCTGCTGCTGGTGCTGGTCAGCCTGTTGTCGATGGGCGTGCTGTCGCAGGCGGAACTGGCCGGACTGCCCAATCCGTCGATGGCCTATGTGCTGCGTGCCATTGTCGGCGAATGGGGCGCGACGGTGATCATCATCGGTTCGATCATCTCCGTTCTCGGTGCATTGCTGGCCTGGGTGCTGCTGTGTGCCGAAGTGCTCTATGCCGCCGCAGGTGACGGCACCATGCCGGCCTTCCTGGGGCGTGAGAACGCGCGCGGGGTGCCGGCCAATGCACTCTGGTTGAGCAACGGGCTGATCCAGTTGTTCCTGCTGCTGGTGCTGGTCAATTCCGGCAGCTATACCGGGCTGGTGCTGCTGGCCGCGTCGATGAGCCTGGTGCCCTACTTCCTGTCCACGGCATTCGGCGTACAGCTGGCCTGGCGTGGGCAGGCCTATGCCGATGAACCAGGCGTGCGCTGGCGCGATTTCGTGGTCGCACTGCTGGCCAGCGCCTATGCGCTGTGGCTGGTGTATGCCGGCGGCCTGGACAACCTGCTGCTGTCGGTACTGCTGTACGTGCCCGGCGTGGTGTTGTTCGCATTGACCCGGCACCAACGCGGCGAACAGGTATTTACGCGTTGGGAAGGGGTACTGTTCGCTGCGATCCTGGTTGTGGCGGTTGCTACGCTGGTGGCGTTCTGGCGAGGCAATCTCGGGCTGTAGACCCGAGCCCAGGCTCGGCTGGGTTCATCCGCAGCAGCCGAGCATGGCTCGGCTCCACAACAGCAGTCGCGCAAGCTCGCCCCTACAAAGACGCAAAAAAAAACCTGCATCTCGCGATGCAGGTTTTTCAAGGTGGCGCCCGAAGTTGGACTCGAACCAACGACCCCCTGATTAACAGTCAAGTGCTCTAACCGGCT
>OFRD01000236.1_pt1 | contig 20917 bp, 17 predicted proteins | sample 1543041 | NCBI WGS metagenome assembly OFRD01 (sample SAMN07774234, study PRJEB24372) | wastewater metagenome | isolation source: Exp Tend CN 100WW | collected 2016-02
GTGCCGATTTACCAAACGGTGGCCTTCGCCTTTGACAGTACGCAGCATGGCGCCGATTTGTTCGACCTGAAGGTGGCGGGCAACATCTACAGCCGCATCATGAACCCGACCAACGCCGTGCTGGAAGCCCGTGTGGCGGCGCTCGAAGGCGGCATTGGCGCGCTGGCGGTGGCCTCGGGCATGGCCGCGATCAGCTACGCCATCCAGACCATCACCGAAGCCGGTGACAACATCGTGTCGGCCTCCACCCTGTACGGCGGCACCTACAACCTGTTTGCCCACACCTTCCCGCAAATGGGGATCGAGGTACGTTTTGCCGACTACCGCGACCCGGCCTCGTTTGCCAAGCTGATTGATGCGCGCACCAAGGCCATTTACTGCGAATCGGTCGGCAACCCGCTGGGCAATATCACCGATCTGGCCGCGCTGGCCGAGGTGGCCCACGCCCATGGCGTGCCGCTGATCGTGGACAACACCGTGGCCAGCCCCTACCTGTGCCGCCCGTTTGAACACGGCGCCGACATCGTGGTGCATTCGCTCACCAAGTACCTCGGCGGCCACGGCACCACCATTGGCGGCATCATTGTGGATTCCGGCAAGTTCCCGTGGGCCGAGCATAAAGAACGCTTCAAGCGCCTGAACGAGCCCGATGTGAGCTACCACGGCGTGGTCTACACCGAGGCGCTGGGTGCCGCCGCCTACATTGGCCGCGCCCGCGTGGTGCCGCTGCGCAACATGGGTGCCGCCTTGAGCGCCAGCGCCGCCTTCCAGATTCTGCAAGGCATTGAAACGCTGGCTCTGCGCATGGACCGCATTTGCGACAACGCGCTCAAAGTGGCGCAGCACCTGCAAGCACACGCCAAAGTGGGCTGGGTCAACTACGCCGGTCTGCCCGAGCATGCCGACCACGCGCTGGTGCAGAAGTACATGGGTGGCCGGGCCTCGGGCATCATCAGCTTCGGCCTCAAGGCGGCAGACAGCCTGGAAGCCGGCGCCCGGTTTCAGGATGCGCTGCAGCTGTTCACGCGCCTGGTCAACATTGGCGACGCCAAATCGCTGGCCTGCCACCCGGCGTCCACCACGCACCGCCAGCTCAACCCGGCGGAGCTGGCCAAAGCGGGCGTGAAGCCCGACATGGTGCGTCTGTCCGTGGGCATTGAGCACATTGACGATCTGCTGGCCGATCTGGAGCAGGCGCTGGCGGCGGTGTAAAAACTCTGGGCCGCTCGCAAGCCGCTTGGGGCCTGCAACAATCATTCAAAGAAAAAGCCCCGTTATCGGGGCTTTTTCTTTGTTGTTAAATTTTGATGCAATAAATTTCTGAAAGGTTTATGATTAATTTCAGCGTTTGAGAACAAGCATCTCGTCCCGGTGAGATGCACCTATCAAGGGAGATTTGTCATGAATGTCTTCGCACGTTACCAGGGCCGGTTTGAAGCCGCTCAGGAAGAGGAAATGTCGCTCCAGGATTACCTGGATCTCTGCAAGCGTGATGCGGCTGCCTATGCCAGCGTCGCCGAGCGCATGCTGATGGCCATTGGCGAGCCCGAGCTGATGGACACCCGCAGCGATGCCCGGCTGTCACGCATCTTTGCCAACAAAATGCTCAGGCGCTATCCGGCATTTCGCGACCTCTACGGCATGGAGGAAGTGATTGAGCAAATCGTCTCCTACTTCCGCCATGCGGCGCAGGGGCTGGAGGAAAAGAAGCAGATCCTCTACTTGCTGGGCCCGGTCGGGGGCGGTAAATCATCGCTGGCAGAAAAGCTCAAGTACCTGATCGAAAACGTGCCGATCTACGCCATCAAGGGCTCCCCGGTGCATGAATCGCCGCTGGGGCTGTTCAGCCCGCTGGAAGATGCGCAGCTGCTGGAGGACGACTACGGCATTCCCCGGCGCTACCTGGGCACCATCATGAGCCCGTGGGCGGTCAAGCGCCTGCATGAGTTTGGCGGCGACATCACACGCTTTCGGGTGGTCAAGCTGCGGCCCTCGGTGCTGTCGCAAATCGCGGTTTCCAAAACCGAACCCGGCGACGAGAACAACCAGGACATTTCTTCCCTGGTCGGCAAGATCGACATTCGCAAGCTGGAAACCTATTCACAAAGCGACCCCGATGCCTACTCGTACTCGGGCGGCCTGTGTCTGGCCAATCGCGGCGTGCTGGAGTTTGTCGAGATGTTCAAGGCGCCGATCAAGGTGCTGCACCCGCTGCTGACAGCAACGCAGGAAGGCAACTACAAAGGCACCGAAGGCTTTGGCGCCATTCCGTTTGACGGCATGGTGCTGGCGCACTCAAACGAGGCCGAGTGGCTGACCTTCAAGAACAACCGCAACAACGAAGCCTTTCTGGATCGGATCTACATCGTCAAGGTGCCGTATTCGCTGCGCGTGTCGGACGAAATTCACATTTACGAGAAGCTGCTGACCAATTCTTCCTTGTCCAAAGCGCCGTGCGCACCCGACACGCTGAAAATGCTGGCCCAGTTTGCGGTGCTGTCGCGCCTGAAAGAGCCGGAGAACTCCAGCATCTTCTCCAAGATGCGGGTGTACGACGGGGAAAACCTCAAGGACACCGATCCCAAGGCCAAGAGCTACCAGGAGTACCGCGATTTTGCCGGTGTGGATGAAGGCATGACCGGTTTGTCCACCCGTTTCGCCTTCAAGATTCTGTCGCGCGTGTTCAACTTTGACCACCGCGAAGTGGCGGCCAACCCGGTGCACCTGATGTATGTGCTGGAGCAGCAGATCGAGCAGGAGCAGTTCCCGGCCGAGATGGCCGAGCGCTACACGCGCTACCTCAAGGAATACCTGTCGCCGCGCTACGCCGAGTTCATTGGCAAGGAAATCCAGACCGCTTACCTGGAAAGCTACTCGGAGTACGGCCAGAATATTTTCGAGCGCTACGTCACGTACGCCGACTTCTGGATTCAGGATCAGGAGTACCGCGACACCAATACCGGCGAGATTCTGGATCGGGGGGCGCTCAACAGCGAGCTGGAAAAGATCGAAAAACCGGCCGGCATCTCCAATCCGAAAGACTTCCGCAATGAAGTGGTCAATTTTGTGTTGCGGGCACGGGCCAAGAACGACGGTCAGAGTCCGGCGTGGACGTCTTACGAGAAACTGCGTGCGGTCATCGAGAAAAAGATGTTCTCCAACACCGAAGAACTGCTGCCAGTGATTTCATTCAACACCAAAGCCAGCGGCGATGAACAGAAGAAACACAAAGACTTTGTGAACCGCATGATCACCAAAGGCTACACCGAGAAGCAGGTGCGTTTGTTGTGCGAGTGGTACTTACGCGTGCGTAAATCATCGTAAACCGGGGGGCGACCCCCTTGGCCAGATGACATCAACGGGAGCATCACATGACGGTGCGAATCATAGATCGGCGCCTCGACAGCAAGAACAAGAGTTCGGTCAATCGAGGTCGCTTTATTGAACGCTTCAAAGGGCAGATTCGCAAAGCGGTCGCCGATGCCATCAACAAACGTGGCATTCGGGAGATCGACAACGGCGAAAAAATAGGCATCTCGGGCAAGGACATTGCCGAGCCCGAGTTTGGGCATGGGCGCGGCGGCGTCTGGGAGACGGTGCGCCCCGGCAATGACCGCTACAGCAGCAAAGACCTGGTGGATCGGCCCAAAGGCGGTGGCGGCCAGGGGCCCGGCAAGGGACAGGCCAGTCCGGACGGAGAGAGTCTGGATGAATTCATGTTCACCTTGACCAAGGAGGAGTTTCTCGATATTTTCTTTGACGAGCTGGCCCTGCCCCACCTGGTCAAGCAGCATTTGGCCCGTGTTGAGCAATACAAGCGGGTGCGGGCGGGTTACACCCAAAGCGGTGTACCAACCAACATCAACCTCGCGCGCACCATGCGCGGTGCTGCAGGACGCCGTATCGCGGTGGGCGGCCCTTACGCGGCCCATTTGCGCGCCTTGCTGAGCGAGCTGGAAGAACAGAAAACCAGGCTGGCGGCGGATGACCCGGAGCTGGAACGCCTGCGCCACGAGATTGAGCGGCTGCGTGCCAAGATCGAGCAAGTGCCCTTCGTGGACACCTTCGATCTGCGCTACAACAACCGCATCCGGGTGCCCCAGCCGAGCACGCAGGCGGTGATGTTTTGCCTGCTCGATGTGTCGGGCTCGATGGATGAAGGGCGTAAAAACATCGCCAAGCGATTTTTCATGTTGCTGTATCTGTTTCTCACCCGCAACTACGAACGCATTGAAGTGGTTTTCATCCGCCACCATACGGTGGCCAGCGAGGTGGACGAGGATGAGTTCTTCACCTCGCGCGAATCGGGCGGCACGGTGGTTTCCAGCGCACTGGAGCTGATGCGCAAAATCATTCTGGATCGCTATCCGAGCAGCCAGTGGAATATTTATGGCGCGCAAGCCTCAGATGGCGATAACTGGAACGACGACTCATCCCACTGCCGCGAGTTGCTGGAGCAATCGCTGTTGCCGCTCACCCAGTACTTTGCCTACATCGAGATCACGGAGGGGCCGCCGCAGAACCTGTGGGAGGAATACACCAAGCTCGAAGCGGCCCATGTGGATCACTTTGCCATGCGGCGCATTGCCACGGTTGCGGATATTTACCCGGTGTTCCGTGATCTTTTCAAACGCAAGGTCTGAGGTTCCTATGCCTAAAAAATCCAAAACCAACCCGGCCCTGCCCGTCGGCTCTGAATGGACCTTCGCAGCCCTGGAGCAGTACGACCAAGCCATTGGCCGCGTCGCCGCCCACTACCAGCTGGATTGCTACCCGCATGTGCTGGAGGTGATCAGCACGGAGCAGATGATGGATGCCTATGCGTCCATCGGCATGCCGGTGTATTACCACCACTGGTCCTTCGGCAAGCATTTTCTGGCCACAGAAAACCGCTACAAACGCGGACAGATGGGGCTGGCCTATGAAATCGTCATCAACTCGGATCCCTGCATTGCTTACCTCATGGAGGAAAACTCCTTGACCATGCAGGCCTTGGTGATTGCCCATGCGGCCTATGGTCACAACTCGTTCTTCAAGGGAAATCACCTGTTCAAGCAGTGGACCAGCGCCGATGCCATCATTGACTACCTGGTGTTTGCCAAAAAATTCATTGCCCGGTGCGAAGAGCAGCACGGTGTCGGTGCGGTCGAGCGCCTGCTGGATGCCTGCCATGCCTTACTGAACCTCGGCGTTGACCGCTTCAAGCGTTCGCCCAAACAATCCCTGGCCAAAGAGACGCTGCGGCAAAAAGAGCGTGAAGACTACATCCAGGCCCAGATCAACGACCTGTGGCGAACCTTGCCGCCCCATCTGGAGGTCAGTCAAGTTGCGCAGGAGGCCCGTTTTCCGGCGGAGCCGGAAGAAAACCTGTTGTACTTCATCGAGAAAAATGCCCCCTTGCTGGAGCCCTGGCAGCGGGAGGTGGTGCGCATTGTGCGCAAGATCGGGCAGTATTTCTACCCGCAGCGCCAAACGCAGGTCATGAACGAAGGCTGGGCCTGTTTCTGGCACTACACGCTGCTCAACACGCTCTATGACGAAGGCGCTTTGTCAGACGGATTTATGCTGGAGTTTCTGCAGTCCCACACCAATGTGGTGTACCAGCCAGCCTACAACAGCCCCTATTTCTCCGGCATCAATCCGTATGCGCTTGGTTTTGCCATGTGGCGCGACATTCGGCGCATTTGCGAACAGCCGACCGCAGAGGATCGGGAATGGTTTCCCGACATTGCGGGCTCCAACTGGCGCGAGACATTTGAATTTGCCATGCAAAATTTCAAGGACGAGAGTTTCATTGCCCAGTACCTGTCACCGCAGCTCATGCGGGAGTTTCGCTTCTTCTCGGTGCTTGATGATGATGCCCGCGACAAGCTGCAGATACAGGCCATCCATGACGACAGCGGCTACCGCATCTTGCGCCGCCAGCTCTCCGACCAGTACAACCTGGGCAGTCGCGAACCCAATATCCAGGTCTGGAATGTAGACTTGCGCGGCGATCGCTCACTGACCCTGCGCCACTTTTCGCACCAACGCCGCACACTGGATGGCACCAGCAAAACGGTGCTGGAACATGTGGCCTACCTGTGGGGTTTCACGGTGCGACTGGAAAGCCAGGACAGCGAGGGCAAGGTCACCCTGGTTGCCGAACGGATGCGGGAAAAGCGCGCTGATCGGGCTACGCCCAGCCCCTGATTAACCCTGCGCTGTGCGCTTGGCCGCACGCTCGGCCACAAAGGCAAAGGCAAAGGTCAGCACTTCGTTCATCGACTTGTCAATGGCGTGGCGCTCCTGTTCGGTCAGGTAGAACATCAGATCCACATCGTGCCTGACATACCGGGCAGGCAAACGGTTCAAGGCAACACAAGCCACATCGGCCAGCATGTCAGAGGTGAACTGTGGGTGTGCCTCAGACAGCCGGGCCACATCCTCAAACACCAAACGCTCGTAATAATTGTGAACCTGCTCAAAATTGATGACCATAAAAACCTCCAGCAAACGCCAAACGGACATTGTTTAGCGGGCAACCTTAGCACCTCCCATCACGCCTGACAAGAAAAATGGCGAAATATGGCTGTAACCGCCATATTGATTGCGCTGCCAGCTATGAAACTTGTAGCAAGCAACCCAATCTGCGCTATAGTTTCGCGTCGCGCCGGAAAACAGAAGGCATCACAAGCGGGTGCCGCGTCACGCTTAAAACGCCCCGGCGATCAATCAATGCTTTGAGGAGAGTCGTTTAATGAGTTCCAAAGAAACTGCAGCCATCGGTCAACTACTTGAGTTGCTGGAGTCACGTTACGCCATCCGCGTGTTATGGGCTCTGAAGGATGGCCATGCCCAGACCTTCCGGCTGCTGCAAGACAGTGTTGGCGGCATTACGCCCAACACACTCAACACGCGGATCAAGGAATTGCGCGAAGCCGGTCTGCTCACGCATGGCGATGATGGCTATGTGGTCACGGCGTCCGGTGCCGATCTGCTCAAGCGCCTGGGTGACCTGTCGGCCTTTGCCGCCAAGTGGGCTGGCAATCAGGCAAAAAAAGCGATTTAAACAACCCGTTCGCCATCACACAGCGCTGCCTGCCAGGTGTGTGATCAGGCCGCAAAGAGACAGGCCAGGCCTGTCTTTTTTTCGACGCCGCATTTTTAATGCTGCTGGCATAATTTCAGGTTTTCTGGGTGCGGCCCTTATCAAATGAGCGCATCCAGCTACATTTTTAATAGCATAGAAGGATCACACCATGACTACTACCGCCACAGGCCTGCAATATGAAGACACCGTGATTGGTACCGGCACCGAAGCCACCAAAGGCAGCAGTGTCACCGTTCATTACACCGGCTGGCTCTACAACGATGGCGTGCAGGGCGCCAAGTTTGACTCCAGCAAAGACCGGGGTGACCCGTTTGTCTTTTCGCTCGGCGCTGGCATGGTGATTCGCGGTTGGGACGAAGGCGTGGCAGGCATGTTGATCGGCGGTGCGCGCACCCTCATCATCCCGGCAGCCCTGGGCTATGGCTCACGCGGCGCAGGCGGCGTGATTCCCCCTAACGCCACCTTGAAATTTGATGTCGAGCTGCTGGCCGTGTCCAACTAATTTTCTGCGCAGCATCCGCTTTTCCCGTCGCGCGGCATGAACATGCCGGGCGCTCTTGAACTGCCTGCGTTTGCCCCCAGCTGTGGGGCTTAGTATTTGAAATTTGGCTTAACTGCATGTCTGAAACAAATCAAACCCAAACCAATCCAACGGCGGCGGCTTATCAAAGCACCGAAGAAATGGTCGCAGCCCAGTCTGCCAACGACTCCGACGCTTTGACGCGAGCACAAGCCGAGCTGGCTGAATTACAGGCCAAAAGTGCCGATCTCGCAGACCAGTACCTGCGCGCCAAGGCCGAGGCAGACAACGCCCGTCGTCGCGCCGAAGAAGAAATCTCGAAAGCACGCAAATTTGCCGTGGAGAGCTTTGCAGAAAGCCTGCTGCCCGTCGCGGACAGCCTGGAAGCGGGCCTGATCATCAAGGACGCTACCGCAGAACAGATTCGTGAAGGCGCCCAAGCCACGCTGCGCCAGTTGCTGGCCGCACTGGAGCGCAACAAGGTCATGGCCATCAACCCGGGCGCTGGCACCAAGTTCGATCCACATCTGCACCAGGCCATCAGCGTCGTGCCGTCAGAGCAAGAGGCCAACACCGTGGTCACCGTGCTGCAAAAAGGCTATTCCATTGCGGATCGCACCTTGCGCCCGGCGCTGGTCACGGTCGCTGCACCCAAATAATCGCTGTGACGACTTGAAACCATTCAAGTCATCCGCAAGTTAAAAACATCTGAAAACTGGAGTAAATCATGGGAAGAATCATCGGTATTGACCTGGGCACCACCAACAGCTGCGTGTCGATCATGGAGGGCAATACGCCCAAGGTCATCGAAAACTCGGAAGGCGCCCGCACGACCCCTTCCATCATTGCTTACCAGGAAGACGGCGAAGTGCTGGTCGGCGCCTCGGCCAAGCGCCAGGCCGTCACCAACCCAAAAAATACGCTGTACGCTGTCAAGCGCCTGATCGGCCGCAAATTTGCCGAAAAAGAAGTACAAAAAGACATCGACCTGATGCCTTACAAGATTGCTGCTGCCGACAACGGCGACGCATGGGTTGAAGTGCGTGGCACGCGCATGGCGCCCCAGCAAGTCAGCGCTGATGTGCTGCGCAAGATGAAGAAAACCGCCGAAGACTACCTCGGTGAAGAAGTGACGGAAGCCGTGATCACGGTGCCCGCCTACTTCAACGATGCCCAGCGTCAAGCCACCAAAGACGCAGGCCGTATTGCCGGTCTGGATGTCAAGCGCATCATCAACGAACCCACCGCTGCGGCGCTGGCTTTCGGCCTGGACAAAAACGAAAAGGGCGACCGCAAGATTGCCGTGTATGACTTGGGTGGCGGCACGTTTGACGTGTCCATCATCGAAATCGCCGACGTTGACGGCGAAAAACAGTTTGAAGTACTGTCCACCAATGGTGACACCTTCCTCGGCGGCGAAGACTTTGACCAGCGCGTCATCGACTTCATCATTTCCGAGTTCAAGAAAGAGCAAGGCGTTGACCTGGGCAAAGACGTTCTCGCCCTGCAGCGCCTGAAAGAAGCCGCTGAGAAGGCCAAGATTGAACTCTCCAGCAGCGCACAGACCGACATCAACCTGCCCTACGTGACGGCGGATGCCTCGGGTCCGAAGCACCTGAGCATCAAGCTCACCCGTGCCAAGCTTGAGTCGCTGGTGGAAGACCTGATCGAGCGCACCATTGCGCCTTGCCGCACCGCCATCAAGGATGCGGGCGTCAACGTGGCCGACATTCATGACGTGATCATGGTTGGCGGCATGACCCGCATGCCCAAGGTGCAGGAGAAGGTCAAGGAATTGTTCGGCAAAGAGCCACGCAAGGATGTGAACCCGGATGAAGCCGTCGCCGTTGGCGCTGCGATTCAAGGCCAGGTGCTGTCGGGTGACCGCAAGGACGTGTTGTTGCTTGACGTGACACCTTTGAGCCTGGGGATTGAAACCATGGGCGGTGTCATGACCAAGATGATCACCAAGAACACGACCATCCCGACCAAGTTTGCACAGACCTTCTCGACCGCTGAAGACAACCAGCCCGCCGTGACCATCAAGGTATTCCAGGGTGAGCGCGAAATCGCGGTAGGCAACAAAATGCTGGGCGAATTCAACCTGGAAGGCATTCCACCTGCTGCCCGTGGCACACCGCAAATTGAAGTGTCGTTTGACATTGATGCCAACGGCATTCTGCACGTCGGCGCCAAAGACAAGGGCACCGGCAAAGAAAGCAAGATCACCATCAAGGCCAATTCCGGCTTGAGCGAAGCTGAAATCCAGCAAATGGTGAAAGATGCGGAACTCAACGCAGCCGACGACAAGAAAAAGCTGGAACTGGTGCAAGCCAAGAACCAGGCTGATGCCAGCGTTCACAGCGTCAAGAAGAGCCTGACCGAGTACGGCGACAAACTCGATGCGGATGAAAAATCCAAAATCGAAGCTGCCATCAAAGAACTGGAAGATGTGCTCAAAGGTGACGACAAAGCCGCCATTGAAGAAAAAAGCGCCGCACTGATGACCGCCAGCCAGAAGCTGGGCGAGAAGATGTACGCCGACATGCAAGCCAAGCAAGCCGCTGAAGGTGCCGCTGCCGAAGCGGGCGCAAGCGCCGGTGCCGCTGAGGCGCAAGCAGCTTCTGCCCATGCAGCAGACGACAACATCGTTGATGCAGAAGTGAAAGAAGTCAAAAAGGGTTAAGCGCTTGCGCTGAACACTGTTAGCAAACGCCGCGCTGGACATGTCAGATGTTCAACGCGGCGTTTGTGTTGCAACCGGGCACTGAAAGACCATGGCAAAAAGAGATTACTACGAAGTCCTGGGCGTTCCCAAGAACGCCTCGGACGAAGAAATCAAAAAGGCATATCGCAAACACGCGATGAAGCATCACCCTGACCGCAATCAGGGCGACGCCTCCAAGGTGGCTGAGGAAAAATTCAAAGAGTCCAAAGAAGCCTACGAAATGCTGTCGGACGCGCAAAAGCGCGCGGCCTATGACCAGCATGGCCACGCCGGGGTTGACCCCAACATGCGGGGCGGCGGACCCGGCGGCGAAGGCTACGGCGGCTTTGCCGAAGCCTTTGGCGATATTTTTGGCGACATGTTTGGTCAGCAGCGTGGTCGTGCGGGTGGCGGCGGTGGGCGGCAAGTCTTCCGTGGCAGCGACCTGAGTTACGCCATGGAAGTCACGCTGGAAGAAGCGGCTCGGGGCAAGGATGCCCAGATTCGCATCCCCAGCTGGGACGCGTGCGACGTCTGCCACGGCAGCGGCGCCAAACCTGGCACCCAAGCCAAGACCTGCGGCACCTGTACCGGCACTGGCTCGGTGCAGATGCGCCAGGGCTTTTTCAGCGTGCAGCAAACCTGCCCGACCTGTCGCGGCACCGGCCGGGTCATTCCCGAGCCCTGTATGGCCTGTCACGGGCAAGGCAAGCTCAAGAAACAGAAAACGCTGGAAGTCAAAATCCCGGGCGGCATTGACGGCGGCATGCGCATTCGCAGTGCAGGCAACGGCGAGCCGGGCACCAATGGCGGCCCGGCGGGGGATCTTTACATCGAAATTCGCCTCAAAAAGCACGATATTTTTGAGCGCGATGGCGATGACATCCATTGCACCGTGCCGGTCAGCATCATCACCGCCTCCCTGGGGGGAGAAATTGATGTGCCAACACTGGCAGGCAAAGCGGCCATTGACATTCCTGAAGGCACACAAACCGGCAAGCAATTCCGCTTGCGCGGCAAAGGCATCAAGGGCGTTCGCTCCAGCTACCCAGGCGACCTGTACTGCCACATTGTGGTGGAAACCCCGGTCAAACTGAGTGAACACCAGCGCAAACTGTTGCGTGAACTGGATGACTCCCTGAACAAGGGCGGCAGCAAGCATTCACCCAGTGGCGACAGCTGGACCAACCGCTTGAAAAGTTTCTTCAGCTGAAGCTGATCACTGAACGTCAGGCCAACTGACACGTCCGAAATGCCGCGAAATCTAATTGGATTCGCGGCATTTTTTATGCATGATGCATGCGTAACCAAGCAGGGAGATTAAAGTGAGCGTCAAAATTATTTTTTTGGGCGGCACGGGCACCGTCACCGGCTCCAAATACCTGGTGCGTCATGGCGATGAATGCCTCCTCGTGGACTGCGGCTTATTCCAGGGCTACAAGCAGCTACGCCTGCGCAACTGGGCACCCTTGCCCATCGCACCCCAAAAAATTAACGCCGTACTGCTGACCCATGCCCATCTGGATCACAGCGGCTACCTCCCCCTGCTGGCCAGGGAAGGATTTTCGGGACACATTTACGCCACCAGCGGCACGCGCGACCTGTGCCGCATTCTGTTACCAGACAGCGGGCACATTCAGGAGGAGGATGCCGCATTTGCCAACCGCCATGGGTTTTCCAAACATACACCCGCCTTGCCGCTGTACACACGCCAGGAGGCACTCAACTGTCTGCCATTCATCAAAACCATCGATTTCGGCAGGACATTCCAGCCAATCCCCGGCTGGCGCACAACGTTCTCCCCGGCCGGGCATATTCTGGGCGCAGCCAGCGTGCTGCTGGAAGTCGCCGGGCGACGCATTTTATTCTCGGGCGATCTGGGGCGCGCTGATGATCTCATCATGCTCCCCCCCGCCCATGCACCAGCCGCCGATACCGTGTTGATTGAATCCACCTATGGTGACCGCCTGCATCCCAAAGAAGATGTGCTGGCGGAGCTGGGGCCCGCATTGAAGAAATTAGCCAAGCGTGGTGGCGTGGCCGTTATTCCCGTGTTTGCCGTTGGTCGGGCGCAGGCCTTGCTGCACGCCATTCACCTGCTCAAGCAGCAAGGTGAACTGCCCGCCGCACTCCCTATTTTTCTTGACAGTCCCATGGCGATTCACACCACCCATTTGTTTGAGCAGCATCAGGGAGAGCACCGGCTCAACACGCATGACACCCATGCCTTGACGCGCACGGCGACCATGATCAACAGCCCCGATGAATCACGCGCGCTGGCCAACCGGCACGGCCCGATGGTGATCCTGTCCGCCAGCGGTATGGCTACTGGCGGGCGTGTGCTGCACCACCTCGCCCGGTACGCAGGTGATCATCGCAATATGATCATCCTGACTGGTTTTCAGGCGCCCGGTACACGCGGAGCCTCGCTGGCGGGTGGCGCTGCATCCGTACGCATTCATGGTGAGGAGGTGGCGATTCACGCTGAAGTCGTGCAGTTGCAATCGGCCTCCGCCCATGCGGATGCCCACCAGCTGCTGGCGTGGCTGCGCACCCTGCCCCACGCGCCCGCCCAGGTGTACGTGGTGCATGGCGAGGCGGGCCCCGCAGATGAACTGCGCAAACGTATCGAACATGAATTGGGCTGGCGGGCCGTGGTGCCAGAACATGGATCCACCTGGCCGACCTGAAACTCTTCCTAAAATCGACCCTCGCTCACATCACCCCACTCATTGACATGCCTGATTCTCTTTTGCTGATTCTGTCCCTTGCGACTGCGCTCATCGTCATTTTGCAAATCGCTTTGCTGCTGCGCAAACCCAAGGTGGCGCTGCCCACTGAATGGCTGATGCGGCTTGCCGCGATCGAACAGTCAGCCCTGAGCACACTGCAATCAGTCGCTAAAAACGAAGGTGCGCTGAACGGCGTGGCCCAGCAAATGCGTGGTTTTAGCCAAACCAGCACCCACAGCCTGGAATCGGTGCGCCATGCGGTGGACGAGAAGCTGGCACAAATCACCCTCGAATCCCGCACCGGGCGCAAAGAGTTGAGTGACACCCTGACCGGCTTCCGCGCCGAATTGACAAGCGCCGTCAGCGCCCTGGCGGCAGAGACGGTGAAATCGCGCGAAGCCATGGCCGAGAGTGCCGTGCTGTTTGAAACCCGCATCCAGGAACGATTTGAAGCGCTGACCGGGGCCACGCGCCAGACGCTGGACTCCTTGAAAGCCGACATCAACACCCAGCTCGGCGTCATGTCCAGCGCACTGAAAGACCAGCTGGAGGGCAATAGCTACCAAATCAAAAACCAGTTTTCCTCGCTGCAGGAAGCCGTCTCACAACAACTCGCCGGGCTGGTACAGGGCTCGCAGCAAAATGCCGAGCAATTGCGTATTGCGCTCAACGAGCGGCTGGCGGCGATTCAGCACGACAACACGACCAAGCTCGAAGAAATGCGCCGCACGGTGGACGAAAAACTACACGCCACACTGGAGCAACGCCTGGGAGAATCGTTCAAGCTGGTCAGTGAACGGCTGGAGCAGGTGCAAGCCGGCCTGGGCGAAATGAAAACGCTGGCCTCCAGCGTCGGCGATCTGAAACGCGTGATGACCAATGTGAAGTCACGCGGCACCTGGGGCGAAATGCAGCTGGGCGCCATCATCGAGAACGTGCTGACCATCGACCAGTACGCCAAAAACGTCAAAACCGTGCCCAACAGCAACGACCTGGTCGAATTTGCCATCCGCTTGCCGGGCAAACACGAAGAGCACCCGATCTGGCTGCCGATTGACTCCAAATACCCGGTGGAGCATTACCAGCGCCTGATGGATGCGCACGATGCGATGGACAAAGCCGCCATTCTGCAAGCTGGCAACGCCTTCGAAAGTTCGATGAAGCTCGAAGCCAAAAAAATTGTTGGCAAATACATTTCACCACCGCACACCACCGACTTTGCCATTCTGTACCTGCCCACCGAGGGCTTGTTTGCCGAGGTGATTCGCCGCCCCGGCCTGGTGGAAGCCATCCAGAACGACTGCCGGGTCATGATCACCGGCCCCGCCAATCTGGCCGCGATGCTCAACAGCCTGCAAATGGGCTTCAAAACCCTGGCGATTGAAAAACGCTCGTCCGAAGTCTGGAGCCTGCTCGGCATGGTGAAAACCGAGTTTTCGAAATTTGGTGACATTGTGGAGGCCACCAAAAAATCGATTGATGCCGCTGCCAGCAAGTTCAATGAAGTTGGCGTTCGCACACGGGCGATTCAGCGACGACTGCGCGACGTGGAGGAACTCCCCGTGCCCGATACCGTGCCTTTGGCCGAAGCCGTGGTGGCGGTACTCGAAGATGAGTAAGTACCTGACCGCAGCCTTTTACAAGTTCGTCGAGCTGCCGGATTTTGCGCAACTCAGGGCGCCCCTGCTGGCCTGCTGCGAAGCCAACCAGGTCAAAGGCAATATTTTGCTGGCGACCGAAGGGGTCAACAGCACGATTGCGGGCCCGGCGGCGGGCGTGCAGGCCGTGCTGGCCTACCTGCGGCGTGATCCTCGGCTGGCAGACCTGCAACACAAGGAGTCCTGGTCAGCCAAGCTCCCGTTTTACCGGATGAAGGTGCGGCTCAAGCAGGAGATCGTCACCATGGGCGTACCGGGCATCAGCCCCACCCAGATGGCGGGCACCTATGTCAAACCGGCCGACTGGAACGCACTGATCAGCGATCCCGAGGTGGTGGTAGTTGATACGCGCAACGACTATGAAGTCGGTATTGGTACTTTTGCAGGGGCGTTGAACCCCGATATCAAAAGCTTTGCCAAGCTGCCCGACTGGGTGGCGCAAGCACCGGCCTTGAACCCGGGCAACGGTAAAAAGCCCAAAGTGGCCATGTTTTGCACCGGCGGCATCCGCTGCGAAAAATCCACCGCCCTGTTGCGCGCGCAAGGCTTTGACGAGGTCTATCACCTGGAAGGCGGCATCCTGAAATACCTGGAAACCGTACCTGAGGCGCAAAGCCTCTGGCAAGGCCAGTGTTTTGTTTTTGACGAGCGGGTGTCGGTCGGTCATGGATTGGTGCCGGGGCTGCACGGCTTGTGCCGCGCCTGTCGTCAACCGCTGGAGGAGGCGGACCTCGCCTCGCCCTGGTTTGAAGCGGGAGTCAGTTGCCCCAAATGCCACGCCACCAGCAGCGCGGCACAAAAAAACAGCGCGCGCGAACGCCAGCGCCAGTGGGAGCTGGCCAAGTCTAGGGGAGAACAGGCGCCGATTGGTGTGCCGCTACCGAGAACCGCCCCATGATGTCGGCACCCTGCCCGGTTCTTTACTCCTTTCGCCGCTGTCCTTATGCCATGCGGGCACGGCTGGCACTGGCTGCCAGTGCTCAAGTGTGCGAATTGCGGGAAGTGGTGCTGGCGCGAAAACCAGCGGCGTTGTTGCAGGCTTCGGCCAAAGGCACAGTGCCGGTACTGGTGACACCCGAGGGGCGTGTCATTGATCAGAGCCTGGACATCATGTTGTGGGCCCTGCGCCGCAACGACCCGCAGCAGTGGCTAACTGTCCCAGGCGTTGCGCTCGAAGACATGCTGCAACTGGTGGCGCAATGTGATGGTGAATTCAAGTTTCATCTCGACCGCTACAAATACCCGAACCGTTATGACTTGAATGACGCTGCCCCGCACCGGGCACAAGGCGCTCTATTTCTGCAAAACCTGAACACCCGGCTGGGCGCCCATGCGCATTTGCTGGGCGCCTCACCCAGTCTGGCCGACATGGCGATGGCGCCTTTTGTGCGCCAGTTCGCCCATACCGACCCGGTCTGGTTCGTCAGCCAGCCCTGGCCCGCCCTGCAGGCCTGGTTGACCCAATTTGAGACATCGCCCCTTTACCAGCAAATCATGGCCAGCCATCCCCCCTGGGAGCCGGGTCAGCCCCCGGTCTTGTTCCCTGCGCCGCCCAATACCGTTCTCGTTGATTGATCTCAATCTCCGCAGTGGCGGCTGAAAGAAAATGGCTTTTGCCTGTCCCATCGCGTCCAAGGAGTGTCAATGTGGAAACCAACGTTCATGATCTGAGTCACCTGTTCCGTCAGCTCGGACTATCCGGTGAGGCACACGATATTGACTCCTTCATCGCCACCCACCGGCTCGAAAATGGCACACGCCTGACAATGGCCCCCTTTTGGAGTCCTGCCCAGGCGAAATTCCTGGTGCAGGTTTTTTTGGAGGATTCAGACTGGATCGAGGCGGCCGACGAACTGGCCGTGCGCCTTAGCTGAGGTTATAGGCCAGCAAGCGCACCCGCGCATGGGCGTACTCGCGCTTGAGCTGGGCCACATAGTCGGCCGTGCTTTGAATCTTGTTGATGGCACCAATGCCTTGGCCGCAACCCCAGATGTCTTTCCAGGCTTTGGATTTGTCACCGCCAAAATTCATTTTGCTGGGGTCGCTCTCCGGCAAGTTGTCAGGATCCATGCCAGCGTTGCGGATGCTGGGCGCCAGATAGTTGCCATGGATGCCGGTGAACAGGCTGCTGTACACGATTTCGTCTGAATCGCAATCCACAATCGCCTGCTTGTACGCCTCGGCAGCGCGCGCCTCTTCGGTGGCAATAAAGGCGGAACCAATGTAGGCAAAGTCAGCGCCCATGGCCTGCGCGGCCAGTACGGCGTCGCCGGTGGAAATGGCGCCGCTGAGGGCCACCGGGCCATCAAACCACTGGCGAATTTCCTGAATCAGGGCAAACGGACTCTTCAGACCCGCATGACCGCCCGCGCCAGCAGCGACAGCGATCAGGCCGTCGGCGCCTTTTTCAATCGCCTTGTGGGCGTGTTTGTTGTTGATGATGTCATGCAACACCACACCGCCATACGAGTGGGCGGCAGCGTTGATGTCTTCGCGCGCCCCCAGGCTGGTGATGATGATGGGCACCTTGTACTTGACGCACAGCGCCATGTCATGCTCCAGCCGGTCATTGCTCTTGTGCACGATCTGGTTGATGGCAAAAGGCGCAGCCGGTTTGTCAGGATGCGCCTTGTTGTGCGCAGCCAGCGCCTCGGTGATTTCAATCAGCCATTCTTCCAGCTGCTCGGCCGGACGCGCATTGAGCGCGGGCATGGAGCCCACAACGCCTGCAATGCACTGGGCAATCACCAGTTTGGGGTTGCTGATGATGAACAGCGGCGAGCCGATCACGGGGAACGGCAGATGGTTCAGGGGGGCTGGCAGTTTTGACATTTTGTCTCCGTAATTATTGCCACATTATTAATGAAAACAGGCTGTCGCCCTTGTCAACTGGGCGACAGCAGCTATCAAATATGTAGCAACTTAGAAGATGATCAGAACGCGTCCAGCGCCAGCGCCGTCACGCTGTCAGCACCTTCCACAATGCTGTCGCGCAGGCCGGGCGCCTTGGTCAGCAGGTGGTCAGCGTAGAAACGAGCGGTGATGATCTTGGCCTGCATGAACGGCGCATCGACGCCTTGCGCCAGTTGCTCCTGCGCAATCAACAAGGAACGCGCCAGCTGCCAGCCCGCCATCAGGTTACCGGCCAGCATCAGGTAAGGCACGCTGCCGGCAAACACCGCATTGGGGTTGCTCCTGGTGTTGGCCGCGACAAAGTCGACCACATCGACAAACGCTTCCCGTGCCGCAGTCAGGCGTTTGGCCACCGCCACCGCATCGGCGCTGCCGTTGGCGATCAGCTGGCTTTCGGTTTCTTCGATCAACGCGGCCAGGCGCTTGGCCAGCTGGCCGCCGTCGCGTGCGGTTTTGCGGCCAACCAGGTCATTGGACTGGATGGCGGTGGTGCCTTCATAGATGGTGAGAATCTTGGCATCGCGGTAGTACTGGGCGCAACCGGTTTCTTCAATGAAGCCCATGCCACCGTGGACTTGCACGCCCAGCGAAGTCACTTCCAGGCTCATCTCGGTGCTGTAACCCTTGATCAAAGGCACCAGGAATTCATAGAACGCCAGGCTTTGCTTGCGCACTTCGGCATCCACATGGTGGTGCGAGGTGTCGTAGGCGGCAGCGGCCACCGATGACAGGGCACGGCAGCCTTCGACGTAGGCGCGCATCGTCATGAGCATGCGCTTCACATCAGGATGGTGAATGATCGGGCCGCTGGTCGGCAGGGAACCGTCGACCGGGCGGCTCTGCACGCGGTCTTTGGCGAAGCTCACCGCTTTTTGGTAGGCGCGGTCGGCAATCGCAATGCCCTGCACGCCGACGCCATAACGGGCGGCGTTCATCATGATGAACATGTATTCCAGACCACGGTTTTCTTCACCCACCAGGTAACCGATGGCGCCGCCGTGGTCGCCAAACTGCAGCACGGCGGTCGGGCTGGCCTTGATGCCCATCTTGTGCTCGATGCTGACGCAATGCACGTCATTGCGCTCACCCAGCGAGCCGTCCTGGTTCACCATGAACTTGGGCACCACGAACAGGCTGATGCCTTTCACGCCTTCGGGCGCGCCGGTGACACGGGCCAGCACCAGGTGGACGATGTTTTCGGCCATGTCGTGCTCACCCCAGGTGATGAAAATCTTGGTGCCAAACACCTTGTAAGCGCCGTCCGCTTGCGGCTCGGCACGGCTGCGCACGGCGGCCAGATCGGAGCCAGCTTGCGGTTCGGTCAGGTTCATGGTGCCGGTCCACTTGCCGCTGACCAGGTTTTCCAGGTAGATGGCTTTGAGTTCATCGGAGCCGGCCGTCAGCAGCGCTTCAATCGCGCCGTCGGTCAGCAGCGGGCACAGGGCAAAGCTCAGGTTGGCGGCGTTTTGCATCTCGCCCACGGCCGAGCCGATGGTCTTGGGCAGGCCCTGGCCACCAAAGTCCACCGGGTGCTGCAGGCCTTGCCAGCCCGCTTGCGCAAACTGCTCGAAGGCCTCCTTGAAGCCGGGGGTGGCGGTAACGACGCCGTTGTTCCAGCTCGACGGGTTCTTGTCACCCTCCCAGTTCAGCGGGCTCAACACGCCTTCGGAGAACTTGCCGGCTTCTTCCAGCACGGCTTGGGCGGTGTCGAATCCGGCGTCTTCAAACCCGGGCAATTGAGCGATCTGCTCAATCTGGGCCAGGTGCTGGATGTTGAACAGCATGTCTTTAAGGGGGGCAACGTAGCTCATGTCGAGTCTCCAAAAGGGAAAAAAACGGGTCTGCAAGCAGCAATTCAGGCGTGCTTGCGAAAAAAAAGGGCATCGTCTGCACGATGCCCTTTGAAGGATGGCTTTACAGCGCCGCTGTCAGTTCGGGCACCGCCACGAACAGATCGGCTTCGAGGCCGTAATCGGCGACGGAGAAGATGGGGGCTTCGGGATCCTTGTTGATCGCCACAATCACCTTGGCGTCCTTCATGCCAGCCAAATGCTGGATGGCGCCGCTGATACCGCAGGCGATATACAGCTGGGGCGCCACGATCTTGCCGGTCTGGCCCACTTGCCAGTCGTTGGGCGCATAGCCTGCGTCCACCGCCGCGCGCGAGGCACCCATGGCCGCGCCGAGCTTGTCGGCCAGCGGCGTCATGACTTCCATGAACTTCTCGCTCGAACCCAGGGCACGACCACCGGAGACGATGATTTTGGCCGCTGTCAGTTCAGGGCGGTCGTTCTTGGCGATTTCGCTGCCGACAAAGGCGGCATTGGCACTGGCGGCTACAGGCGCTATGCTTTCGATAGCTGCTGACGCAGTAGCCACCAGGGCTGCAGCATCAAAACCTGTGGTTCGCACGGTGATGACCTTGATCGCATCGGTGCTTTGCACGGTGGCAATCGCGTTACCGGCGTAGATCGGGCGCTCAAAAGTGTCAGGGCTGTCGACCTTGGTCACGTCCGAGATCTGACCCACATCGAGCTTGGCCGCCACGCGCGGTGCAATGTTCTTGCCCGATGCCGTCGCAGGAAACAGGATGTGGCTGTAGCTGGAAGCCACGCCCAGAATCTGCGCCGTCACATTTTCAGCCAGGCCGTGCGCCAGCGCATCGCTGTCGGCGTGCAGCACTTTGGTGACGCCCGCAATCTGCGCTGCAGCAGCAGCAGCCGCAGCAGCATTGGCACCGGCCACCAGCACATGCACATCACCGCCGCACTGCAGCGCAGCGGTCACGGTGTTGAGGGTAGCGGCCTTGAGGGACGCGTTGTCGTGTTCAGCAATTACAAGAGCTGTCATTTAGATCACCTTGGCTTCGTTCTTGAGTTTGTCCACCAGCGCGGCCACGTCAGCCACCTTGATGCCGGCGCTGCGCTTGGGCGGCTCGCAGACCTTGAGGGTCTTGATGCGGGGCGACACGTCCACACCGAGGTCTTCGGGCTTGAAGGTCTCGAGTGGTTTTTTCTTGGCCTTCATGATGTTGGGCAGCGTCACATAGCGCGGCTCATTCAGGCGCAAGTCAACGGTCACCACCGCAGGCAGAGTGACCGACAGGGTTTCCAGACCGCCATCGACCTCACGCGTCACAGCGGCTTTGCCGTCGGCGACTTCAATCTTGCTGGCAAACGTGGCTTGCGGCAAATCGGTCAATGCAGCGAGCATCTGGCCGGTCTGGTTGCAGTCGTCATCAATCGCCTGCTTGCCCAGCAGCACCAGGCCGGGCTGCTCTTTGTCGATCAGGGA
>OFRD01000237.1_pt1 | contig 20886 bp, 22 predicted proteins | sample 1543041 | NCBI WGS metagenome assembly OFRD01 (sample SAMN07774234, study PRJEB24372) | wastewater metagenome | isolation source: Exp Tend CN 100WW | collected 2016-02
CTGGCTTACAAACTTAGGGCCATCGGAGGTTTTTGGGCGTGCGCTGGTGCGCAACTCCTGGACACGCGAGTGCTGGCCGGGCGCCATATTACATTTGCACTTGGTGACTTTATGGAAGTTGTTGCCGTAAAATTAATCTAGAATTATCAGTACATGCGATCCTCCGAAAAACAATTGGCTCTGGGTTGGCTTTGGATATTTTCAAGTGTCGTACCACTATTTACAATCCTGTTGAGTTTTTACCTTCAGGATTGGTACTGGGGCCTAATGGACGACGCTGGAATTATTGCTAGTGGGACCAATGTCTTCGATCGTTTCAACAACTACTTCTACGGCCTGATAGCGTGGGGGGTCTTCCGTCCCACTTTCGTTTTACATTCTGCCATTTTCTACTCCTGGTTCGAGCACGTTCCAGTACTTATGCATGTTCTCAAGTGGGCGGAAGCCGTCTTGATGTTGGTGATCTGGGGCATTGCTGTTAACCGCATCTGTGGGCACAGATTTGCATTGCCAATCTTTATGGCGGCGGCGTTATCATTTCATTATTTGTACGATACATTTTTTTTCATTTCAACCCACGAGGTCATTGGCCTGCTATTTCTCGGACTTGCACTAAACATTTTTCTCACGGCGGTCGCGCAGGTGGACCCCTATTGGTTTTCTGGCTTACTAACAGCGGGCGTGTTTTTTTTGCTCATTGGGTTTGGAGCTAAGGAACCATTAACTTCATGCGGAATTGCGTTTGGTATAAGCTTTGGATTGTTGGGTTTTATTGATCCACTTAACAGAAAACGGGCATTTGGGATTGGGGGGCTTATTTTTGTTGTATCAGTCGTTTACATTGCGCTCCTGCAAGTTTATATTCGGGGTGCATACACAGGCGGCTACTCTTTTTCCAATTTTTCAAAATTGTGGGGTAACTTTATCGCCTGGTCGTTAAAAGATTTTGCAAACCACACCCCTTGGGTAATTCTTGTTGTGGTGCTAGGGCTCGCATTGTCCCGCACCGGATCAAGATCAAATCTGGTATCCGCGTTTACCTTACGGCAGAAATGGGGGATATTTACCGGCTTACTCCTATACGGTGGTTATCTTATGATCCTACTTCCCTGGAGTACAACTTCATATTACGCGGGTCCGCTCGGTGTGTTTTTTGCGTTCCCTGTATCAATTTTTGTTGCGCAAGTTCTGCCACAGACCAGCACATTCACGCAAGTGCTGGTGCCAATCGGATCCCTTATCCTCAACATGTTTGTTTCGCAATGGGCTCTGACCCGCGAGAGCCTTTACCACTATGACACGCAGAATTTGATGGCGTGGGTGCGCGGTAACTCCGCGTTCCAGTCGGCTGCGCGTGAGAAGTTGGTCTATTGCAACGGAATGGAGGCGGCTGGCGCAATCCCAGGGCACCTAGCACGCGACTTTTCGCTTCAGCTGCCGCCATTTATGCATGGTGGAATTCAGAGTGATCCCACTCTTTCGAAAGCGGTCCATGTTTGGTCGCCCCGTTTTGGTGGCGCAGAGAGTGACTTTCCGCGCGGCACCTGGGACACGATGTTTTATTCCAAGTTTTGGCAAGTGTATGTGCGCAAATAGATGCTAATGACGCTTTATTTTTTGCTGCCAATCTATAACGAGGAAGCCAATATTGCATCTGTGATTTCCGGCCTGCGGGCTGGGCAATTTGGAGACGAAATAAAAATTGTTGCCGTCAACGACGGTAGTGCAGACCGCACAGCCGAAATTCTCAATGCCCTGAGTGGATCTGACTTAATCGTGCTTGGCACTCATGTGAACATGAACGTTGGCGCGGTGTTTTCCTCGGGCATCAAATATATTGTTTCGAAAGCGCAGGACGGCGATCTGCTTGTAATTCTCGAAAGTGACCAAACCAGCGCAATTGACCTAGTACCAGTCATGCTGGACGAGATTCGATTTAAAGGCAAAGATATTGTTGTCGCATCACGCTACGTTGCGGGCGGCGGCTACAGGAACTTCCCTGTCACCCGGCTGATTTTTAGCCACCTCGCCAATCGATTGATGCAATATGTTTTTCCCATTCCGAATGTGCTTGATTACACAATATTTTTTCGGGCGTACCGGATTAGCTCCTTGCGCGCAGCGCTCCCATATTTTGGCGATTCGGGGTTGATCCAAACCCATGGTTTCGTGGCAAATGCGGAGCTCTTGATAAAGCTCTCGCTGCTGTCGCCGCTTGTAGCTGAAATTCCATTTGTCTATGATTATGGGGTCAAGCGCGGTGCCAGCAAGATCAATGTGCTGCGAACCATCAATGAGTACTTTGTACTTGTCGCGTATCTGCGCCGGCTAACCCGGAAGTTCAAGGATTACCAACACCGCACTCTGACGTAGTTGTTTGATAAGGCAATGTGGAACAATGAACCTCAATAGACACAAATTAGTTTCGCCGCAAAGTTCCGCCACATAGCCACTCCTCAATACGCGCCGCGCCCAAAGAGCGCGCGCGGCACGGTACGCAATAGGATTGTTGTATCCATTGCCAGCGACCAGTTCTGCATGTAGTAAATATCCATCAGGCACATTTCATCGAATGAGACGTCACTGCGGCCGGACACCTGCCACAGGCCTGTGATGCCAGGAAGTGCGCGCAGCCGTTCGCGATGCCACTCTTTATACTGGGCAACTTCCACCGGCAAGCCGGGGCGCGGCCCCACGAGGCTCATATCGCCGCGCAGTACATTTACCAATTGCGGCAGTTCATCCCAACTCAGGCGCCGCAGCCAACGGCCCACGCGCGTATGCCGCGGGTCATCGCGGATTTTGAACAGCGGGCCACTGGCCTCGTTCAGGGCAGCCAGGCCCGGCAGCTGCTCCTCTGCGCCCAGCTGCATTGAGCGAAATTTGAGCATGCGAAACTGGCGCCCATGCCATCCAACTCTGAGCTGCGAAAACAAAACGGGTCCGCGCGAATCTGCGGCTATTAGCAGGGCTATTAAGGCCAGGATGGGAGCAGTACTCAAAAGGAGCAGCAGCGAAAGGGCAAGATCGAGAGTGCGCTTGATCACTCGTTCGCCGGCACCAGTGCCGCTCTCTTTGAGGCCGATCAGGGGTACGCCACCAATCTCGTCAACACTGACCCGGCTCAGGTTGAGCTGAAACATGTCCGGCACAACCCGCGCAGCCACGCCGCAGCGCGCGCTGCTGGCCATCAGCTGCATAATCACGGGCTGCTGGTGCCACGGCAGGGTAATGATGGCCTCGCGCACGCGCTCACTGGCAAGTACGCTTTCAAACTGGCTGGTGCCGCCAAGCGCCCGGTAACGCCCTATATCGGTAGAGCCCACTTGCGGGTCGTCGTCTAAAAATCCAATGACTTCGTATCCAAGCTGGGGCTGCGCCATGATTGCGCTCATCACCGAGCGGCCCACCTCTCCACCGCCCACAATTACAACACGCACAAGGTTATAGCCGCGCGCGCGCAGCTGCTCTTCAAGCACACGCCGGATGGCGCGCGCCGCGCCTAGCAACCCAACAATCAGCACCCCATCATAAAAAAACAACAATCGCGAAAACGCCAGCGGGCGGGCGAAGAATGTAATTGCAACCAAGAGCACAAGCGCAACAAGTGCACCGTTAGCCACGCGATACATTTCCTCCACCCATGTAAGGCCGCGGCGCACATTGTAAGTGCCGTTGGCACTCAGTACTACCAGCAGCAAAACCGTAAGTCCGGCAAAGAGCGGTGCGTAAGCCCGCAGGCTTGTGTAGAAAACCGGATCGACGCTGCGGAACCAGGCCAGCTGGTAGCGGATGTACCATGCCAAGGCCGAGGCCGCGTTGATTAGCAGGCCATCGAGCAGCAGCCACCACGCGGGCTGCCGCAGATTGATCTCGCGCTGCACCGGCGCCATTCAGTGTTGCGGGCTGAGCGCGCGCAAATGCGTGGAAGCTGTGCGCTTGCCGGCTTCCTGCCAGCAAAAGCGGTCTGCCTGCAGCGGGCCGGATGCGGCTAATTGCCCGCGCAGTAGCGGGTCACCCATCACGCGCACAATTGCATCCGCAAGTGCCGGTGCGTCATCCGGCGCGCACAATACGGCAGCGTTGCCCGCCACCTCCACCAGCGAGCCGGCCGTTGTGGTGATCACTGGCGTGCCACACGCCAGCGCTTCGAGTACTGGCAATCCAAATCCCTCATACGCAGATGGGTACACAAACGCTTCAGCTGCCGAATACCACAACGGCAGCTCGGCTTCAGGCACATAGCCCGGGAAGAGAACTTCGCGTGACAAGTGCAGTTCCTCAACTGCGCGAAACACATCGGCATACATCCAGCCCTGGCCGCCCGCGCAAACCAATTTCACATTTTCAAGCTGCGCTTGTTTGTAAGCCGCAACCAGCACAGTTAAATTCTTGCGCGGCTCAATGGTGCCCAAGTAGAGAATAAAGCGGGCCGGCAGGCCACGCTGCTCGCGAAATTCCGCCACAGCGCGCGGCGCTGCCCGCCGCATGCCCACGCGCAAGCCGGGGTAAATTACGTCAATGTGATTGCCTTCAATGCCGTACGCCTGCATCACATCGCGCTTGGTGCTATGCGAGATTGCGATCACACGCGCCGCGCGCCGGCAGGAAAGGCGCGCAAACAAGCTGAGGTAAGCCCGGTTTGCGGCGCGGAAGCGCTGCGGTAGTTTTCGAAAAGTCAGATCGTAGATGGTGGCAACTGTGGGCAGTGTGGCCAGCAGCGGCACTACAAAAGCCATGGCATGCAGCAGGTCAAAGCGCTCGTGCTTGCAAACCAGTGGCTGCACAAACTGTTCCCACAAGATGCGCACCAATGGCTGGCGGGCAGCCGGAGACACATTCCGCCACCGCAGCGCCGTGCCAAAATCAGCTGCACCAGCAGTGACCAGCGCCGTATAGGTAAGGGCCGGATGCTCCGCCGGCAGGTTGGCAAGTATTCCGTGAATATAGCTGTGAATTCCCGCCTGCCGGTAGGAACCGGGTTGTGGGCTGAGTAGCAGCGCAGACAAACCGACTCGCTTGCGATTTGAGTTAATCGCACTCATCGTGATTGCGAGTGTAGCATGCGGGCTGTGCCGGCCTGCATGGCACGGTAAACCTGCACCGTTGCAGCGGCAACATGTGCATGCGTAAAGTGTTGCAGCACGCGTGCGCGCCCGCTCTCTCCCAGCCGGGCGCACAGCTGGCGGTCATCGCGCAGGCGCCGCAATGCCTCCGCCAGCGCCGCAACATCGCCCTCCGGCACCACGATCCCGGCATCACCAATCACACCGGGGATCTCGCCACAAGTCGAGCCGATCACGGGCACGCCGCAAGCCATCGCTTCCACCAATACGCGCCCAAATTGCTCACGCCAGTTTGGTTGAGTGCGCGCCGGCAGTACCAACACATCCAGCTCACGCAAGCGCTGCGGCATCTGCGCGGACGGCAGCCACGCGGTGAACCGCACCGCATCTCCAATTCCTGCGCGCACCGCTTGTGCACGCAGGGCTGCCAGCTGCGGACCAGCGCCAATTATGTCCACAGTACTGTCCGGCCCCAACACCGTCGCGGCTCGCAGCAATACGTCAACGCCTTTTTCTGGCACCAGCCGGCCCACATAGCCAATGCGGAAAGGCACAGCAGCCGTGCGCGGCTCAAGCGGCGGTGTAAATATTTGCGGGTCCACCCCGAATTGCGGAATGACTGCGAGCTCGCCGCGAAAACCCTTTGCCCGTCCCACCGCCGCCGCACTTGCGCTGCCATAGATGGCGCGGTCTGCATTGTGCAGCACGTGCGCCTCCATTGCGCGAAACGGCCACGGGTAGCGGCGCGCAATGTTTTGCCACGAGAAGAACAGGGCCTTTACGCTGGCGCGCTGTGCAAGCCGCAGCGCATGCCAAGTTGCGAAGTTGTACGGCTCCTCATCAATGTGCAGAATGTGAGGGCCTGCTGCCATGTGCTTGCGCAACTGCGGATAGTAGTGCAGGTGATAGCTGCCGTTGAAGACGATTGGCGTTACCAGCAGGCGGTAGCCAACAGTGTGCGCGCGTTCCAGCTGCATTGTGCCGCGCTCGTCACGCCACGCACGCGGTACCAGCACCGTCAAGTCGATGCCGGGATGGCACGCGATGGCTTCCAGCTTGCGCTGGTACTCGCCGACAACACACGCTTTCGAGATCATCAGCACGCGGATTTTGCCGGGCGCCTCCGCTGCGTTAGTCACGGGCGGCGCTGCCAGCGCAGCATCAAGTAGCCGGCAAATGCGTTCGCGGTCCCCGCATTGCATTGCGGCGCACTCACCCCCTCAAACAGCGGCAGTTGCCCGCCAATTTGCAATGCGTACTCCACATTCGGCAGCATTTGAAAATCTGCGTAGCCACCGCCACGCTCCGGCTTGAGCCCGGTAAAAAATCTTTCCACAACGCCGTCGTTTGAAAGTTCAATTGGCACGCCGGCCAGCTCCTTTTCATTCGCATCAACCACATAAATTTCCAAACCCAAGCCCGGCTGGTTGGGATCGCACATCGGCGTGCTGCTCAGCATTTCATAAGTAAAGTTTGCGGAGGCTGGCGCTGTTGCCGATGGCAGCGCCGCAGCCTTGGTGGCTTGCGGCGGAGCTGTCGGCTGCGCTGCCAATGTGCCGGCTGGCAGTGCGGGCTCAGCCTCAACCCCCGCAGCTTGTGGCTGCGAGCTCAACGCCAGCGTCAGGTCGCGCAGTACGCTGTTTGTGAGCGCAGCGCGGCCTTCTTTTTCTGCGCGCACTGCAAGCGCTCCCACTGCGCCGGCTGCATCATCCACACCAAGCGCTTGCAGGCGCTGGCGTGCCCGCTCCACATTGTTGTCAGCGCGCAATGCCATTGCGATCATAATCATTTGCGCCTCGCGGTGATCCGCGCTCAGCTGCGCCGGCAGCGTGCCAGCAGCCAGCGCCGGGAAAACCACCCACCCGGCAAGCAGCCCGGCGGCCACGCCCAGCATCACCCCTAACAGCAGCAAATTGGGGCGCAGTGTACTCATGGCAGGTACTTCTGCATGGCGGGCGTGGCCACACCCAGGGCAGCTGCCAGCTGCACCATAAAATTCACGTCATTGCTGCCGGCGCCGGTGACAATCATTTTCTCTGTTTGCTGTGCCACGATGGCCGGCCCGGTGGTCTTGCCGAGGCTGGCGAGGCGCGCGCGGGCGCGGTCCACGTCTTGCTCGATTGCAAAGGTCTCTGCAACCAGCAGCACAAAATCTTCGCGAAATGCTGGCGCCAGGCTGCGCGGTTGGTTGTCCACAACTTGCAGTGGCATCACGCGCCAAGCAAAATAAAGTGCCGCAATCACACCCACCAGCAGTCCCGCCAGCAGGTTCATAATCCCGGTCACGCTGATTCCGCCAAACATGCCGCCTTGCCCGGGCGGCACGGCGGTGTTCGAAGGGCGGTTGTGTTTATAGTCGTAACGCGTCATTTGCAAGTTGAAGGTTGTCTAAACATCAAGCGGGTTGCCAGCACACCGGCACCGGTTAGGCTGAACCAGATCCGGGCCGCACAGCTGCATACAGATGTTATAATCCGGCGCGAAGCAAAGAATTTAGCGCTTGAATGCCGAAGGAGGGAATCGAACCCTCACTCCCGAAGGAACGCGATTTTGAGTCGCGCGCGTCTGCCAATTCCGCCACTTCGGCCAATGCGCTCACCAGTTTAAGCCACCCGCCCACCTAGGTCAAGTTCGCCATGAAAATTGGGATTATCGGGCTGCCGCAGTGCGGCAAGACTACGCTGTGCAATGCGCTAACCGGCGCAGACCTGCCCGTTGGCAAGATGCTCGGCGGCGGACGGGTTGCCGTCACATCGGCCACCGTCAGCGTTCCTGACGAGCGCGTCGACTGGCTCGCAACACTTTACAAACCGGCAAAGACCACCCACGCGCAGGTTACTTTCCTGGACATTGGCGGCGTACAGGGCAGCAAGAGCAGCTTCTCCGGCCCGCTGCTGAATGCACTTGCGCAAACCGACGCGTTCCTGCATGTGGTGCGCAGCTTCGCCAACGATCTGGTGCCGCATCCGCTGCTCAGCATTGATGCGGCGCGTGATGTGCAGGCGCTTGATGATGAACTATTGCTGAACGACCTGCTGGTGGTGGAACGACGCTTGGAAAAGCTTGGCGACGAGCGCCGCAAAGGCGCCGGCCGCGACAAAGCTGAGATCGAGCGCGAACATGAACTGTTCACGCGCCTGCACACCATGCTCAACAATGGCGCGGCGCTGCGCACATTGCAGTTGTCCGCGGAAGAAGAGCGCACGCTCTCCGGTTTTGGGCTGCTGACGCGCAAACCGCTGCTCGTGGTGCTCAACACGGGCGATGATGCCGGACCAGGTGACGGCCAAATCCCCGCGGGCATCGCTGCATCCCACCGCGTGGTGGCGCTGCAATGCAAGCTGGAGATGGAAATTGCGCAGCTTGCGCCGGATGAAGCGGTGCTCTTTCTGGCCGAGTACGGGCTGCAAGCGCCAAGCCTGCAGCGCGTGATCCGCATGTGCTATGACCTGCTCAACCGGCAGGCATTCTTTACCGTGGGCGAAGACGAAGTGCGTGCGTGGACAATCAACAATGGTGCCAGCGCACCGCAGGCATCCGGCGCCATCCACTCGGACCTGGAAGCTGGCTTTATTCGGGCGGAAGTTATGGCCTACGCTGACTTGCATCAACATGGCAGCGAGGCAGCAGTTAAGACCGCCGGCAAATGGCGGCTCGAAGGCCGCGAATATACTGTGCAAGACGGCGACATTCTTCAGGTGCGCTTCTCGCCGCCTTCAAAAAAGTAACCGCACCACAGGTCGCTTATGCCCAAAAAACTTTTGCCGGCACGCTGGACCCTGCGCCAACTGTTGACTGCACCCAAGGGTGCGCCGCTGCGGCGCGTTACCACGCAGCTGGAGCGCAGTGTGCGCGCGCTGGAGAAGCTGCGCCCGCTGCTGGCAGACAATATCAAACCCGCAGACTTCACGCGCATGCTGCGCATCACCGAGGAGCTAGCGGCAGCTGCAAGCCGCATCGGCGCTTACGCCGGCTTGTGGTTTTCAGAGAACACGCAAGACCAGGCGGCGCTTGCATTTCAGGGGCGCATTCAGCAGATTACAACCGATGCGCGCAACCGTGTGCTGTTCTTCAGCCTGTGGTGGAAGGGCCTGCCTGCGGTGGCAGCAGCCCGCCTGCTGGCAGCCAGCCCAAAGGAGCTGCGCCACCACCTGGCATTGGAGCGCAAAGCAACACCGTATGTACTGCCGGAGCGCGACGAACAACTTCTCAATATTAAAGACGTCAATGGTGTAAACGGGCTGACCACCGTTTACTCGATGCTTACCAACGCCTACAAATTTAACCTGCTGGTGGATGGCAGTGCGACACAACTGACGCGCGATGCATTGATGACCAGTGTGCGCAAGGCGGATCCTGCGCTGCGCGCTGCTGCATACCAGGAGCTGTACCGCGTGTACGCGGAGGACGGGCTGGTGCTGGCTCAAATTTATACGCACCGCGTGCGGGACTGGCACGCAGAGAATGTAAAACTGCGCGGCTACCGGGCTGCAGTGGCGGTGCGCAACCTCGACAACGATATACCCGACCCGGTGATTGCGACCCTGCTGCGCACTTGCCGCAAGAACCGCACCGTGTTTCAACGCTGGTTTCGCGTGAAGGCGCGCCTGCTGGGACTAAAGAAATTACGGCGCTACGATATCTACGCGCCGCTTTCCGGGGCGGAGAAGATCTATCCGTACGACGAAGCCGTCAAGCTGGTGCTGGACACTTTCCAAAAGTTTTCTCCGGCGGTGGCCCGTGCCGCGCGGCGCGTATTTGATGAGAATCATATTGATGCTGAAGTGCGGCCGGGGAAACGCGGCGGTGCTTTTTGCGCCAGCGTGCTGCCGGGCATGACGCCGTATGTGCTGCAAAATTACACGGGGGATGTGCGCGATGTGGCCACGCTTGCGCATGAGCTGGGCCATGCCATTCATAGCGTGCTGGCTGCGCGCCACTCCGTGTTCACGTTTCATTCTGCACTGCCGCTGGCGGAAACCTCGTCCACTTTTGCGGAGATGCTGCTGACCGACCGGCTGCTGGCACAAGATCGCGATCCGGCCGTGCGCCGCCAGCTGATTGCGGACACACTGGACGATGCCTATGCAACCATCATGCGCCAAGCCTACTTCACGCTCTTCGAACAGCAGGCGCATGCGCTCATTCAGTCCGGCGCCGGCACGGACGAACTAAATGCCGCGTACATGCGCAGCCTGCGCGAGCAGTTTGGCAGTGCGGTCGAGATTGCGCCGGAGTTCAAGTGGGAGTGGGTCTCCATCCCGCACATCTTTTACACGCCGTTTTATTGCTACGCCTACAGCTTTGGGCAATTGCTGGTGCTTGCGCTTTATCAGCGCTACAAAAAACAGGGCGCGCGTTTTACGCCGCACTACCTGAAAATTCTGGCGTACGGCGGATCGGCCAGCCCGCAGCATATTTTGGAAGAAGCTGGCATCGACATCACCAAGCCATCCTTTTGGCAGGGCGGCTTTGACTTCATCAGCGGCCTGCTGGATGAGCTGGAGTCCGGACTGGATTGAGCTTTAGGGCCCCGTACACATAAAAACACAGCCCCGCCATTTTGGCGGGGCTGTGTTGCTGTTACGCAAGCGCCGGCTGCCTCACTCGCGCGTGCGCAGGTGCGGGAACAAAATCACCTCCCGAATATTGCGCTGGCCGGTGAGCAGCATTGTCAAGCGGTCAACGCCCATGCCAAAACCACCGCATGGCGGCATGCCGTATTGCAACGCGCGCAAATAATCCTCGTCCATCGGGTGCGCTTCTTCCCCGCTTTGGTGGTCGCGCTGCATCTCCTCAAAGCGCTGCGCCTGCTCCTGCGGGTCGTTCAACTCAGAAAATGCGTTGCACAGCTCCATGCCCGCAATGTAGGCCTCGAAACGCTCGACCGTGTGCGGATCGGCTGGCGTGGCTTTTGCCAGCGGTGAAATATCCCGCGGAAAATCGTGCACAAAAGTGGGCTGCACCAGCAGCGGCTCCACATGCAGCGCCAACAGGCTTTCGATGAGTTTGCCGCGCGGCATGGCCGGGTCTGCCGCCTGCCCGCCAGCGCGCATCGCTGCGGCCAGCGTGGCTGCCGTTGGGTGCGCGGCAATGTCTATGCCGCAGGCTTCGATCACTGCGGTCCGCAGCGCCACGCGCCGCCAAGGCGGCTGCAAATCAATTTTGTGCCCTGCATACTCGATTGTGGTGCTGCCGCATACTTGCTGCGCTACAAACGCAAGCATCTCCTCTGTGATCACCATCACCTGTGCGTAATCGGCGTACGCGCAATAAAACTCGAGCTGCGTAAATTCCGGGTTGTGCTTGAGGCTTACGCCCTCGTTGCGAAAGTCGCGGCCAATCTCATACACTGACTCGAGTCCGCCCACCAACAAGCGCTTTAGGTACAACTCAAACGAAATGCGCAGAAACAAGTCCTGATGCAGCTGGTTGTGATGGGTCACAAACGGGCGTGCAGCCGCTCCGCCATAGATGGGCTGCAGCACGGGCGTCTCCACCTCAAGAAAGCCGCGCTGATCCAGAAAGTTTCGCAACGCCCGCACCACGGCGGCTCGCGCCCGAAAGATCTCGCGCACTTCGGTGTTCACTGCCAGGTCCGCGTAGCGTTCGCGATAACGTGCCTCGGGGTTGGCAAATGCGGAATACACCACTTTGGTCCCGTCTTCCTCTGCTTCCTTCGCGGCCGGCAGCGGACTCACACTTTTCGCAAGCATCACCACGCTGCCACAGCGCAGGGTGAACTCCCCGGTTTTGGTGCGCATCAAAATACCAGTGGCCTGCACAAAGTCACCGAGATCAAAGTCTGCATCAAACTGGCGCAGCCGGTCTGCGCCAACTTCATCTGCGCGCAGCAGCAGCTGCACCCGGCCGCTCACATCCTCCATATGCGCAAAAGTCAGCTTGCCCATCGTGCGCATGGAACGCAAGCGGCCGCATAAAGTGGCCGGCACGCCGCTGTCGTTCACCGGCGCACCAGCTTCCAGCGCCTGCTCAAGAGCCTGCAGTGCAGCCGCAACCGTATGCGTGCGCTGCGCCCGCGCCGGATAGGGCTGCTCGCCACGGGCACGCATGCGCTCCGCTTTGGCCACGCGGTTCTTTTCTATTTCATTGAGGTCGCGCAAAACTTCTCCGTTGGCATCCAGCCAGCATTTTAAACGAAAAAGCCCTGCTGCCAAGTGGCGCAGGGCTGCCGCTGCCACATGAAGATGTCAACTCACTTTGACAATTCGAAAGATGAGTTCACCGCCGGGTGCCTTGATGCGCACTTTTGAGCTCTGCTTTTGGCCGAGTAATGCCTTGCCCAAAGGCGATTCATTGGAGATGCTGCCCTCGGCCGGATTGGCTTCGGCTGCGCCCACAATTTTGTAGGTCTCAGCTTTGCCGCCTTCTTCCTTGATTACCACCACAGATCCCAAGCCAATGATTCCCGTGGCGGTTGAGCTCTTCTTGATAATCTTTGCGTGAAGAAGCATTGTCTCAATCGTCATGATGCGCCCTTCGACAAACGCCTGCTCGTTTTTTGCAGCTTCGAACTCCGCATTTTCCAGCAAGTCACCGCCTTCTTCCAGCGCCTGATGCAGGCGCTGTGCCACTTCGGCCCGGCCATCGGTGCGCAGATGTGCAAGTTCCGTTTCCAGCTTGCGCATGCCTTCGCGCGTCAGATAGGTAACGTCTTTGGGGAGATTCTCCTCGCTCATAGTCTGTGCTTTTATCCTGATTCTATTTTTGGTATCTGATTTGGGGCACAATCACCAAAAGGGTATTTGCCCTGAAAACAAAACAACTGAGACGGATGCCCAGTTGTTTATTGCATTTATTGAAACGGAAGTTTACCGCTGCGGGTAGCATTTGTAAAGCGCGGGAGTGGGAGGCGAGATTACCAGCGCCAACGCACTGCAATTACTGATGATTTAGATGATTGCCGTCAACGCAACCCTAGACATGCGCCTCTCATAAATTTGCAACCGGCTCCGGCCGGTCTTGTGGGCACATGCAGACGGCCGCCTTCTTTACTGCTCTAGCCGCCACACCGGTATTACATCAACGTTCCCCGCAGCCGGGCGAACACGGCCGCGCCCGCCAGCGCCACATACAAAAGCATCCATAAGCTGAGTGCAGGCAGTGCAGCCAAGGCCATGGCAGCCACCACGGCATGCGGCAGATAACGGCCGCGCCGGCGCTGTACCACGCGGCGCACCACCTCTGCCAGCGCGCCACCGGCAGTGGGCGCCAAAAAGAGCAGCAGCCACCCCAAGCGGGACAGCAGCACACCCGCCACGCCCGACAGTACCAGTGCAGTTGCCGCTGCACTCACATAGTCGTACCAGTGCGCGGTATCAAAGACGGCTTGCTGGCCGCGCACGCATTGCGGGCAGCGGTAACCCACCGGCGTATGCATTGCGCAACTGGGGCAGATCAACTTTGCGCACTTGTTGCAGCGCAGTGCAGTTGGCCGGTCCGGATGGTTGGCGCAAAATTCTCCGGCCACAGCGCCGGATTCGGCGGCGACTATTGCAATGACTCCTTGCGTGCCAGCCGCGCACCAAGGTTGCGATAAAAATACGCCGCATCCTGCAGGCGCACAAAGCTGGCGTCGCGCGGGCTGGCGCGCACGCAAATCTGGTCGCCGTCGCGCAGCTCAACCTCCACCTGTCCGTCTGCGCTCAAAATTGCGGGGTGATCGATGCGCACATCAATCGTAATGCCCGCACCTTCCGCCAGCACAATGGCGCGTTCTATGCTCAGGTGCGGTGCCACCGGAATAAGCACAATGTTGCGCAGCGTGGGCGGCAGAATGGGCCCGCCGGCCGCCAGCGCGTATGCGGTGGAGCCGGTGGGCGAGGCCACAATCAACCCGTCCGCAATGTAAGTGCCCAGCGCGCTGCCGTCAATGGCGGTCTTGAGGCGCATCGGCCGCGCCAGTGCACCGCGCGTGATCACCACTTCATTCAGCGCATGATGTGCGCCGAGACACACGCCGGCGCGCATGTGCTCCGCGTACACCAGCATGCGCGGCTCCAGCCAATAGTCGCCAGCCAACACGCGCAACAACGCCGCCGGCCATTCCGCCTCCGGCACCTCCAGCAGGAAGCCCACCCGCCCCAGGTTGATGCCCAGCACCGGGCAGCCCAACTGCGCACCCAGCCGGCTCACACGCAGCATCGTGCCATCACCGCCAACCGCAATCAACATATCAGGCGCCGGCAGCCGCGCGCGTTCCTCAGCCGCAGCCAATGTGGTGCACTCAGAGCGGCAGCCGTGCGTGGTGCGCAAGCTGGCATCGATCGTATTTGCCAGCTCTTCGGAGCGCGCCACCTGCGGATTGTGAAAAATCAAAAAGCTTTTTTGAGCCATGGGCGGAGTTTACATCATGGGGAATGCGGTGGGCGGCTGCGCGGAAACGCAGCCCGCTGCCGGGCTGCAGGCTGTTGCCCCGCCTAAACTGGGCTGCACAACTGCGCGCGATTCAGCGACAGTGCAAAAAGGCTGCGGCGTAAATTGCGCCGTGCAGCGCGCAGCTGCGCTTGCCTACGCGCCCGTCTTGGCCAGCAAATCCTGCAGGCGCTGCTGGCGCATGCTCGTGGTCAGGTCGCCCCGCGTGCGTTCCAGCACGCCGCGCAATACATCCGTGCTGCGCCGCAGCCCACCGGTGATTGCGTCGGGGTAATCCACCGTAACCAGCAGCGAATAAATCTCGTCCATGGCATCCAGCAGGCGCTCCGCCTCGGCAGAGTGTTCGTGCCGAATCAGGTCCAAGATGCGCCGGCGCAGCTCTGTCGCTGCCTCCGCCAGGCCGTTGAGGTAAGTGGCGGGCTCAACACCCAGTTGCGTGTGCGCGGGTATTGGCTCGTCCGCAGCCAGCGCCAGCAGCACGCTGGCTTCAACCAGTTCCTTCAATCCATCCTGTGTGTACCCGGCATGAAAAAGATCCGGGAATGCAGCGACGGCAGCGCACATGGCCGCCGCTGCGATGCGTGCCTCGCCCAAGAGTGCCTGCGCCTCCGCCCGCTCCTCGCGGTGGATGGCACGGATGGCGTTGGCGCAAAAGCGCACCAGTGCCCGCGATTGTGCGAGTGCGGCATCGCGCGCCGCATGCTTTACACCCAGCGCGCTGCGCAGCTGCTCGCCAATTTGTGCCAGCGCAACCAGGCTGCCGCCGGCGGGCGCACCGTTACCCGTTGTTTGCATCGTCCGGCGGCGGCGTGCGAAACAGCTGGTCTGCTAGTGTGTGGTGCGCTGGCACAATGATCTCGCCATACTGCGCTTCAAACTTGCCCAGATTTTCTCCAAGTGCATGCATCAGTAATTTTGCGTTGATCGGTGTCATGATCAGGCGCGCCTGCACCTTGGCCTGCGGCGTGTTGGGCAGCAGGCGCGCAAAGTCCAGCACCAGCTCGGAAGCCGAATGTGAGATCAATGCAAAGTTTACATAGATCCCCTCCAGGTCGGCCGGGATTTCAATTTTGATTTGCGGCGCTGGCGCAGCAGCATTCACCGGAGTGGTCATGGGCTTCTCCATTCCATTAAGTGCGCAAGCCGCCGGCAACTGGCCGGCGGCTGCGGATTGGCTGTGGTTGCGGGGCCTGAGCTAGAACGGCAAATCGTCCTCAGTGGCCGCCACTGCTCCTTCAAACTCGCCGGAGCCATTGGATCCAGTGCCCTCGCTGCGCGGGCTCATGAAGCGCACGTCTTTGGCCGTCATCTCATAGGACGCACCCCAAGTGCCGTCCTGGCGTTGGAAGGTGCGCGGGTTGCCCTTCTCGTCACCGCGCATCGTTCCTTCTACCAAAACTTTGCTGCCCTTCTTGAGGAACTGGTTGCAGGTTTCGGCCTGTTTGCCCCACACTGCCACCTTCCACCAAATGGTGCGGTCCTTCTTGGCACCTTCGGTGTCTTTCCAACTCTCCGTGGTGGCCACGTTCAAATCGGTGACCGCCTGGCCGGATGGGGTGTAGCGCAATTCCGGATCCCGCCCCAAATTCCCAATGATCATAATACGGTGATACATGCGGTTGCTCCTTGCTCCAGCAGGATCTAAAGTGGTGTCAGCGTGAAACGACGGGACTGCTAGATTGATGGCAGTATAAACCCGAATTTCCCAGAGTCAAGACATTTGTTCTATTTTCCATCGACCAGTTTTTCCGCGGGGCTGCCGGCCGGCACCTCACCAATTCCGCCGCCGCCCCGGGGCGGGTCAGGCGGTTAGGATGCGGGCGCATTGCTGGTCCCAGTGCACCTGCACCGGATCGCCACTGCGCCAGCTGTTGCTGCTGCCCTGCCCGGCATTTTGCACGCGCACGGTTACCATTTCGCCAGTTTCCAGCCGCACCACATAGCGCGTGTCGGTGCCAATGAAAACGAGTTCTTGCACAAAGCCGGTGAGCCCGCCGCCTTTGGTGCCGGGGCTGGATTGGAGCGCCAGCTTTTCCGGCCGCAGCGCAACCGTGACCGCCTGCCCCCCTGAAAGCTGCTGCCCGCTTTGCGGAACAAGCAGCTCACAGCCAGCCGCGCGCAGGCGCACCTGCGTTCCATCGGCCGCCAGCACCACCGCCTGCAGAAAGTTTGTCTCACCAATAAAGTCCGCCACAAAGCACGTGGCCGGCTGCTCGTAAATACTCACCGGGTCGCCCATTTGCAGCAGCCGCCCGTGGTTCATCACCGCAATGCGGTCCGACATGGTCAGCGCTTCTTCCTGATCGTGGGTGACATACACAAAGGTAATGCCAACGCGGCGCTGCAGGCTCTTGAGTTCAACTTGCATTTCCTTGCGCAGCTTCAAGTCCAGTGCGCCCAACGGCTCGTCCAAAAGCAGCAGCGCCGGCCGATTCACCAGCGCGCGTGCCAGCGCCACGCGCTGCTGCTGCCCGCCCGAAAGCTGTGCCGGCTTGCGGTCTCCCAAGTCCGGCAGGCGCACCAGCTCCAGCGCTTCGGCTGCGCGCCGGTCGCGTTCGGCACGCGGCACCCGCGCCACCTCCAGCCCAAAGGCCACATTTTGCATCACCGTCAGATGCGGAAAAAGCGCGTAGTTCTGAAACACGGTATTGACCGGGCGCTTGTTGGGCGGCACCGCGTTCATCGACTGGCCTTGAATTAAAAGCTCGCCAGAGCTGGGCGACTCGAAACCGGCAATCATGCGCAGCGTGGTTGTCTTGCCGCAGCCGCTGGGCCCCAGCAATGTAAAAAACTCCCCTTGGCGGATGGACAGGTCAAGGTCGGTGACAGCCGTGACGGCACCTTGCGGCTGCCGGCCGCTGGCGTACACCTTGCAAACTGCGCGCAGCTCGGCGGCAAATTCCATCAGGCTGAACCCTGCCGCGAAAGGTGCAGTGTGCTATTGCGCAGCCATTCTGCCAGCGTCACCAAGAGTATCGAAACCACCATGATGATGCTGGCAAGTGCCACCACTAGCGGCAGCCGGCTCGGAAAGCGCAGCTGCGAGTAAAGGTAAACCGGCAGCGTCGCTTCCGTGCCAATTAAAAAGAACGAGACAGCAAACTCGTCAAAGGAGGTGGTGAACGAACTGAGAAATGCGGACAACATCGCCGGAGCGCAAATTGGCAGTGTGATGCGGCGCAGTGTACCCCAGTAAGTTTCCCCAAGGTCCATGGCGGCTTCCTCCAGATTTTTATCGAAGCCCGCGAGGCGGCTCGCCACAATCAACATGGCATACGGCACATTGATGACTACGTGCGCCACCCCCACCGTCCACAATGAAAGCGGCACGCCCCACCACGAAAACAGAATCAGCAGCGCCACCCCCAGCACCACATACGGAATGACCATTGGCATGGCAGACACCGCAAGGAAAAAGCGCCGCCCGGGAAAATTATGGCGCGCAATGCCGATGGCAGCGGCAGTGCCCAGGCCAGTGGCCACCACCGAAGACATCAAACCCAGCACCACGCTGTTTACAACGGCGGCCAGCAGTTCGCGTGCACCGGCCAGTTCGCCGTACCAGCGCAGGGTAAAGCCGCGCAGCGGAAACACCAGCGTGCGCGAGTCGTTGAACGAGAACACAACCAGCACCACAATCGGCGCATACAAAAATAATGTGAGCATCACAAAATACAAGAAGCCCGGGGAGAGCACGTCGCGGCGCTGCATCTACACGGCCGCCAGGTCAGAAAGCCGCACCACGCGGCTGAACAAAGCCAGCTGCACCAGCATCAGCGCCAGCATCACCAGACTCATAACAGAACCCATGGGCCAGTTTAGTGCGCGCACAAACTGATCCTGAATCAAATTGCCGTACATTACTCCGCGCGCGCCGCCCACCAAGGCGGGGGTCACCCACTCGCCCAGCGTGGGGATGAACACAAACAGAAAACCAGCTGCCACACCCGGCAGGCTGAGCGGAAAAATTACGCGCAAAAAAGTCTGCCACGCAGGACAGCCGAGGTCCGCTGCGGCTTCTAAAACACTGCCGTCAATGCGCTGCAGCGCAGCAAATATCGGGAGCGCCACAAACGGAATCCAGACATAAACCAGTGTCACCACCACCGCGCTGGGGCTGTACAACAAGCGCGCTGAGCCTTCTTGGATGAGGCCGGCCTGCAGCAGGAATGAATTCAACAGGCCATTGGAACCCAAAATCACTTTCCATGCCAGAATGCGCAGCAGGTAGCTGGTCCAGGCCGGGATGATGAGCAGCGACAGCAGCGTTAGCTGCATCCGGCCGGCGCGAAAGACCAGAAAGTGCGCCAGCGGATACGCAAGCACAATTGAAGCGCCGGCCGTTATAAATGCCACACCTATGGAACGCAGCAGCAAGCGGTGAAAGCTGGTGCGGCTGATGAAATCCCAGTAGTGCTCTGTGGTGAACACATAGCGCTCCGGCGCAAAGGTGCCCAAGCGAAAACTGAACGAGGCCATGATCAGCATGGGCAGCACAAAGAAGACCGCCAGCAGCAGCGCAGGCGGCGCCATCAAGCCGGCTACCCGGGTCCGGCCATCAAGCGTAGCGTTCAAGCGCGCTGCCCGGATCTTTTCGCACGCCGTCCGGCCACTGCAAGGCGCAGTGCCCTCAAGGCGCAGCTTTCACTTCGTCCCATAAATTGGTGAAGCGCTTGCGCCGGTCCGGCGTAATGGAGTTGAAAAATACCGTGCGCTGCAGAATGTCAGGTTCGTCCAACTGCAGCAGTTTTATGAACTTGGGGTCAGCCAGTGCAAGCGCTGAATTGTTGGCCGCCCCATAAGAGTACGTGTCGATCATTTTTGCCATGGACTTGGGCGCGATGGCAGCATTGATGTAGTCGTGAGCCAGATTCACATTTGCGCTCTGGCTGGAGATGCCGTAGCCGCACAGCCAGCCAAGGCGGCCCTCACTGGGCGTGATGTAGTCAACCGCCACGCCATCGCCGACCAGTGTTGCGTACGCGTCCTGCCAGACATTAGCCACCACCCAGGCATCACCCGACGAAATCAGCTGCGGCACCTCGGTAAAGTCCACCCAGTAGGTAACCACACTTGGTTTCAACTCGAGCAGTTTTTGCTTTATCAATTCATCCTGTGCGGCCGTGGTCTGCTCCGGCTTAAAGCCAAGCGCCAGCGCTGTCATGGCATGGTTGGACTCGCCCGAGTCCCAAAGTGCCAGATGCCCGGCGTATTCCGGGTTCCACAAATCCGCCCAAGATTTTGGCGGGTTCTTTACCTTGTCGGTGCGCACCAGAATTGATTCGTAGCCCCACTCCCACGGAATAAAGTACTGCTTGCCGCCAAAGACACCCATGGCACTCATTTCCGGTCGCATGCCACTAAAGTTGGAAAGGCGTGCGGTGTCGATGGGCTGCACCAAGCCGGCGTCAACGTACAGCTGCCACCAGCTGCTGCAGGGATGCACCAGGTCCGCCTTAAAGCCGGTCTGCAATTTTGCAAACGCCTCTGCGTCTTCAGCAAAGAAACTAAAGTCGACATTCTGATTTGGATGCTGGTCTGCGAATGGCTGCCAGAACTCCGGCAATTCATAGCCCGACCATTCCAGCAGCAGCAGCGGCCCGGTGGCAGCGGCCGCGGGCTGCATAGCAACTGCTTCGGCCGGTGCGGCGGCCGGCGCAGCGCACCCGCCAAGCACAACCGCTGCTGCCAACAGGCGCGCAGCCGTTTGCGCAGCAAAACGCAGGCGCAATAATTTACTGGTTGCGTTGATCATCGAAAGGCCCCCATTGGTAAGTGTTCTTGACTATCCGCAGATACAAATAAATTTCGGATTCGCGTACGCCCTTGATTTTTGAAAGCTTGCTGGAGATAAAGTCGATCAGTTCGTCATTGTCGCGGCAACCCACTTCGAGCAACAGGTCATTGGAGCCGGTGCAAATTGCAACATAGCCCACCTCCGAAAACTTGGCGATGGCAGCGGCTGCCGCCTTCAAGCGCACACCGTCCACTTTCACGGCCACAGTGGCTGCCACCGGGTAGCCCAGCGTGGCGGGGTCGGCCACAGCGGTAATTTGGATTGCACCGCTGTCAATCAGGCGCGCAGTGCGCTGCTGAACTGTAGAGGCTGAGATGCCGAGCTGCGCAGCAATTTCTGCGTACGGGCGGCGGCCATCCTTCTGCAAACAGCGGATGATGGACAGGTCGAGCCGGTCTAGGGTGTGCTTGGGGCGCGGCAAAGCGTATTTACCGTTGCAATCTGCGCATTGCCGATATTGTACGTATTTGCCGGCGCAGCACAACCGCCAGACATCTATTGAACGGCAGAAATCTACCGCCAATAACCTAGAAAAACAACGGTTATCAGCCTGTTACAATATCGGTTCAGTAGATTTTGCACCGATTAATTAATTATGCGCCACACTAAAAGTAACACCGCTGAATG
>OFRD01000238.1_pt1 | contig 20879 bp, 22 predicted proteins | sample 1543041 | NCBI WGS metagenome assembly OFRD01 (sample SAMN07774234, study PRJEB24372) | wastewater metagenome | isolation source: Exp Tend CN 100WW | collected 2016-02
CGACAACACCTTCTAGGTCAATGAGAGGAAAGAGATCTTGGGCTTCTTTAGGTGAAATCTCTTTTAAATCTAAACCAAAAGTTTTAGCCCAACCGATTTGTCTGCGGATCTCTTGCATGCGCTCAGGTGTGGAAGCCAACTTAATACTGCCGCACTCACGCCAACTTGGGGGCGTCTCTGTTTGTTGTAGTTTTCTATAGAGATCAACGGAGTGCATATTCATTAGCGTCAGCGTTGGATCTGCGCGCAGTTGACCTACAAGGCCTGCGCTATGGAATGTGGAGCCACTGGTGAGTTCATTTCTATCGAGCAAAATGACATCTTTTTCGCCAAGCTGCGCTAAATGATAGGCAACCGATGTTCCGCCCACGCCACCACCAATAATGATGATTTTTGCTCTGGTTGGGAGTACTGACACGGCCACATATGAAATGTATCCTGAATGCGTGCCTGACGATAGTGTCCTTGAGCAAGAGTTCGGTGAACGGTTCAATAAATTTGCCCTGCTCAAAGCCCGCACATCGATTAAAGAACTATCCGGGGGATTAACCAATAGAAACTTTCTTATAGAAACTCCGGGCGATAAATATGTGGCCCGAGTCTCTAGTAACTCCTCGGACTTTCTGGCAATCAATAGAGGCTCTGAATTTGTAAACACCACCATTGCAGGTGAAGGTGGCGTGGGGGCAGAAGTTTTGGATTACATACCCGGTGAAGGCCTGCTTCTTATTTCCTACATCAGCGGCAAAACCTTTGGGGCAGATGATGTTGCCGCCAACTTGCCCCGCATTGCAACCAGCCTTCGCAATCTGCACGCTCTTAAGCCTTTTGATCATGAGTTCAATATGTTTAATACCCAGAGTAATTATTTAAAGATAGTAAAAGAGCAGGGCTTTAGAGTTCCAGATGGTTATGTTGATTTTGAACCTATGGTTGCACAAATCAAAAAAGCTTTTGAAGTCTTATTCGAAGGTTTGGTGCCCTGTAATAATGATTTATTGCCAGGCAATTTCATCGATGATGGAAAGAAAATCTGGCTTATTGACTATGAATACTCAGGAAATAACGATGCCTGCTTTGAGATTGGCAACGTCTGGGCAGAAGCCTTTCAACCCATAGAGGCGTTAGAAGAGTTAGTGACTGCTTACTACGGCGCGCATCGCCCCGACAAAGTTGCACGTGCTTGGCTGTGGGCGTTGATGGCAAAGTATGGATGGACGCTATGGGCATCAATTCAAGTTTCGGTCAGTGAGATTGAATTTGATTTCTGGGAGTGGGGAATGTCTAAATACGATTTAGCTAGAAGTGAATTTACAAGTGAGTACTTCAAAAAAGCTCTGGTGGCAGTTACAACGAAATAAAAAAGCCCGCCGCATAAGCGACGGGCCTTCTTACTAATTAGCTTTATTCTGGAACTACAGAAACTGTAATCTTTGCAACGATATTGTGGCCAAGTGAGACCTTCACATCGTGGTTTCCTGTCTTCTTGATATGACCAGCAGTCTTAATTGAGTGACGATCGATATCTAGACCAAGCGCTGCCTTGATTGCGCCAGCAACATCTTTATCTGTTACTGAACCAAACAGAGCGCCCTTTGCGCCAACCTTTGCCTTAGCAACAACAGTTGCTGACTCAAGCTTGGCCTTGATCTCTTTAGCGTGGTCGATATCGCGTACTTCACGAGCTGAACGCGCACGGCGAATGCTCTGAATCTGCTTTTCTCCACCCAGTGACCATGCAATTGCATTTCCGCGTGGCAACAAGTAGTTGCGTGCGAAGCCATCTTTAACAGTTACAACATCTCCTGCAGAACCAACGCCTGCAACTTCACGAGTAAGGATGAGTTTCATAGTCAGTTCCCCTTATCGCGCTGTTGATGTGTAAGGAAGTAGTGCTACTTCACGGCTGTTCTTTACCGCAGTTGCGATTGAACGCTGGTGCTGTGTGCAGGCACCTGTAACGCGGCGAGCGCGGATTTTGCCGCGATCAGAAATGTACTTGCGAAGGGTGGCAATATCTTTGTAATCGATATAGCTGACCTTCTGCTGGCAGAAGCTGCATGGCTTCTTCTTAAATTTCTTATTAAGAGCTGCAGCTTTTGCGCCCTTATTCTTCGGTTCACGAAGAGTTTTGTTATTTCTTGCTCCCATTGTGGTGCTCCTTTTCGGGCCCTAGTTATGAACTAGGAATGGATGGATAGGTTGGTTTAGAACGGTGGCTCGTCGGTTGTTGAGGATGCTCCCCAACCTCCGCCGCTTGGCGTAGATGAAGCTGCTGCCCAAGGATCTTCGTTAAATGAATCAGCTGCAGCAGGTGCAGAGAATCCGCCACTTGTTCCGCCAGCGCGTTGGGTCTTAGTGACCTTTGCAGTTGCGTTACGTAGTGATGGTCCGACTTCATCAACTTCTACCTCAAAGACAGTGCGCTTTTCGCCTTCTTTAGTTTCATAAGAACGTTGCTTCAAGCGACCAGAGAGAATGACGCGCATTCCTTTTGTCAGTGACTCTGCAACATTTTCAGCTGCTTGACGCCAGATCTGACACTGAAGGAAAAGGCTCTCGCCATCTTTCCATTCATTAGTTTGCTTATCTAAATAGCGTGGGGTTGAAGCTACACGAAACTTTGCAACCGCTGCACCCGAGGGTGTAAAGCGAAGCTCTGGATCATCGACAAGGTTGCCGATCATTGTGATTGTTGTATCTCCTGCTGCCATAACTATTTCCTCATCTCTACTCGTGGAGTCCGTGCTTAATTAATTATTCTGGGCGAATTACTTTGGTGCGCAGAATTGCTTCATTCAAATTGAGTTGGCGATCCAACTCTTTGATTGCAGCTGGTTCGCAGTTCATATCGATGACTGCATAAATACCTTCGCCTTTTTTCGCAATTTCAAAAGACATACGACGACGGCCCCACAAGTCGAGCTTGTTGACGGTTCCACCGCTGTCTTTGATGATCTTGAGATATGTTTCTAGGCTTGGTGTGACTGTGCGTTCTTCAAGTTCTGGATCAAGAATGACCATAAGTTCATAGTGACGCATGCGTTAACCCGACCTCCTCTGGACTAAGACGGCCACGGTATTTCCGTGACAGGAGGGTTAATACTTTCCTTAAGCCAACCCAGGGGGCCGGTTCAAGGAGGTTAAGGGTAAGGCTTAGAGGCCTCAAAGAGTAAATCGAACAGGGATCCCTGTGTATTTCTGGCTGCCAGAGCGCGTTTTATGAGGACCCAGGCCAGATAAACGGTGGCTGCGATGCGGATGAGCGTGATGGTGGCATAGCCGCCCTCCTGCAGACCAAATTTTGCGCCGGTGAAAAGAGCTAAGTGCTGCCAGATCGCAACGTGATAGATAGTTTCAGCGATCTGCCAGATCCAGAAAGCATGAAGATCTTTTTTATGTGTAAGTGCAATAACTGCCAGCGGTGTTAACCACAAGACATATTGCGGTGAATACACCTTGCTAGCTACCATCACGATAGCTAGAACAATAAATGCAACTGAAGCAAGGGTTGGCGTGTTCTTTACTTCAAAGAGAAATATTATAAAGGCAGTTAATCCAATGAGTAACAATAAAATAGCTAGATAATTCAAATTCGCTAAGCCTAAACCTAATTGACTAAAGGCCAACCACAGCGAACCCCAGTCAGCTTCGCGCGACAAATTAAGTTTATAGAAACGCCACCACCCTGTGGGAGTTGTTAGTGCAAAGGGAAGATTAATGGCCAACCAGATAGCAACAGTGGTGGCAGCATATTTGAACATCTCTCTCATTTGATTAGAGCGCCAGAGAATGAAGATAATTGGTAGAAGTAGGAATATTGGTAAGAACTTAGTTGAAATTGAGACTGCAAGTGCAATGGAGCTATACAAGTATTGCTTTCTATCAAACCAGTAAATAGCCAGCATCATCGTGGCAATTGCCCAAAGATCCCAGTTGATATAGAGGGAGGCAATCATTGCTGGTGCAAGGGGAAGCAGATATGTGAACTCAGGTTTTATCCTATAAACAATAAATACAAGCCCAATAAAGAGCAGGGCTAATAGAAATGCGTTGAAGTTAAAGTAGGAAATAGGTGAGTGGGCAACGAAAGAAGTTGCATACATAACTAATCCAGTAAGTACTGGATATTCAACTGAGTTGGTATCACTTGCATAGGGCCATGTGTTATCGGCCATTCCGCGCTCACCAAAAAGAGAGGGAAGGTCGCTATAACAGGCGTGAATATATTGATCTGGTGTGGCCCAGTTGGTCTCCTGGCACTGTGAAAACTTAGTAAAAGAGAGCAGTGCGGCAAAAATAGCTAACGCTAGTAATGCCCGCGTGCGCATTGCCATTATGGGGTGCGGGTTTGCTTTCCACCCGAAGTGATAACAACTGGTTCAAGGCCACCGATATTTGAAGGTGCTGGGAACTCCATCACTGGTTCGCCCTTGAGTGCACCTTTCATAAAAGCGGTCCAAATTCTGGCTGGGAACGTTCCACCTGTTACAGAGGTCAATCCACCAATTCCATTGAGGGATTCAGATGCGCTATCGCGAAACAAAGCAACCGATGCTGCTAGCTGTGGTGTGTAGGCGCTAAACCAGGCAGAGGCGTTGGACTGAGATGTTCCAGTCTTACCTGCAGCTGGACGACCAAGGGCTAAGGCTGCAGCACCTGTTCCACCAGTAATTGTTCCTTTGAGAGCGTAGGTTAAATCGGCCATCACTTCTTTACTAAATACTTCCTGTGTTTCTTGCTTTCCTTCATACAAAACACCCTTGTTAGAACCAATAACTTGGGTAACTAAATAGGGTCTTGATTTGATTCCTTGAGCAGCAAAAGTTGCATATGCATTTGCAACATCAATGACGCGCGGACTTGCAACACCTAGAACAACAGAAGGTGTTGGAATCATTGCAACTGATTCTGGAATACCTGCGCGCCTAGCAACATCAACAACTGCAGCTGGACCCACTTTAATTCCTAGTGGAACAAAGATTGTGTTGATGGAGTGCTTAGTTGCATACATGAGATCAACTTGGCCCCAACCTTCATCGCCATAGTTAGAAACAATGTATGGCTTTCCTAGATCATCAAATACTTGTGGTGAATCACCGTTCCACATCGAAGTTAAAGGAATGCCTTGTTCAAGGGCTGCAACTATTGCAAAGGGTTTAAAGGTAGAACCAGCAAGGGCAATAGATTGTGTTGCATCACTGAGTTGGCGCTGTAAGTAGTCCCGGCCACCATAAAGTGCCACGATCTCACCAGTTCCAGGCCTAATTGCAACTAAACCAATACGTAAGTTTTCTGGCGCTTTTGATGGGTAGAACTTATTGACTGCATCAACTGCAGATTGTTGGGCCTTTTGATCGAGCGTTGTTTTGATAACTAGGCCACCAACTAGAAGTTGATCTTGGGTAAAACCTAATTTAGCTAACTCTTTAGTAACAGCTTCGATGATGTGACCCTTAGGTCCGCTGAGCTGGCCTGATGTGGAACGTGGTGCAACTGTTGGGAACTTCATCTTTGCTGCGCCCTCTTCATCTAACCAACCAGCTTCAATCATCCCCTCTTTGACGTATTCAAATCGTGCTTGCACACGTTCTAGGTTTCCTTCTTTAAATGCTGGGTCGTATAAGCCAGGCGAGCGCAAAATAGATGCGATGACTGCGGCTTGCGAATTTGTTAGTTGATCCACATTGCGGTTGAAGTACTGCTGAGAGGCGGTCATGACACCATATGAACCACGACCAAAGTAAATAGTATTCAAATAACTTTCAAAGATTTGATCTTTAGAGAGTTGGTTTTCTAACTTAATAGCGATAACTAACTCTTTGATTTTTCTTTGAATCGTTCGACTTGGTGTTAAAAACGCTGTCTTTGCATATTGCTGGGTGATGGTTGAACCGCCCTGCAGTGAACCACCCCTTAAGTTGTTAACAACTGCGCGCAAAATTCCAGTGACAGAGAAGGCGCGGTTGGAATAAAAACCACGATCTTCTGCGGCCAGAACTGCATGGCGCACGTTAAGTGGAATCTTTGCTAGCGGAACAATTTGGCGATTCTGTGTTCCAACGCGACCGATTTCTTCGCCATTTGAATATTGAATAATCGTTGACTGTGAATTCACATATGCATTTGCATCAGGAATATCTACAGTGAAGTAAGCCAAAGCAAAGAGAACAGATCCTGCAATGAAGCCAAAGCCGCCTAGAAAGACAGCTGATCTGATCAGGAACTTACGCATTACTTAAGGCTACCTTGTGGCGTAATCCTCGTCCTCCAAGGTACGTACCTTGCGAGGCGCCTTGCGTTCGTGGCCATCACCTAAAATGAATGAGGCGCACAGGTGATTCCAAGAACAACCTCTACACACCTCAACGATATAGACGCGAAACTCTCCAAACTCGCTTTCCATCTGCGTTAACTCTTGAACATTCTTAATACGACCTGAGTACTGGCCTAACTGTTCACCAAATGAATAGCGCAGTTCAACAAGTTCGTTCTTCTTACACACTGGGCAGCTGCGCCCAACTTTCTCCCCATGCCACTTTGCCGCCCGCATCAAGTACGGATCCGCGTCGCACGCATCAACAACACCACGAAAGAGGGCCATTAAAGTGGCGCGCTTGTCGAGTGAATAGTCGATGAACGAACGTTGAGATTTCATTAGGGTTAAGAATAAACCTAATTAAGCCAGTACGCTCTTCATTATGAGTTTCCTTGGTTTACTCAGACACCCTAGGTTCTCCCGCTTGCTTGCAATCCGTTGGACAGGTCAAGCCACCGATGGCATCTTCCAAAGCGCTTTGGCTTCTTTTGTTCTCTTCTCTCCTGAACGCCAAGCCAACGCATTAAGTGCAGCCCTTGGCTTTGCCGTTGTTTTACTGCCGTATTCAATCGTTGGCCCATTTGTTGGAACGATTCTGGACCGTGTTTCACGCCAGCGTGCATTATTTTTTGCAAACCTTGCTCGCAGCGCCAACTTATTAATAGTCGCCCTCTTTGTTTTTAGTGGGACAACTGGCGTTGCATTAACTGCCGTTGTTCTCATTGCATTTGGAATCAACCGTTTAATCCTTGCAGCCCTTTCTGCTGGGTTGCCATTGCTCATTGATGCAAAATCTCTCATTACTGCAAATGCCACTGCAGTTACAGGCGGTTCTTTTCTAGTTGTTATTGGTGGCGGTATTGGCGTGGGAGTGAGAGCTCTAACAGATTCACTAGCAATCGCCAACCACGCTGATGCGCTCTTAATTCTTATGGCTAGCACTGGTTATCTCGCTGCAGCTTTATTGACTAGCCGGTTAGGTAAATTTGAGATTGGCCCACTTGAACATGAAAAAGAGCAGGCCGGTTTCATGCAAGGCGTTACTGAAATGCGTGAAGGTTTCAAATTCCTACGGACTCATTCCGACGCCGCGCGTGCAATCTTGGCAACAGCTGTGCACCGTGGGGGATTAACCGCACTCACTCTTACTGCGCTTTTGCTGGAGCGAAACTCATTTAATGATCCTAACTTTCCTGAGCAGGGGTTGAAAGGTTTTGGTTTTGCTCTCTCTTTTGCCGGAATTGGCTTATTTCTTGGCGCTTTTCTAGCCCCTTATGGAGTTTCAAGAGTTGGGCGCCATCGCTGGATTCGTTTAGCGATTCTGGCAAGTGCTGCCTGTCCACTAATTTTGGCTGCCACACAAACTCAACTCACCTTAATACTCACTGCATTCTTATGTTCATTCTTTGGCCAAAACTTAAAAGTCACTAGCGATGCACTCGTTCAATCTAAGATCGATGATTACTACCGTGGCCGTGTTTTTGCGGTCTATGACGTTGTGGTCAACGGTGCAATTGTTTCTGGTGGTTTGATTGCAGCGTTCTTGCTTCCAACATCTGGCTTAGGTGCGACTGTTCCGCTGTGTGTGAGTGCGGCTTACTTATTGGTGGGAGTGCACTTACTTCGCGGATCTGTCTTTCCACCAGTTAAGTAGAGCCTGAGTAGCTCTCTCTTCACCTATTTGTCCCTGTTCAAGACGTAGCTCCATGAGGAAATCCATCGCTGCGCCAACATCTCGTGATGGTTTTAACTTTAATAACTGCATTACTTGTTCACCATCTAAATCAGGGCGAATCTTTAAAAGCTCTTCCTGTTCCATGAGAACTTCAATGCGTGCTTCTAGTGAGTCATACACTGAAGCTAAGCGCGCAGCTTTTGTCTTATTTCGTGTGGTGCAATCAGCACGAGTCAGGACATGCAAATGGGTCAATAAATCACCGGCATCTCGCACATACCTGCGAACTGCAGAATCAGTCCATTCTCCATCTCCGTAGCCATGAAAGCGCAGGTGCAAGGTAGTTAAAAGCTCAACAGCTTCAACTGTGTCACCATCAAAGCGAAGTTCAGACAAGCGCTTCTTTGCAAGTCGAGCACCCACGACTTCATGGTGATGAAATGAAACCCCGCCGCCTTCAATAAAGGCACGTGTTTTAGGTTTGCCAATGTCATGTAAGAGTGCGGCAAGGCGAATAACAAGGTTGGGACCACCTAGACGATCTTCATGTTCAATCGCCTGTTCAAGGACAGTAATTGAATGCTCATACACATCCTTGTGGTGGTGGTGCTCATCAACTTCAAGACGCAGCTTAGGAATCTCTGGCAGAACTAAATCAGCTAAGCCAGTATCGACTAACAAAGTAATTCCCTTGCGTGGGTTGTTAGACATGAGAATCTTTGTGAACTCATCGCGCACGCGCTCGGCAGAGATAATTGAAATACGGTGTGCTAACTCTTTGATAGAAGCTAGGACAGCAGGTTCGATTTCAAAATCTAATTGAGAAGCAAAACGTGCAGCACGCATCATGCGAAGTGGATCATCATTAAATGAATCGTTAGGTAAACCTGGTGTGCGCAGAGTTTTTTCTGCCAAATCTTTCAAACCATTAAATGGATCAATAAACTCTGCTTTATCAGTTGTTAACTCTAACGCCATTGCATTAACAGTGAAATCTCGGCGCGATAAATCACCATTGATACTTTTGCCATATTCAACAGATGGTTTGCGTGAATTGGCATCGTAATGTTCGCTGCGATATGTTGTTACTTCAACAGTTGTGTCGCCACGTTTGCCTGCAACAGTTCCAAATGCAATGCCGGTGTCCCACACATTTTCTGCCCATTCATTTAAAATCTTTTTTGTTTCTTGTGGCAACGCATTCGTTGTGAAATCTAAATCATTTCCCAACCTTCCTAAAAGCGCATCGCGCACAGGCCCGCCAACCAATGCCAAAGTAAAGCCTTTGGCTTTAAAGGATTGCGCTAGAGAACTTGCCAGCGGGGCTCGTTCAATAAGTGAGCGAATGGCTAACTCGCCCGCGGCTCCTAATGCGTTACTCACAATAAGTAAGGTTAGAGCAGTACCCTTGCTCCATGATCCCGGCACCTGGTGCGGGCAGCGAAGGTACGAAAAAGAAGCGGAAGCGTAAGCGCCCCGCTAACCGCGGCCCCCAAACACAGAGTTCAAGTAACCCTGAAAAAACTCCTCACCCAAAAAACAAACGTCCTTATGCCAAGCGCGTGGATGAAGTGAGCGCTGGCGGCTTAGTAATAGATGCCTCCGGTACTAAAGGCTTACTAATCGGTCGCATCGATCATAAAGACACAACTGGAAAACGCATTTTGTGGTCCTTACCAAAGGGACATATAGAAGAAGGTGAAACTCCGGAACAAGCTGCAATCCGTGAGGTGGCCGAAGAAACTGGAATTACATCATCCATTACTAAATCCCTGGGTGTTATTGATTTTTGGTTTATGGCTGGGGGAAAAAGAATTCACAAAACAGTGCATCACTTTATTTTTACAGAGGTAAGTGGTGAATTAACTCCGCAAGTCAGTGAAGTAGATGAAGTCTCATGGTTTCCATTAGCTGAAATTGTCAATCGCTTGGCTTATCCAGATGAGAAAAAGCTCATCGCTAAAAGTGGTGAGTTAAGCGCATGAGAAAACTCTTAGGCTTATTACTTACTACATTTTTCTTACTTGCACCATTATCATCCATCCAAGCAGATTCAACAATTGTCCGCATTGTAAGCGCTGCGCATCAAACCTTTACAGGTGAGTTTAGAAATGACGACCTGGCACAAGAGTTAACACCTTCAGGAAAATTGGGCCAATTGGTTTATGTCCCAGTTTCGCGTTCCAAAATTTGGGTGATCGATCCAGCTTTAATTGATGAGGTTGTTGCGATGACTGGTGAATACAGGTTGGCAACAGATGCAGCACCTATTGGTTCGAAAATTGCTTCTGATTGGTTGACTCAGTTACAGAAAGTATCTAGAAACAATGAAGTTATCGCTCTTGCCTATGGCAATCCTGATATTAATTTAGCTAAATCTTTAGCTCCAAGTGAATTAAAGATGTATCACACATTTGGAAAATCACAGTTACAGATTGCATTGGGACGTATCGTGCGCAGCGAGCCAGATGGTGGCTGGAGCACAGGCAAATCAAGGTTGAACCCGGTATTAAAAAAGAATTACAGTGATAGCCGTAAAGCACTTACTCGCCTATCACGCGCTGTTGAAGATCCAGATTTGATGTTTATGAGAGCCCAATTAAGTCGGCTTTTATCACCATCTTTAGATAAAGATTCTCGTGACTATTTTTCATATAACGCAAAGGTGGCAGTTGATGCCCAGGTGCGAAAGCTTCGAATTAACCCAGGTAAGTATCAAGTAACAACTGACTCTGCAAAACTTCCTGTGACAATAATTAATGAGTTTGCAGTCGATGTCATGGTGAATATAGAAATGACTCCCATGAATTCCCGGGTCGTTGTTGAGAATTTTGCTGGAGTTGTTGTGCCCGCTAACTCTAAGACGCAGTTAGAGCTCACCCTGGATGTCGTTGCCCCAGGGGAGACCACGATCTTTGCCCAGATCACAGACGCCACAAGTGTGGACGTGGTGCCACCATCTATTTTGCAGATTAATTCAACGGTTATTGATAAACGTGTGACATGGTTTACCACGGGAGCAGCCATCCTGCTCTTGCTTGCAGCTGTGGCCCAAAGTGTTCGCCGAGTAAGAAGGGGCGTATCGATGAAATCTAATGAACTCTTCCGCGCCTCTGGAATTATGGCACTTGGCACAATCATTTCTCGTATTACTGGATTTATCCGTGGCATTTTAATTGTTGCAGTTCTGGGTACAGCGTTGCTTGCAGATACTTACAACGTTGCAAACACAATGCCTAATATTTTGTATAACCTACTTGTGGGCGGGGCGCTAACTGCAATATTCATTCCACAGTTAGTGAGATCTTTTGATCACGAAGATGGCGGAGATGGTTTTGCGTCGCGCTTAATTACAACAATTTCTATTATTTTATTTGTACTAGTTGCTGTGGGAGTGTATTTCGCTCCAGCTCTTGTGCGCTTATATGCACCAGAGTTTTTCACTCCTGGATTTGAAACAGAAAAAGATATTGCTATTGCCTTTACCCGCTACTGCTTACCGCAGATCTTCTTCCTAGGACTCTTCACAATGCTGGGCCAAGTAGCAAATGCCCGTGGCTCCTTTGCCCCGCTGATGTGGGCGCCGATCGCCAATAACATCATTGGGATAGCTCTATTCGGTGCTTTTCTTGTTTTCTCACCATCAGTGAGTATCGATAATATTTCAAATATCCAAGTGCAGATCTTAGGATGGGGAACAACCTTGAGTGTTGTTGTTCAGGCTTTGGTTTTAGTCCCAGTGATTAAAAGATTAGGAATAAAGCTACGCCCCCAATGGGGAGTGAAGGGCCTTGGTAAATCATTTGGTTTAGCGGGCTGGACTTTGATTTATGTTTTGATTTCACAGCTTGGTTATTTAGTGACAGTTAACGTTGCTACAAGTGCTGCTGTGCGAAGTGCGCAAGAAGGAATAGAGCGTGGAGTTGGTTACACACCTTATACATTTGCCTACTATGTGATGCTCTTACCATATTCAATCGTTACAATCTCAATCATCACAGCGATTTTGCCTCACATCTCACGCCTTGCATTAGAGAAGAAAGCTGAAGAAGTGCGCGAACAGTTAATCCGCGCAATAAGACTTGTTGGTGTTATTACTATTCCTAGCGCGGTTGCCTTCTTATTATTCGGCCCCCTTATTACATCGGTTCTCTTTATCGGTATTCCATTGGAAGATTCCAGGTATATCGGTTATGTATTGGCAGCGTTAAGTTTTGGTCTAGTTGCTTTTTCTATTAACTTAATCTTGATCCGTGGCTTTAACGCCTTTGAAGATACTCGCACACAAGTTATCTCAATATTAATTATTAACATTATTGCAGTGGGACTTTCCTACCTTTCACTTGCCACGCTGCGCAATCAATGGGTCACAATCGGTTTAGGTGCAGCTTTCTCAATCTCATATTTGCTTGGTCTGTTTGTCACTTTGTCGTTGCTTAAAAAACACACGGGGAAGATTTCTTTGAGAGATTTTGGTGGGCAACACCTTCGCTTATTCGGTGCCTCTTTTGGGGTGATGTTGCCGCTATTTGCGTTAACTCAATATTTAGATTGGGTTGGCGTTGAAATGAGTAAAATCGCTAGACTGGGAGAGTTAGCAGTTGTGATGGGCGCCGCATTTATTGGTTATTTAATTGCCGGCAAAGCTGCAGGTGTTGAAGAGATTACAATGATTAGGCATTTGAAGAACTCTGTTTTACGGCGTCCAGGCGCAGCGGAATAAAAAAGATACGTTACGGGTTATAGGGAGTACACATGAGTGAAGTTAAAGATGTCGTAATTGTTGGATCAGGCCCAGCTGGATACACAGCTGCCATTTACGCATCTCGCGCGCAGTTGAAGCCAGTTATTTATGAAGGTTCAGTAACTGCTGGCGGCGCACTCATGAACACAACTGAAGTTGAGAATTTTCCTGGATTTATTGACGGTGTCATGGGTCCAGATCTAATGGACAGTATGCGAAAGCAAGCAAAACGCTTTGGTACAGAGTTAATCACTGATGACATTGTTGAGATGGATTTATCAGGTGAGATTAAGGTTTTGAAAGATGGCTCCGGAAATACTGTTAAAGCTAAATCTGTCATTCTTGCGATGGGTAGCGCATACAGAGAAATTGGATTAGTTAATGAAAAGCGTTTATCTGGCCATGGTGTTTCTTGGTGTGCAACATGTGATGGTTTCTTTTTCCGTGGACAAACAATTGCAGTTGTTGGCGGAGGAGACTCAGCGGTTGAAGAAGCAACATTCTTAACTCGTTTTGCTGACAAAGTTATTTTGATCCACCGTCGTGATTCATTGCGCGCATCGAAGATCATGGCAGAGCGTGCAGCCAATAATCCTAAGATTGAATTTCTGTGGAACTCTGAAGTAATTGATGTTTTAGGAGCTGAGAAAGTTTCTGGTTTAAAGATTAAAAGCACTGTTGATAGATCTGAATCTACTTTGGATGTAACCGGTTTATTTGTTGCCATTGGTCATATCCCGCGCAGTGAGTTAATCATTGGGCAGATTGATCTCAATGAAGAGGGCTACGTACAAGTTGAAGGTCGATCCACTAGAACAAATGCCAAGGGCGTCTTTGCTTGCGGTGATTTGGTTGATTACACCTATCGCCAGGCAATCACAGCAGCTGGCTCTGGCTGCGCCGCAGCGCTGGATGCTGAAAGATTCCTCTCAGGACACTAAAGTTCTCAACCTCAACACATACATCAAGGAGTAAATAATGGCCACGAGCAAAGTAACTACAGCAACATTTGATGCTGAGGTTTTAAAGAGCAGCACGCCTGTATTGGTGGATTTCTGGGCGGAATGGTGTGGCCCATGCCGTGCTGTGGGACCGATTCTTGAAGAGATTTCAGATGAATACGGTTCAAAGCTAAAGATCGTAAAGCTCAACACCGATGAAGAGTCAGCAATTGCGATTAAGTATGGAATCTCATCGATTCCAACTATGAACGTTTTTGTTAACGGCGAAATCGTGAAGACAATTGTTGGAGCCAAACCAAAGCCTGCGATGTTGAAGGAACTTGAAAGCTTTCTCTCTTAAATAAAATGTTCTCCTTTTCTGAGTCCGAGATACGCTCTTTTCAACAGGCCCGTGGCTTAAGCGTCACAGGCATTGTTGATGAGGTTACGGCCCGTGCACTTGAAGAAGCGCAGTGGAAACTAGGGGATAGATCTTTAAACTTACAAGAGCCACCCTTAATGCATGGCGATGATGTCGCAGCTTTGCAATCGCGTTTGACTGAGATGGGTTTTGATTGTGGTCGTGTTGATGGAATTTATGGTCCGCGCACTGAATTAGCGGTGAAAGATTTCCAGAAATCAGTTGGTGCAACCGTTGATGGAAAATGTGGACCTGCAACAATCATTGCTCTAATTCGTCTAACGAAAATAGTTTCAGGTGGTGCTCCAGCGTTAATGCGTGAGAGTGCAAATCAAAAAAACCGTGGTCCAGCACTTGCAAATAAAACTATTGTTTTAAACCCTGATGGTGATGATTCACTTGTTTATGATGTTGCAGTTCGTACGGAAGGTCGTTTACTTGCACTGGGTGCTTCTGTTTTCTTAACACGAGGTGCAACTAATAATCCCAGTGAAAAAGAGCGTATTGCTTTCTCAAATAATAGTAGCGCTGATTTAATGATCTCACTTCATGAAGATAGTTATAAGAATGAAAACGCGCATGGGGCGGCAACGTATTTCTATGGCAGTGACGTGCACGGTGTGCACTCAATTGTTGGGGAACGTTTTGCATCACTAGTTCAGCGAGAAATATGTGCCCGCACTGATTTTGCTAACTGCCGCACACATGCCATGACATGGGATTTATTGCGCTTAACTAAAGCACCCGCAGTTCGTATTGATCTGGGTTATAAAACTAATCCTGGCGATATTGGCCGTATGTCCCGTCCAGATTTTCGTGATGTCATTGCTGAAGCCCTAGTCATTGCAATTCAACGGCTCTATTTAGCTGCTGAAGATGATGCAAAAACAGGAACTTTGCGTATCTCTGATCTACGCAAAGCCGGTATCCGCCGTTAATTCATCTTCGGCTAAGTGCCCTTATATGGCAGACTTAAGCCATGTCTGATGTAACGCCACGTTTTACAACCGGAGCGCCTCAAAACCTAGAAGAGCGCTTTGCTGAACGTGCTGCGCATATGCAACCAAGTGAGATTCGATCTCTCTTTGCGGTTGCATCCAGGCCTGAAATTGTTTCACTCGCTGGTGGAATGCCAAATCTTTCAGCACTTCCTATGGCAATGATGGCTGATGTTGTTCAAAAACTTATTTTGACTAACGGGCAAGAGGCTTTGCAATACGGCAGTGGACAAGGACATCCAAAACTTCGCGAGCAAATCTGCGAAATGATGGCGCTCGAAGGAATCCGTGCCAATCCTGATGATGTTTTAGTAACAACTGGTTCCCAGCAAGCTCTAGATTTAATCTCCCGTATCTTTATTGATCCAGGCGATGTTGTTTTAGCTGAAGCACCTTCATACGTTGGAGCACTTGGAACTTTCCATCAATATGAAGCCAAGGTTGTTCATGTTGAAACTGATGATTTGGGATTGGTTCCAGATGGTTTGCGCGCTGCGATTAAGAGCGTGCGAGCATCTGGTCGCAAAATTAAATTCTTGTACATGATCCCTAACTATCAAAACCCTTCAGGTGTGCTGCTTCCGGCAGAGCGCCGAACCGAGATATTAAATATTTGTCGCACAGAGGGCATCTTTGTTGTTGAAGATAACCCGTATGGCCTACTTGGCTTTGATAAGCCATCACCAAATGCCATGCGCGCTGAGGATTCAGAGAATGTTATTTATTTAGGCTCTTTTTCAAAGACGATTGCCCCTGGAATGCGTGTGGGTTGGGCGCTCGTGCCACCGTCATTAAAGGAAAAGTTAATTATCGCCAGTGAATCATCAATCTTGTGTCCATCTAACTTCGCACAACTAACAATCTCTAGTTACTTAGCAGATCAGCCATGGCGCGATCAGATCGCATCTTTTTGCGAGCTATACAAAGTGCGCCGTGATGCGATGCTTGAATCACTAGATGAATATTTCCCAGCAACTGCTAAATGGACAAAGCCTGGCGGTGGTTTTTACGTCTGGGTAACTTTGCCTGCTGAAATTGATACTAAAGCACTAATGCCAAAGGCGATTGTTGCCAAGGTTGCCTATGTGCCAGGCACGGCTTTCTACGCCGATGGTTTTGGTTCTTGGTCAATGCGTTTGTCCTATTGTTACCCAACACCTGAGCGCATCCGCGAAGGTGTTAAAGCTCTGGGCGGGGTTATTAAGACTGAGATGTCACGCCGCGGCGCAAATCAACTTAATTAAGTATTAATCACCTTAGCAATACGTTTTAAATCATCCGCCCCAGCAAATTCAATAACAATCGTTCCCTTTTTGAAGCTGCCCTGAATGGAAACTCGGGTGTCGAGTGAATCTCCCATGGTGTCAGCTATTTCGGCGAGTTCAGGGCTGGCCGACTTTGTTGCCTTTAACTTCTTTGCACCTTTTCGCTTAGGCGCCCCAATGGAAATAATCTCCTCAGTTGCGCGCACGCTCAAACCTTGCGCAACAATACGCGATGCTAACTTTTCAATCTCAGATGAATCACTTAAACCTAAAAGTGCACGGGCATGTCCTGCACTGAGGGCTCCGGTAATAAGTTTTTGTTGAACACTTGTTGGTAAGTTCATTAAACGGATGGTGTTAGAGATCAGTGGGCGTGATCGTCCAAGCTTTGCCGCGAGTTCATCATGTGTGCAGTTAAAGTCTGTGAGAAGTTGTGAATAGGCAGCTGCCTCTTCTAGGGAGTTGAGTTGGCTGCGGTGGATATTTTCAATCAACGCTTCGCGCAAAAGTTCATTATCTGGAGTTTGGCGAATAATTACTTGAATAGTTTTTAATCCTGCAGCTTTGGCTGCACGAAAGCGCCGCTCTCCCATAATGAGTTCATAAGAGCCATCTGCTTTCTGGCGGACAACTGGTGGTTGCAAAATACCGATCTCTTTAATAGATGCCGTTAAGTCATTGAGTGCATCAACATCAAAGTGTTTGCGGGGCTGACGTGGATTAGCTGAGATGAGATTGATGTCAACTTCATTTTGAGTTGCAACTTCTTGCCCAGCAACGGTTAATGATGTTGGAATTAACGCATCTAGATTTGTTCCTAACCCTCCACGACGTGCCATTATGCAATCTCACCTTCACGTTTGTAGTTGATTGAAACAACATTTGAATCAAAGGGTTTTCCGCGCTCAGCTAATTCACGGGCAACTGCCATATATGCAATTGCACCTGGTGATGAAGCGTCATAGGTCATTACTGTTTGATTAAATCCTGGTGCCTCTGATACGCGCACAGCACGTGGAATAGGAATATCAATTAATTCATTTGGGTAGTGCTTGCGGATCTCATCTGCAACATCATTAGCAAGGCGTGTGCGACCATCAAACATTGTTAAAACAAATGTTGAAAGTTTTAATGAAGAGTTCAAACGCTTCTTAACTAACTCATAGGTTTTTAATAGTTGTGCTAATCCCTCTAATGCATAGTATTCACATTGAATAGGAATCAACATTTCTTTTGCAGCAGTTAACGCGTTAATTGTTAATAAACCAAGTGATGGCGGACAATCAATAAAAATATAATCAAGTGGATCTCCAGCGAGCATGCGCGCTGTTGCCAGCTCATCAATGGCATCTTTTAATCGCATCTCGCGTGCAACCATTGGAACTAATTCAATCTCTGCTTGTGCAAGTGAAGTACTTGATGAAACACATTCAAGAGATGGAAACCCTTTTACTTTTTGTATCGCTTGCGACATTGTTAAATCGCCCATCAAAACTTCATAAATTCCAGCGTTTTCTAGGTGCTCTACCCCCAGGGCAGTTGAGGCATTTCCTTGAGGATCTAGATCAATAACTGCCACCCGCAGGCCGCCCATAGAAAGAGCTGCAGCTAGGTTGACTGTGGTGGTGGTTTTGCCGACCCCACCCTTTTGATTAGCTACCGTGATGATTCGAAGGGAGGCTGGTTTTGCCATCGCCTCTTTTAAGCGGCGTGTGCCAATAACCTTCTTTGTTTCACGTGAATCATCCACGGAGGTTAGTTAAGCACCTTTGCGCACTTCTACTATGCGTCCAAGCTCAATGCCCTCAAGATTTACCTCGTGGAGCATGGCTTTTGGCAGAGATTTCATCTCTTCCTCAGCTGATTTGCCCTTGATGGCCATCAGTGAGCCATTGGTCTTTAAAAGGTGCCAGCTCATCTTCTTTAACTTCTCTAGCGGGGCCACTGCCCTGGCTGTTACATAGTGGGCGCTTGTGCGCACATCCTGGGCCTGGCCACGGATAACCTCAATATCAAGGCCAGCTACGGCCTCCTTTAAAAACTCAACCCGGCGCTCCAGGGGCTCAATCAGGGTGACTTTGAGATCTGGACGGGCCAGTGCAATCACGATTCCTGGCAGACCTGCCCCAGAGCCAATGTCAAAGACGATAGAGCCCTCTTTGAGAAGGGATGTGACGGGCAGGCAGTTAAAGATGTGGCGATCCCAGATCTTGTCAGCTTCTCGTGGACCGATTAAACCGCGCTCAATTCCAGCGCTTTCAAGGAAGGCAGCGTAGGCGTGAACCCGATCGATATCAGGGAAATATCGCTCGATTAGGGTTTCACGTGAAACCTGCATCTATGCTGGATAGATAACGACGTAGCGGTTTGGGTCTTCCCCATCAGATTCGCTACTTAGGCCTAGCTCTTGAATAGTGTCATGGATGATTTTGCGCTCAAAGGCGTTCATGGGAGCTAGTTTGATGGAAGCGCCCGTGGACTTGGCCTCTTCAGCCATCTCATTGGCAAGCTTTGTGAGCTCTGTGCGGCGGTTGGCACGGAAGTTATCGATATCAAGCATTAAGCGTGAGCGATCTCCGGTAGCGGTCTGAACTGCTAGGCGGGTGAGCTCTTGAATGGCATCTAGAACTTCACCCTCCTGGCCAACGAGGTGGTTGAGCTTTCCTCCAACGATGGCCAGTGAGGCACGATCGTTTTCAACGTCAATATCAATATCGCCATCAAGATCTGCGATGTCGAGCAGGGCCTCTAGGTAGTCAGCGGCGATATCGCCCTCTTCCTCTAGTTTTGCCACACCTTTAACAGGCTTTGTTTCTGCTACTTCTTCTACCTTTTCAATAACTTCTGCTTTTGCTTTTGCCATTACATATCTCCCAGTCGGGTTTGTAGTGAATTAATACTATTTGTACTGATTTGTCCTACTTCTTCTTTTTCTTCTTCTTTGGTTGGTTTCGTTGCCCTTTAACTTCTTCTGCCGGGGCCACATCTGTTTCAGGTGCCACTACCCCGCCTTTATGGTTGCGCTTTTTTTGCAGCTCTTCATAGGCAGGTGATCCTGGTGTTGGGTTTCGTTTAATGACATAGAACTGTTGTCCCCATGTCCAAAGATTTGTTGTTGACCAATAAATTAGAACTCCTACTGGAAAGTTAACACCAGTAATAGCAAAAATTACTGGGAATGCATACAACATAATCTTTTGCTGTTGCAACATCATATTGTTGCTTGAATCCATCTTTGGCATTCCCTTTAACATCAACTGACGTTGTGTTGTGAAAGTTGTCAGTGACATGAATGCAATCAAAATAACAGTAACAATCTTTACAGTTGTTATATCTGAACCTAAAAATGTTTGAGAAATTGGTGCGCCAAAGAACTTAGCTTGGGCAGCGCTCACAACATCTGTTTGTGACAAAACACCATATTTAACGGGTGGGTTCTTTCCAATTCCGTTAAGAACAGTGAAGAGAGCAAAGAAGATTGGCGCTTGTGCAAGAATTGGAAAACAAGAAGCTAGTGGGTTTGTTTTGTGCTCTTTATAGAGCTTCATCATCTCTTCTGATTGCTTTTGGCGATCATCTTTAAACTTCTTTTGAATATCCTTCATATGTGGTTGAAGGGCGGTTAGTGCACGCTGGCTTTTAATCTGCTTAACAAAAAGTGGAATTAAAATGATACGGATTATGATTACAAGGCCGATGATTGCTAATGACCATGACACACCACTGTCTGCACCAAACAAAGGTGCGAGTAAATCGTGGATATTGACAATAACCCAAGAAACAGCGATATATAAGGGTTTTAAGATGCTATCCATTAACACTTACCTTCTCTTTCGAAACTACGTAGTCAACTCCGCCATGTGACCATGGGTTACAGCGCACTAAACGCCAAGCGCTCATTGCAACTCCTTTTAATCCATATGTTTCAATTGCACTGACCGCATAGCTTGAACAAGATGGGTAGTACTTGCACCGAGGTGCTAATGATGGTGAAATCCATTTTTGGTAAAACTTAATAGGAGCCGTTAGGATTATTTTCATTGTGCGCCCGCACGATCTTTAGATTTACGAATAAGTTGGGCAACAACAGTTGCAATCTCTGATTTGCAATCAGCATCAGCTGAGTTATTAAGTCCGCGGATAACCAAAAGGGACCCGGTTGGAAGGGTTACGTAGTTATCAAAAATACAGTGGCGGATTTTTCTGGCTAAGCGGTGGCGAGCAACCGAACTACCGACGGCTTTGTTAATAATTAATCCCGCACGGGCAGGTTGATCGAATTCACCTAAATATAAATAGCCGACAAAGTTGGTCGATGAGTAACGGATTCCACTCTTTGTCGCACGGGCAAAATCCCCGCTCTCAGTTAAACGTGCGCTTTTGGCAAGCACAGGAGTTCTCCTTAGAGATCTTTATGCAGAAAGACGCGCGCGGCCTTTTGCACGGCGAGCTGCAAGGACAGCGCGACCTGCGCGTGTGGCCATACGGGCACGGAAACCATGCTTTTTGGCACGAC